>Ga0129307_1000127_pt1 | contig 127942 bp, 148 predicted proteins | sample P1105metagenome_FD_94437 | JGI IMG/M metagenome (GOLD analysis project Ga0129307, IMG submission 94437) | Capybara group fecal microbial communities from Wisconsin, USA - P1105 metagenome | ecosystem: Host-associated > Mammals > Digestive system > Large intestine > Fecal | place: USA... | reverse complement strand
GGGGGGGGTAATAACCCTTCATACCTACGCCGAAGGTGCGACAGGACTTCATTCCAAAGGAAGGCTCGAAGCTAATGATGTCGTATTCGACAGCAGAGACTTTGAGGCCATACAGGTAGCTATAGAAGATGGCAAAGCACTTGCATATACATCTGGTTACGAAGAAGGATATAGCGATTGTCAAGAAAACATGACTTTCACGGAGTACATGAGAGGCAAGGACTTTTCGTCGGAAACCATCAATATTGGTGTCGGCTGCAGCATCCCCCATGTATATGATACAGATGGAGTGTATACATTTTTATCCGATGGCATTTTAACCGGCTCCTTTACATATGGTTCATGGCAGGATTGGCTTGATGGCAATGGAAAAAGAATAGGTGGTGGAAGATGCCTGCCTGCTACGGGAATACAATTGATTTTATATAAATCTGACGGCAACGTTATCTGGCAGACGGATCCTGTTGATTTACAAAGCAGATCGACAACAGTTCAAATAGAAGCTTTGGCTGTTTCGGCAGGTGACAAGTTGGTTGTCACAGGCCGTTCGGATATAAGGAGTTGGTATTACTCAAATAACTATGGATATGTAGACATTCATTTTTTAGGGACAATGATAACATTCGTAAAAGAATAATCAGGAGAAACTCATGAAGAAATCATACATTTTAGGTATAATAACCGCCTTCCTAGTAGGGGGGGGTATAACACACACTGTTAATGCCACTTCCGAGCATCAGTATTTATCAAAAGGATACTTTGCTGCAAATGACGCCAAAATAGATCAGTCGGATTTTGTTAAAATTGAAGACATTATAATAAGAGAGAAAACAAAGGCATATGATGAGGGGTTAGCAGGAGGAGAGGTAAAATCTGTAACTATTGGCAGTATATATGGTACTAAAGATGTTACGGCATATTTACCTGAAGGGGCAAAGTTCCTTGACGCCGGGATACTTTCAAGCTCATGGGGTTATTCATGTTGGGATAATGGTACTTTCAGTTTTGGTTCATCCATATCGGTAAACGGAAATAGTATAAGTGTATCTGGTGCATACAGCACAGTTGTTTTATATTATACTTTGCCGGATTCATCAGCATCTGAAAGCTCCGAAACCACAAATAATATTGACTTTAATATCTCCTCTAAAGGAGTTTTTGAAGCAGGCAATACGATACTTTTTGACGCCTCAGACTTCGATGAGATAAAGAAAGCGCTTGAAATTGGAATAAGTGAATCCAAAAAGAAAGGCGAATCAGATGGCAGTTTATCATATGTGGATGTCAGCTTTTCCGGTTCAAGATATGCATCAAGTTTCATACCGGAAGGAAAGATCTTTGTGGGAGCAGCTATTCGTTCTCAGACCGTTTCTTATTACTCATATGATAATGGCGGTGTAAGTATCTACGGTTCACTATCTGTAAGCGGAGACAGAATGACTTTAAACCATTCGGCATCATTGCCTTTTGCCGGGGCTCCGAATAACAGAACCGTTGGTAATTCAGGAACCGTGCGAATCTGGTACAAATAACACTATTGACAAATATAGCCTTTTGGCATAATATAAAAGCATAATAAAACCAAATTAGAAAAGTCGCAAAAGAGCAGAGATTAACGTCCCTGCTCTTTTTTTGTTTGCAGAAAAGGAGAAAACCATGAAAATTTACAAAGCAAGCGAGTTAGGAAGATCTCACAGATGTTCCTATAACCGCGAGAAAAAACTTAATATCGAGACAGAGAAGGGTAAAAATTTCGATAAGGCCACGATTATTCTGGCTCATATCCAGAAACTTCTCTACACAAAGCGCTTCAGGGATTTGTACCTTGAAGATTATGAAAAACTCTGGAACGAAGTTCATGAAGAGTTTGATAATTTGGGCTACAAGACATCTCATACGGCTAAAGTCCATGCATGGGATGCATTTAGGCAGATTGCCCGTTATACCATGTCAGAGACAAGACCTGCAGGATTTCCCAAGAGCCAGGTGATTGAGCTCTTCGGAGCTAGTGTCAAGGTTGCACCTACACTGCTTTTCATAAGCGACAACCTTATTGAGGTTGTTAAGCTTAGATGCAGCAAGGCAAACCTTGCACAGGTATCCTCAAAGAAGGATGGCGGCGCCAATAATTCACTTGAGCTTTATGCTATGTGGAAACTAGGCCAGACTTTCGTGCCTAATGGCAGAGAGATGACTGTTAGGGCGTCATTTTACTTCCTTAAGGATTACTATGACAACAAGGAAAAGGAATGCCCTGATGCCTTTTCAACAGAGGTATTTAAGGAGTTCAAGAAGGATTTCTTCGAGAAGTCAGGCAGCGTTGTTTACCTTGAGTCGAAAGCAATCGGCGGAAACGGAAGCACTTGTCTTTTCGGATGCGAAAAGGGATGTGAAGACTGCGAGAACTGTGCATATCCTCAGATGTGCGAAAATCTCTCAGCATGGCAGCCTCTTGACGTGAAGTTCAAACCTATCATGGAGGAGTTCCTTGAGGGTACTGAAAAGGAAGAGTGTACTCCTGAAATGTGCAATGAGTGTGAATTTAAAAACTTATGCTCGTTTAATCTCCCTCCCGAGATTCTTAAGAAGGAAAAAGTTGAGAAATCTGTAAAGAACTTGACCCTTTCAAAGGCACAGGAAGATGCCATCTACGCCCGTGAGGGCTTCTGGCGTATCAATGCGGCTGCTGGATCAGGAAAAACCATGGTAGTATCCGTAAGGGTAGCAACAATGCTCGCAGAGGGCATTGCTCCCAAAGGAATTATGGTTGTAACTTTCACCAATGCCGGATGCGAAGAGTTCCGTGAGAGAATTAAGATGTATCTTAAGGACTTTGGAATAAACAACGTCAGCGTTGATGACCTGACCCTTACCACATTTAATGCCTTTGGTGACATTGTCATCAAAGAGAAGTGGGCAGATTTAGGATTCACAGAAGAGCCTCGTCTCATTGACGATATTGAAAGAATCTCAATCATCTTTAACCTTTTAAATAAGCACGAGAAAATTGAGGGCCTTGATTATCGTAACGTGGACATGAACACGGCGTCTGTTAAGGGAGCCCAGGTGCTTCTTACCAAGGCTTTCGAAATCATCAAAAAGCAGCGTCTTGCTTCCGGTGATGGAGATGTGTTGAGAAGAGAGCTCGGGACTGATGCGAATTTCGTTCACAACCATGATGCATACGAAAAGATTATTGACATGTATTTCGAGTATGACTCGATTCTTACATCCAATAATCTTTATGAATATGAAGATCAGAACCAGAAAGTTATGGAATACTTAAGGAGAAATCCTTATTTCTTTGACGATCTGGGATATGAGCACATCATTGTTGATGAATTCCAGGATTCAAACGAGACACAGTGTGAATTCATCAAGGCTCTAACCGACACTAAGAGCTTTAAGTCTCTTATGGTAGTCGGAGATGATTCACAGGCCATCTACTCTTTCCAGGGTTCAACACCTAAGATGATTATTAACTTCCCTGAGGTAATCGGACATGAAGTAAATGACATTTATTTGGTGGAGAATCACAGATCTACTCCTGAAATCATCAAAGTAGCCAATGAAATCAACGATATCAATATAAACAAGGTATCAAAATCATTGGTTGCTACAAGACCTTCAGGAAGACCTGTATCCACAAGAGGATTCTGGACAGAAGATGAGGTTAACGAATACATCGTTAACGGAGTCGTTGACCATGTTAAGAGTGGCACTCCTCTTCACGACATTGCCGTGATTATGAGGAATAAGACTCAGCTTCTTAAGATTGGAACTCTTCTTACAAAGAAGGGGATCCAGTGGGTTATTACTTCTTCACAGCTGTTCATGGAAAACTCGCGTTGTATCGCAATGGTAGAGCTTATGAAAGCCCTTGCCAATACGAATAACACAGCTGCGATGCTTCCTTATCTGAACTGTCTTGAAGAAGGAAAGCTTTTGGAGCTTCCCACTGAAGAAGTGGAGAATCTTATAAAGCAGCTCACAGGAAAGCTCAAATATTTAAGAGCATTACCTGATGCTGTAGCTCTTGAGGAAATCGACAAGATGGCGGAAGCTATTGCTCTTGATGATGAGGTGTTCGAAGCATTCAGAGAGAAACTTTCCTACAGAAAGAGTCTCACGGATTTGATCGAGTACAGCTTGGAGTTGTCAAGATATGGCGATAAGTTATCCTTCCACCCGAAGGAGACTTACCAGGGAGTTGTACTTACAACTGCTCATGGCTCAAAGGGTCTTGAATGGCCGGTTGTTTACTGTGATATAACCAAGTTTTATAACACAGCAGAGACACGCTATCAGGATGCGAGGGAAGAGTCCAGAAGGCTTTTGTTTGTAACAATCACTCGTGCCAGGGACGAGCTTTACATCACAAGTCAGTACACGATTCCGAGGAATAAGGATAATACATATAATCTTTATCTGAAGGAATGCTACAAGGCTTGCGGAATGGAATTTGCCCCCGGAGAGAAGCCGAAAAAAACAAGGGTTACCAAAGAAGAGGCGTTAAGTATCACTCCTCCGGCTTTGGGAGTACCCGCATAATAATAAAGAGCATCACGAACATCGTGGTGCTCTTGGTTTTTTAAGAGAGGAAGCATATGAATGAATTAGATAAATTCGTGGATTTCCTTATAAAGGAAATGTGCGAAGGCTGCGAAGAATGCGAGCCAAAATTATCGTCAGCATTCAAGCCAAACTTCGCATGTTGCACCGAAGGCCAAGTTAAATGGCTTTTAGACGCAAAAATAAGATTTCAATCAGAAAGAGGAGATTAAAATGTCGAATTATACAAAGAATACAGATGGACTCAGAAAAATGATTTTGGAAAATCCAGATTTACCTATCGTTATACTTGCAGATAATGAAATCGCTAAAGATGATTCGTTTAACTCATGGGTTGCTCCTGACGCAAGGTTTTACATAGGAGAAATTCTTGACTGTGAGCAGGATATAAACGATGAGAGAATATATTCTGACAGGGATGACTTTGAGGAAGATTTACAAGACTGCCTTGCAGACAGTGGTGACTATGACGAAACCACTGACGAAGAGTTCGATGCAGTCGTTAAGGCAAAATTGGCCGAATACGAGCCATACTGGAAGAAAGTAATTATAATTCACGCTACAACGTAAAGGAAATAGGATATTTAACTTTCAGTGTGTTTGACTGAAAGTTAAATAACAAAAGAACTGATAAAACCAATATTTTATTGGGGATTTGAAAGGAGAAATAAACAATGGACATCAAAATTAGTTTATCAAGTTCTGACCTTGAACGAATCAAGGATGTATTAGGTATCACAAGTTATGATGACATTCATACCGCAATAGTTGATGCCTTCAATTACATGCTTGATAAAGAAGATAAGGAGTTGTCGTGTAACCACACTGAAACTTAAATACCCCCAAAATATAATTGAAGAAAACAGGCAACTGAAGTTAGCTTAAGAGGAGAAAAAAATGAGATGCGACAGATGTAAAAAAGAAACCAAAGTCGTGAAAATGAGTTGGTTTAACACAGAAATGATCTGTCCTGAATGTCAGGCAGAGGAGAATAAACGTCCCGATATTAAGTTGGCAAAGAAGATGGAGCTTGAGCACGTTAAAGCAGGCGACTACAACTTTGCCGGTATCGGATTACGATAATACACTTTAAGGCTTCAATCGACGAGATTGGAGCCTTTTACTTTGCAAGGCTATGTGACGAAATTTGACACAAAAATTTGACAAAATTTGTCACATATCGTAAAATAGACATATAGGAGGTGCAATAATGGCAAGAATCAGAGTCAGATGCCGCAACTATAGCGTTGGCCAAATAAACAAGTTGGTCAAGGAATCATACGAGGCTAAGTTCGGAGCTACCCGCTTACATATGGTTGCTGAATCGATTATAGAAAATGAAATTCTCAACAGAAAAGTAACCTGTCAAAATGACATTAAGATTGCGGAATCATATGTCATGAAAGTAGGATATGAGAATATCGGAGATTTCATTGAGGAATACATGAGGAAAGCTGTAATAGACGACCTTCCTATATGCCGGAACAGCCCGGACTTCGATAAGAACAAGTATTGGGGCAAATTAAGCCCGTTTGACGATATCAAACAGATAAAGAAAGTAAACGCTGAAGACTAAGTAGGCGTTTTTCTTTAAGATGTTGACGTGACAAAAATTGACATTCCTTTAAAAAGGTGAGTTAAGTATGGAATTAAAAGAAATAGGATTCACAGGCAAAAAAGAGAATACTATAAACAGGCACGGAGCCGCAACTGTTGAAGGTTTCTTAAGTATCGAACCCTTAAGATATTATGACTTTAGGACCCCTTATCCTCTTGAATACGATAAGCTTAAAGATGCCATAGAAAACAAAATCCCTGTGGCAATAGTCGGAAAATGTCAGGAAGTGGTAAATGAGTATAAAAAGAACCTTAAGCGCTCCTTGATCAAAATCCGCGTAAAAGAAGTCCAGACCGGAAAAATCTTATACATTAACTGCCTTGGCATGTACCATATGCTTAGTATCTTCAGAAACTGCATAGACGCAGATGTAATTGTTGGCGGAAAGATTCAGTACGAGAAAGAACACGGATGGTTTTCGATGATAAACCCCGATATATTCTCAGCCAATATTGATGCATATAAGCGTATAATCCCTGTAAACAGTAAATATAAAGGGATTTCTGAGCAGGCATACAAAGAAGCTCTTAAAAAAGGTCTTGAGCTTGTAAAAAATAATAGCTCTTATCTTCCCGATGAAGCAGATGTATTTAAGCTTCCCGGATTATATGAAGCATGGAAAGAGATCCATTTTCCCACAGGCTTCGATAAAATTACAAAGGCTAAACAGAAGCTGATCTATGATGATATGCTTTATTTTACAAGCAAATTGGAGCTTCAGAAGAATGAGGCAAATGTATCGTCCAAATTTACAGTTACAAAGAGAACGGCATACGAAAGCCTTATAAGTTCACTTCCTTTCAGCCTTACTGAATCGCAGACGAATGCCATAAACGAAATGGTAAAGACAGCTGACGAGGGTAACAGGATATCTGCCCTTATCCAGGGCGATGTCGGCTCCGGTAAGACTATAGTTGCACTTTCAATGATGGTCCTTATGGCTGAATCTGGATACCAGGCAGTTTTAATGGCTCCGACCACAGTGCTTGCAACTCAGCATTATAAAGATATAAAAACGATGGTTGAGCCTTTGGGCCTAAACGCATCACTTTTAACGAGTGATGTCAAAGGAGCTGATAAAAAAAGGATACTGGGTGAGATCAAAAGCCACAAGACAGATATCATCGTTGGCACACACTCCTGTATCAGTAAGGATGTGATTTATGATAATCTTGGATTTGTATGTACGGACGAAGAGCATAAGTTCGGAGTTGTTCAGAGACAGGCCCTTATTGAAAAAGGAGAAGAGGGCGTACATACTATCACAATGTCCGGCACACCAATTCCGAGAACCCTTGCAGAAGCTCTGTACGGTAACAGTACGAAGGTTTATACTTTAACACCGCCTGCATCGCGTATACCTGTGCAGACTGCAATACTTAAAAAGGATGACACTTTCTTTGAGTTTATAAAGAAAGAACTTGAGGTCGGTCATCAGGCATATGTGGTTTGCCCTCTGATTGAAGATAACGAGGATAATACCATATCATCGGTTGAAATGGTATATGAAAAGTATAACAGGTATTTTAGCGCATATGGTTTTAAGACTGCTGCCGTGACAGGAAAGACAAGTAAGGAAGAGCAGGCTGAAATCATGGCTGACTACAAGGATAATAAGACTCAGATTCTTGTGGCGACTACAGTAATCGAGGTCGGAATCAACAATCCCAATGCTACCGTCATGGTGATAACCGGAGCAGAGAGGTTTGGGCTGTCCACTCTTCATCAGCTCAGAGGTCGAGTCGGAAGAGGTAATTTGAAGTCATATTGTATTTTACAGCCTTCTGAAGGATATGAGGCCACAAACAATCTCACAATCCTTGAAAAGGAGAGGGATGGATACAAAGTAGCTCTTGCAGACTTAAAGAACCGTGGTACAGGAGATATCGTCGGAGAGGAGCAGTCTGGTAAGAACAAGTACATCGACGAGATGCTCACATACCCTGTAATGTTTAACAAAGTAAAGGATGTGGCAAAGAAAATTGTGGAATGTGGGAAAGCCACTCAGTACATCAAAGATTACGAGGAATGTTACGGAATAGTAGGATGATTTGGCGGGCACAAATTGGTTCACCGTGAACCTTGTGCCCTTAAAATTTGACTTTTACTTAACATATCGGTATAATCAAAGACAAAGAATAATTTCAAGGGGACACAGACGATGAATGAAACAAATACTATGCTTATAATTTCAAACGGAAACTACGGGAATATCGGTTATATTGTATTCTTTTTAGCGTCCGTATTTTTTATGTACTGCGTAGTGTCTGTTGCAGTAAAGAAACCACGCATTGAAAAGTTAATGGAAATAAAAAGACTTATTGAGGAAGGACATGAAAGGAAGCTGCGTCATGAAGAAAAAGATTAGCCAGCTTGCCCTTTTATTTCTTTGCTCTTTTTTACTGCTCGGCTGTGGAAGCAGTGATGGTAAATCCAAATGGTTTAAAATGGTAGAACCTGACCAACAAGATGCCAGGAAGAAAGGCGACCTCGAACCCGACAAGCTGTTTGTAAAACAGGGAACCTCCTTTTACCAGGTTTACCAGCCTGCTAAAAATGCATCTCTTACTGAAGCAGGTGACCCTGTCCCCTCAAGAGTCATTCCTTTTGTGAACGATGAGCATATGATTCCCATCGCTTATAAAGGAGAACTGATAGCATATTCCTTTTATGAGAAGCCTTTGGACTTCCTTCAGCTTGAAAGATTTGTTGATGCCGGATACAGCTTCGGCATTGTAGGCGCTCATATCGATGACAGAGGATATTTTTGCATTAATCATGAATCAGAAGTAACCGAGGGCTCAGAATTTGCAAAGCTATACAAGGATACCGAATCAAAAGAGATAAGAATTGTGTCGATTGACGGAAAGAAAATCGATGAAAGTAACGTTGACATGGACGGTGGCTTTATCAAGGGCCTCGAAAGAGGGAAGGAGTACACCGTTGATATGTACATTGGCTCCGATCACGTTATAAAAACGCTTATCGCTGATACTCATATAACACAATCGGCAGCAATATATCGATATGGCGTGGAAGATATCGATTTTACGGATAACAATTACATGGCACTTTACCTACCAAAGGATCTTCCTTCTGGATATTATCTGGCCAACACATACGGTGTTTTTTACTACACAGGAAGAGCCAAAGGTGAGAAAAAGGATGAAACCACGGAGTCAAGCCGTGAATACAAGGAAAGCACGACGCCTGTTAAACGTTACAAAGTAAACATACCTTACAAGACACAGAATATCAGGGTATCTGTTACTTTTGAAAACGGATTCGAAGGTTCCACAGGCTCGATCATCTCTCCAACAGGAGAGATATATGCATTAACTGAAGCCGAAGACGGATTGGAAGTAATGCTTTTGGAAGCAATTCCCGGAGACTGGGAAGTAGAGGTTGCATCGCTGGATAAAGTAAAGGATGTTACCGTATCCACATCCCGTGCAGAAGAGGGAACAACAAAAAGAAGTTATGAAGTAATATTCGCCGATAACGACACGAACATAGAGTTTGTAATAAACACATCATCTACAGATAAAGAAAGTCTGGTTTATGGCTATGTGACCGCCCCCGATGGAAAAGTATATGACCTTATTTACGAAGTCAATGATAAGGGAGAAGGAAAACTCTCAAAAGAATTGGCATTCCTTTTAAAGGGAACATATACAATCGATGTTTATTACTACGCTGAACAGACAACATTAGGCGATATTACAAAGATAAAAACAAGTGAAACCGAAACGGACGTGATACATGTTGGCTAATTTACACATTGATAAAAGAAAAATAGCATTTCTGGGTATTGGCTTTTTCGTCATAATCCTGATAGTCATCTTCTTAACAACATCAAGCAATGATATCGGAGGAACGGCAAAATATGACGGATATGAAGCGGTACATGAGATTGAAGGGGTGAGTTTTTATATCCCTTCAAATGTAGCTTCAGCTGCAACGGCGATATCAGAGATATCAGATAACGTTGGCATAGAAGCTTCCCAGACTTATATTTACAGAAATGGAAGCGACAAATATGTGCTGTTCAATATGGGGGTTCTGGTCGTAGCTGTACAAAAAGGCACAGACTACAACGAAGAGCTTTCCGACATGAATGAATTCAATGTGTGCGGCATCTTCTTTGAAGATGGGCTTAAAAAGACCGATAACGAACCGTTAACATTCAATGGCTCTGCAGAATTTACTCCTACATCTGATCTGTTTGGAGACTATGTCGGCACTTTGGCTATATATGACATAAACGGAACGCAGTACAGCATATTTGCCGGAGTTCCAAACGCCAAAAAATACGATGATTTATCTGATGATATGAAGGACGGCCTTAACATAATCGCCAAGGGGCTAATGCCCTCTGATTATAGAAAGCCTGAACAGACCTCGTACGAGGTAGATGTTAACCCTGCCTCAGAGCAGACTGAAGTTAAAGTGGATGAACCTGCGTCGGCTGAAGAAGAGGTTATAGCAGAAAAAAAGCCTGAAGAAAGTCAGGTAAGCACCGTAGAGACAGAAAGCGAGGACGAAACGATGGCTGAATCTGAGGAAGCACCATCTAAGTCTGACGATGAACCCGAGGAACTTCCTTCAGAGGAGTCTGAGAGCCCCGACGAGGAGCCTACGGAAGAAGTTGAGAACCCGGGAAGCGAAGAGCCTTCTGAGGAAGAGTTAGCCGAAACAGAGCCCATAATTGAAACATATACAAGAGACAAAAATAAAGCATACTCATCAGATGTCTATTCCATGCTTTCCGTAGGAGACAGTGGAATAATCAATGAATATAACATAGATGCAAGCAGCTATTCGCAGGTAATCATCAATGTAAAACGTATTTATAAAGGAGAAGAAGCAAAGAGCCTTATAAGCGGATACTGCAAAGACTTTGGCTTTTACAATTACTTTGAAGCACCTGTTGGATGCACATGGCATGTAGCCGAATACTACATAAAAAACGGCGAAGATTTGCCTTATATCGACATAAAACTTAAAGGTATCGATGGAAACAAGCTTGTATTCAGGGGAATAAAGTATACGGGAAGAACTTACGACATCCTTGAATATGGCAAATCGGACGCATTTTGCGGTCCATATTACGCATATTACGCGGTCCCGAACGGATGTAAAGAATATGCCCTTGAATGTGGTACGGGACAGCTTGAAGATGCAGAAACAGAGAATATGGCCGCATACTACCTAATCAAATAGTTCCCATGCTTACCTCCCTCGCAAGCGTGGAAACCATAAATCCCATCTGCCTGCGGCGCTCTGTCGCAGGCAACTTTTCTTGAATAATCATTTTTTGATGAGCAAATTTTACGGAGGTTAACAAAATGCCAGATGAATTACTTGAAAAATGCGGTTTTAACCTTTTGGAAGTTATAAAATGTCCTATTCCCGATGTTGATCCAGAAGCGAAACAGCTTATTTATAAAAGAGTACAGAGCGATGATGTTCTGATATTTGACACACAGCAAAATGGCATTAAATTATCCGCAAACTGGTGTGATCCTCGTGATTTTGAAGCCATTATTGCAAAGGCCAAAGAACTCGAAATGATATTTTAGTTGTCAGGTTCATCTATCTATTTTCATAAGGAGATTTTTAATGACGCAGAAGAGCGGAGTGAAAACAACGATTAAAGCCCTTTTTAAAGGCAGAAGAAAGCGTATGGTTTGCATTATCGAAGATAGCAACGGAAATAAGCTTTGTGGCTCCAAGGAATATATCCCTCGGGCAGTTGATGTAGATATTAAAAAGAACGGCTTCACTTCTATCCTTGGTGAAATTGAGGAACACTAATGTATACGACAATTATCTGCGAAAAACCAAGCGTGGCAGCTTCATACGTAGACGCACTGGATATGTTTACATCTACTAAGTGTGATGGCTACACAGACGGCATTAGCTCCATTACGAAAGTCCACTACAGGGTGACCTATAGTTTTGGTCATCTTGTTACCATGTCATATCCTGAAAAGTATGATCAAAGACTAGCCAAATGGGACATCAATACTTTGCCATTTTTGCCAAAGTCTTACAAATATGAAGTTATTAAAGACGTAAGAAAGCAGTTTAACATCATAAAAGAACTTTATCACGATCCCGAATGCGAACGTATCCTTTACGCCGGTGATAGCGGAAGAGAAGGAATTTACATCCAGATGCTTATAAGGCAGGAAGCAGGAGTACGTCCGGGCATCGATGAAAAAGTTGTATGGATCAGTTCCCAGACCAAAGAAGAAATATTAAGAGGCATAAGAGAAGCAAAGCCTGTCAGTGAATATAAAAATCTCATTGACGCCGCATATATGCGAGCCATAGAAGACTATTCCATGGGTATTAACTTTTCAAGAGCTCTTACCTATAAATTTGGCTACGAATACAACAAAAAGATTGTGACAGCTAAATACAGACCCATCGCCGTAGGCCGTGTTATGACCTGCGTTCTTGGAATGATAGTCGATAGGGAAAGAGAGATAACGAATTTCAAAGAAACGGTATTCTACAGGATTACTGCTCTTTGCGGTACGTTTGAAGCAAGCTGGAAAGCAACAGAAAGCTCGAAATACTATGAAAATCCGCTTGTATATAATAACGAGGGCTTTCTTGACTACTCGAATGCCACGGCATTTATAGGTGCCCTTGGCGCAAATCCGACGCTTTTGGTGACATCACTTGAGAGAAAAGCTGAAAAGAAAAATCCCCCATTACTTTATAACCTGGCCGAAATTCAGTCAGAGTGCTCAAAGAAGCTGCATCTGTCACCGGATGAAACGTTGGAAGTAATCCAGGGACTTTACGAGGCAAAGCTTGTAACATATCCCCGTACCGATGCAAGAGTTTTATCTACAGCTGTAGCAGATGAAATCACAAAGAATATAACAGGGCTTAAGAATCTTGGAATATTCCCGGATATCATGGACGACATCCTTAATAAGAAACGTTATGAGGGCCTTTCAAAGACAAGATACTGCGACGATTCCAAGATAACAGATCATTATGCAATCATCCCCACTGGACAGGGCGACGTGTCAAGGCTTAAGGGTACAGATGTAGAAGTATACGAGCTTATACTTCGCAGATTTCTTTCAATCTTTTATCCCGCTGCGGAATATAAAAAGACTTCTGTGGAGTTAATTCATTCTGAGAGCAAAGAGAAGTTTTTCGCTAGTGAAAAGATCCTTACTTCACCGGGATACCTGGAAATCATCGGATATGAAGAGAAACCCAATACTGAAGTTTTAGGAACCATTAAAGAAGGTGATTCTTTTAAGCCTCAATATACCGTAAGAGAAGGGAAAACAACCCCTCCAAGACGCTATACTTCGGGCTCCATGATTCTTGCAATGGAAAATGCAGGAAATCTTATAGAGGACGAAGAATTAAGAGCCCAGATAAAGGGAAGCGGAATCGGAACATCAGCGACAAGAGCTGAGATTATCAAAAAATTATGTTCAATAGGAATGATTTCACTTGAGAAAAAGACTCAGGTACTTAAGCCTATGACAGCAGGTGAAATCGTATACGAGATTGTTAACAAAACGGTTCCGTCGCTGTTATCACCCAAGATGACAGCAAGTTGGGAAAAAGGATTATCTCAGATTGAAGAAGGGATAATAACAAGAGACGATTATCAGCAAAAGCTCAACACCTTTATTTTTAAAAATACCGAGCTTATTAAGCAGGCAGAAGCAGAGGAGCGTCCCGAGGATGGTCCGGCAGAACCTACTGGCTTAAAGTGTCCCATCTGCGGAAGCGCCTTACTTAAGACATCATATGGTCTATACAGATGCAATGGTGTCGATTACGGAACCTGTAAATTCAGAATAAACGAAATCGCAGGCAGAAAGCTGATGGAAAATGAAGTTGAAATACTTCTTACGAATGGGCGCATAAATAATGTAACCGGATTCTTAAGCAAAAACGGAAGAGCGTTTACGGCAAATCTTGTTTATAACCCAGAAGAGGGTAAAGTTTCTCTGGATTTCCCCGAGATTGAATATACCGACACGTCTTTAATCTGTCCTAAGTGCAATAACCCAATAAAGAAAGATCAGAAGAATTATATCTGTCCTGACTGCAAGATGAGAGTTCCCCTTGTATTATGTGGCAGAACTATCACAGAAGCTGAAGCAGGTAAGATTTTCAGGGAAAAGAAAAGCGATATGCTTTATGGTTTTGTAGGAAGTAAGGGCATGTTTAATGCGTACCTTCGTATGAAGAGAGATGGAACATGTGAATTTGAGTTTGAAAAGAAGAGGAAGAAATAATGGAAGAAAGCATTATTAAAAGAAAATACACAGAGGTATACAAGTTTTTCCTCTTTTATTGGGATTTTGTTAAAAGGCACTGGAATAAGGAAAAGACCAGTGACTATTATTCCGAGATGGAGCAGGAGATTGTCAATTTTATCCAAGTGTCAAGGCTTCCGACGTTCTGTGAGGACTTATTGATGAAGACTTATCAGGAAATCGGCGATGCCAAGGAATCTTACGAGGAAGTAAAGCTGTTTTACAAGGATTGGTGGGAATATATAAACACTCACTATGAACTTGGCAACGATCCATTGTCCTGGGAACAGTTCATGCAGGACACAAACTCGATAAGTGCAAAGTACAAAAACAGCAGTTATTGCATGGAAATCATATACGTTTTCGTAAATTACAAGGCAAAGTAGAAAGCTGATGTAAATATACGTTAATTATATACTTTACCGAAATTAAAATTTATATTATAATGTGCTTAATTAGAAATGTTAACCTTGTCTCTTTATGTAATTTACAGAGAGGTATATCATGAAAAGATTTATCAAAAGGAGAATAGTTGCTTTTCTCATAGCAATGATCGCTATATACGCCTGTTCCGAAAGAATCGGCGGTTTAAATATCGTTCGCGCAGCAGATGAAACAACAATAGTAACTTCCCAGGAGATTTATCATCATCACACCGGTAACTCTACCAATGGTGGTGGCTGTTATTCAAAAGCGAACTGGTCAAAAAAGACAGAATATGTAGAAACCCTTGTACATGCAAACCGTTTTTGTGGCGCTTGCGGTGCAGGTGATACAGGGAGTCATCCTGCTCAGTATTGTAATGGCTGCGGTATTATGCACACCCATACCTTATGTATGGGTGGTGATTATATTGAGCGAAAAGAAGTTACAGTAGATTACATATCAAGTTATTCCTTAAACTGCGGATGTACTCCCGGTACTTATATGGGAAAAATTGGCATAAAAGCTTCCACTTTGGAGTGGACACAGTCTCTTACCTTGACCGCAAAGCTTCTTGAAAACCCCGGCAACACCTTTAATTCCATATCTTACAAGTGGAACACAGGAGCTACAACTCAGGCAATTACTGTAACAGAAAATGGCACATATTATTGTGATTATTCGTATAAAAACAATAATTCAGGTGTAAATACCACAAGACTTACATATACCGTATCAAACGTAGATACAACGGGTCCTGCACTGGATATTCAGGTAGATTACCCCGACACATGGGCATATGATAAGGCTCTTATTATGACAATATCTGATTATCAGAGCGGTCTTATTGATCCTTTGTTAAGAGTGGATGGCGGGGAATGGATAGACGGCAGGATTTCATCATGGCCGGATTCAGATTATATCAGTGACAAAACAAAGACAACGCCTTTATCTAATCCTACTCTGACAAACACCATAGTCTATCCTGTAAAGCAAAATGGCACATACACCATAGAAGTCCGAGATTTCCTTGGTAATACTACCGTTCAGACTGTGGATGTCGAAAAGATTGACACCACAAAGCCTTCCATTGCTGTTAATTATGATGATTCAGCATGGACAGAGTATAAGGACATTGCAATAGATGCTTTCGACGATGATGAGTCCGGGCTTGATGACAAACCTTTTAGCCTCTATTCGCCGGATAAAGGATGGAGTGACTGGTCAAGTACGACCAATTACCGTATATACAAAAACGGTACATATAAGGTTGCAATCCGTGACAATATTGAAAGAAATCATGGAATATTCATAGACGGACATACCGGCGAGCCAAATGACGAGTACAGCGCTTTGTCTGCCATAAAGTATTTAAGGGATACTGCCAAAAAGTTTGTATTAAAGAACTCTCAGGAGTATGCCCTTGAAAATACATACATATATGAGTTTGCAATTGAGCATGTAGATGATGAAGGTCCCGTGATCACTTATGAACGAAGTGGCACCGATAAATGGCTACAGGAAGGGTTTATCGAAGTAACAAGCGCAGTAGATGAAGGCGTTGGCCTTCTTGATGACTGCTACAGGCTCATTTATCCCGATGGTACCGAAACCGAATGGGATGACAAGGCAAGATTCACCTTTACAACGAATGGTTTGTATACGCTTGAAGTCCGTGATGCCATTGGGAATGTTACCCGGGTAGAAGAAACTTTTGATAACCTGGATAATCTTATTCCTGACGTTATCGTTGAATACGATGATGAAAACTATGAAGTTGAAAAAGATATCGTTGTAAAACAATTAAGTGCCGAATTATCGGATATCAAGCTATCCTACAGGTTTTATTCCAACGGCAGATGGGGTACTTGGGGTGACTCAAATACCTTCGTGGCCAAGAAGAATGGTCAATACAAGGTGGAAGTCAAAGATTTGGCAGGAAATGTATTTTCTCAGAATATATCAATCACAAAGATAGATACTGACGGAATAAAGTGCCATATCACTCAGACTCCTGAAGGTTGGACCAACGGAAATGTTACTCTCCGTATATCTGCCGAATCTAAAGTCGGTCTTGCAGATGAACCATACAGCTTCGATGGAGGAGCTACATTTACGAGCGTAAGCACAAAGGAATTTACTCAGAACGAATCTGTAAAGATATGGGTAAAGGATAAAGCAGATCGCCTGTATAAAAAGACCATCCGTATTACCAATATCGACAAGGATGCTCCAAAGATCTATTCAATAAAGGTTGGAGAAGATGAAGATGGAAAGCTGACTGTTGTAGTTAATGCAAGGGATTATAAATCCGGCATAGCAGGATATTCCTACGATGGAAACACCTACACATCAGCATCTACGACATCTTTGGATATGACAGAACATATAGTTGTTAAGGTTAAAGATAACGCTGGAAACATTACTACAGGTACAGCTACATACGAACCTCCCGTAGAAAAAGAAGTAAGAGAGGTTAAACCTCGTTATGTGACATATATTCCCGATATCAATGAAACGGCATTAAGTGAGAGTATAAAGAAGCTCACCATAACAAATGAAAAGCCCAGAAGTGTTGAAGCTGTTAAAATAGCAACTCCAAGCAATGAAGAAGACGAAGATAATGAAAAAGATAACAACATGGTGAAAACGCTTGCGTCAATAGCTATCGTTGGTCTTCTTGCAGGACTCGGAGCAATCTTAATGTCGAGAACGGTTAAGGTCTATAATGTATTCCCTGACGGTTCCGTAAAGTACATGGGACGAGCTCCGGTTCATACACATCTTAAAGATGTGAAGATAACAATTCCCGACTCCATTATTAAGAAATCCGAGACGGGAGACTTTAAGATTGAGTTTAAACCAAAATATGTAGATAAGAACTCGGAATGCCAAGTTAAGCTGGATATCAAGGCAGCGCAGTTACTGCATTGCAGTGCAAATTACATCTGCGAGGATATAAGATTTAACGTAAGGTTCAGATAAGAAAGTAGGGGACAAAAAATGAAGAAGAAAGATTCCACGGCAATATTAATAGCCGCCATCGTTGCGTTTATATGTACGGTAACAGTTTCAACCATATTGGTAATAAAGTCAATCGAAAGCAGGCGTGAGAATACTGAAGAGGTTGCAACGGATAGCTCTGAAGTTGCAACAGACTCTGAGAATGCAGATCTCGAAGCCGAATATGTTGGGGAAACCCATTATATCGGCGGAATCGGATATCCCGAAGTGTACCAGATACCTTTTAAGGAATCCGAACTTTATCAGTCAAATAAGGATCAGTATAATTCCGGTCAGGGCGGACCCGATGGAAAGAATTTTAAAATGGCCATCAATGCCGCAACAGAGTTTATGAATCTTCATCTTAATTACAATTATATGGATGATGAAGAGTTCGCGGAAAAGCTCGCTTCCTGTTACAACGAAGGCTGGATATTTTACCACGCAGCCGACGGACATGAAGTACATGCCAAGGAATACGCGGAAGAACGAAGAAAGCTGCTTTCTGATAACCATGTAGTCTGCGAAGGAAAATTTATTACTGATGAATCGCTTGTTTATTACGATGGTTTCAAGATAGTCAGAGGCATAGCTGAATTTACGTTATATGACATAGATGAGAATGGCGAGTTTGGAGATATTCCAAAGAAAACCAAGACGGCAAATGTCGTAAATGTCTATCTTAAACGAGATTTAAGCGATCCTAAAGGCACATATTATGTAATAGGCATGAGAGTGCTTGCAAATTATAACTTTAATAACAAGGTACCTCAGTATGAGGAAGAGGTAATTGACTACAGTTTCGGTTTAAACTAAGGAGGAAAAAAATGTCACCAGTAAAGAAGGTAATTGCAACGGTAGTCGCCTTGGGCTTGATAGTCGCCGTGTTTTTTGGTGCAACTTATAAAAATAAGTTACAGACCAAAGAGAATACGTTCAGAGAAACTATCAAGACAGGCACGTATTCTGCAACAAAGGCTTACGCCGGTAATTATATGGGCGTAGGTACCATTACAAACCTGTCAGATGAGGAAATAGGGACGCTTGCTGCAAATGTCTCTGACGCAGTTGCAGCAGAGGTTGCGCTTGGCGAATACACCAGTGCAGATGTAGCTAAACTTTGTTCTGTAGTGGAAGCATCCATAAACAAAGAGATTGAGAATCTTGGGCTTATCTTATCTCCCGAGGCAAAGACCTATTTAACAGATGGTATCCAGGCCATTGTTTTATCTACATTAGGAAATGCCCTTGAGGAGAACGGAAAGATATCTGATGAGACAGTGGATTCTCTTTCAAGTGTAATTGATGAAAGATTAAAGACTCTTTCAACAATCCTTTCAAGTCAGTCAAGTTCTGTATATACAAACATATCAGCTATCGAGCAGCTTTTAGCAACCCTTAATCAGGAGTCTGAAGACAAGGTTAATATGCTTAATAAGCTTAAAGCTGAGATTGAAAAGTTGTATGCGCAGTTAAATGAAATCGAAGTCCAGAAAGCGGTTTCTGACAGCGAAAAGGATAACATATTGTCCTCTATCGAATCGCTGGAACAGAAGATAACACAGATCGAGTCCGGCGACAGTGCATATCTTGTTAACCTGGCAAATGATATCTCAAATCTTAAGCTTTCTATTAAGAAGACCGGAGCCATTACCAACGAGGATCTTGAAGCACTTAAGAACTCTTTAACTTTGGCAGATAACAACATCAAATCAATTGTAGATGCCCAGGAGAGTAAGATTGCAGAACTGAGTAGCCAGATAAATAAAAACTCAGCCGACTTAAAGGCGTCAATGGCAGATTTCCAAAAATCACAAGCAGCGGTTCAAAGCCTTGTTGAGTCCATGCAGAATAACAAGAATGGAGTAGATGAGGAGCTTTTAAACTCAAGATTAAGCGAAGTCTGCAACGCTTTGTCAGAATCTCTTTCAAATGAGATTAGCAACGTTAATACAGACATAAATGACCAGCTCAACACCATCACAAGTGATATGTCAGCTTTGGCATCAGCAGAAAGCCTTAATGACGCCATCAATACCTTGCAGGCGACTATGACAGCATCCATGAGCTATAAGGCTGACAGAACAGATGTAGATACTATGAATTTTAAGCTCGGCGATTTGCAAAGTGATGTAGATACGAAAGCAAGTCAGGAAGATATGAACGATGTAATAGCTGATGTAAACACCAGGGCAAAGCAGAGTGACTTTGATGATCTTAAAAACAATGTTTTAGTCAATGAAGACCAAATTGAAAACAACAAGGATAGAATTGAAGCTATCGAACAGGATACAACCATTTTAAGAGGCGAATTCACTTATGAGGATGGAATTCCTACCTTAAGAATATATACAGTAGGTTCTCCCTAAAATGGTGTTATCTATCCATGGGTGGCCTCAAAACTATCCATGGAACGCGTGGAATGTGTCCCCTCATATTTCACCACAATCCTTACGGTATAGGGCCTGTCTCATGACAGGCTCTATTTTTATGCAATTTAAGCGTTTTTGCGATACGTCAAAAATTGACATATCACTTTAGATAATGGTATAATATGAAATAAAGGAAAGGAGGAGGCAATGGGCGGACAGATGACCCTTTACGACTTTGAAGGCATTGAAAATCTCATAACCGAAGAAGCGCCTTTAAGTGAAGACGAAGAAGTAATACGCGCGAAAATGACATACGAAGTCTTTCTTAAGAAAGAAAACGGTTATGGCGTCTATACATATACAGATGTGGATACAAAGAAAAGAATTACCTGTGTCGGCTATTACCTTCCTTCAAACAAAAAGATCACATACCTTTTAAGAGGTAAATATACAAACAATCCAAGGTTTGGTTTACAGTTTGAAATCACATCTTATACAGAAAGCATTAAGAAGGGCAAGGAGAGTATTATCGAGTATTTATCCTCCGGAATCATTAAAGGGATAGGCCCTGCAACGGCGCAAAAGATATACAAAGCCTTTGGAGATGATACTATCAGCACTCTTGATACCAACATTGATTCTTTGAGTCAGATCAAGGGCATCAGCAAAAAAAAGCTGAATACTATCAAGGAATCATATATGGAGAACAGATGCGCCAGGGATTTGATTACTTACGGAATACAGCTTGGACTTACTCCTTCCTTGTGTTTAAAGCTTTTCAGAGAGTATTCATATCAGGCTCTTCGTTACTTAAGGGAAAACCCTTATGAATTAACCAGAAAAACTGAGCATTTCTCGTTTGTAACAGCTGATAGAATTGCAAGGATGCAAAATCTCCCATTAAACAGTAACGAGAGGTTTGAGGCTGCCTTAAGGTATGTCTATACGGAAAACGCCGCTCAAAAAGGCAGCCTTGGCTTTACTGTGGGCGATTTGGGAGATGCCTTATATAGAACGCTCAATAGTGAAGAAACTCCCGGAACGTATATCAATGAAAAAGTCATTGAATACATTAAGAAGGGAATACTTAAGATAAGGTATGTCAAAGTTGCAGGCGAGGAGTTAAGGTGCATATTCAGGGCAGAAACCCTTGATATGGAAGAAAAGACTGCGGAATATATCAAAACCCTTATGGAAGAGGGCAAGCAGTTTATTTATAAAGAAAAAGACCTGGAAAAATTCCTGTCAGGAACGACCCTGGATAACGTGCAAAAATCTGCTGTTAAATGTGCTTTGGATAATCCGTTATCAATAATTACAGGTGGCCCGGGAACAGGAAAAACAACCCTTATAAATGCGCTGATCGAGTTCTACGAGTCTCATACGGAAGAAAAAGAGGTTATCCTTTTGGCTCCCACCGGTAGAGCTGCGAGAAGAATGAATGAAACGACCGGCCATTCAGCGACAACCATTCACAGCAGATTAAAGATGGTTGGATATGACGAGTTTGGTGATGATGATTTGGAATTTAAGGATTGCCTTTTGATCATTGATGAATGGTCTATGGTGGATTCTTTCATTGCATTTAAGCTGTTAAGCCATGTAACGCCTTCTTGTAAGGTCGTAGTAGTAGGAGATCCCGACCAGTTGCCTTCAGTGGGCCCCGGAGCGGTATTGAGAGATATGCTTGATACTCACTACATTCCATCTGTGAAGTTAGACAAAGTATACAGACAGAGTGAGGAAAACAATATCTTTGACAATATCAAGTTAATAAGAGACGGACAGCCTGCTTTAATAGGAAGTAATTCCTTTAAGCTTTATCAGTCCGATAATATCGAGGAAATTGAAAGGTTCATGATAAAGGTTGTGGCCGATAAAGTGAGAAAATACGGCCTTGAAAATGTTTACTGCCTGTGTCCTTTCAGAAAACATGCTGCGGGGATAAACAGAATGAATAAGGCTCTGCAGGACGTCTTAAACCCGGCAAATAGCAATAAGGCTGAGTTCGTGTTCAGGGATGTAACGTACAGAGAAGGCGACCCCGTCATGCATTTAAAGAACGAGCCTGATGCATCAAATGGCGATATTGGTATCATCACACGCATAACCAACGAGGATGGTATCGTTACCTTTAATGTAAAGATCAACGGTATAGATAAAGAATATGAAAAGAAAGACCTTGAGAAGCTTGAACTTGCGTATGCCATGACAGTCCATAAATCACAGGGTTCCGAAGCATCATGCGTAGTAACCTGTCTGAGCAGTTTTCATAAGCAGATGTTGGTTCGCAATATCCCCTATACAGCATTTTCAAGAGCCAAGGATGAAGTGGTCTTCATAGGAGATAAGGAAGCGTTAAAAACCGCCATCATGCATGAAGCCCTTAACAAGAGAATCACATATCTTGGCCATGTTTTAACTGAATACGCAGGCGAATTCATAAGAATAGCATAGGAGAATGAAATGGTTAAATTTACTGATAAACATGGTAATGTCTTGGAGGGAACAATCAAGCGCGAATATAAGGCACTTGAGGGTGACACACGCTACATCATCAAAGTAGGAGACATCGAGTACCGATGCAAAAAAGTCGATGATGAGTATGTTGAACTCATCATATAAATACCGAATTCTAAGCATCGATTTATTGCAATCCGGGAGGCGTTACAAATGACAAAAAGAAGTTGGAGCTCAAATGAATTCATAGTTGAACCAAGTAGCTCAATGGAACCATCTAAATATCTTAACCGGCACTCGCTTTATGACTCGTACTGCTCCGAATTATCAAGATATGATTCCGCCATCTACAGGCACTCAAAAGAAGTGTCGGGGTGGTGTGACGATTATCTTAATGATATATCCGGCAGAATATACTGGATACCCATAACCACAGCTGTTGTAACAAGTGAAATAGGCTTTGTGATTATTTCCAAACTTTTTCCCCAGGAAGTAGAAGAGTCAGGTATTGACTATTTTATCGAGCAGGTTTATATCAAACCTGAGTTTCGGGGGCAAAAGCATGTTTTAAACACGCTTAATACATTTACTGCAGGACATAAAGGCAGATATGGAATGTACGTCCTTAAAAAGAACGAAAAAGCTAAGGATTTTTGGTGCAAGTTCATGGACAATATTAAGGCTGAAAAGATTGTACTGGACACTGAAAGGGAACCCTTTAAGAGTCATATGACCAAAGAAGATGAATTGTGGGGGTTTTCATTACAAAAAAGCCTTATGGCATAAAAATATGGAGACATAATATGAGTTTTGAAATATGGCTTTACACCGTTAAGCATTTGGCCCAGAGTTATGACATGCTCCTTGTAATTTACAATCAGCTTTCAAGAGAAGAGCAGCATGCATTGAGAAAAGAATATGATGAATATATGAGAAGCAAAGGATAATACTTATATGGACTATATTTCAACTGCACAAGCAGCAAAAATGTGGGGAATATCGCAACGACGAGTACAAGCACTCTGCAAAGATAAAAGGATTCCGGATGTTAAAACTATTGGAAATATGTTTCTTATTCCGGAGAATGCTATTAAACCAGAAGATCCAAGAAAGAGTCGAATCAAATCATGAGAAAAGCAAAGCCAGATAATTCAGGCCCCGTAAGTACAAGCAGCTTCGTAAGGCAACCATCAATAAAGGAAAAGGCTTGCCAGCAGGCAACAAAAGAAGGTTTTCGATGCAGATTAGAAAGCCAAGTGCTTATGTTTTTGTACGATAATTACACTAAGGAGTACGAAGCCAAAATTCGTGCCTGGTTAAACGAACATTATTCGTGTGATGATAAGCATAATGGGAACATCATGTTTTCTTTTGGCTTCAGAAAATATACGGGGAAAGATTACGACAGCAATCCAACAACATCTCCATTGAACAAAGAAACAAGCTCAGAAATTATTGAAGAAAACGAGGATAATCAAACTTGTTGAGGGTTTGCCAAGCAAATTGAGGGTATAATTTGAGGGTTTCACCTTAAAATAAACCTACTTGTTGAGGGTTTGAGGGAAGTTCAAGCAAAATGCTGTGTTCGTTAAAAGGAGTTAATTCATGGAAAAGTTTTATGCAGATTATGACGGAACATTCATCAGTGATGATTTCATATGTAATTTTAAAGATGTAAACGGTGATGAACATAATCATATAGTGAATGGAGCCGCGGTATATGTAGCATCATTTTGGATAAATAAACAGACAGGGCAACCTGTGTATTGCACGAATAAAGGTAGTGAAGAAAGAGAGGATTGGTTTTCTTCCCTTGCAAGACCTTTTCGTTTAACAATAGATGCCGAGTGTGGAGTTATCTTAATTCCCAATATGGATGTTATGGCATATTATATGGAAAATAGGCCCAAGGGCATTGATGATAACTATGAAATAGGATTTAAAATCATGTGCTATGGTATCTCTTATAAAGAATCCCCTGAATCACTCATGACTGAGGTATGTATGGTGGATGAATCAGAATTTAAACGAGTCGTAAAAGAAAACTTTGACAAATTCAATAACAGCGATAATTACCATGATCAGGGGACATCCTATGGGTATCACCCTATTATGAAAGAATATGATAGGCATTCATATAGGGTTGGATATGACAAAGACAAGAAACCCGTAATCGACGAAGTACCTGGCAAAAACACAATAGTTCATTTCTACTCTTCATGCAGAACAAAAGAAAAAGCAGAGGAATATAGAAAATTCCTTAAAACGACAACGCCTGAAAGAATGCATGAAAATATCATGGCATTAAATAAACAGACGTTAGAAAAAAGGTTGAAGGAATTAAAAAATGCAGAAAGAGTGATCGAATAGTTAGGAATATACTGAATATCCAACCCTCTATTAAAACCCTCAATCAGCACCCTCAAGAAGATTGCCCCTCAACAACTTTGAATACCCGAAAACGAAGAATAAATTTCAAACGTCTCAAAAGCCCCGTAAATACGGGGTTTTCTTATGCAAAAAACAATGTGACAAAATTTGACGTATCGCCACTACATATGGTATATTATAGGTGTAAACAATACAACGAGGGCAGGAAAAAGCCCTTCACATACTAATTATTCGAAAGAGAGGTAGTAAGATGAGTATTTTTTCAAGACTAAACGCGCTTGTAAGCGCTAACGTAAATTCAGCAATCGACACTTTGGAGAAGCCTGAGATCATGATTGATCAGTACATCCGCGATGCGGAGAAGAGCCTTGGAGACGTTAAGGGCAAGGCTGCAGAAACAAAGGTTGTTCTTGAAAAGGCTAAAGCTAAAGCCGAGAAGAACCTTAAGAGAACCGAGGAGCTTAATGCGCTTGCTGAGAAGGCAATGTTAGCCGGTAACGAAGAGGATGCAAAGAGATTCCTTGAGGAGTCCGTTGTCCTTGAGAAACAGCAGGAAATGCTTGACAAAGCTGTTGAGGACGCAGATGATAATTTTAGAAGAATCTACGACATTCACGGTAAGCTCCGTAATGACTTTTCCAAGATGGTACTTGAGAGAGATGCATTAAAGAGCAGAGCAACCGTTGCAAGGGCATCTGAAGAAGCTCGTAAAGCCCTGGCTCGTTACGAGAGTAAGGACGTAACATCCGACTTTAACAGGATGAGAGAGAAGATCGATGACATGGTGGCAAAACAGCAGGCTATGGATGAGCTTGACGAAGATCCCTTGGCTAAGATTGAGAATAAGTACAAGGACATGGAGTTGAGTTCTGAGGCTCAGGCTAAGTTTGATGCACTCAAGGAAAAGATCGCTGGATAAACGCAGCTCATAGCTCGCAGAAAGGAGACATAATGGCAGGATTTAAAATTACATATGAAGGCGATATGAAGAAGAAAGCCTTGATCTATATGGAAAGTCAGTGTCCTTTCTGCGAAGCAAGGAATGCTGACATACACACCTTAATGGAAGGCAGTAAGGAAATTGTTGATCAAACTGCAGTTCAGACATTGAAAGGGATAAATAAATCCCTTGCAAAGCATCAGTTTCACTACAAATGCAAGGAGTGTGGGGCTGAGTGGAACGGCAACATCACAGATGCAAATTATAACGTTTTGGAATAGTTGATTTTTAACATAAATTGTGTTAAAATCAATGCATAATATAAAACAAAATACAAAAGTCACACGAGAGCAGAGATTTTTATCCCTGCTCTTTTTGTGTTGTTAAGGAGGAAAATGAAAGAAAAAAGATATAAAGGATATAAATTTGGTGACAAGATAACCTTTCCATATGCCGCAAAGCATATGAGAGGAATCGTATTGTCACTGAAGAAAGAAACCGTAGAAGTTATATGCCAGGATCTAAAGAAGAGATATGTTCCTTATGGGGACTTAAACTTCATCGATACAGGCATAACATCAAAGGGAGAAAAGAAAAGATGGACAACAAAAAAATAAACTCATTTGCACCAAGATTACAGCAGATGTTAGGTATTGCTGTCGCTACAGAGCTTCAGGGTACTCCTCATGAAGGTGTCAGATTAATAGTTAACCCCGGCGAGAGCAGGTCGTACATGGATTTGGTTAAGACGATTGTTATCGGACTTAAGCATCCCACGTTCGCGCCCTGTAAAACTGAGGAAGATTATTATGAAGTGGCAGACTACATAAGGGGTCATGAAACACAGCATAAGCTTTCCACAACAAAGAAATCATGGGATTATGCTATTAAGCGTGGAGCAGAAGTTGTAGTAGAAAACCTTTGCAAAGCAGAGGGCATTTACTTAAGACTAACCTGTGACCATGATTACGAAGTTGCATTAGAGAAGTTGGCAGCAAAAGGTATTCGTCTTAAGATGAGTACCTTATTTGATTTAACGAAGACAGTGGCAAACTGTTTAGAAGACGGCCGAATCGAGGCAATAAGGGCATCTCACAACGAGATGTTTAAGAAGCAGATGCTTCATATCAGACTTCGAGAGTGGCACGATGAGCCGATTCCCAATGAGGTCCCGACATATGATAAAGCTACACCATTGATTAAGGTGCAGATTGTCATGAATCAGATCCTTACACTGGCAACTTTCAGCCTTTATCAGAAAGGGTACACTGAAAAATATTTCAAAACACCCTTGCAGGCAAGAGTCGAAGATGTTAAGCCCCTTATCAAGAAGGGGATAACATCACCCACCTGTCGAGGAATGGCTGAATGTTCCATCAAAATCTGCGAGAAGCTCTCCGACATGATCGCCGAAGCTGCCAAGATGACAGATTTTGATAAAGCCATGGAAGAATTTATCAAAGAGCTCATCAAAAACATGGAAGAGCCTCCTCAGTGCTCCGATGCAGAAGAAGAGGAAGGTGAGGGAATCAAGATTCCTTTCCCCGTATCTGACATGAATGATGACGGTGATTCTTCCAATCAGGACGCCAAATCATCTGGGTCTAAGGACGATGATGCCAAAGATTCAAAGGAATCAACATCCGAAGGAAAAGGCCAAAGGGGAAAAGAGAGTGCAGATGATGCCTCTGATTCCGGCAATGATGCTAATGATTCTGATAGTTCTGATTCCGAAAAATCAGAAGGTAACGGTCAGGATTCAGATTCTAATGGAGATTCCTCAGATGATAAAGGCACTGAAGGTGAAGACTCCGGTAAAGATGATGATGAATCCAAGGATAAAGGCAATAAGAAGTCCGAATTCAAAGGAGATTCATTTGGCGAGAATTCAAAAGATGAGCGCGAAGTACAGTGTTCTAATTCCGATAAAAACGAAGCCAATGACAAGGGAAATAGTCCCATGGCATCTCCTCAGGGGAAGGACATGAAGTCAGGGAAATCTGACGGAGAAACCGGTGAAAAGGCACCGGGTGGCCCTGTTGACGAAAAAGCAATCGAAAAAGCCATGGAAGACGCTGCAAAAGCAGCTGCCGGAACCACTGCTGATACTGTATCAGCCATGGATGCCTTAACAAGAAGGCATAAAAACAATCAGAGTATGACACAGGATGTCCAGGAAAGAGTCGAGCCTACACCCCAGGCTGTAATTGATGAAATCAACTCACATTACAAGGGGAGCGGAATGACCCTTACCGAACTCAACAGAGCCTATGAAGTTGACGAAGAGATTCCTTCGTGGCTTTGCGTGAAGATAGATGCTCTTGCCAAAAAGCTTGAAGCTCTGTTCTCTGCAAAGAAGAGAAGGTTCAGACGTCAGCTCCTTGACGGAAAACTTGATTCCTCAAGAGTTGCAATGCTTGCGGCTAATGAGATTGATGTGTTTAAGCATGTCAAAGAATCAAAAGACGTTAAGGCTTGTGCTGAAATCCTCGTTGACAACTCTGGTTCCATGGGATACGGACAGGGAAGTAAGAGAGAGGCGGCTTGTGTAGCCCTTACCATGATCGAAATGGTATTTGCCAAATACTTCCCCATTAAGATATTTGCTTTCGACGTAGCAGGTTCTGTAATTCATGAGGTTATCAAAAACTGGAATGAGCATTTTTCTCGTTCCGGCGCTTGGAACTTCTTAATGAAGGGCCGTTACGGTTCGGGTAACATGGATGGATACTCTATCCGAGTTGCTACAGCGGATATCTTAGGCAGACCTGAAAAAAAGAAACTCATCGTTGTACTCTCTGACGGCGCTCCCGACTCCTGTAAGGATGTCAAAGAGGCTGTTAAGGAGGCAAGAGATAAGGGGATAAGGGTTGTAGGTATATTCTTCTCAGATTGGGAAGAAGACCTCAAAAATCCCAAATTCTTTATCGACATGTACGGTGAGAAAGACTCAATCATATGCGAGCCTGGGGAGATTGGCGACAACCTCGTCAAGACACTTAGAGATTTCTTCGCATAGAAAGGAAATTATGGATAAAGACACAATAAAGAAACTGAACCGCTGGTTCAGAAAAATGGAAAGAGAAAGCTATGGAACGTACCATCATACCAAGAAAAAGGACGGCGAAGATTTATACGTCGTCAGATCCTTGGATGTAGATGACTTTACGGATTGGCTTAAGGAAAATACCTTTGACCTATGCTATATCCCATGCAAAGTCGATACGGATGGTATCTTTTTCACATCAGAAGACCTGAAGAATGCAGAGTTTTATTGATAATGAACCCATAGTCAAAATATCAGGAGAGGCAATACGCTTCTCCTGATTTTATTTTAAGGAGGAAAATTAAATATGAGAAAGATAAAAGCATACAGGGGCGTATATAACGACGACAAATCAACCATGCTTCACAAGGCAGACCACGGAGCTCTCGGTTCAAGCGGAGTATATTTTACAACAAACTATGACCGAGCAAAGGGATATGCCACAGAATATGGTGAAGGATTTGTAGTCACGGCAGAAATTGATATGGAATCACCATTGATAGTTCCCAAAGAATACGACATTCCTGCAAAGTACCTGTTATCTTCATCTGTATATGCAAGAAGAGAGCAGAATCAGGGAAACCCTTTTTATATCTTAAAATCAGGCGATGCATCGAGGTTTAAAAAGAAAGGATTTGACGGAATCATATGGAGAGATGAGCTCCTGGTGTACGACAAATCAAAAATCAAGGTGCTCGCCACAGAAAAAGTATTTTGGAAATAGGAGAAAACGATGAATATAAAGAAAAGAGGCTCCTGTACGGATTTCGAGAGTTATCTTAAGGAGCGTTATAATAAAACCCGCTCAGATCTTTTAATTGATGAGATGAAGCAATACGACATTCCCGGAATCATCGATGTCGCAAAAAGCCTTAAGGCTATAAAAGACGAATCTGCCAATGGGATTTCCCATAAGGTAGTCGTCGTTGGCGACTATGATTGCGATGGCGTCTGCTCAATCTTAAGCATGGCTTTGATTATGAAGCAGTTAAGTATTCCCTTCTCCCTTATTGTACCCAGAAGAATATCCGAAGGATATGGACTCAATGACAAGGTGCTTGAAAGGGTGATAGAAGCGAAGCCTACTTGCGTTATTACCATCGATAATGGTATAACAGCTGTCGAGCAGATAAAAAGACTTAAGGACATGGGTATCAAGGTCATTGTTTTGGATCATCACCAGAAAGGTGAAGAACTTCCACCTGCAGATATTATTGTTGACCCCGCCACAATAGACGATGGTTCAGATTTCGCTTTCTATTGTGGTGCAGGATTGGCATATAAGTTGACAGAGGAATTATTGCCCGGGGACCCCATTCTTGACACTATTTTAAGCCTCGCCTGTATTGCAACAATAGGCGATGTCGTCCCCCTTCAAGGAGACAATAGAAAAATAGTAAGAATGGGAATGCTTAATCTCAGGGAAAATGGCTGCAAATTACCTGGTTTATCAGATTTGCTCATTAAAATGGGCTTTGATAAGACCAAGGAAGCAGATTTCTTTGGATTTCAGATTGTTCCTTGCATAAACGGCATAGGACGGATGCTTGATGACGGAGCAGAAAAGGCCATAAAGATACTTTATGGCTCAAAAGACGCAGGTGAACTTGTATCCATGAATGAGAAACGAAAAGCTGAAGTTTCTGCTGCAATGGATGCATTCGATAAGTCTATGCTTAGTAATCTTAATTACATTCTGTATCTGGCTTCCAACTGTCAGGAGGGAATCCTTGGAATAATCGCCGGAAAGCTTGCTGAAAAGTATAGAAAACCTGCGATTGTTATTACGGAAACCGAAGATGGATATTATAAAGGAAGCTGCCGTAATGGAAGAGAGGATTTATATCTCATAAGCGAAGAACATAATGGCATCTTGACCCAGTGCAAAGACCTTTTCGTCAGCTGCGGCGGTCATAAGGACGCAGCAGGATTGACATTTGAAAAGTCAAAACTTGCAGAGGTTAAAAGAGCCTTGGACCGAATCGTTCCCAATTGCGAGGATGATGAGAGCATAGTTTATGACTTCGAGATAACACCTTCTCAGATTAATGAATACATCGAATCCAGAGAAAAAGCCGGACCTTTTGGTGAAGGCAACGAAGAACCTGTTGTGCTAATGACCAATATACCAATCAAAACATCTCCTTATACCGGAGAGGGCATGACATTGATTGGGACAACGAAAAAGCATGTGAAAATCCCATTTGATGGTTTTTCAGCTATAGGTTTTAATATGGCAGAAAAATTTAAAGCCAATGCCAAAACTGTCGATATGGTGGGTCGTGTTAAACTCAACTGGTTCAACGGAACAGCAACCCCACAGATGGATCTGATTGATTTTGAGGTAAAATAACGTAATAGAGCTTGCTTAATGCAAGCTCTATTATTTTGCCCTTGGATAAGTCAAAATTTGACACATCAGTGTACGGGATTGTATAATATATTTAGCGTTGAGGTATATTATGAATGTAACAGAAAGATTATTTTTCAAGGCATATACGCTTATTTTCGTTATTTTATGCGCATGTTTGTGCATTATTTGGGGTTTTATTGCTTTTAAAGCCTCTTCCGGTTCAGAAAAAAACAATTATGAAGAAGTATTACTCAATGAAGTTAGCTTGCTTATTCCTAAGGAAGTAACTAAACGACTCAATGCTTACAAGGCAGGCGTTACAAATCCCGAAAATGGGAAATATTACAAAGAAACGTCAGACAATCTGGTCTGTATAAGCAATCACAGCAATTATTTAGTTTCTGTACACAAAGTAACTGACGTTGACGTGAATAACGTCGTTGCGTCCGTCCAGGGCATTGGTGCAGAGGGCTTAAGTTATAGCAATTTAAGCCTTGTATCATCATCGGATAACCGAATTGTTTTATCAGGAAAAACCTTTTATCATTCAACGGAATACGTAGGCGAAATCTATATTTTAAAAAGTAATGCAGCTCAATATTTGGTCTTTATTTCAGGTCAGCAACCTATAACTGCGAATTCAATTACCATAGTAATACCATAGAGGAGTGTTAAGAATGAAACTTATCGATAAAGGGGCGTTAATACTACATCTTAATGACTGGGCATCTTCAGAGGCCCCGGACGAACGCACACCTGACGAAGTTAAAGAATACACCCAAAAAGACGTTCAGGAGGCGATTTATCAGACTATAAGAGGCTGTATGCGGGCTGTCGAGGATGCTAAGACAGTTATGCATATAAATTATTCGCCCCTCTCTCCAAAAGAAAAAGAGTTAGCAGCAACAATACGAAAGGAATTGTTTGATGAGACGTAAGATAGATCTGATGCATGACAAATTCGGCTACGGAAACGGCATCTGCAAGGATTGCAAACATTTCAAGGTGATAGATGTCAATGGAAAAAGATGTCGCAAATGCAGGATTTACGGTGTCACTTCCTCTGAAGCTAGTGACTGGGCCGAAAGACATACAGCATGTGGTTTATATAACAAAGAATATAAGGGCGACAAGCCTATCATAGAGCTTGTCACCCCGGCTAAACGAAGCGTAACACAGATAGATGGACAAATGAGCCTATTTTAAAGATGTGAGGTTAAAAAACAATGATGGAGAAGTGTGTGGCCTGCAATAAATCCCTGTTTTTGCCAAGAACAAGGTTAATTGATGGATACGCTGTATGTCAGACATGTATTCATAAGCTCCCCGGAAGCATATATAACTACGCAATCATGCACTGGACAACCCAGAACATCAAAGATTATTTTACATTCAAGGCTTATTCCGACAGCGTCTTGAAACCCATCTTTAATCCAACGTTTAAATCGGGTCCATTTCGCCTCGATGAAAAACAGGGGCTTTATCAGTTCGAGACAAGTCCCGTCTTTTATGTGAAGGATTTGGCAGATGTGAGGTTTTTCTTTCAACCCACGCATCGATTAGGCGGGGTTCCGACGGACAGTTTCTTTTCAAAAACAGTGTGGGCAGTTCAAGTAAACGGTTTGTCTAAAGCTCGATTTATCCATAAAAATCCCTTATTTGAGGCTGAAGTATTAATCAGTGTAAGGGACAAGGCGTATTACGACGTAAAGGATAAACAGACCAGGTTACCAGACAAATTACTGGTTATACAGCAAAAAATCATCAATTGCCTTGCAACTATAGGCAGAATTAATGAGAAAAGCAGTAATAAGCAGCAGTCACAAGCTACTTATAAGAATAGTGGCAAAAAGAAAGAATATCATTACGAAGAATATAGGAGAGAGCCCTCACAGAATTCCCAAGATATCGAACTCATTAAAGCTATGAATCTGTTTATGTTCGACAACCTCGAAGGCTTAACAGAATCAGATATCAGAAAGCAACGCAACAAGCTTCTCAAAGCTTTTCATCCAGACAAGGGTGAAGAATCTGCATTATATGCACAAAGAATAAATAGAGCATACGATTTACTGATTAAGAACATATAGGAGGGTGATTATTATGACAGGATATACAGCAGAATGTCCATATTGCGGGCAAATACAGATGATTGAAGGAAAAGATAATCTGGACAAGGAGTCTACATCAAAGCTCGCTGCGGCTCAGTGCAAATGTGAAGGCGCTGAAAATTACCGCAAAATTGAAAAGAAGAAAGAAACGGCTATCGCAAACATAGAGGAGTTGTTTAAATCTGACAAGAAAAGCCTTAAGAAGATCCTTCTTCAGGCTGTAGATGGTTTGGCTGATCAGTCTATTAAAAGAGTCGCTATCAAAACGGACGATGGGATTAATGCAACTTTAACAGCGAAAGAGAAGAGTATCAAGGTAGAACGCACTGAGACAAAGAAAGACAGTTTGGAAAGCTAATATGGATAAGAGCCTTAAAAAGCAAATTATATATACTACAGTTTTTCCTCTGGCTATCCTGGGAATTCTCAGTATGCTTCTATTTACATTAAGATTCTATGATTATTCCAAAGAGACAGCCAAGGATGAATTATTGCGAGTCGCAAGTCGTGTTAATTATGGAGATAAGGTAGGTGCCCTCGAACTCAAGTCATTATGTGACATAGACATATCCTTTTTGTCGGAAGATAAACGAATATTTTCTACTCTGGATAAATTCGATGTATTTATGGATTCCAGGATTTTTAACGAGCTTAAAAGCGGTTTGTCATACGCATATAATGACAATACGATTATCAGTGGAACTTCATATAATGCCTATTATTTATCGACTCCTGATGGTACAATAGAGGCAGTAAAACCTGCAAGCAGCATTTTTAAGACCTTTTGGCGTCTCATGGGACCTGTTATAGCCATAGAAGCAATTATGGCCGGAATCGTTGCATTTTTGACATATTTCTACGCATCAAAACTGTCAAATGCAATACAATGTCTTCACCGATTTGTTCAGATGATCAAACGGGAAAATTTTGACTACCGGTTAGAAGAATCCGTCTATCTGAGAGAGGATGAAATAGGACAGATAGGCAAGGGTATTGTGTCCATGAGGAATGCGCTGCAAGATCTGATTGAAATTGATGCTCTTACAAAACTATACAATAGAAAAACAGGAGAGAAGAAGCTTAAAGCTGTCTCGGAACGCTCTATATCAAGGGAAACCCCGTTTTGTATAGCGATAGGCGACATCGATTTCTTCAAAAAAGTTAATGATACCTACGGACATGAATCCGGGGATGCCGTATTAAGAAAAGTGGCAGAGATTCTTAAGGATAACATTCAGGCCAAAGGCTTTGGCTATGTATCAAGATGGGGTGGAGAAGAATTTCTCCTTATCTTTGATAACTGCAACAGACGACACGCAGCTGAAATTTTAGAGGAAACCCTTCAGGAGATAAGAAACACCACTATCTGTCATGATGACTTTGAAATCAGAGTCACTATGACCTTTGGACTTGTAAGAGGAAGCTCAAACACAGAAGAGTTGTTTTCTATTGCAGACTCAAAGCTCTATTACGGAAAAGAGCACGGCAGGAATCAGGTAGTGTCCGAAATCTAATTAAGGAGATTTATCATGTGGATAATAATTGTTGTTGTTTTGCTGATGGTTTTCCCTTTGCTTATACACGGACCTAAAAAGAAATTACCTAAAAAGAAGGTAGATGCTTTAAATCCCGAGCCTAAAAGTAATGAGGCATATGGAAGACGCGAATGTGTTGGCTATGGAGAAAAGAATCTTTGGGGAACATGTTCCGGTATATATAAAGACCCTGTTCGGATTACCGACAAAAATGGCAAGACATGGCGAATTCCAAAAGGAAACACTTATGATGATTGGTACAGTTTTGGTTTGTCAAGTAACGATGCAAACACTTACAAGACCAAAAACATGGTATTAAAGGAAGAAAAATGAAAATCGCTTTTTTTATTTCGTAAAACATACGTTTGACGAAATAAAGCATCTGGGTGTACAATATTAAGGAAAAGTAAATTTATACCACTCTCTTCTCAGGGAGTCACATATGACATATAAAAATGAGATCAATACCAAAGCAATTGAAGATTTACAAGGCATAATGGGCAGGCTCCCTGATTTTTGCAAGCAGTTTCTAAACGCTAAAAACTACTCGCTGTCAGCAAGAACAAGGCTTGGATATGCCAGGGATTTGGAGATATTCCTTTATTTCATAAAGGTCCACAATCCCATGTATGCCAACCTGGATATAAAGGAAATCCCTTTTAACGCCGTAAAAGCCTTGGTTACTCAAGACATAGACGAATATATGGCTATGTTGGAAAGCTACACATTTAACGGTAAAAAATGCCATAATTCAGCAGCAGGTAAGAGGCGAAAGCTTGCAGCTGTAAGGGAATTATATAAGTATCTATGTAAATGCGGATATTGCAAGACAAATCCGGCTTCATTGACGGAGACACCAAAGGACGAAGAAAAGAAAATTATCAGAGCCCTTGATAATGACGAAAAAAGAGCCCTATACAGGCAGATAAAGGACACTTCTGCCCTCTCTGATAGGCAAATAGCCATACACAAGACACTCGAAATAAGAGATTTGGCTATTGTAACATTGTTTTTAGGTACAGGAATACGTGTATCGGAACTTGTTGGACTAAATCTGGACGATATTGATCTAAAACATCAATACATTATGGTATTGGCCAAAGGCGGAAAATATACCCAACATTTCTTCAATGAAGATGTCTACAGGAGCCTGGATAATTATTTAACATATTGCAGAGGAAATTTGAAACCATCTGCATCAGAGGAGGCTTTATTCCTATCAAGAAGAGGTTCAAGGATAGGCGTCCGAAATGTTGAGATGATTATTAAGAACTACTCCTCTTCTGCTTTGGGCAAAGACCGCGCTATTACGCCCCATAAGCTTAGAAGTACATACGGTACGGATTTATATGCGGCAACAGGTGATATAGCCCTTGTAAGCGATAATTTGGGCCATGCAGACATCTCTACGACAAAGCATTATTACGCAAAGCAAAACATTGAAAATTTAAGGAAAAATAAGGAGTTTAAAATTTTTACGGATGAGAATTAATAACATCTCTTTTCTGGATTTCAACAAGATCAACGAGGCAGTTCTTGATTGCAGAATAAAAGCAACCAAAGTATCAAGAGTTATATCGACTTTTGGAGTAACTGTCTCCTCTTTCATCGGGATATTAATCCTTCTCTACATAAATCTTACACGTAATTACCAGCTTTTGGACAGCAGAAGCGTTGTGTGGAAGCACTTATCTTTGATACTTGCTATCATTATTGTTTCCTTGATAATTAAGACAGATTATACTCTTGTCCCCTACACCTTTAAGAAAATCAGGAGTAAAATCTTCAAAGGAGACGTAAGTAAGCTGAACTCATATATAAACCTAGCTATGGCAATTGATTCAAAGAGGAAAGAAGGCTATGAATACTTCTTTGAATACAATGGGAAATCCTTGGATTATCATGAAGGTGCGAAGACACTCTTCTCTCTACCGATTAAGCAGGTCATTAAGACGGATAACCCTTCATCGTATGAGATACTCTCTTCTACTCTCTTTATAAACGTAGAATGAAAGCTTTAAGGGCGAGCGAAAAGCTCGTCCTTCTCTATGCCTCAATTTGTCACCCCCCTAAACTGCTAAAAGTATCTTCTACGTCCATGGTTTGCTAATTTACGTTTGAATTTATAATTTTGGTATGTTATCATAAGAACAGATATGAATATATCTTCTTCTGTCAACATCGCAACCCATAAGGAGTTTTTATGAAGGGCTTAATTTACGACTTCATTGCGCTTATTTTAATCATAGTCGCTGTTACATTTTTTGCAAGGCATGGCATGATTGACTTCAGCGGCGTCGATACTATAATTCAGTTCGGAAAGGACGCCGTAGAAAGCGATACCGGACAACAGATAATCGGGGAATTAAAAGATATTACCATTGAGGTAACCCAGGATCTCCTTAAAGAGACAAAGGACCTCATTATCCGCTACAAAGAGGATAACAAAAAGGTCCCTGCTACATTAGTATCCGTCGTTGATGGAGATACGCTCATTATCAACTTAAACGGCGAGAATATGAAGGTACGCCTAATTGGTATAGATACGCCGGAATCGGTTCATGCAGATGCCGAAAAGAACAATATTTATGGAGAGTATGCGTCATTATATACTACCAATATACTTTCAGGGGTAGAGACGGTTTATTTAGAGTTCGACGAAGACACCGAAGATGATTACGGAAGGCTTTTAGCTTATGTATGGTTAAGCGACGGACACAGCACAACATCCGACAATATTGGAACCTATATGTTGAACGGGATTTTGGTTAAAAACGGATATGCATACGATAGAAAATATGAGCCCAATGATAAGTACCAAGCTGCATTTGCCATTCTTAGAAATAGCGCTAAGAGTTCAAGTGCAGGCTTATGGAGCTATGAGGATATTAAAGCCTTATGGGAATAATATATAAGGATAGGGAAAAATATATGACAAACAAAGCCAGACTGGAAAGAATGGACAGTAAAAAACTGGCCAAGTTCATACTGGATATAGCAAACGATGAGCTACTTCCATTTATGGACATTGAAAAATGGCTTAAAAGCGCATCTGAGAAGATGTGTTATAAAGCCGAGAAAAGGATTTACAATTCCTCTGACGGGCAGTCAAGAGACTGCTATTTGATCAAAAACTACAGCTTGCTTGGCGCACCGTACTCAATCATCATATGTGATGATACAAAGCTGTCAGTTCCGTCAAGTCATGTGATGTAAATGCATTAATTAAGCCCCGAAGCAAACGCTCGGGGCTGTTTCTATGATATGCAATCCGAAAATATGTGTTTTGGGATCACAAAGACTTCGCTGTAGGACTCTTCTATATCTTCTATGACTCCTTCCTGGTATAAAGAAACCCATTTAGGACTATCATCTATAAGCAAATGGCTTGTAATGACGTCTATGATACCTTTAATTTCAAAATTGTCAACGTCTGCCATAACACTGCTAGTACCATAATGATGTAAAAAGTAGATTATACACTTCGTCTTGTACCTTTCTATGTCATGATTAGCCAAAAAGGTGTTAAAAGCCGACAGATAATCCATTTTCCAACGAACCTGCTTATTGTACCCGCTTTTGTCTCTCACGTCTTTAAGTACGGGAAGTAATGTTGGAAAGGTAACCTTAAAGATATTATTGTTATAGTCATAAGCGCAGACAATACTGCTCTTCTCTTCTGATTCTGTCAGCTCCTCCGTAATGCCCGAATTGGCTTTAATATGTTCAAGCTTTGACACGCAGCTTTCCAACTTAGCTGTTGCAGATTCAATCCGTTTTATCGCAAGGACATTCATACCCGAGTTAAAGAGCTCAAGTGATTCAACGAGCATCTTATTAACACCGCTACAATCACTCAATGTCTGCTGTATTTTATTGATGATCAGTTCTTTATTATCTTGCATCGAATAACTCCAAGCAGTTGACGTCTTCATCAGACAGCTCAACCACATATTTAACAGTATTTACAATAGGCATATTGTTTATTGATTCGGACAAAGGAACGGGCTCATCTTGTATAGCAAATAAATTCTCTACATTTACCTGTCTAAAACTATTCTTTGTGTTTATATGGGTTATGGAAATCTTGTCCTTTGAAGCAAATAAAAGGACAACTACAGACCATGCTATGAATATAAAAGAAATTGTTTTGCACATACCGGAAAAGAACAAAGTACATGAAGAATAACAGTCGCTGCATAAAAGAGAACCAAGGACTTTAAGCAAAAAACCGAATATTAAGATGATAAAAACAAAGCTTAAAGACGTATAAACCCCAAAGTTTTCCATTCCCTCGCCATCTTTGACCTTTCCGTAAACAAATTATAGTATAAATACTTGATTTTTTCAATACGGTATAGTATTATATTAGTAAATATAAAACAAAAAACAAAAGTTTAGATTACTAGAGCAGAGGAATCCCTTCTTCTGCTCTATTCTTTTATCCAGAAAAAAAAGAAAGGAGAATATATGAGACTGCATAATATAACCCACGACGATATGCTTAACGGTCCCGGCTTAAGAGTTGTACTCTGGCTTGCCGGTTGTGAGCATAGATGTCCCGGATGTCAGAATCCCATTACATGGGACCCTGAAGGTGGCATTTTGATTACGGAGTGGGAAGAAGCCGAGCTTTATGAGTGGCTCGGAAAATCATGGACACAGGGAATCACCTTTTCAGGTGGCGATCCGCTTCACCCCTGTAACAGAGACGGGGTCTTTAAAATGGCTAAATACATCAAAAGTAGATGGCCCGAAAAAGACATCTGGCTTTACACAGGATATAGTGTCGGATACAAGAAAACGGGCTTTACCATCAAGAAGGGTTCTGTTGTAACAGAGATGCCCGGTTTGGAAATTATTGACGTTGTTGTTGATGGCAGATTTAAACAGGATGTACGGGATGAAGATATAAAGCAAAAGAAGCTTCCTATGTGGAGAGGTTCAAGTAACCAGCGGATTATCGACATCAGAAAGACCGTGGAGTCCGGTAAATTAAGCTACCACCCCGATGACAGAATAATAGTAGAGGAGCCCAATGCTGACGCAAATCTTACGAGGTGCGCAAGCTGCGGAGATTAGGAGGAAACTATGATTACATCAAATGAAATGGCTATGGTCCTTACCGATTTTGAAGAACAGTATAACCCCGGGTTCTACGATTCAAGAGAACAGGGAATTGCTTCAAATCTCGCCGGAATATCATCACTCAGTAGCTGTGAGTGCATATCCAATGCTCTTACAGAGGTTGTGAAAAAGCATACACCTATAAGTGATAAAGCTTTTGAGGTTCTTTTATGCCTCAAGAAATACATTCACTTCTGGTATTCGGATGCTTTTAACCCAAGTAGCGGACACGGACGCTTTTCTCAGTGCAGATAAGGAGGGACTGTATGCACAAATTATTTAAGTATCGCGGATGGGACATCGAGTATAATCTGTACGGTAAGAACGAGTTTACCGTGCAATATTGCGGAGATGACTACTACTTCGATTCAAAATCAGAAGCAGAAAAATTCATAGATACAATTTTATAAGAGGTACAAATTATGAGTAAATGGAAAATAATAAAGAAAAACGCAACGGTTGAGGAATACAACAGAGAAAAAATAGCCGTTGCAGTTAACAAATCGGCAAAGAGGGCTCTTTACAGAGAGCTCTCTGAGAACGAATTAAAGGAAATAATCTCTCAAATTGAGAGAAACATGGAGTTGTCCGAACAGGCCGTATTCCCGGTTGCTGTAATGCACTCTTACGTGGAAGGCGCCCTTGACAACGTCAATCCAAAGGCAGCAAGATCCTACAGAGAGTATAGAGACAACAAGTCCCGATACGCCGACATGATGGATAAGGTGAATATAAAGGCAAATGCAATCATGTATCGTGGGGATAAGGAGAATTCAAATGCGGATTCAGCTCTTGTATCTACGAAAAGATGTCTTATATTCAATGAGTTCAACAAGGCCCTCTATAAGATGAACTTCTTGAACGACGATGAGCTTGCAGCCATCGAGGATGGATATATTTATATCCACGATATGTCTGCAAGGCGTGACACCATGAACTGCTGTCTTTTCGATGTGCAGAATGTATTATCCGGTGGATTTGAAATGGGCAATATGTGGTACAACGAGCCTAAAACCCTGGATACTGCATTCGATGTTGTTGGAGATATTATTCTCTCAGCTGCAAGTCAGCAGTACGGCGGATTTACCGTTCCCGAGGTTGATAAGACTTTTGCTAAATACGCAAAAATGTCTTATGAAAAGTATATCGGTGAGTATATGGCTATTAAACCGGACGAAGAGGCTGCGAAGGAATGGGCCCTCGATAAGGTCAAAAGGGACGCAGAACAGGGATTTCAGGGTTTGGAGTATAAGCTTAACACCGTGGCATCAAGCCGTGGTGATTATCCTTTCACAACGTTTTCTTTCGGCCTTGGTACCGAACCTTTCGAGAAGATGATTTCTTCAGCCTGTCTTACTGTTCGTATGAACGGTCAGGGCAAGAAAGGAAGGAAACGTCCTGTACTCTTCCCTAAACTCGTATTTTTATATGACGAGAATATCCATGGCGAAGGCGGTGTTTCTGAGGACTTGTTCGAACTCGGTCTTTCATGTTCATTAAAGAGCATGTACCCCGACTGGCTCTCAATGAGCGGAGAAGGCTACATTGCATCCATGTATAAGAAGTATGGCAGGGCCATCTCTCCTATGGGATGCAGGGCTTTTCTTTCTCCTTGGTGGGAAAAAGGCGGCATGTACAAGTTTGACGAGGATGATAAGCCCATATTTGTGGGCAGATTTAATATTGGAGCAATTTCTCTCCATCTTCCTATGATTTATAAAAAATCCTTAGAAGAAGGTAGAGATTTCCATGAAATCCTTGATTACTACTTGGAGATGATCAGGCAGATCCACGTAAGAACTTATTCGTATCTGGGCGATATGAAGGCTTCTACCAATCCTCTTGCATATTGCGAAGGCGGATTTTATGGCGGAAACCTTAAGCCTTCCGATACGATAAAGCCTCTTTTAAAGTCTGCTACTGCTTCTTTCGGGATTACCGCTCTTAATGAGCTTCAGAAGCTCTTTAACGGTAAATCAATTGCCGAAGATGGCGAATTTGCCCTTGAAACCTTAAAGTACATCAACGACAAAGTCAACGAGTACAAGCAGGAAGACGGTAATCTTTATGCTATCTATGGCACTCCGGCAGAGTCACTTTGCGGATTACAGGTTAAGCAGTTCAGAAAGAAATATGGAATGATTGACGGCGTATCCAACAGGGAATACGTAAGTAACTCTTTCCATTGCCATGTCACAGAAGACCTTACGCCTACTGAAAAGCAGGATAAGGAATTAAGATTCTGGGAATTGTGTAACGGTGGAAAGATACAGTACGTCAAATACCCCGTAGCATACAACAAAAATGCTGTTAGGACACTTGTTAAGAGGGCTATGACATTGGGCTTGTATGAAGGTGTTAATCTTTCACTTGCATTCTGCGAAGACTGCGGACATCAGGAATTATCCATGGATGTCTGTCCTGTATGCGGAAGCAAGAATCTTACAAAGATTGACAGGATGAACGGATATCTGAGCTACTCTCGCGTTCACGGAGATACCAGATTAAATGATGCTAAGATGGCCGAGATAGCCGAGAGAAAGTCAATGTAAGGAGCTGTGCTTATGGACGAATTAGAACTTCAGAAAGAATGTCTCAATCAGGCATCTTGCAGAGCTTGTCCATACTTTAAAGAATGTGACAGGGACGAACGAGATTCTGAAGACTAAAATACCACAAGGGGCCTTATGCAATTTTGCATAGGGCTCTTTTTTTGTTTCACCGTGAACCAATTATTGAGTCGAAATTTGGCGCACTTTACATTTGGTTGCTATCATGTTATAATCTACCCATAATACAAAACTAAACAAGAACAGTCGCACGAAGAGCAGAGATTTTTATCCCTGCTCTTTTTGTGTGCAGAAAGGAAAATACATGCAGAAAGAAAATGAACTTAAACGGATTCTTGAAGAAGTAAGGACACAAATGTCCACTACTCTCCTATCTTATGAGGAAAGAGATCCAAGAGGCTTTAAATGGGGCTCACCTTCTTACAACGGCAACTGTTCCGGTAAGGTTCCATTGGGATTTATTGACAAGCTCAAGGCCAAATCAGTCTGTGAATTATTCGCAGGTTCAGGCACCTTAAGTGATGTCTGCAGGGATTATTCGATTCCATATGTTGGGATTGATTTGAATCCAAATCCTATTCGGGACAATATCTATTCCATGGATATCACTAATATGAACGAAGATTTGCCGGATGGATTTTATGAGGCTGATATGTGTTTTTCGCATCCGCCCTATCCCGGACTTAATCATGTTAAGTACGCAGGAAGCGCATGGAAGGATACAAAGAATCTCGCATCTAGGGACATTCAGAATATGCAATTTGAACAGGGAATGAAGCTGATCAATTTATCAACCATGAGAGCTTATTCTGCTCTTCCGAGCGGAAGCTATATGGTCATATTGGTCGGTGAAATTCGAGCAAACGGCAGATTTTATTCAATGATGCAGAATCTCGCGTTACCTGGTGAGCATTTCCAGACCTACGTAAAGCTTCAGCACAACACCTGGTCAGGAAGACAGACGTACTCAGGTTCTTCCAATCCAAGGGCTTTAACGGCACATGAAATGATTGCCGTGATTAAGAAGCCTTCTGGGTATGAGCTTGCTTACGTTATCCCCAGAAGATACGCAATGGATATCAGAGATTCTATAGGCACAGCTACATGGAAAGATGTAGTACATGCTGTTATGGAAAAACTCGGCGGAAAGGCAAACCTTTCTGAAATCTATGCAGAGATATCCGGTCATAAAAAGTGTGAAACGAATCCACACTGGAAAGAAAAAGTAAGGCAGACTCTTCAAATGGGCAGATATACCTCAGATGGTAACGGTTTATGGGCTGCCGCATAGAAAGGAGAAAAAAGAATGAGTACAAGTGAGAAATGGGAAAGACGCACTTTTTATATCAAGTATAAGAACAAGACTTTCGGAGACTTGGTTCTTAAGATAGATGAAGGCAGCGGAGACAACCTGACATGGGAAGATAAAGAAGACGGCTTTGTCGATTACTTCAATCTTGAAGTATACGCTTATGACGATTTTGACATGGATGACGTTTATAACGATTCCATCGGCGGCGGATTCCTTATGACCAAGGAGATGCTTATTTACAAATTCGCTGACAGCAGTTTCGACGATGTTGTTGATTTTATCTTTGAAAAAAATGGCGAAGATGATAATTATGAACTCTACGCCAAGAAAAAACCCGATTATGAAATAATCGGTGTTGAGTGAGGTGTTCTATGAAAAGATTTGGATTAGACGTAAACAAGACAGGGAGTTATTATGGCGGGTACGACTGGCAAAGAGGTAATTGTTATGAAGTTTTAGCTCCAAGCGGAAACCAATATCAGCTTATGAGTGGATATTCTGGCAGAGGTGACCTTCTTGGTTATCAGATAACAATCTCTGAGTCAGAGCTCGATTTCATGGAGTTTCGTTCATTTAATGAAGCATTGGAAGCTATTAACATGCTTGAGAAAAGCGCCAAATGGAATCTTGTGAAGATTGTTACTGAAGCTTTTAAGCTTTACGAGAATCTACAAGGTTCGGAAAGCGGCGGTGTTGGTCCTCAGAGGATTTTTCTGGGAACCGTACGTATACCCGAAAGTGGCGAAGTGGCAGTTAAATGGAAATATCAGGCAGCGTGTGGTCTTTCAGATCGCACCTACCACGCTAGCGATGACGAAATGCATTTGGATTATTACGACATTTCGGATGGCGTATTGGTAGAAACACATATTGAACCATTAATTGTTTCTGAGCCAAAGCCAATTTGGGCAGATGAACCCTGGTCAAACGAAAGTAAAATGGCCATTCGTGAATTATTCAAGAAACATGGTCTAAAAAACACAGTATAGGAGAAAGAGAACTATGACAGAAAACAAAATAACATGGCTTATCGGTATTTGTAATACAGGTGCTGATGGAGTGCACGTTGATAAAATAAGCGCAACAGTTTCCGAAGCCAAGGAATACCTTATACGTCTTATTGAAGAAGACCGAGAGAATGACGAGGATAATTGGGACTTTGGAACAGAGGACGCTTCAGAGGTAGAAGAAAGAACGAACCATAACAACAAATTGACTTCTCTTTACGGCTACAACAGCTTCACCAATTACCATATCGACTACGAAGCTACTCCCGAGAAGTTGATAGTCACCAGCGAAGTGTTCTTTACCGCTGAAGACATGCTGACCCGTTTACAGAACGGCGAAGAGTTCTACAACATGGAAACCAACGAGTATGTTTTTGGCTATAATGACGCAGGCTCTATTGCTGTATACAGCATCGATTACGACGAAGCAAGAGAACTTCAGTATAAAGTCGAAATTTCTGATGAAGAATACTGGGGAGCTTTTCTCGGCGCTGGCGGTAAGATTTGGGATGATGCTTCTTGTGAAGACAAGCCCGCACCGGGATGCAGTAACGTTTCTTACTGCGTAAATAACTATCGTAAAGAAGGTTGGGTACTTTGTTCAAATGTGCCTGTAAAGGAGGATTAAAAAATGGATTTATGCAATTTACCTTACAAGAATTCAAAAACATTTTGGGGAAAAGACATAAAGTTTGTAAATCTGCTCAAAGATAAATTCCATAGGGAATTTAATCAGCTTTTTTTCAGCATTGAGGCTATTGATACTGAAAAGGACATCAAAGAGTATCACCACAAAAGCATAGCAACCGGATATATAACAGTAACTAACCAGATGGAGAAATTCGTCAAGGAAAATTTCTTTACCAGCTGCAATGGCTTAAAATTCATTCAGTGGGATAACGGAGTGTGGAACGTTGTGTTTAACGAAGCCACAATCATAGGCTCGGTGTCTTTCAGAATTACAGATAAACAGATGAAGCAGATATTTAACAATACCCAGATTTCAGAATCTCTTGAAAAAGCAACAGCTTGTTCAAGATAGAATAGCACCTAAGGCTCTTAACTTCGGTTAAGGGCCTTTTTGCGTCTTTACATTAAAATATCGGCATGTTATAATATCTTCATAATAAAATAACTAAAATAGAAAAGTGATAAAAACGAGCAGAAGAGCTACTACTCTCCTGCTCTATTTTTATGCAGAAAAGGAGAAAACAGATGAAAATCAAAGAACTAACGCCTGTCTGCACAGATGAGCAGGCAGAACTTACCAGAAAACTTATGGAAGCCTCCAAAGCTTACTACAATGGCGATACACCACTCATGTCAGATGCAGAGTTTGATCAGAAACTCGACGAGCTTAAGGGCATGGAATTCATGAATGAGTTCATGTACGAGGGCTCTCCTACAACCAATGTAGGTGCGCCTACGGTGGTTAGAGGACTTAAGAAGGTTAAACACGAGTATCCCACCCTGTCTTTAGACAAGGTAAAGTATGTTGACCGTGAGAACCTTATTAAATGGTTTGGTAACGAATCTCCGATACCTTACGGAGGACACGCAGCTGTTATGAGCTGGAAAATGGACGGTTCCACAATTGTCTTAAGTTACGACAAAGGTGTATTAACATCTGCCGTAACAAGAGGTGACGGCTTTACAGGCAGCGACATTACCCATAATGCCAGATTTATCAAGGGTATTCCCGAGAAAATCAACGCTATGGGACATGTGGTTGTCCGTGGTGAAGCCTACATGGAATACGCCGAGTTTGAGCGTATCAACGCCGAAGGTGACGGAGATACTTACGAGAATCCCAGAAACCTTGCCACTGCCACTATCCAGATGTTAGACGCTAATGAATCAAAGAAGAGAGAGATTCACTTCAAGGCTTTTGAACTGGTTACTCCTGATGTAGATACCTATATCGGTGACGATACCCGTTCAAGCCTGGATATCGACTTTAATCTGAGATTCATGGCTGACCGACTTGAATGGCTTAAGACTCTTGGATTTGACGTGGTCGAATTCACAAGAGTCAGCGCAAGTGATTACCTGGCTAAAATTGAGGGTTTCAAGAAGGCTTTATCTTCCCTCCCTTATCCCACGGATGGTCTTGTATTTAGTTACAACGACTTAAAGATGGGTTGGGGGCTTGGAACTACCGGACATCACCCTAAATGGGCTATAGCTCTTAAATGGACTGATGAGCAGGTAGAAACCACCTTAAGAGACATCGAATGGTCACCTTCACGTACAGGACTCCTTAATCCTGTAGCGGTATTTGATCCTGTTCGCCTTGAAGGTACGACAGTTTCCCGTGCTTCCTTACACAATGTTTCATACATTTACGATAAGGATTTACGCATTGGAGACAGGATTACCGTATATAAAGCCAACATGATAATTCCGCAGGTTGGGGAGAATCTTTCAGGAAACAGCAGAAATGCAGCTGTAAAGATTTCAACCATGTACAAGGTACCTGAGAGATGTCCTGTTTGCGGCGAGCCTACTTCACGTTCATGTGAGGCTCCTTACGTCCTGAAGTGTTTAAATCCCGATTGTAACGCGAAGAAAATTGGACGTTTTGTCCACTTCTGCAGCAGAGACGGATTAAACATCGAAGGGATGTCTGAAGAGACTATCAAGAAGTTCGTAGACCTTGGTATCATCAACGGTTATTCGGATTTCTTCATGCTCGATGACGTAAAGGAAAAGATTGAAAACCTCGAAGGCTTTGGTCCCAAGTCATACGAAAACATCAAGAATGCAGTCGAGAAGGCAAGAACAACGAGTTTTGTTCCCCTTATCACGGCTCTTGGTATCGAAGGACTTGGAAAAGGCCAGGCAAAGCTCATTGCGAAGTACATAGAAGAAAGCCTTCCTCAGTATGAAGGTGAGTACGTATGGGACGCTTTCGTAGAGCTTATCTCAGAAGGTTTCGATTTCTCGGCCATTAAGGGAATCGGAGGCGTTTTAGCTTATGCCATTAAGGACTGGGCAGACACCTGGTATCACAGGGATGCCGGAAAGAGACAGGACATCTCGTTCCTCATCGACGCTCTTATCTTTACGGATAGGATTGAGGCACACGAAGCCAAGGCCCTCGACGGCTTAACCTTTGTTATCACGGGTTCTTTGAACCACTACGATAACAGAGAAGCCCTTGTAGCAGAGATTGAAGCCAAAGGCGGCAAAGTGTCAGGAAGTGTATCAAATAAGACTACATGTCTTATTAACAACGATACAGCTTCAACATCCGGTAAGAATAAAAAAGCGAAGGAACTCGGCGTTGAGATTATCTCAGAGGACGAGTTCATAAAGAGATTTTTGGAGGAATAAAGAAAAGATGAGCAAAAATAACGAACAGGTCATTGACTGGATTTTCGGATTGTCGGGCAGTGAGTGGGACGATGTAACAGTCTACTCTTTCCGCGGAACCAAACAGGAAGCAAAGAAAATGCTTCAGAAGCTTGTAAAGGCGGATAAGAAGGAGTATCCCGATACATACGATTACGGCACTGAAAAGCTTTCAGAAATCAAGGAACTTGATGATGGAAGGCTTTATGCCGGAACGACTTTTAGCTATTGTCACACGGATTACACCGCTACTCCCGTAAGTGTCATGAGTGGCATCGAGGAATACCTTGAGGAGACATGACCGGTTTATCCGTTAAAAATTGAATAATCTGAAACAACCCTCTGCGAAGGGGAGACTACTTATAGTCACTTGTCCCTCGCAGGGGATAAGTGACGGATTGGAGAAAAATGAATAATCTAAACAGAGAAACAGCATCAGCAATCGTCGATTTATTCGAGGATTTTCTTGATGTTAAAGGAATAAAGATACACAACGAAGAGCGTGACAAGCAGGACCCTGATAATGAGGCAAACCTCTGGGGCCCGGACTTTGATGAGCTTATGAACGGGATCACGAGAATCCTTGGTGCTTCAGGTATTCATGTAGCAGAGACTTTCAACTCTGCCGTACCTGCAGAGCCCAAAGATGAGACATTAACTATTTATGTTCCGTTATTTGATGAGATTGTTAAGATTTCAGAAGAGTGCGTAACTTCGGGCATTGAGCTGTGCACGACTCTTAATGTGTGGGTATACGACGCAGAAAGTTTTTGCATTTCGCCGTCCTTTTTAAGAAAGTGCAAAGAAGCGAAAACTTTCAGACAGAATACTCCCATCAGAGAAAAGTATAACTCCATTGCGGAAGCTGTCCCTGATATTCTGAACTATATCTATAACGATAACGAGGACAGATACGATATCAGCTGGATAGAATTATCCGGGGGAAAAGCATGGAGGAAAGCAGAATGATAACAGAGAACGAAAAAAATAAGAAATATGCAGAAAAACTATCGGAACTTATCTTAAGCAATCCTACGTTAAATGTTGTAGCAATGATTGATACAGATGGAATAGATGATGACTACAGCTGTATGGTTGGCAATCTGCATGAGCCGAGAATTGAAACTATCGCTATTAATTACGATAACGTATATATCACTAAAGAAGGTGATGACTACGACGATTGCTGTAACTACTATGGTTGCGAGTGTGATGATTGGGGAGAGGCGAAGTTTTACGAAAAGGCAAAGGCTATTCCATGGGAAGATGTAATTGCAATCAGAGTAAGTGCTTTATAAGGAGACAGAGATCCCACGGAAGACGATGATATGAGGCAAAAGAAAACTAAATAAAGACATGGCCGCTCAACGCCATTAAAAGTGAGTCCGTCCCGTGATGGGGATAGCGGAAACTATTTTGACCGCCCCTCATCAGGGCGGCAGAATGTTTACAAAGGAGGTCTTGCTATGAAGTTTATAGCAGCGTTACTCAGGAAACTGAGTGCAGACCGGGATTTGTGGGTTAAGACAAAGAAAGTCTTGAAAGTTGCTTTAGAAGTTTTAGGCTTCATCGCAGCAATCAAGACAATCTTCTCGTAACTCACTATCTCAAATCGGGGCGGCGGATGCTATTCCGTCTCCCCACCCTTTGTAACTTAACCTTATCACATGGCAAATTTGAAGTCAAGGAGGCTAAAAATGGATAAAATGAAGAAGATTTTGGCAGTTTTGGTTATCATCGCTATCGCAGTTGATGTAACTCTTGCCATTACAAATAGGGAGGAAGTGTAATGCATGACGTAAAGACGCTCTCCATGGTACTTGACATGTTTAAAGTGCTTGCGGAGAACGAATACTCTCTACTTTGGGACCTCGTCGAGGACTTTACATTCCACGGCCATAAGGTTTCAGTAAAAGACAGTAAGCAGTTTAAGCAGGTAATTATCGACGGCAAGTATGTAGGAATCGGTAAAAACACCAACGTTACTATCCTCTCAGAAGGAAAGACATACAAAGGACTGGATTATGCAAGACATATCCTCTTACAGGAGGTTGCAGCATGAATTTTTCAGTTTATATGAAAGCATTCGATGAATACTTGGATCAAATAGACAAATCAAATGCCATGAACGAAGCTGCTCACCAGGAGCAGATATTCAATCTGGCATTGCATGTCAAGAATCTGACTAATTCTCGAACAATAACTAAGGATCAGGCCAAGAAACTTGGTGCAATCATCAAGACTCATGAATTTTATATTTATGAGTCTGGCATGGATAAGCATCCTGAGATTTTTGGCGATGTATACAAGGAGAAAGAAGAGAATGAGAATAACAAAGGAAGAAGCAATTAAGAAGGTGAGGAATAAAGAATGAGGTCGAAAATATTCACTTTCATAATTGAATACGAAAAAGAGAATAAAGAGAAAACCGAGATGAAAATCTGCGCCAACGATGAATTTCAGGCAAGAACAATCTTTGAAGTTCGCTGCAGAAATGACTTTCATCTGGAAAGACCTTACAAGATTATCTCCGTTTTTGTCGAGTATAACGAAGCGGATGCTAAGAAATATGGCAAACATTATGGCAAGCCCGAGGAACACGATGTGGATGAATATCCCCGTGTGCTTGATGACATTGCAGAATTTCTTGATTCCATCGAGAAAAAGTACGGTGAGATAAAAGACCGTCCAAGAGTGCAGAGCATTTTTGATGACTTTCTTACCGGCAATGTGATGGCTTGTAAGCTCTTCTTAAGGCACGACATAGACAGTGCCGTTAACTCAGATAAACAGGAAAAGGCTATCAAGAAAAAATTTAAAAACTACGATGAGTTTTTGGATGCCGTTATTGAAAACCTTAAGGTTACCGGTCGTGTCAATGTTTTGGAAGATGCTACGGACAGTGATCTGGACGCTATATCCCGTTCAGTTGAAAGCGTTCTCGGAACAAAGTAAAAATCACCCCTTTACAATCAGATTTAATCTGATATAATAAAGGTATAATATTTAACAAAATACAAAAGTGTAGAAAAGAGCAGAGATTTTTATCCCTGCTCTTTTTTTGCAGATAAGGAGGCTGCAATGGATAATATTGTTTCATTCTTCAACTGGCGACTGTGTGATGAAATCAAATTCACACAGGGAAACACGCTAAGAGGAGAATTTACAATTTCTTCTCCGCGTCCTGTAAAGGACTTGTGGAAAAAAGCCAGGTGTACGGTTTTTGGAAACCTGGCACTTGAAATGAAGTCCCTTGCTGAAAAGGGACGATTAAACAAAGGAACTTATATACCAGGGCTTACAGGAAGCTGGGAACAGTATAAGGGTACAGATGGTAAAATATACTCATCGTACTACATAACCGGCATGAACAGTCCGCTATATAAAAGTTCCGAAAACGCAACCCAGTCTTCAGTAGCTACTCCTGAGGAAACAAAGGAAATAGTTGAAGATATAAAAAAAGAGGACGGTGAAATCAACGGATTGAATGAGCTGCTTGGTTTTATCGATGAACCTTACAAAGAAAAGGAGGAAACAAATGAATAAAGTAATTCTTATGGGTCGTTTGACCCGTGATCCCGAGGTTAGATACGCGCAGAATGAGAACAACACAGCTGTTGCCAGATTCTCTCTTGCCGTTGACAGAAGATTTAAGAGAGATGGTGAACCCGATGCGGACTTCTTCAACTGCACTGCTTTCGGTAAGCAGGCTGAGTTTGTTGAGAAGTATTTACGCAAGGGAACCAAGATGCTTATTACCGGCCGTATTCAGAACGACAACTACACCAACAAGGATGGACAGACAGTTTATTCTGTAAGAGTCATGGTTGAAGAGATGGAGTTCGCTGAGAGTAAGAATGCAGCAGGCAATGGTAGTGGTGCTGATCCTAACCCCGCTCCCGCTCCCGCTCCTTCGGATAGCGCTCCCACAGGAAACGCTTTACCTCAGGCTGGGGACGGATTCATGAACATTCCCGACGGAATTGACGAAGAGCTTCCTTTTAACTAGGCTTTAGCCTGGTTAAAAGGTAAACAAAACACACGCAAGAGGCTGAGTTATCTCGGCCTCTTGTTTATTTAGGAGGTGATTGAATGACCATTGAAGGAAAACTGCTGGAAATCCAGCAGACAATAAGCGTTCCTAAAACGCTTAAGTCGGAAAATGGCGACTACAAGTATCGTTCGGCAGAACAGATATTGGAGCTTTTGCACCCTCTTTTAAAAGAAAAGGGGTGTATCATTGTTCTCACCGATGAAGTAAAGAGCATTGGTGGGTACCAGTATGTATCTGCTACAGCAACTCTTATCGATACTGAGTCGAAAGAGTCCATTTCTGCTTCTGCTTCTGCAAGGGAAAAGGCAATAAGCCCTAACCTTGATGATGCACAACTGACGGGCGTGGCAAGTTCTTACGCGAGAAAGTACGCGTTATGCGGATTACTCGCCATTTCCTCAGGGCAGGATGCCGATCAGGTATCTTCCTCTCCTATCTCTGCGGACACTATGTCTGAAGAGGCATTAAGGGAAGTTGAGGTTACTGTCGGATTATCAGCCGGAAGGAAACTCGGAGAAGTCTTTGAGGCTTGCAAAAAGGCCAACAGTGCCAATGCACTGTATTGGATTGCCAAGAATGACGTTCAGGCGGGCCCTTATGCAAGAGAATTCGTAAGACTCCACCCCGAACTTATGTCTATGGTCTAGATCAAGAAATTGGCTTGCGGTAAAATGCCGCAAGCCGACTATTAAGGAGAAAACACGCTATGGATTTACAAAAATTTAGCGTCCTTGATGTGTTTCAGCTGTTAGGAATTCATACAAGAACTGACAAAGAAGAGGTTATGGTTCCCTGTCCTGTATGCGGTTCAAAGCGTTTTGCTATGAATCAAAGGAAAAGCATCGGTCGATGTTTTGCCTGTGATACAGCGTTAAATGCTGCAGGCTATTATGGGGCATATCATAATCTGTCCCTTGCTGAATCATACAAGGAGATAGAGAATTCCCTTGGATTATCAGGTGAATCTGAAGTTCCCAAGGAGAAAAGACCCGAGAGGATTGTTTTTAAAGAAGCAAAGCAATCCAAAATCGCCAAAATCGAGGACTTAGACTTCACATATCGTTCGTTCCTCGCAGAATTAACCCTATCTGAGAAAAACAGAAACGGTCTTCTTGCAAGAGGATTTAATTACGACGATATTGAACGTCTGGGTTACAAGACTTTTCCGAACCCTTCGGAAGTAGACTTTAATAACATTTGTCAGAAACTATTGATGTCAGGGTGTACTTTGGAAGGTGTGCCGGGATTTTACCAGGACAAAAAGGGTAATTGGACATTCATAAGAATGACCCAGGGTATAATCCTTCCTCAGAGGACTGTTAATAACCAGATTTTCGGATTCCAGATTCGTAAAGACGACGATTTAAGGCGTTTTAACGAAGATGAAGGAAAGCTTGAAGGGAAATGTTCCTGGTTCTCAAGCAAAAATTGCACAAACGGATGCTCCGCTCCTGCTGAAGTCAATTTCTCATGCGACTTTAAGTTCGATAAGGGAAGTAACCGTTACTGGGTTTATGCTGAGAATGAGAAGATGGTTTTAACAGAAGGTTCCTTAAAAGCTGATTTGATTCACGCCTTGGAGCCTAAACTCCCCGTAATGAGTGTGGCAGGTGTTAACATGTATACCGTTTTGGAAGGTGCTTTTAAGTATCTTAAAAAACTCGGTATTAAGTGTATAATTCTCGCCTACGACATGGATTACAGAACAAACCCTCATGTACAGAATGCTCTGGTGAAAACTGAAGAGATGATCAAAGCATCAGGACTTGAGTGCAGACACATGACATGGAATACTCACTGTACTATTGACAATCAGGATGCTGACATATTAAAAGGGCTCGACGATTACATGGCTTATACAAAAAAAGGCGTTATTCCCAAAATCAAGTCATTTGATGCGGAATGATAACCCCTTTCATAATAAAAAACTTAAACCGTCATGATTTCGTGGCGGTTTTTGTCGTTTTTAGGGTAATTTGACACCCTTTACATTAAAATAATGGTATGTTATAATATCACCATAATAACCTACTAAAAACAAAAGTTTAAATGAGCAGAAGAGCTACTACTCTCCTGCTCTATTTTTATGTAAAGGAGAAAACAATGAAAGTAAACACAAGAATCGTTCCAATGGAACAAAGAGGACCAATTGTTGCATTTAATGACCTTTATGGGTTCAGTAACGACAGCTTTGATAAGAGTGCCGCGTTAAAGACAATGTCTAATGAAGATTATTCCAAGTATCTGAAGGAGTTAAAAGACTTCTCCAAGAAATTTGCCAATCTTCTGAAAGCCGATTTGTCGGAAGATGCGGTAAATAAGGTTTTGGATAGAGCTGCTTCAAGCCTTAACTGGGCAAACCCTTTGCTTGATTTTATAAAGGAGGAAGCATGAAACTCCAAGCCTTTCTCGAATCAATGGGAAGCAGCTGTGTGCCGGAGAAGGATTTGCCTAAAAGGATTGAATTTGACGAGAAAGACATCGTCAGATATAGATATGAAGGCGTTCCTTACATCGGATTGAAAACCCTTACCACTATCGAGGAGACAATGGCAAGGGATGTAATGCTTTTTAAACACAGGGGAATAAGTCTTGTTCCAAACAAGACTTTGATTACGAATACAATAGCTGAATTTGAGGCCAAAATGAGTCTTAAGGTCGGCCAAGAGTATTCTCTACACCCCGTACAGAAAGAAGCTGTTTTTACGGCTGTTTCAAACCCCATTTGCGTCATTACAGGCGGCCCGGGAACAGGAAAGACAACAACCCTTAAATGTATCCTTTATGTTTTGGATAAAGTTTATAAAACTTATCATTCAAAAAAGGAAATCACAAGGGTTTTTCTTGCTCCAACAGGAAAAGCTGCAAGAAGGATGTCCGAGACGCTCAACACACCTGCTTACACAGTGCAGAGTTACTTAAAAACCAATTCCGCCACTCTTCCACCACTTATGAAGTTTGACAATGAAATAGTGGTTGATGAGGTATCGATGTTGGACGAGGACACGGCATACAACCTTTTTAGAGCATATCGCATGGCTATAAAGTCATATTCGCATTTTGGATGCAGAATGATAATGCTTGGAGATGTTGACCAACTTCCATCAGTTGGCATCGGCGCCGTGTTAAGAGATCTTATTGAGTCGGATGTCATTCCTGTTTGCAAGCTTGAAGTGGCTTACAGACAAGAATCCGGTTCCGTGCTTTCAGAAAACATAAAGAGAATTCAAGCCGGGAAAAGCAAACTGCTTAACGGTGACGACTTTTCTTTAAGGCCAATGAAAGAACCTCATGTCCTTGCCACTGAACTGGCTAATCTTTATTGTGATAAGGCCAAACAATACGGTGGTTTTGACAAAGTATTCCTTCTGACGCCAATGAAAAAGTACGGAGATCTATGTTCTGACAAGATGAATGAGCTGATTCGCGGGATCGTAAATCCCAGGGGCCCCGTCTTCGAGGGCTTCAGGTTAAATGACCCTGTAATACAGCTTAAAAACCGATACGACTGCGGAATCGTCAACGGTTCCATTGGCACAGTAGCAGAAGTAAGGAAAGATGGTTTGACCGTCAGATATCCTGACGAAAACGTAAACGTAGACTACGTTTTGAAGGATTTAGGGCAGATTGCTTTGGCGTATGCCATGACTGTCCATAAATCCCAGGGTTCCGAGTATCCGTGCATTATCTCATGCGGAGTAGAGAAGACTTTCATGAAGAAAGGCTCGACTCCCCTTATCAACAGAAACTTGATCTTAACAGCAGTTTCGCGTTCCAAAAAGGAATGTGTCTTGTATATGGATCAAGAAGACCTTGATAAAGCAATAGAGGTAGAAGCCGGATACGCTAGAAAAACGATGTTTAAGGAGTTCTTAATCCGAGAAGATTTAAGAATTTCTTTAATCGAAAGAGCAAATTAGTGACCTTTATCACACGCCTGCACAGAGGCATGATTTTTACTCCCCTCTGTGTAAGGGGAGTATGGAGGTAAAAACATGGAAAATTTTGAAGTATTTGATAATGAAAATCTGGGATCAGTCAGAGTCGTTTATTTGAATGGTGAACCGTGGTTTGTTGCTAAAGACGTCTGTGATTGTCTTTTGGTTAATAACCCTCGTCAGGCATTAACAAGACTTGATGACGATGAAAAGAATACCGTCATTTTAAATGACGGAAATCGAGGAAACCCCAATTTTTCGGTAATTAGCGAGTCTGGTCTGTATGCTCTAATCATGAGCAGCAGAAAAAAAGAGGCTCGTGATTTCCAGAAATGGGTAACCAGGGAAGTTCTTCCTTCGATTAGGAAAAACGGCGGTTATATCCTCGGACAGGAAGCCCTTAAAGAAACTGAGCGAGAAGAACTCATTGCTCAGATTAAAAAGCTTTCGAAAGAAGCCTCAGATTGGAAAGCTGATTCTGATTACTGGATGGACTTATACTTCTCTGCAATTAACAAGGCAGATAAAACTGCATCTGAGAAGCAGGTTGAATCTGAGAATGCCAAGTCAAGTATCTCTTCTACCCTTGTAACTACAGATGGTTTTATCTACTCAAAGGAGCTTTGGGAGGTATTGAATGCTGCCAACTGAAGTAATCTTCCGTTCGGAAGTAAACAAGTTAAAACTGAATAAAGAAAAAGTTTCCATCGAAGATCAACAAGGTAAATATAAAAACGCCTTTGCAAAGCAGAGAAAAGCCATTGCAGATGCTTTTAAAAACCTCGCAAGAGAGTTCTTTGGAGACTTAACGGCTATATACGATATTTCCAAACAGGAAGCATTGCAGAAGTCCTTACAGCAGATTATGGATGCGCATAAGCCCGCCGTAACTAAGGCCGCATTGATTGAATGTGATGCAGATGCGGTGATGTTTGAATTAAGAGGCATTGCCGGTGAATTCACAATAGCCAAAGCAAATATTGAAAGATTCGAAGAAAGGAGTAATGTCTGAATCCTCGGTAAACCGAGGTTCCCTTTGATGCTAGAATGGTGAAGATAAGGGGTTGAGGAAACATATCTCAACGTTCATAAAAGAGAATTGGAGTGTCGGTACGCCGAAGCACCTTTAAGTTTAATAACAAGGTGCCGGGCGGCCCTTGTTATTGGCTTTAAGGCATAAAGCATTTCGAGCTAAATAATAACAAGGATTTGACCACGGCGGCAGATTCTCTTATCCACGAACCGAAGTATTCGGCTAGTGGTAGACATGAATAAATTCAGCTTTGCTGACCTGGACGTGTTTCAGCACATGTCCTTGGATCAGAAGGTAAGAAAAGCAAATCAACTTATTGTCGCATGGAATGAAGAATTTCAAAATAATACATATATATCAATCAGCGGGGGCAAGGACAGTCAATTATTGTATAGCCTAGTCAAGGAACAATCCGATAAAGTGCCTGCGGTATTTATCAATACCGGTCTTGAGCATGATTCCGTAAGGAAAAAAGGAATGGAACTTGCCGATAAGGTCTTATACCCTGCTATGAATTTCAAGGAAGTCCTTACAAAGTATGGATATCCTGTTATCAGCAAAGAAATCTCTGGTAAAATTTACGATTACAGATCTGCTAAAGCGCATGGGAAAAGTTCTTATGTAGAAAAGCAGTTCGAAGGCACCTACGTTTCCAAAAACGGCAAATCCAACATGATGGACATACAAAAGTATAAATATCTGCTTGGTGCGCCTTTCAGGATCTCGAATAAGTGCTGCGACGTCATGAAAAAGGGGCCCGCAAAAGCTTATGAGAAAGAAACAGGACGTAAGCCTTTCATCGGAACTCTTGCCGAAGAGTCAATGCTAAGAACAAAATGTTGGTTAAAAGACGGATGTAATTCTTTCGACACCCATAGACCAACAAGCAGACCTTTATCAGTCTGGACGGAACAGGATGTCTTAAGATACATCAAGGAAAACGACATACATATCGCAGAAGCATATGGAAACATTGTTTTTACTGATGAGGACGGATTTGAATATGACAATGTTTTATTCAACGACTCTTCTCTTCCATTAAAGACCACATTGGCGGAACGTACCGGCTGTGTGTTCTGCATGTATGGTATAGCATATGACACAAAACGTTTTCTTAGGCTTAAAGAAAGTGAGCCAAAGAAATACGAGTACGTGATGAACGGAGGCAAGTTTGATTCTGAAGGATATTGGATACCTAATCAGGATGGGCTCGGATACAGATTCGTCATAGATTGGTTGAATAAGAACGGCGGTTTGAAGATTCAATACTAACGATAAGGATTGTGGGTTAATACCTGCAATCCTTATTTTTTTTACTCAAAAAGTTCAAAAACTTCTGATTTTGGGGTTGACATATGTTTTGATTATGGTAGTATATAAGTATAAAATAATTCTAAAATAGAAAAGTCGAGAAGGAAGAGGAAAATGAGCGCCTCTTCTTTTCTTTTTGTGTGAAGGAGCAAATCAATTGATGTTGCTCTTGAATTACCTATTTTGAATGTCGAATAGGCTGAGGAATTACCGCGTCGGTGGTTCTTTGGTTGAAAGCTTTATTATAGGTGGTTAGGCTCTTTATATATATTAATCGTTATAGATATTAATCCCTTTCATGGGTACCTCCCTTCTACGTGGCACCCTAACAAAGGGTGTCACGATTACATAGATAAAGAAAAAATATTTAGCGAGAGAATGTTTGGCGTTGACATTCACAAATCGCTTTATCCAGTAGGAGTTAAACGTCAAGAAACGGGGTCTGATCAACCAGCGTTTCAAATTTTTAATAAAGCCTGCATTCAAAATGCGGGCTTTTGTTCTATTTGCACCCCTCCAAGGTGGAGGAGACGGGAGATAAAACCGTCGCGTCTATTTGACGTCCACCGAGGGTGGGGAAAGGAGTCTTATGACTCAAAAAATACAGTTTGTCACCAATGTAGACGCAGGTTTAATGGTGACATTCTATGAGCCTGAGATAAGGGACGTTTTAAGCATGAATCTTCTTGATAAAAAAGAAAAAACTGAACTTATCAAGATGGCTAAAAGGTATCTGACCCCCAAAGCTTCTTCTTTAGAAAAAAGAAGCCTTGAGAGATGGCTAAGAAAATTCTGGGAAAGATATGAAGGATGTCTTACCAAAGGAAATAAAGGCCATGGGCCGGAATACATCTTCAAAGAAATACTGGCTTACTGCATATAGCAGTAGCCAGTATTTTTTATTTCCATATACAACATAAAACAATGTCGATACTCACAAAGTTATGACACGCTATGTATATCTTAGCAGCGTTCCTTTCCTTAAGGACTTTTTTTGTGAACTCAAGGTTCAACTTTGTGTTCTTATACCAATAGTCAAAGGCTTTTCTCCCTTTGCCATTTTCAAGAACTTCATCAAATTCTGGATTATCACCAATATAATCTTTGTCGTCCGCATCCTTATCAAATCCTTTAAGGCGTCTTGCATAGGGAAGCAACTCATGGCAGGCAAAGGAACATATTCCGATATACCTTTCGATAGTCTTATTCGAAGCCTTATTAATATATACAAGCCTTACCTTTTCGACTATAATCTCAATGTAATTGACGATATGAGCTATGGCTTTAATATCATCTGAAGGTATTTTGCCAATGGAGTCGTAAAACATCTTCTTTTGGATTTCATACTCCACATCTATGCCTTCCATATTTTTAGATGCTTCACGAATAAATGACAAAACAAGCTCGTTCTCTTCACTCGTTACATCAAGGCGATTCAGTTTTTTTAGTTTTATCTTATTGATAAGTCTGTCTGTAAGCATTAAATCTCCTTCAGATTAATTCAATCAAACTTATGCAGAATATCTTTGTCAATGCTGAAACCCATTTTCCCCATGTACTTGCCTATTATATCGTCTTTGGATATATAAGGCTCAGGCCACCATCTTGAATCATACGATACTCTTCTATTATCGCCTAATACGAAATAAGAATCTTCCGGCACTGTAAATACTTTAAGGCTATTGGTTTCAACTTCTTCGTCAAGATAGGCTGATTCATCTGCGTATACACCATTGATAACAACGTATCCATCTCTGAACTCAATTGTATCTCCAGGAAGACCTATTACTCTCTTGCCTAATACCATGCCCTCTCTCTTAAAGCAGATAATATCTCCTCTTTCGACTTCATGACCTACTTTGTAGTACAGCCTGTTAAAGAAGACTGTATCGCCGGTCATAATAGAGGGTTCCATTGATCCAGACTCTGCAACTGTTATACAGATTACTTGGGTGAGAAGAATTCCAACGACTATCACAGGCACAAAAATGTCAATAAAATCACGGATAAATGCCTTTTTATCAAACGCGAATGTAATCCTTGGCATTTTTCGTTCACTCTTTTCTTCTATTTCTTCAGATTCATCTTTATTCTTTTTGAAAAACGGAAGAGATAATGATTTATGTTTGGAATTCCTGTAGTATACGCCTAATATTACAACTAACACAAGAAATACAAAGATGATTTTGTAATTGGTCTTGGGTTCCTCTTCTATAACTTTTTCAACGGTTCCTGCATAAACAACAGAGTTTCCTGCAATATCTGATGCTTTTAATGTGATACTGTTAACTCCATCAGAGAGCTCATAATCGAAGGAAAACTTGTTTTCACCATTGACTTCGATAGGATTATCATTGCAGGTAAGGTAATCATAGTCTTCTGCATAGCCGGATATAGTAATAGCTCCATCTGTTGTTATTGTTCCATTGTAGTCAGACTCAAGTTTTAATACAGGAGCAACAACGTCCTTTTCGTATGAATTTACAAAAGAAGTCATGTTGTGGTCTTTATCAACAATATAAACCTTCAACGTATTACTTCCTGCTTCGATAGGTAATCCATACTCATATGTTCCCTTGCTGTCAACAGGAGTTGTTTTGTATGAAAGGGAATCGTTTCTGTAAACTTCAATATAGCTTCCCTCGTCTAAATCGCAGGATACCTGGATCTCGTCTTTGTTTGTGACCTTTACATCTTCAAACGCAACATTCATGTCTTCATTTTCTTCATAATGAAGTTCAAACTGCGTTCCTGCGCCTTCAACATTTATGCTTTCATAAGGGATAACCTTGATTATAAAATCTTTCTCATCAGTAAATGGGCAGTTAAAAGAATTATTCATTACGGTGTCTTTGCCGATAATCTGATTATTCTGTTTATTGATTACCTCGACATATACACCTTTATCAAACGCTGCGTTCCACTCGATATGGATAAGATGGTCAACAAAGTAGTATGTAAGTCCAGAAATATCAGCGGATACAGTAATCTCTTTTCCAACATCTGCTTTCTTTTCAATGTTTCCTTCAAATGTTACATGCACATTTTCAAAGAAGCTTGTATCATTACCTTCCGCAGGTGTGAATTTGCCATCTTCATCATATGTACCGTCAGTAACCGTTACCTTCCAATCGCCTGCTTTTAAAAGCTCATTTACAATACATACAATGTCGCCATCTTCGTATGTTCCTTCGTAAGAATGCTTTAAATCTGCATCCGAGAAGGTTACCTTAAACTCCTTATCGTCAGGAACATCAACTACTATCTTTGCAGATGAATAATCCTTTGGAAGAGCCACATCATAGGTGTTAGTTGCAGCATTTGCGACCATTGAGCTCATTAAAACAGGAACAGCTAAAAGGGTTAAATTGGATTTCTTTATTCTAAACATTGGTATACTTCCTTTCTCTGAATATATTATAGCATACGCAACCTCGATGTGTCAAAATTTGACGTTTCGGGGAGGAGTGTTGTCTATATGTCAAAAATGGGCGTTGTCTATTTTTAACAGTTATGATAATATTGTTAATGAAATATTGAATTCAGAAGCAAAGATGAGGTAAGGAAATGGTTGAAAAGAGAGATAGAACCCATCTTAGATTTGGGTCGAGATTGGCACTTTTAAGAAAAGAAAAAGGGCTTACTCAAGGGGATTTCTGTATAGAGTTCTCGCAGTTTTGCGGATATACAAAGACTATTCTCATTCCTTCCGTGTCTTCTTGGGAGCAGAATCACAGATTGCCCGCTATGGAAACAATCGTACAGCTTGCACTCTTTTTTGGCGTGTCCACAGATTACCTGTTTGGCATAACAGAAGACAGAAACAGTTCAGGCGGAAACGAAAAGAAGTTAAAGACAAGTGCAGAAAGAGCCTGCTTAAGTGATAGTCCTATTAAAAGAGCTGATTATCCTCGTTACAATCATCAGCCTGTATATGTTCGCTTTAAGAACCATGCGCATTTGGATCAATGGGGAATATTGATGTACGAAGATAAGAAAGTCGTTTGCGGTTCATTCTCCGTATCACTGGCGCTTGATGTTGATTGTTACGCAATGGCTCCTCTCTCACCTGTTAGAACGCAGATTACATCTTTACAGCAGTTAATTGATACTCCTAATGTCTGGGTTGAAATGAAATGTAAAGACCCTGAAACATCTGCTTTGTATACCGGACGATACGTTCATAACCCCGACAGCAATGCAAGATGCCTTATAAAGAGTGATAATGGTCTCCCTCTTCCATACTCGGGTTTGGACGTTTATTACTGGGCTTTCAGAGGATAATTTTTAAATCTAACCTCCCGTATCGACGATATGGGAGGATTTAATTTGCCATTCATTTATAATTATGGTATATTCAAATATGAAGTTGAAATTTTACATTGGAGGAAATAGTATGGAAAGCTACAAATTCTGTCCTAATTGCGGTTCTCCTAATGTTGGAAAGCCGTTTTGCCCTAATTGCGGGGAAAGATATCCTGAAGCAAAAGAAGTTAAAGAGAAAGAACCTGAAAAATCTCAGGATACGCCTAAGTTCTTTGCTTATACAAAGAAACATAATGCAGAAACTAAAGCTCCTGCAGCAAATAATGAAGATTATGAAGATATCGAACTCAGCAATGGAATAAAGGTAAAGAAAAGACCAGACTATAACTTTGAAGAAATAGAATCTGATGATGAACCCGCCGTAGACGAGGGACACATTGAGGAAGATTCTTCCATGCATACGAAGCACAATGCTGCTCCCGTAATAAGCAAAGAGCTTGCAGCAGAGGACGAAAAAGAAGAAAAGAAACCATTCTGGGCAAAGAGTGAGCATAAAGAAGATACTTTTTATAAATCCAAAGATGTCGTTTATCAGGAGAAGGACAAGTACGACGCAAATGGAGTCTATGATCCTAATTATGATAAGTATTACGACGACGTATTGCCGGATGTGATAAATGAGATCAATAAGTTTCCAAAAGAAGCAGTTGTTAAAATCGCCTTCGGCATAATAGCATTGGTTGGCGCTATTCTCTATTGTGTCTATGTTATGTAATACAGAGGTAAGCTTATGTTAAAGAAAATATTGGCTGCACTGGGATATAAAGAAGCAAAATACAAGTGGTCGGATTTTGAAAAGTCCATTCAGAATAAGCTTTTGTTTAAAGCTTTCCTCACTATTCCCGTGACGTTTGTGTGTATATCTTTTGCAACTATAATGGATACGGTCGGAATTATCTTTTCGATATTCCTAATTTTTGCATATTGTTTCACGGTGATACAATTTTATCTTGATTTCAAGTATGGGAATTTTGATACTATCGTTGGAGAATGCGTAGAATATCACAAAGAAATGATCGGGTTTAAGCGTTTATTTAACACATATGGGAAAGCCTGGATAGTAATAAAGGATGCATCCGGTCTTTTTTATAAGTTTCCTGCGTCACATCATGCGTACTGCAAGAAGGGAATGCTTTTAGCAGTTTACACAAGAAAGAATACCTTGTATCGATCTGATGAAGATATGGTAGATGTAACCGGTCTTCTCGCCTATACCGTTGTAAGTCATGCAAATGCCTTTGAGCAAAATAACGACAAATAATCCCCCTTTAATCTCTTCCAATAAAAGAGGAGCTGAAACCGCAAATCATATCAAAATAGATTTAAGTTTAGCTCCTCTTTACTTTCTATAATTTCTTTAAGATATCATTGAGACAGTTTCTGCATTTTGATTTTCTCTCTTCGTCCATGTCTGACAAAGGGAGAGTCTTTAACCCGGCCAATCGTTCTACAAGGTTTGTAAACTCCGCAAACACGTCTGCTTTAGATTCCAACTCTTCTATGCTTTCAATAACAGGTTCGGATTCCTCGTTCTTTTCTTCCGTAAAAGGCGCATCAGAAACCTCAGGATTCGGGGTTATATAATTTGGCAGGATACGTTCGTCCAGCTCTTCTTTCTTTTCTTTCCTCTTCTTCTGACTTTCAACGATATTTGGTCTTGCCTGATACTCTTCTTTATCCTTTATCGTCTGGATTAGCTGCTCGATTCGGGGCCTCGTAAGCTTAAGCTCTCTCTCGTCTTCTCTCTCGTTGCCCTGCTTATTGGCATCTATGAAGTAGACAAGCTCTGTATAAAGCTTTTTCTGTCCTTCTTCAGTAAGACCTGCGGCTTCTCTCAAAGCTGAATAAGGAAACTGAGGGTCGTTTGCCAACTCCTGAAGCTCAGGTATTAGTTTGAGCAAGCACTGGAAACGATAAACCTGGGCAGGTGATATATTGAAGAACTCAGCAGCCTTATCTTTAAAGATGCCTTTTTCTTTATTCTGTTTCAGAAGATGCTCGTAATATTCAATGGCTCTGGCCATATCCATGGGAGTAAGCTTTCTGTTTCTGATGTTACTTGTAAGAAGCTTTTTCCCTCTTGTAAAGTCATCCGGCAACTCCTTCACGATACAAGGAATTGTTTCACGGTGAAGAAATTTCATCGCTTCGTATCTTCTATGCCCGGAAGAAATCTCGTAGCGTCCGTCAGGTTTTTTGTAAACCTCGATTGCTCCGAAGAAGCCGTCTTCTTTTATGCCGTTTGCAAGATATTCGATTTCTTCCATGTTAAAGATTTTTTCATTATCTTCGTTTTTATCTATCTCAGAAAGTGGTACGTCTATAGCAACTATTCTGTTGCTGTTTTCAACACTCTTCTTCTGGATATTCTTAAGGTTCATTGCATTATTTGATTTGGTAAAGTCCAATGCCATTATTTTCTATCCTCCATCTTGCTTATTTTCTTTATAAGTTCTTTGGCCAGATTAAGATAATCTTCCGTAATCGGCGCTGTAGGCTTGTAATAAGATATAGGTTTTCCGTAATAACGGGCCTGTGATATTGCAGATGTTCTTCTGATAGACGATTTAAACACTGCATCACCCATGGATTCCTTGCAGCTCTCCATAATATATCTGTCCAACGCCTTATTTGATTCAACATTGTTAAAGAAGATACCGAGAATTTTAAGCTCAACATTTACGGCAGATTCTCTTATCTCATTCACTGTATCTATCAAAAGATCGTATCCACTAAGTGAATCCGTATCAGCCAAAGCAGGAACAATAACATAATCTGCACACGAAAGAGCCTGAATTGTCAGCGGACTTATATGCGGAGGACAGTCAAAAAAGCAGTAATCAAACTTCTTATCGACTTTGTCAAATAGTGGTTTAAAGGAAAATTCACTCAAGTCACACTGTTCTACGTTCCTGTTTCCGGGAATGACAGATATCCTTGTGGGAATATCTTTCCGTCCTGTCAAAGCAACATTAAGTATTGCATTCTCAAAAACATCTTTGTCATTCACGCAATCCACAAGATCAAAATCGTATGATTCGTTTCTGCATGTTAAAAGATAATTAGTGGAGTTCATCTGGGAATCACAATCAATGACTAACGACTTCTTTTTTAAGTGAGTATCTAAAATACCCGATAAGTTCACAGCCGTTGAGGATTTACCCGTACCACCCTTTTGATTAAAGATAACAATCTTTCTCATTGTTTGCTCCTTTACATCAGACTGTTTTTATTTTACTCGATTATTTAATTTAAAACAAGGATATAAGCGTCACTAAATCACATAAACGTGTCAAAATTTTTAGATAAAGCGTCATTAAATTTGACTGATTATAATTTCTGTGATATTATACCCTTGTCACCCGATTTATTTTACCATTATTTAAAGTTTAGGTCAAAGGAGGAATGAAATAAATGTCTCAATCAATTTGCATAGGAGTCGATGTAGGTAACAACGATACAAAGTCGAAGCACACATCCACGGTCAGTGGATATGTAAAAAATGATAACCAGCAGCTCTTGGCAAGCAGCGTTATAACCTATAAGGGAAAGTATTATGTAGAATCCGGGAAAAATCGCTTTCCTTACAACGAGGACAAGACATCTAAGGGCCAGTGTATTATCCTTACCCTGTTTGGACTCGCCAAGGAAATCATCTGGCGAATTGAGAACGAAAAGCACATCAAAGGAAATATCCAGTCGGATATAAGAGAGATTGACACCATACACCTTTCGATAGGCTTACCGCCCGGACACTTTAATCGCTATGCCAATGCAACCGTTCAGTATTACAAGAATGAATTTAAGGATGGAATCGAATTCGAGTATGGCGGATATCAGTTCAAGTTTAAGCTCGGACGTGTGAACGCTTACGCACAGGATCTCTCAGCTGTAATCATGGATAAGAGCCCTGATGTTGAGGCCATAAAGGAATATGGCACATATATTATCATAGGCATCGGTGGTGGTACAGCAGATCTGATTTCAATCATTGATGGAGCTCCCGAGTATGATAACTGTAGGTCGTTACCTATTGGAACACGTCCTATGTACGAACAAATTATTTCGAGGGTACAGGCTTCAACTGGCATGAACGAAATCCTTACCGAGAGAATTATTGAGGATGTGCTAAGATCAAGGGTAAACCTTGTGGATGAAAATGTAAAAGAGGCCATAAGAAGTTGCGCTGAAATCTACGTTGACCAGCTGATTGACAGATGTATACAGGCAGGTTACGATCTTGGATTAACACCCGTTGTATTTGTTGGCGGTGGATGTCTTTTGTTAAAGCCTTATCTCGAGAAAAATCCCAAGATAAAGAAATGTGTTTTCATTGAAGATGTACACGCCAATGCAGCCGCTTATGAAATGATCCAGAGGCAGACCCTCGGTAAAGTTAACTAGGAGGGCTGCCTATGGCAAACAAAATAAAAAGGGTTAACCTGCATATCAATCTGGATGAACCGTATCAGGCTGAATTGGCAAAGCTCCTGTCATTATCTGGCAGAAAGCAGTCTCAGCTTCTCGGCATATTGGCCCATGAGTTTTTAAAGAAGGCAAATTCACAGTTAAGTGAGAAAGTTGTTAAGGATTACATCTGTCACTATGACACTTTTGAGGCGTTAAGCTTAAATAAAAATGTGCCCGGTATGGACGCAGATGTTTCGGCAGAGAAAGAAATTCCAAAAGCAAAAAAAACAGTAAAAGCTGAACCTAAGATAGAAGAGGAGTTGTTTGATGATTACGAAGAGCAACCGTCTTTATCAGACGCGACAAAGAAAGCGATGGGACAATTCATGATCTAAAAATTGGTTCACGGTGAACAAATTTTAAGCCTCGGCAATTACCGGGGCTTTTGCTTCGTTTTCTGCCGAATAAAACAATTCTTAATTTTTTCTATTGCATTGAATTTCCGCTTATGGTATATTCTAAATGTAAACAATATAAATAATGTTTCTTGGAGAGGACTTCACATGAAAACAATTAATCGATTATCAATGTTTTTCGCCTTTATTTTATGCACATTGCCAATGACCTGCCAGACAGTGTTTGATGTTGGCAAAAAGGCCGTTGAAAACACAACAACCGAATTGGTTGGACTTGCAGATGTGGTTTTTATTCTGGCAATAGTGGTTGAGTTCATTATAATGCTTGCGGTGCATGACTCAAAAAGGAAATTAGGCTCTTTAATCATATTGATTTTGACCATTCTGGCATACGTAGGTATAAAGCTTTCACAGTCAGGCGTTGTAACGAACACTGTTAATAAAATCTTTGGCTTAACATCATGATATAACGAAAAATTCAGCCCGCTTTGTGTTAAGCAAAGTGGGCTGTTTGATTTTAGGAGCAAATTATGAAAAGAATCAAAGCAGCAATAACAGGATTATGCCTGTCATTAGAGGGTATAATAATCCCATGTTCTATGGCATGTATAGAGCAAATTGTAACCAAAGACTATAACCCCAATATAAAAGAAATAGCCGGTTTCTTCTCAGGGGGTGATGTAAGTGCCATAGAGGGTACTTTAACTGCCTTTTTTGTACTTGCACTTGTTATAAATTTCTTTTCAATGTTTTTTGTTCACGATTCAAAGGACAGGCTTAAGAAATTAAAGATTGCATTCGGCATTATCCTTATATATGTGATAATTGAACTTTTCCTGGGCGGAAACATTTTGTCTTCGGTAGGGCGAATAATAAACGGTGCGATTCAAAAGAACTCGCCAAACAAAGTTGATCCCTTTACATACTCAGCAATGGAGCAGTAGAAGATATGTATATTTCGAAATCAAACAAAATAATCAGATACTTCGTCGTGATAGTGGCCATAGCTTTTGTCATGATATTTTCAATTAAGCAACTTTACGCTGCGCCCAATGGTTATTTATCCGGTGGTGACAAAAAAAGAGTTGGAGCAGAAATCTATGGTGCGAATCATGATGATGATGTAAAGAAGTTTCAAACAGAATTTGAACAAGCTCAAGGGGCCACGGCTTTTGCGGGAGAAGTGATAGATGCTGGTGCCTATGCAGCTGACGATTATTTCTTTGATCAAACAAGCATAAATTTTGCACATTGGGACACATTGCTTGGCTCCGATTACAAAAATAAAATCTACAATTTTTCTCTTAAATTTGCATACGTCATTGTTGTTTTTCTTGCTCTTTTATATGTATTCCAATATTTTATGCATCCTGAGTCTGTTAAAACAACTCCATTGAGGTTTCTTTTTACATTAGTTATTGTGGTTGTTGTTTTGTACATATCAGATACCATTATCAATTCTATTTATGACACGATACAAAGAATCCAGAATTTTGTAGTCAGCGGAAATGGACTGGACTCCGATGACATGGTGCCAACAAGAGTAATAACTGATATGTTGATTGCTGTAGGGGCTATTTTTTTAAGTATAGGAACTGCATTGGCTCCATTAATAGCTGTTTTAGCAGGTATAATAATAATTGTGGCTGTTTTAATTTGTTGGCCATTAATTAAACAAATTTTTAAAACTTATATTATTTGTTTTGAAAGAATTGTAGTGTGCCTGTTTATGCTATTATTATTTCCCTTGGCCGTTGCTACATGTGTTCATGAGTCCACAAAACAAATATTCAGCAAATATGTCGCTATGATAGCCGGACAAGTTGTGCTTTGCACTTATTCATGCGTATTTTTACACTTAACCGTAAGCGCTGTACTTAATTGGGGAAGTTATCAAGTATTCGGAGATATAATTTGGTCCTATGTTTTAGTTTTAGCATTTGCACGTCTCGGTCAGCAATTCGACCGCTACTTAAACGCATTGGGAGTGAACGCCATTCAGACAGGAACAGAGCTTGCGCGTACAGTTGGTAATGTAGGACGTTCTTTGACGAACGCAGTTGTATATGGTACACCTCAAAGAGCTATCGGCGGCGCTATGCAGACTCTGGGAACTCAGCTTAGAATGGAAGGTTTGTATTCTGCAGGAAAGGGCCTTGCCTCATCTTCTCTTATGGGTTACGCAAAAGAAGGTCCTGCTACAGCTGATAATTACTCATTGTCCTTCGCTAAATCCATGGCCAGAGCAGGCGTAACCGACTATAACGCCGGAGATGAATCTGCACGTAACCTTGCAAGATACCTGAGCGACCCGAGACAAAACAGAGACTTGGCCGCAGTCATGTCTCAGAGCGCTTTAAAGCAAGGTGTGGCAGAATTAACAGGCATGAATCCAAACGAAATTGGAAATGTTACTCTCTCCAACATGGGTGTTGTATTTGAGGATACAAGCGGAACTACTCATAGAATAGAATCTGATCCTAAATTTGGGGGAGAAGCTGTTATCGGCGGTGAATCAACTGGAAACTTCGAAGGAGAGGTTATTGGATATCATTCTGTCGGAAATGCAACAAGCGAATATCCCGGTGTTTATACGGAATGTTCAGACGTGTTTACTGAGTTCGGTAATCTGGGTGTAGAAAACAGAGTTGCCGACTATGGGCTGTATGATAGCGTAACTCAAATGCGCAATGACGGAGACACAACAATCTTTGCTGATGCTTCAGATAAGCCAGTCTTCGAAGTAAGCAAAAAGGCGAGAGAAGCTTTGGAGCAGTATTCATTTGATGGCTCAAAGGAAGAAGTTGAATCATTTATTAGCCTCTTCGAATCCAAAAATCCTGGATATCAAGTTGTCAGAGAAGATGAATACTTCAAAGATGCCGGTTCAGGCGAAAAACGTGATTACGGCAGACTTACTGATAGCGGCTACGACTTTGTAGTTGTTGACAGAAAAGGTAGATTAGCGGAAAGCGCTGCAAATGAAGTAGGTACCAATTATACAACAGCTTACAGATTAAGAGTCAGCGGTGGCGTAGGTAAACGTCGTTCAAGTGACTCAACCTTCTTTGGCAATTACAAGATTGACCAAGGAGAGGGTCATGAATATAAGAGCGTTCTGAACCTAAATCTGACCAAAGGTACTTTTGATCCTAACTCAAAGACATTCAGAGATGTAAACGGAAAAGACATGGGAAGGTTCATGAAAACATATTGTACCAGGGGCAGGCTCGAAAGATAATAATAGATTAAATGCCAAAGGGCCTCAAATTGACAAAATGAGGCCCTTTTATAATTTTAAGGAGTAATTTTATGCCTATTAACTTAGATACGGGTAATGATGGTGTTAACGGCCCCAATTTGGAAAATACCATGTATAAAGGGGCAGGTTTGTACATGCATTCCGATTCCTACAAGAACATGATGAGGGCAGGAAAAGAAGCTGTGAAAGCAGGAAAATCTGCAAAGGACACTGCTAAAGCAGTTGCAGAAGCAAGTGGGGCAGGTCCGGCCGGAATAGCAAAGCTTGCTGCAGAAAAGGCTGTTGGATTGTTTAAAAAAACATCTGATAAAGCTGAAACTATGCAAGAAGCTTCTGACATGGATGAATCATATAAACCGGGCAAAATAATTATCGGTTTAATAATAGTTTTACTTCCGCTCATCATTATATTTGCCATGACAGGATTGTTTTGGAAAAATATGTCCGCAAAGATTACTTCAGCATTTGCACATTCAGAATACGGTCATGACATAACAATCATGGATGCCGTATCAGCGATGTACGGTGATCCTGGTTCAACTTTTAAAGCTTATACCCGTTTTTCCAATGGAGTTGAACACTTTATAGGTTCAATCAGCGAGTCAGAAGAAACGGGGGCATTAAAATACGGAATAACAAATGGAATCTGCAAGGATTTTAAAGAAATTCTGTCTGACCAAAGATGGACATTGTTCAGATGGTTTGATGGATATGATTCTCAAAAGAGTATTGAGTATTTTCGCTCTCAGCCTTGGCCTTATGACATACAAGATCCGAATGATCCTGTGACAATAGGCAATGTAATGGATTATATGGATTTTAATTACAACTACGCCCTTTACATCACATCCGACCCGGGAAAAGAACCCAAATTTGACGATTTAAACTGGGCAGAGTTGTTTTGTCTTCTATCTTTCGACGAAGAATTCTTTTGGGGTACAGCAGACCTTTCTACACTAACCAAATATTGCGTCCAAAAAGACGTCAGAAAGTATTTTTATGAAGCAGACGTTAAATGGGCCGCCTGCTATAAAAGCAATGCACCTACGTATCAATATACGGACACAGATGGTAACATACATTACGAATACGACCACCTTGAGAAGGAATACAGCTCAGAAGAAGATGCAGCAGAACATTCAAATGCTCCTGAAGGATATTCTTTTGAGTGTTACTATGCAAAAACAACTATTATGCCGTATGGACTGAGAGAACTGTATGCATTGGCAGAAGTTATGCCTTTTGATTATCCCGGATCAGAAAACGGTTTTTTCTTCTGTGAAACATATGAAGAACAACTCGATGATATGGAATATTCAACAAGACACTTCGTTCGGGATAACATAGAGATGCTCGGACCCGCTTACGATGAAGAAAGAAGCGAAGATTCAATCATATATGATTACCTCGTGGATGTTTACGGAGAAGCCAAGGGCAGAAGTGCATATTTTTATATTGCAAATCCCATAAACCTTAACCTTGTAGACTTGGCTTACGTAGATCCGTCTTATGTTAATAGCGCATATTGGAATTTCAATCTTGAGTTTCCTGACGGTACCAACGTATTAGACTTCACAAATATTTATATCAACCAGTATGGAATGCCCAATTTTAAGAGGGGTGATAGCGGTGATGATTTTAACAGTTACGGGTGTTGGGATGCTTCATGGATGATGGCATATATGTACTATAAACAAACAAGACTGACCGAACAGGAAATGGCCTATATCTGTCAAAACTACGTTAACTCCAATGGTGGTTTTAAATATGGACAATTCCAATCAGATTATGGAATACCTGCGGCATCAGGGGAAAAGCAAATCGACATGAAACAGATTAAGACGCAGATCGATAGTGGAAATCCCGTTATACTTCACGTTGGAGATGTCTGGACTTATGAGGGCAAAACCTATCATGCCACTACAGCCAAGGCCCACACATTACTTGTAGTGGGATATGATGAGGATAAACAGAGTTTAATTGTGGCAGATCCCGGCGGAAAAACAGGAACCCAAAATACAACCGACGGTATCCCTTACGAAGCATTTACCACTCTTAAAATGGGTTCAATGCAAACATTCGGTTAATACGAGGAGAATAATCGATGAAAAGAGCTTTATTATTATCAATATTACTTTTAGGAATATCAGCTGCAATGACAGGTTGTAAAAAGGATAAAGAAGTAGAAGAGGGAAGCGATTTACCCATCTCAGGTATTTATGTTGAAGGAGAAGATGGTGAGCCAAATTATCTTCCTTATGATTCTTTTTCTGTTAACAAAACACAGGATGACATACCGGTGGTTACTATTGATAACGTAGCTGAGTGGGAAAATCACGAATTTACAGAAGAGGAAAAAGAGAAGAAAAACGAGCTATATGAAGCCACTGATTTTACGGAAAGCGAATATAATAACGCTGAATTATACGGTATGTGTGCTGCTAAAGACGGATGGGCGTTTTTAAATGACTTCCCGGAATATGATATCCAAATTGATGGCAGATTAATAGGCGTTGATGGAGCGCTTTATAAGTACCTGTCTGAGCACACAGACAAAACAGGATGGCAATTGTCTTATATTCCGAGTTCCTTTGATAACCCGGGCGGCAGCTTCGTAAACTGGCATATGTCCGTAGACAATGTAGATGGATATGCCGTCAGGATCTACTACTGTTTACTGGATGGACGCTGGACTATCAGGGAAACAAGTCCGTTTTACTCGACAAGATATCCGGGGACAGGAAAGTGACATTAATCACGATTATGACAGATTTAAAAGGGAGTAATAATTTGTTACTCCCTTAAATTATGGACTGAAAGGCAAGTTAATGGTTATTGGCTACATTTCAAGCAAGCTCTTAAATGTCTTGAAGGCTTTTGGCCAGTTGAGGAAATACTTCTCCTATAGGCTTGAAAAAATTATCCGTGAACTCATATCTTTCCAGTTCGTGTGCTTTTGTAGACATGCGGTAAATGCTACTGCACACATCCTGCCATCTAAGCCAAAGTTCTGCATATTCTTCAGTAGATAGTTTATTGTGAAGTTCTGACAGTTTGCTGTCCATCATTTCCATTGCTACAAATGCTCTGTTTGCTTCGTTAGCAAGTTCTTTCTTAATCATATCGTGTACCTCCGTGAAATAGTGTCATCTTGCCTTTCACTATATATGTGGGACACGTTTATGCCTAATCCGAAACACAAAATAAAAATATTTATTATTTATTTTCTAACTTATCATTTCAATCCTCAATAGGTACCCAACTATATCGTTCCCCCATTAATCGTCTGCTTTATGCAGGCGGTTTTGCATTTTAAAGCCATAATTCAAGACGGGTACAAAAGCATATTGCTATTAAGTATATGATTATGGTATAATCTTCATATCTTGATAATCGAAAGGGTATAGTTAATATGAGCGAAAATAATAACGACCAAAAATACAATAACGTTTGGATACCGCCGAACCTGTTTAACGGCGGTGATGTGCTTGGTTTTAGAAAGAAAAACATTAGAGAAGGCGCAGTTATTGCATTAATAGTCTGCGTGATAATTTGCCAATTTCCCTTTCTGGACAGAGTGAAATTAATACTCTGTCTCTTTATCGGGTTTGGAATAATAGCAGCATCCGCTTTCGGGGTAAAGGGTAGAAGCCCATCGGAATTTATTATTGATGTTTATCGCTACAGGAATTCACCCAGAAGTTATCACATGAGAAGCATTAAAGATTCCAAATCCAAAGAACTCGTTTACAACCAGGAGAAAGGAAAGATAGTAAATGCCAATAAATCTTATGCAGAACAAATTGCAGAATTTATCGAAAGTCAAATCAAGAAATTCAAAGAACAATCAGGAAAAAAAGACTGAAGATGTTGCATATATACAGGATGAAATAAAGATCACCCAGATATATAAGGGCTATATCTTTTTAGATAATGGAAAGATTATCGGAATGCAGGAGATATTGCCGGTTAATTTCTTTCAGATGACTGATACGGGCAAGGATATCGTTTATGAATGTCTCGTAAGACTTTTTCGAATTCTGCCCACGAAGTTCCAGTTTAAAACAAAATCCGAACCGATAGATATATCCCGTATCTTAAACAATCTTGAAGAGGCAACAAAAGGCATAACCGACCCTGCCTTTCTGGTAAATAAAGAAGAATACATAAAATACATCAAGTGGATGCAGGCGCAAGGAACGTTTATGAGACGTTATTTTATCCTCTGGGATTACGAAGGTAACTCAGAGGGGGAATATTCAAGCAACGTCGAAGAGATAGTTCATCAGATGAACCTGATCAAAAACACTATCGTTCAGATTTTAAGTGAGGGCAGAATCTGCTGTTATACACCTAACGACGTAAACATGGCTACATGCGAGTTTATTTACAAGTTCTTTAATCCTAAGTCCTCATCGACGGAGCCGTTTATTGAAAGAATCAAACGTCTAAATATTGATGCGTCCAAATATTCAAAGAGCGTAAAAGCCAATTTTGACGTATACGAAGAAGATTATGTCGCCCCAAGAGGAATCAAGATAAAGCAAAACTTCTTGATTATGGATGGTACGTACTACACCTTTTTAACTCTTACAAGTGGCGGACATCCTTCAAAGACTTTCGTTGGCTGGCTTAATCATATAAATGATTTGCATTACGACATAGACGTTATTGTCAGGCAGAAGAATAAGGCCAGATCTCTTAAGGTCTTAAGTGAAGCCAATAAGATTGGTGGAATGGCTGCAGAACAGGAAAAGAATAATGTAAACAAGCTTCCTGAAATCTTGAAGAAAAACAGGGAAAGGCTTGATCTTTACAACATGCTTAAGCAGAACCCTGATGAAAATATCTACGACGTAATGATCCTAATCACCATCCATGGAAAAGATTTTAAAGACATGGATGATGCCAGGGATAAGTTGGTAGCACGTCTCAATTCGAATTCCCTTTTCACCATGAATTCTTGGATTATCTCATATCCGTGCCTAAAGATGTCTATGCCTTTCATGTGGGTGGATGAGGCTATTTTTTCTAGAAACAGACATAATTATCTGTCTTCGTCTTTAGCGTCTCTTTTTAATGCAATTTCAGAGAACCTCTTTGAAGACAGGGGGGTTGTTCTTGGTATTAATGATTCGTCAGCTGAGATTGTGGCTATGGACCTATTCAACAGTACAAGACTCACAAATCACAATTTTCTAATAGCCGGTTCTTCAGGTTCAGGAAAGACATTCACCGAACTAATAATGGCCGGAAGAATGCTTCTAAATGGCATAAAGACATATTTTGTTTTACCTGCAAAGGGATATGAGTATGAGAGGGCAATAAAAGCGTGGGGTGGTTCATATTACCGCCTCTGGGAAGTGGGATTAAATCCCATGGCTATATATCCTGAGTCGAAAATAAATGAAAAAGCATTGGACTTCAAGCCCACTAACATTTCGTATTTGGAACAAAAGATCAATTTTCTTACAGCTTTTATTCAAACCCTCAACAATGGAAAACCTCTTGAAAGGTACGTGACAAGGAAGCTCAATGTTCTTATTACAGAAGTATATGCCAGATTCGGAATAACTTCAGAAAATGATTCCGTTTACAGAGATGCCGAAAAAACAGAGCTCAAAGATATGCCTATTATGGAAGATCTTTACGATGCTGTAAGGGCAACATCTGATGAAAGATTAGAAGATGTTGTCGAAATCCTAAGAATGTTTGTAGATGGCTCATTACAGAATTTCAATACGCAGACAACTATCCCCTTTAACAATAACTGCATTGCTTTCGATGTCGATCAAGATGCCGTCGGCAAGGAATTTTTATCAGCTTTAACTTTCTTGGCATACGACTGCTTATCTAATCTGATGAAGCGGGATACTACGGAAAGAAAAATGCTGTTTGTTGACGAGGCATGGGTTTTATTGAGAGATCCCTTGACCACAGAGCAGATTACAGAGACAACCCGTCTGATCCGTGGATATCTTGGCGGTATTATAGTCGCATCGCAGCAGCTCACAGATTTTGACACTAAGGAGGGAGCCGTACTCATAAATAACACGGCTACAAAGCTTTTCTTAAAAATGGGAGAGCAGGATCTGAATGCTCTAAGAAACATCATGTCGCGTCTTACAGATGATGAGTTTAAAGAAATTGAGCTTATACAAAAGAAGCACGGCATAATAAAGACTTCTGAAAACTTCATAAAAATTTGGATTACCTGTACTCAGAGAGAGGAATATCTCTACACCACAGACGGAAATGTAAAAGAAAGAATGATAGCTGAAGAAATCAAAAGAGGTGGTTCCATTTAACGTGTCATAAAAATATTGCAAAGCGTTATCAAAACATCATAAAGCGTTGTCAAGTGTCAAAGAGGACAACGTGAATAGATGATTAAAACAGTAAAGTGTCGTAAATTGCCAATAATGACGTTTTAAGTATTAATAACCATAAAACGAAAAAGCGCGTTAATTCCTCACAAAGCGTCATTAAAATCAATCTACGTGTTGTCGGTAATTCATAAGGTGTCATTGAGCAAAAGCAAATTTAGGCAGTTTTTTCAAAGTGTCATAGAAACAACTTAATGACACTTAAGCACATCAAATTTACTAAACTATAGGCGCGTTAATTCTTAGTAACACGTCACAAAAATAAAGGTAAGTGTCGTAAAAAATTAACAACGTGTCAATAATAATAAAGCAAAAACAGGAGGTTTTATTACATGAGAGACAATTTCTACACATACCACACAGAAGCTTTTAAGACGATTCAGACTCTTCTTTCGAAGATGAAAACCATCACAATGCCACAGTTTGAGGTACTTCTTGCCGGATACAAACACTATTCGCCACTTAGCGTCCTGCATTCCCTTCAGACCAGCGGAATTGTTGAGGTTCAGGACAATTTGATTACAAGATATCACAGCCCTTCTTTTGAAAGGGAGAATATTGAAAGCCTTTGGGTAGCCCTGGATCTCTTATCCAAAGATAACGGCACTATCGAAAAGAAAGATATCGATAACTTATCGGTTGGCACAGATATCATCAACCTATCCATCATATTAGACCGCAGCCTTATCGTTAACATCGTCCATGTAGATAAGGGTGAAAAAGCCATTGTAGTTGGTGCCGTTCAGCGCTTTTACAACATAACAGGTTGTGAAAAGGGTAAAGAGAAAGATGAGCATATACTTCATCTGTTCGAAACAGCAGATCCTGAAGCTTTTAAGATGCTTCAGGAAATGGATATTCAGATACCATATAAGCTTGCGTTCGTAGAAGGAGATTGCATTCAAAAACCGGAGATAACATACGTTTAAGATACGGATTTTTGAACGGGTCATCACATGGATAAATGAATACCGTTCATTTGTTAACAGTATTCATTTTGTATCATCTTGGCTCGGTCTGTATAAATGAACTGTTTTAAGTCCCTTGAGCACTTGATTTTGCAGGGTTTTTACCCACGGCGCGGTTCCAAGTTAAGGAATATAGGAACCTGAAAGCATATAATTTTAACTCTTCGAAAAAGTTAAAAATCAGAGGAGGTTTTAAATGTACACAATTAAGAATTTCAAGAGTGGAAATCGCAACATGATTACTGATTACTTCTTGAAGTTGGGAGTTATTTCAAAGAGGGCAATGACACTATTGCCAAAGACAAGTTACAGAAACTTTATTCGAAAACTGTCTGATATGAAACATGAGGGTCTTGTTGAAGAAATCATAGCATCAGATAAAAGTAAAGTAATGAGATTAAGAGATTACTTATCAATTAATAAAGTGTCTGGTGATAAAGATGGTCTTACAACTAAAGACATTATTGCAGAAGGATTTTCTGAAGATGAATTGTCAGCTTACGAAAATGGTGTGTATCAGACAGCTTCAAGAATTACTTCTATATCAGCACAAAAAGCACATAGATTTGTAGCAGAATCAGACACTAAAGCTTTTATGATGGCGTCAAATTTAGCTATTAATGATTTTGATGCGAATAAGGTCTTTATCGAGTCACGAAAGATTAAAGGTATGAACTATGAGGGCGATGATGTTGGCGAGGAAGATGGCAAAAAGAAAGTTTCCTTCTCAAAAACCAATGGCGTTATTATCTCCCCCGGCGGTAATTATGTTGCCTACCGTTTACTGACGAACAAAGTGTCCCGATTAAGTGTCGGGGAATACAAGATAATTAACCATACACGAGATGTTCTGAAAAAAGTAAGAAAGCAAAAGCCTGAAAACAATTTTGAACTCTCTTCGGGCCTTCTTCTCACCAACAGCCTGGACTACTTCACTTCAGCCCTCGCCCCCGCCGACTTCGACGACATTAATTCTGTTCGGTTTAATAACTTCCTAAACCTCTATGCCGAGGTATTCGTCTTGCCTTACTCAAAAGACGGAGTAGAACTGATGAAAATAATGTTGATGAAGGATTGGCGTATAAAACTTAAGCTCTTCGCCACCAATAATCAATACGACGGCAATGAAGACAAGGGTTCTATCTACGACGTCCGATCCGGCAACGACTTTATACTCGCCTTTTGCGTCCCCGACGTAATCCGCCTTAAAAAGTTTGCTGACACCGCCAAAATGTCCACGGATAAATCCCGAAAATACTACGTGGCCTGCTTCAACTTCCAGGCCGATTTCGTAAAAAGTGTAGCAGGAGAATCAGTAACCGTAGTAACCGCAACCATAAACGACTTTTTAAATCTCAAGGAGGATAAATAAATGTTAACAAGAGTAGCCTTAAAGATAATATTGGATGGTCATGACACAGGAAGTAAAACCACTGCCGAATTAAGGGAGCTGCTTAAATCTTCCATCAATTCTTCCGTCGATTCTTCTCCCCTTGCCAATGAGGTATCTAAAGGCAAGCTCAGTAAGGCCGACTTTGAAAAATATAAAGCCGACATCTACACCCTTATGGAAGACGCTGATATAACCATCGAAGACCGCAAAGAAATCTTCGACCAGGTATCAAGGGGAATGGTAATAGCAACATTACTGTAGGGAGTGACTATGTATATCTTCAAAAACCTTTTTAAGAAAAAATCAAGAGAAAGAAAGTCAAGGATACAAATGATCTTTGAGGAAAATGTGTCTCTCTTTAAAGACAACCCCGGAAAATTTATCTTCCTCATCGTAAATTCCTACCTCTTATCGACCTGTGGAATCTCCATGTTTATCCAATGGTTCAACGTCAAGGTGATGAAAAGTCAGAACAGTATCTACATACTAAGCCTCTTTACCAAATGGGCGTGTAATCCGTTTTGGATTGTTATAACCGCGATTATCTTTCTTATATTCTTCGATAATTTTTACCGATTCTTCAAAATCAATATCTCCGAGGTGTATATCGACGAGTTCGGTCGCTACATTTCCAAGAAAGGAGAACTGGGTAAGAGCCACCTGGCAACCGAAGACGAGCTTAAAGAGATTTATACCTTTAAAGACTACGTAGAGGATGTAGACGATGTGGTTCTTGGCTTAAAGGAGATAGAAGGAGAATATAGAATCGTACTCCCGAACAAGAACTTTAAGCTCCCTAACAAGAACTCCGTTATCTTTGGTCCCACAGGATGCGGTAAGACAGAAGCACGAATTAAAAATGATATTAAAGCTGCGCTTATGTTGGGGCACTCATTCGTCTGCACAGATACTAAAGGTGATGTGTACAGATTTTACAGTGCCATCTGCGAACAACTCGGCTACGAGGTCGCACTTATTGACCTTAAAGCTAAAGAGCTTGCTCACTCAGACGGCGTTGAGTTTATGAAGTACGTCACCAAAGACAATCCGGCCAGCGCCCTTGTCCTTGCACACTCCATTATCGATAACACCGGTGGTAACTTCGAGTTCTGGGGTAATAACGCTTATTTGCTTCTCCAAGCACTAATCGCCTTGGTAGCAACAAGCGATAAATTTGAAAATAACAGGACATTTAAAGCCGTAAGCGACATGATCAATAATCCCGGCACCATAGATGCCAACTTTGCAAATTTACCTGCCGATTCCCCGGCAAAATCGCCTTACGACATTTATAACTGGGCAAAGCCCGAAGTAAAACAGTCTATCGTAAATGGCCTTGGTTCAAGAATGAATACTTTGCTTATTCCCGAAATAGCAGAGATTATGGCCCATGACGAGGTAGACCTCATACTTCCTTACAAAAAGCGCTGCGCATATTTCGTCGTAATCGATGACCAAACAAGCACTTTTAACCTCGTAGCAGCAATGTTTTTTGCTCAGATTTTCTCAGCACAGATTACATGGTATGACGGCTTGACATCCACTCAGCAAGACCACGTAATACCTATCCACTACATTCTTGATGAGGCTTTTTCCGTAGGAGTAATACCTGATTGGGCACAGATAATGTCTACATTCAGATCCAGACACATCGACGCCACTATGATTTTCCAGAACGTCAAACAACCCATAATGATGTACGGAGAAGAGGGATGGAGTTCCGTAGTCGGCAACTGTGCAACTCAAATATGCTACCGTCACGACGACCCCTACACTATTAAATATTTTACAGAGCTTTGCTCAGATTGTACCCAGATAGTATTCGACGAGGCACATCAGGAGCATAGAACTAATTATGGTGACGCCCATAACGAAGAAAGAGTTGCTGGAAAGAAAACAGCCACCACCGTAATTCCAAGAGGCTTTTTAAAATCCCTTGAATTTGACGATAGTTTTCTTATGTACCGAAAGGGTAGTATTACTATCCTGGATAAATTCATGTTCTACCGAGATGACCCTTGGGCTGAAAAAATGGAATTACGTCGTACCGTAGATCATATTCCTAAATGGAGAATAGAAAAAGAAAAGAGTTTAAAAGAGAGCATCGCCAATATAGAAAGTATCAAAGCCAGTCAATCAGGTAACCCTTCTCCCGAAGGACATGATAAGTCTGGTACCGAGACCTCTGTGCCAAACTCACCTGAAAGCGCTCCTATATTGCCTGCCCCTCAGACAGCTACAGCATCCACTCCGCCTACTCCACCACCTGCGGTTCCTGAAAGGCGAATTTACAACGAGGAGGATAGCCCCGAGTTTATTCCCACTGAGTCATTCGACTTTAGTGGAATGCCAACAGCTTCAGGAGACATAGACGTGGTAGATAAAGAAACCGGAGAGGTAATATCGACCATACCTAATAGCCAAACCAAAAAGTCCATAGATGAGAAGCCTAAGCAGAATACCCCTAAAAAGAACGAAAATAAAAACGAAACAAAGGGCAGTAAACTGTTCGGCCCAGGCTTTAAAACTCTTTAATTAACGGAGGATAGCAATTATGCAGAAATCAGATTTATCGGAACTTAAAAAAACCTTAAAGATTAATAAGCTGACCATCAGCCGAATTGCCGGCTGCTACATTAACGGCGAAGGAGAAAAACTGTGTCAGTTTAATAAAAATTTCTTGACCCTTGATGAGAGCGAGCAGTTTAAATACCTTGAACTCTTAAAAAAGCTGATGTCCTGCAAAGTAGGTGATACCTTGCAGAGCCTACCTGTCGCAGATGGCGATCATAAAAAAATGCTTCAGTCCTTAAGGGTTAATGAACTTAAGGACGATTCCCTTGCAAATGTGCTTTTTGATAACATCATAAGTCATTGCAGTTATCCTAATGGCTATAGCGTATTTCTTTTCTACTCTGCTTACGATATCCCTGCTAAAGGCACGGATAAATTATCCCAGGGCGAATCAGACGAAGTATACAGCTCCATTTACGCCCTTATCTGTCCAACAGTCATATCCACACCTTGCCTTTGTTTTAACCTGGGCAGTAAGTCCATAACGACCTCAGAAACCCAAAAGACCATTGGAAACCCTGACGTCGGTTTCATTTACCCGGACTTCAACGACAGAAGCACCGATCTCGACAGGGTCGTTTACGGCATTTGTAATAAAAAGGACATTCTCCCGGATTTTGCCAAAGATGTTCTTGGTTGTGACAAGAACCTCACCGCTAAACAGCAGAAAGAAGTTTTTGAAGAGGCATTAAAGGAAACTGTAACGGATGAAGAGATTACCCTTGTATCCGCAGTCATAGATTCCTTAATTGAAAAAGCAGAAGAGTCTGTAAAAGACGAGCATCCGGTAATAGAAACCCAAGAAATAGCCAAGATTCTTTTAAATAACGGCCTTGGCGAAGAGAAAGCCGATACTTTTGTTGAGACTTATAAGGAATTGGCAGGTACCAATGAACTTCAGATCAAGAATGTTGTAGACACCAAGAAGAAGGTTTATAAGAATCCCGATGTAACCATAAATGTATCGCCTGAGAAAAAACACCTGGTTAAGACCGAGAAAAGGGACGGCAAGAACTGCCTTGTAATCTCTTTAGATGCACTGATTGAAATAAACGGCGTACCGTGTGAAGGATAAGGGGGATGTTGTATGATTAATATTCCTGATGAGCTGCAGGGTTTCATAGAAATCGAAGATTGCAGCGGCTTTAAAATCAATCGTTACTATGTTACAGAATCGGTTAAGAAGCTCTATGATGACATTATATCCATGCAGAGTTTAGCCGACGAGCTCCGTGCCATCGGCATTGATTACCTTAATTCCACTCTGCTTTATGGCCTTCCCGGAACAGGTAAGACGCACCTGGCAAAATACATTGCATATAGGCTCGGCCTTGACCTTGCATATATCAACATGGCTAAGGTAATGGCAGGCGGATTTGGTTCAACCAGTAAGAACATATCAGCTGTATTCAGATTCATGGCAGAAACGAAATGCGTATTCATGATGGACGAAATCGACTGTATTACCATCAGGAGATCCAAAGAAGGCAGTGGTGCCAATGGAGAGATGAGCCGTATCACCATTACTGTCATGCAGGAGTTGGATTATTACAAATCCCATAAAGTCAACTCTCTCGTGCTTGCTGCCACAAACCGACTGGATGTTCTTGATGAAGCATTACTGTCCAGATTTGCCATTAAGTACGAAATGAAGCCCTTAAATAACCTTGAAAAAGAGCAGTATATGATCATGTACTTAAAGGACGTAGGCGTACCTTTCAGTGAAGAGGATGTAAGAGCATTCTGCGCAAGAAACTCAAGACTTGAACAAAGAAACCTTGAATCCGACATGATCCAGGCAATAGCACGATGGATAAAAGGTGGCAAGAATGGTTTGGTTAAAGTTGAACATACAAAATAGTTCTAAGATATATAGTTATAATTGATGATTGGCAACAACAAAGAATTGTTTTGTTTGTTTAGGAAGTGCTTTAAGTCCTGAATACAAGAGGCTTTCCGAATCAAAGAGTGGACACGATGGTTGTGGATAGTGGCACGTAAGGAGTAAAACGTGTAAATATTGGCTCCTTAATGAGGACAAAATGGTAGATGCTTAAATATCAGATAACCCAAACCGCCACAATACCCATCCAAATGAGCCAACAGACATCTAAATGTGGCAATTTTGGTTTAAAAGAGCAATAAACGTGGCATAATTGGTTTGCTCGAAGTGCGATATAAACCAATTTAGCCACACTTAGAGAAGTAAAAAAAAATAGAATAAGATGAAGATTGTGATGAAGCACCAAAGAGTCCACAGTAATATAAATAACCGTTGACTTTTTGGTTTATGACACGTTATTATTTACTTAATGACGCGTTAATATTCGTCAGAATTAAACCATTAAGTCCTCATTATCGTGTAATTACGGGACATAATGGTTTACTAACAGAAGCTACATAACAAAAGCGTGGACATAAAGGTTTACCAAAACCAAAAAGTCCACGGAAAAGGGAATTAATTATGGGGACACATTCCAACGAACCTTTGTCGCAGCTTTCTTTACGTAAATCTAACGACTTCATCACAGCCAAGTATAATTCAAGCCTTCTTGAAAATCAGGTAATGGCCATAGCGCTTACCAGAATCGAAGTAAATGCAGCTGATCGTGATTCTCCGCTTGAGGCAAAGCTCTATCCCAGTGAACTCAAGCGGTTAGTGAGTGATGAAGCACATATTTACAGGGATTTAAAGAAACTTGCGAAGACCATTATTGGTCACACTATGTTTTTGGAAGACGGCAAAGGTAACTTTAAAGCGTTTTCCATTGTGCCAAACGCCGACTATATAAACGGCATCTTTACTATAAAATTTAATAACGAGTTAAAAGACCATGTGTTAAATCTTGAAAAGAATTATACAAGCCTGATGCTTTCCGTAATGACCAATATAAAGCGAAATGTCTCATTCAGGCTGTATGAAGTTTTAAAGAAAGAAGCATACAAGATACCTTCAAAAACCAAGACACTGCAGGAACCATATACGCAGGCTGAGTACAACATCTCAGAATTGAAGTTCATCATGGGTTTGGCCAACGCAGATGATCCAGCGGTCAAAAAGGCCATAGCATCATCAGGACGTTCCATCGACTGGGACGACCTGTATGAAAAGCTCGATAAAAAAGATCGAAAATACGATGATTGGCGAGATTTTGCAAGACGCGTCCTTAAACCAGCACAGGAAGAGCTTGAAGAAAAGAGTGATATCAGATTCGAATTTGAGGGTTTACGGGAAGGCAGACGTACAAAGCGAATTCTTTTTACTATCTATCGTAACGTACCAAGAAATCCCGAGATTATCGACGAAAAGATGCGCCTTCTTAATCAGAATTCTGAATTAGACAGGCAACTTGAATATCCCATGGATGCTTACATAGACTTTTACGAGGAATTCTGCGGACATTGTGACCTGGGAAAAGAAGACATCGACCTTCTTATATCCAAAGCCGGAGGCGACATTGATAAAGTCCGAAGAGCAATAGAACTTGCAGATAAGCAGGATTATATTAATAACTACATGGGTTGGCTTATCCGCTGCATAGAACAAAACTACACCGGCACGGAAGTATTGCAGGGAAGCGTAGAGGATGCTAAACGAGTATCAGCTATCAAGGCGGATTACAATGCAAATAAAGATGAGGTAGCACTTAAGGTCTGGAATAAATCCAAAACCAAAGAAGAATTTACTGGATTTGAAAGCGAAGTAAACAGTATTAGTTACACAATAGAGCAACTTGAGGAAATATATTCTCCCGCCGAAATGGTTGAGATGTTCCTCAACTGGAAACTTGGAAAAAATATAAGCGATTTGCTCTAAAGATTAAGTCCTCCAAGAAGGGAGGACTAATCTTAAACCTATATGTTATAATATAGGCATATTATTAAATATGCGACAGCAGGACCGTTTGTTTATTTATATACATAAACAACTTTTATTTCTTTATTTAAGAGACGGCGCAAAACTGCATAAATACTGGCTTTTTAAGCACCTTTTCCCTACAAAAGTGGGGTAAATCCTGTACAAAAGTGGGCAAAGTTCCCTACAAAAGTGGGGTAAATCCCGTACAAAAGTGGGGCGATTTAGGCGCTTAAGTTCCCTACAAAAGTGGGGTAAATCCTGTACAAAAGTGGGTAAAGTTCCATACAAAAATGGGACAAAACCCTACAAAAGTGGGTAATCAGGGTAAAATCACGAAAATAACGGATATTTTCATGAAAACAAGACATTAAATTCGGTACAAAAGTGGGGTTGATTTTTTATCATGGACCAGAGAAAAGTAAAGAAACTTCCGGCAACACGGTATATTGACTACATTGAGTCAAACACATTCGTATATTCTAAATACAGGATGACTCTGTTTGCAAATCAGATCCATTCAATCTGCCTTTCAAAAATCGACACAGCAAAACCTGACAAAGAAGGTTCCCTGTGCCTGGATATAACTGCTGCAGAAATTAAAGAGCCCCTTGGGATAACCAGTGGCAGATTTTATGAAAGACTAAGTAAAACCGTGATGGAATTAAAGGGAATCGAATTTGGGATAACAGACCCGGAGGACGAATACTTCCTGTTTATATCGCCTATTGAGAAAGCAGAGTACAAAAATGGGGTATTACATTTAAGATATGCCAGAGAGTGTACCAAGTACCTGATTAACCTCCACCGGGATTTCACCAAATACAACCTAGGAATTTCTCTATCTTTTAAATGCGGCTACGCATACAGGCTTTATAAAATAATAAAAAGCAAAATGTATGTAGCAAAAGGCGATGAATACACCAATTCATATGCGATGACCTTTGGACTGGCAGAATTAAAGTTCATGCTTGGAGTATATGACATCGCAGCTGAAGATATCAGATCCATAGTGTTATCATCAAAGCACCCTGACTTCGAGAAGGCTGAAAGCAAGAACGCAGACGGAAAATATTTAGATCACAACAATTTTAGGCGCCGTGTCATTGATAAGGCAGTTAAGGAAATCAATGAAAAAAGTGACATAAATTTATCCTACAAGGAATCAGGAAAGGGTCTTGGCGGCAAATTAAGCTCAATAACATTCTTTGCAGCATATAAAATATCAAAAGGGACTGATAGCGAAGATATGCATGGACAAGGGAATGAACTTATCGAGTTAATCTGCAAAGAACTTCAGGTGGAACAGGATGCTGCAAGAAATATCCTAGATAAAGCCGAGAACAATGAAGATAAAGTAAAAGATGCCATTAATTTCTATAAAGGATACAAAAAGCGACATAAGGTTGATAATGTTGCGGGATTTATACTCTGGGCTATTAAAACCCAGCCCAAGAATGTTAAATCGAAAAACAAATTTTGCGATTATAAGCAAAATGAGTACGACTTCGATGAGCTTGAAAAGTTCCTTGCGTCATGCAATTAAAATTGGTTCACCGTGAACCAAATTAACAAAGGAGGAAAAGTTGAAGCATAAATTTTTTAAAGCAGCTGGTATTCTTAGTAGATATGCAAATCTAAAGCAAATAGAAGCTGAACGGGAAATATTTGAAGAGGCATTACTTGAAAGGCATCAGCCCAATCAAGACACTACTGTAAAATTTGAAGTAGATAAGGAAATACAGGACTGGACACGAGAACATGTTGCAAAATGTAAGTCCAAGGCTTTCGATGGAGCTCAATTCAAATATGAGTTTATACCAACAGCAATCGTCGAGGTGCAAACTGTTAAATGCATGTGCTGCAAAAAGGAAAAGACCGTGTATATTGGTTGACTTTGAATATTGACAATAATCGCAACAATGGTATAATAAAACCATAATAAAACTAAAAACAAAAGTAGCGACAAGACGGCAGAGACTCGTAGTAGTCCCTGCCTTTTTGTATGCGGAAAGGATGAGAAAAATGAAAAACACAGAAAGTTCACAGCGTATTAATTCTAATACGGTGGATTCGAGTGTAGGAAAAACAACTAGGGTTAAAAAGTTTCTGACGGACTTTATTAAAAGCCGTCAAAACAAAGGAGGAGGATTAATTTATGGATTATCCCTTTGATTTGATCTCATTCGTGAGAAACAAGACATTTTCAATCGAACCGAGATTTGGCATGAAAACCAAGGATGATGATAAGCCACTTGAGGTATTCAACAATTTCTCAAGATTTGTATTTACCTTAATAGGCGATCAAGCATCCGGGAGAAAAGTGGCTACCTGTAATGTTCATATCTCCGATTTGGCTGAAATCATTGCGAACACGGACTTTGCTTATAATAAGCACATGTCCGTTAAGAATGAGCAGTCGAGCACGGGAGGAACAACACCGGCGTATACTAAACGCTTTAATACAGGAGCCCTTAAGGGCAAGACACCCATTGATGTACTTCTTGAGAATCAGGATGGTAAGAAGAAACTCGAAGACCAGTTCAATTGGTTAAAGGAGAATCTGTCCAAATATCCTAAGAATCAGGAATTGATGGATGCAATAACCGAGGCATTAACTATAGATACTTCTCAGATGGAGAAGAAGACTGTTAATGTTGCTCCGGTTGAGATCCTTAACATCGGGATGCGCCCTTTGATCAGAAAAAAACGCGAAGATGGCAAATGCTTCGTATATGAGTGTAAGATCACCTGGGATGCGACGAAGGACTATCCGGTAAATGTCTTTATTGACAATTACTACGCGCCTGTCGATCAGACATCCCAAGGACTTTTAAATGTCAAGGTTTCAGAAAAGGATACAGGAACTGAAGTCAAAAATGATTTCAACATGACCGCATCCGAATGGCTGAGTGCAGTCCGTGCCATGAAGATGGCCCAGGAAGCATTTTACTACATGAACTTTGGCGCAGCACTTAAACTGGCCGAGGCGGGAGATAAGGAAAACAGAGCGAAAGCTTCTGGAAACACATCCGCTGCGGTACCTAAAGAAACACCCAAAGCTGAAGAGAAGCCCGCTGCACAGCCAGAGGCCCCTGCTCAGAATCCTGATGAACTTATCTGCTACATCCCTAATGGAGAGATAAAATCCAAAGGAGATACGAGCTGGGTAGGTATCCTTGAACCTTCGACCAAGAACGTCATCGGAGTCCTTTATGTCAAAGGCAACGATAAGCGCTGCTTAACAGCAACGACTCCATTGAAGATCATGGCCGAGAGAAAGGGAACCAATTATCTTTTCAAGAGCTTTGCATAAATTTAACCTTAATTACACGCCTGTACAGAGGCAGTTTTTTTATACTCCCCTCTGTACAAGGGGAGTAATTTAAAAAAAAAGGAGAAAAACGAACATGACAAACGAAAAATTAATAGAAGATTTGAAAGACAAATTTAACAAAGAAGGTTTGAAAGTGAAAATCACCCCGACAGATATAAAAAAAGTTAACATGAGTTATGAGGCTCTCCGCATAGTGCCTGTGGATGAACCTATCGGTGTAAACATTGATGTCGAAAAAATCAAGGAAGAAATGGTGGATGACTCTTATGATGATTTTGTAAGTGAAATTCTCAGGGTTTCTTTAAAGGCTTTTAATGAGCGACCTTCATTTGACATCGCATCTTTATCCGATTACTCTCAGATGAAGGAAAAGCTTGCGATGGAAGTTGTTTCAGCCGAAGCCAATAAGGATATACTTGAGACCGTGCCTCATCAGAATATCGAAGATATGGCAGTTGTCTATCGTTTCGTATTAAACGATGACACATCATCAATCCTTGTTACTAATCAGCTGCTTGAAAGCATGGGTGTTACGCCTGAACAGCTTCACGCCGATGCAATGGCGTATGCGCCTCAGAACAACCCCGTTGAAATCAAAGGCATGAGCGAAGTTATGGCTGAGATGATGGGTGTTGAGCAGGCTGAAATTATGGGCTTCTACCCCATGGCTCCTGAAGATGAGCAGATGTACGTGGCTACCGTACCCAATAAGGTACATGGCGCGAGTGTTATTGCTTACCAGGACTTCATGGATAAGGCGGCAGAAAGGGCCGGTGGGGATTTCTTTATTTTACCTTCGAGCATCCATGAAATTCTGATTGTCCCTGACAACGGCAAGATGAATCTGAAGGATCTTGAGGCATTGGTTAAGAAAGTCAATGCTACCCAGGTTTCTCCTGCAGATAAGCTTACCGACAGCGTTTACCACTACGATTCGAAAGCATACTTATTTGAACTTGGTGAGACATTCATAAATCGTAAAACAGCGTAACAAAAATGTATGACTAGGCGAAGAAAGTTCGCTTTGACGTCAACGACGCTTATCTTCTTGTAAAGGGTTCCTACCTGCACAAGATGCCGGAATCATAAAGAAACCAAATAGAACATCGCCTATGCAGAGGCTTAACGATTTTTATCAGCCTCCTGCATGGGGCTGATATTTTGTTTGGAGGAATAATGAAATCAGAGACAGGCATCCAGCATCATGACCTCGACTTATACGTAAGTATGAAGAAAAGAGGTATCAGTGATGAGGATATCTACAGAGTATTTGTAATGAGGCTTAATGAGACCCCGCTGGTTTCCCAGGATATAGAAGAGCTTATCGAATTAAAGCTTTTGGATAAGCTTGAAGAATTTGATAAAGCCACCATGAAGGCACGAAATAAACACATAGGTTCTTTCGTAAAGGTCTACGAAACCGTAGGCGAGTTTGGTGAAGCCCTGAAAAAGGACATCTACTGGAACGACCCTGAAGAAGCCGAAGCCCTTGACGACAGGAATTTTGGTTTAGAACTTCTGGACAGCTATAAAAAAGGCGAGATTGACGGCGAGATTTACTATTACTTGGAGGGAGGAGTAGTCTTCTCGACAAAGTAATTTGCTCGAAGAAAAATTCGCGGGAAAATTCGGTGAGAGCGGAAAATAGAATATTGATTCACTAAGGGATTGCGCAAGCAGTCCCTTTTTTATTGGGAATTTGACAAAATTTATATAATTGGTATAATAGCAAAGGAACGCAAATAAAACACAATGGATAAAGGATATTATGAAGCGCCAGAAAGAAGTAGTTAACAAGGAATTAAACGACTTTGCTAATAAGGCATATTGCTACGGGCTTACCTATGGAAAGTTGCAGTTGCTTGAACACCAGGCAATCATCCAGGAAAAGCCCCTTAAACAATACTTGAAGGAGAATGGGTATGAAAAAAAGAATGCTGTGTAGCATGATAGCGGCACTGATGTTGATTATGCCACTTAATGTACATGCGGCAACCAAAGAGACGGAAGCGGAAATCAATAAGGCCATTTCAGAATTAAGCACAGGCTTTAAAAACATAATCACCCTTCAGCTCGAAGAAAAAACCGAGGAGTTAAAATCCAAAATCATCGTTAACGATTGGGATTACGGCTACACAATGGAGTCCATAAATACCGACGCCATGAAAGATGCTGATTATGTAGAAATGCTTGCAGCATATATGACTGCAAAAAAGTATAAGGACGATATCAAAGATTTCACATATTTGGGTTTTATGGATCTGATAAGGTCAGACATTCAGGTTGATGAGGCAGAGGTTGCTATACCGGTAAGCATAGAGACATTTAAGCCTTTTGAAGACGCTTACATTAAAGACGGCATCAGGTATATCACAAAGCCCGAGACAATTCTTACATACAAAGAAATCGAGGGTCTGTTTTACCCGGACATGGAAACTCTTGTTGAACCCGATGTAAAAAAAATAAGGTTTGCAAGAACAACGTACTCTCTCTTATCCGCAGACGAGATCCTTGAATACTATGGCCTTGATAAAAATGAAGAGGCAAAAGCATATTACGAGGAGCTTAAAGACCTTATAAAGAAGTTTACATCTTCAGAAAGCTTATCCCAGAGCATGTACGCCTTTATATCGGGAGATGGAACACTCTATACCATAGACACATCATCTCTTGGATACAGTGACCTGAGAACAGCTGTGATAAACAATGCCCTGTATCTGACAGGAAAGGTCCCTTACCAGTGGGGTGGAAAGCCTGAGAAAGCAGGATACGATACCAGCTGGGGCACATTTGAAGATAACGGCGAACAAAAGGGCCTTGATTGCTCCGGGTTTATTGAGTGGGTGTATATGACTACAGGCTTTGATGATTGTGAAAAGTTGGAAAGCACATATTCAATGCTCGACAGCGCTGATATTCCTCAGATTCCAAGCTCAGATATACAGGCAGGGGACATCGGCGTAATGCTCGGAGATGTTAATCACGCGGGCATATATCTTGGCAACATTGATGGAAAAGACCTGTGGATTCACATGAATAAAGCCGCCGGAACCGTGTCTGTAGGGGAATTCAACAATTTCATGATATTCTACTCGCCCATCAGTCTTTACGAAAATGGAGATAAAACCATTGACAATATTAACGATTTAGGTTATTATACCAATATCGGTAATACCGAACAAATCTATAGTGATGAAGATGTGTATCTGCTTGCACAGCTCATCGTCCATGAAGCGGGCGGCGAGGGACTCAATGGCTGGATAGCCGTTGCAGAGGTCGTCCGTAACAGAATAAAGTCAGAAGAATATCCAAACACGATACCCGAGGTTGCCCTACAGCCTTGGCAGTTCTCGTATTTCTACGAGGACAACGGTATCATTCCCCCTGAGAATATCATCAAAGTGGCGAGAAATACGATTGAGGGTCAGCTCTCAATTCTTTGCAATGAAGACGTTCTTTATTACAAGAATCCCGTCATCGTTGACGGCATTGAACCTACAGAGCAAATCCCATGGGGAGAACATCCATGGTTTACCGCAATAGGTAGACACGCATTTTATCTCAAATAATTTAGGAAAGGAAGAATACGATGGCAACAAAAAAGACCACAGCAACAGAAGAAGCAAAAGCAGTTGAGACTACTGAAGTAAAAGAAACCACCGCAAAAGAAGGTGGCAAGAAGAAAGCAGCAGAAGCTCCGGCACCTAAAGCCCCTGAAGAAAAAGCTACTGAGCCTGTAAAATCTGAAGAGCCTGCATCTAAGAAAAAGGATGAAGCAGCGGATATACCGGCAGATCTTTTTTCCGATACGGTTATTGCCGAGGCGTTAAGGCGGAATACCTATACTGAAGCAACCAAGCAGGAAAAGAAGGAATTATACGCCCGTCCCGAGATTGTATCGGATTACGATGACGACACGGAAGTTGAGACAGATGATTTCAAGATGAAGAAAGACTTCTTGGAACTTGTGGCTTCTGTAAAGTCAAATCGAATCTTAAGCGGCGTCATTTCCGGTACACGCTGGGCAGGTGATCCATATAAATCAACCTTACTTGCATCTGTAAGTTACGGATATGGCACCTTTAGGGTAGTAATCCCCAGTTATCTTTTGTTCGATTACGATGTTCCTAAATACATCGAGCCCAACAAGGCTGCTGACCTTGAAAAAGCTGTATTGAGAAGAGAAGGCGGCGACATCAAGTTCATGGTAAGAAAGGTAGACGAGAAGAACCAGATTGCATATGCCGACAGACTGTCAGCGTTATCTATCCAGGGTTACGAGTATTATATGAGGCCCATGTCCGATGGACTTCCCAGGATTACCAATGGACAGATTGTAAAGTCAAAGATCGTAGCAGTGACAACAAAGGGCGTTGTGGTTAATGCCTGTGGATGTGAAATCGGAATCCCTCTTGCAGAGTTATCCTACTATCACATCTCCAACGCTTTGAATGAATATTCGGTAGGCAAAGCTCTCCTTGTAAAGGTAACAGATATTGAATCGGTAATCGTTGAGAAGAACGGCATGAAGTACCGTCTCATTAAAGCAAAGGGTTCCGCAAAGGCAGCCTTAATGACTGATCCTAGAATAAAGGCTTTTGAGAAGTATTCCATCAACGAGATTTGCACCGGCGTTGTAACGGGCATCCAGACAGACTCAGTATTTGTGAGAATCAACGAAGGCAATGCCATGATGGATGTCAAGGTAGACATGCCCAGATTCGGTGAGTTCCCTCAGGTAGGTGAGAGACGACGCATCATGATCACACACAAGTACGATGACACCTACATGTTAAGAGGCGTATTTAAGAGTTATTAAGGAGAGTAAAGTTCGATGAAAAAAACAAAGATAAAAATTCTTGCTTCAGCACTTATATTGAGCATTCTCGTTATCTGCGCAGCAGGAGCAATAATCTACATGGGAAAAGGCCGTATGGCTGAATACGAGGCATCCATCGAGGATATGCAGGCTGAGATGAATGCCAATCAGAAAATGATTTACGTGGCCAACAGAGATATTACAGCCGGAGAAGAGCTGTATATCGGAGATAACCTCTCCGCACAGAAGCTCTACACAGGACTTGCGCCTTCCTACTACATAACAGAGGATGATGTTGGTTCAATAGCCGTAGTGGATATTGAAGAAGGCGCACCTGTCATGAAGAACATGATATCGGCGCTCAATGTGGAATCTGATACGAGAGAATATGAGATAGCAGTAGCATCTCTCATGACAGATCAGGCTGAGAATGATTACGTAGATGTACGTATCATGTTTCCTAACGGTGAAGACTTTACAATTTTAAGCAAAAAGCCGGTTAAGAACTTAAGCCTTGAAAATGCCGTCTTCTATACCTATTTAAACGAAGATGAAATCTTAAGAATGGCTTCTGCGACTATTGATGCATTTACCGTATCCGGCACCAGAATCTACACCACGCGTTACATTGCTACTGAGCTTCAGGAAGGCTCCAAGCCTAACTATCTGGTTAAACCCGAGACGATTGACCTCGTGGCAAAAGATCCTAATATCACAACCATTGCCAAAGAAGCACTTAATCTTCAGGCGAGAATGGATTTCGAGGACAGACTTCTTGGATTATCTGATGATGTACTTAAGGCTGTAACAAATGGATCAAATCTTATTGATACAGCAAAGAACTCAGTTCTTTTGGGACAGAATACTTCATCTTCAAGCTTCTACGTAGAAGAAGACTATACGGACAGCAAAGAGGATGATAAATCAAAGGACAACAACTCCAAGACTACCGTGGCTGAAGAAAAAGCTTCAGAGACAAACGAGCAGGATGTTCAGAGTCAGAACAGCACTTCAGATCAGACCACGGCAAGCACCACTCCCGAGAATAACGATACCGCAGCTTCAGAAGGAGGTAACTAATGTTTTTATCACCATCTGAAAAGAAAACCGAGAACACAGCTGTTGCAGTGCCCACAAGAAAGACATTGGCTATAGCTTTCGTAGGCACCGAAAGAGGAGACTTTGTTTATTACATTGCAACCCTCTTGAATGCAAACAGAAATACCGTGCTCGTTATTGATAACTCCTTTGCCAACGACATTTACACAGCTGTTGGCGGACATTCAGACAGTGAAAAATGTATCTTAAAGCAAAACGTGACATACATGGCAAATCGCCAGTATATTCGCGGAATGGCGAATAATTACGATTTTGTTCTTATATACATGGGCACTGCGACGAATAACAGCACATTAAATAATGTGGACGCTATCATAATGCTCCCGGACTACACCCCTCAGACCATCGAGGCATGTAGCCTTGTCAGCGAAGCAAACAAGAGCAGGGTCATGGTTTCTTATATAAGAGACGACGTGCCCCACTCGAAGCTTAATGAGAAGACTGTCGCAAAGAAGATAGGTATTCCCAGAGAGAAGATTCTGACAGCCCTTGACCTTTCGATTAAGGATTACGAGGGATACCTGGCATTCCTTTATAACGGCAGAAACCCTATGTACAGTTTAACCGCTGACTACAAGCAGGCTCTTAAAGAGACGACAAGACTGATTCTTGGATATAACAAGAAACAGATCAATACCCTCTTCAGAAGAGCTGAAAAGGCAAGAACTATTTAGAAAGGGGACACATTAATGGTAATTCAGATAAGAGGTACAAACCTCAACAGAAACAAAGCGGCACATATGACTGCCCTTTTCGCAGCCACAAACGCCATTCTATACAGTAAGAAAACACTTATCATTCAGCTCGACAGCAAGCCCTCAATCGAAGACATCCTTATTGGAAAAGAACTGAGTGAGACTCAAATAATGGATGAGCACTCTTTTGAGGACATTGGTATAGAGGCTCTTATGATCAGAGCCCGTTCAAGAAGCATCAGAAAAGATGTGTTTGACACATGTTGCAGACAGCTTCTTGAGAGCACACCCAACCTGCTTGACATCGCCATCGGCCCTAAAAATGAACAGTTTGAAGAGGAACTCTTGGCCGAATATGACAGAGACATCGATGGTGAGGGAAGCTACGGCGACTATAAATACAAAGGCGAAGCGCAATTTGCCGAAATCATTGACCAGGCAAAGAAGATCTACGACGACATCTTCATCTGTACCAATCCCTACAATCACAAGATGTGTGAGATGGTCAACAGATATACAGATACGCAGATTATCTGTATAAGGCAGGGAAAGAAAGAGATTATTGAAGACCTCCTTATGAACAAAGAAAATCCCAATGAGCCTGGCGACTACATGCTTGTATGTACAAGTTACGACTTTGAATCCATGTTTACATACAAGTATTTAAAAAAGATGTATGATGCCAAGTTTGTCGGCTATGTCGGATACAACGCTGAATACAAAGATGCTTACAATATGGGCAATCTTCTTGAGTTTATCGAGAGGAACGCATCAATCTCAGAGGATGACGTAAGCTACGCCCTGTTTAATGGCGTTAAAAAGATTATGGACCGTATTAACAACGGCGAATTATCTGCCCCCGACACCACTCCGGACTTTGAAGAGTTTGCAAAGAGAAACAAGGAGTTGAAACTCACAGAATTTCCCGAAGTAAAAGAAGAAGTCACAAGAAAGGGCCTCTTCAAAAGAAGAGTCGTGACCGTAGAGGGAAAGGACACCGATGAAAAGGAAAAGCCCGAAACCTTTATTGACGGGGAAGTAAAAGATGTTTCCTGTTACGACAATTTCGAAGAAGTGGTCGAGGAGGCATATAGCTTGGACGAGCAGGAAGAACCCGAAGACTCATACGAAGAGGAAGAGGATGTTCACGGTGAACCTATCGATGAGGAAGATGACCACGAAGAAGCAGAAGACGAGGACATCGAGGATGAAGAAGAGGTTAAGCCGGCATGCAAATTCGAAGAAATTGTAGAAGAGTCTGAGCCCGAACAGGTGAACGAAGAAGAATTTAAGGAAGCAGTTCAAATTATGGAAAAGATTACCGAAGAGAAGAAGGCAGAAAAGAAAGTTGCCACTAAGAAGCCCGGGCAGGCAGAAGCACCTAAAGCACCTGCAAAAGAGAAGGTAAAGAAAGAGAAACCTTCAGAAGCAAAGGCTCCTGAAAAAAAACCTGCAGATGACAATACTATTTATGGCCTTGACGAACTTGAGCAATTCATTGACAAAGAACTTGAGACAATACCTGAGTCAAAGCCTGAAAGAAAAGAGGTAGCAAAGCCCGTACATATTGCTGTTCCTAACAAAGATACATGGGTATGTGAGCAGTGTGGCGCCAAGATTTCATCTAAGTATGGATTTTGCTATGAATGTGGAGCTAAGAAGCCCAAAGATAAGTGTAAGAAGTGCGGCTTCGTATTTGACGACGAAGATATCGTCATGAAATTCTGCCCTGAATGTGGCGAAAAACGTCAGTAGGAGGATCAAATGTCCGAACATGTTATCAGTGTAATTTTAAGCATAGTGATTATAGGCGCACTGGGTGGCGGTATTTATGTTTACATCAGACAGCTCTTAAACACAACTGTTGAAGAAGAGTATGAGGACATATATTCAATAAAGTACCTGACAGATAACATAGCCTTAATCTTCTCCAACATGCTTAAACAGAACTTAAAAGAGGTTAACCTGTCAAAGAACCAGCTCGAAAAACTTCAGAAACAAAAAACTGAGTTGAGCCGTTCATTGAAGCAGGCAGGATATGGCGACCAATCCTCAATGCGTTTTGTAACAGACCAGATTGAGCAGATTTTAAAGACCCATGCGTCTTTTAAGCTGGATGCCGCCAATATCGACAGGGTATTGCCCTTCAGTAAGCCCGATTACTTAAAGAGCCGTGACAGATTTGAGATTCTTATGTATCTGTACGACAAGAAGTATTCCGACCGCTCATTTACAGAGTTAAGTAAGCAGTATAACCTCTGTAAAGCACAGGAAGACGAATATGGCAATAAGTTCTATGAGATAACCGAGGAGAGAATCAAAGAAGTGTATAACGAAGCCCTTTTTGAAAAGGGAAGATTGATTCTTACCTACGACGACAAGGTTAAGATTATTGCCAGGAGAATATTTGAGGACTACAAAGGCTTCGGCTGCATACAATGCCTCATTAACACAAGAATTGATGAGGTGGACATTGGTACCAGTGGTATAGCAAAGGATTCCGTAGAGGTTAAAAACATCGACATTAAAAATGCCGTATACAGCCACGAAACCCTTTGGATCATGTACCAGGGTAAAAATATTCACTTAACCTGCACTGGTTTTGAAGAATATAAAGACCTGATAAGGGTTTGCCAGAATATCTATAAGTATGGGGCAAAATCAACAATCTCAAGAAACAACCCCAAGGTTGTATCTCAGATGAAGGATGGTTCCCGTATTGTAGTTACAAGACCGCCCTTATCTGACTCTTGGGCAGCGTTTTTGAGAAAATTTGACTCCACCCCGTCGATTGCGCCCAAGGATCTGTTTAAAGACGAAGGCGCCGAATATGTATTAACCCTCATGAAGTGGTTAATCCTTGGTGAAAACACCATCGCAATATCAGGTGACCAGGGTTCAGGAAAATCAACAACCCTTAAGTCATTTATAAGGTTCTTCCCTAAATCTTACACCATAAGAGTTGTCGAGTTGGCTTTCGAGCTTAACCTTCGAAGCACATATCCCGACATGAACATAGTTACTTTGCAGAGTACCGATTCTGTATCCATGAAAGAAGGTCTTGAATTAGGAAAGAAGATGAACGGTACCGTAACCATTGTCGGAGAGGCTGCAGAGGCAGAAACATCCTCATCCATTATTAATGCCGGAATGGTTGCTTCAAAGCAGACCTTATTTACTCACCATGGAAAAACTGTAAGAGATTTAATCTCATCTATTCGTAATGACCTCTTAATGGTCGGCGGATTTACATCCGAGACAATTGCCGAGGAAATGGTAGCAAAAGTCATCAACTTTGACATGCACATGACCAAAGGCCAAGATGGTAGCCGATACTGTGAAAGAATCACTCAGATTCTTCCCATTACAGACAGACGTTACCCTTCTGAAATCGACAACATGGAACTCGATGAAGCCTATAAGAAAGACACAATGGAGTATGAAAAGAGGGTAACAGACCGAGATCTTTATACAACTGTAAACCTTATCGAGTTTGTTAACGACGAAAACGGAAGACGCTATGAAGTAAAGGCCCTTCCTTCCAAAGAAACAATGGATAAAATCATGTCTAAGCTTACACCCGATTTGCAGAAGCAGTTCGTGGAAGACATGAGATATCTTAAAGGCTTTATTAAGCCTAAGACTGCATAAGGAGGTAACATGGCAGCAACAGCAATCAAAATCTTAATAGTCGTGGCTATCCTATATGCCATCCTTATTGCAGTAATTGCATTCGTCAAGAAAGCGAAGGATAAACGTATACAAGCAATTACCGGCATAGGTAAAGACTTAAAGAATAAGTTTAAGGTAAAAAAATACAACCAGAGACTTATCTTTGCCCTTCATGCTATATACGTTAAAATTCCTTTTCTTAAGAAGTATTCCGACAAAACAGAGACACTGTATGAGTCAATATATCCTTCTACCGAGCGGGATATCACATACCTCGCCACAAAGGAATTTTCGAAAACAATGGCATTCTCTGTTGGATGTGGACTGTTCATTATCATCATGGCAGGTTTTGATTTCTTTTATATCATTGCCGGAGTAACCCTTGCATATGTAATGTTCACGCAGGGATTAAGCGGCAAGGTTGAAAAGATGCAAAACAAGCTGAATGCACAATTTTCCGATTACATTTCAGCACTACGCCATTATTACCATGACAACAAGGATGTTTGTGATGCTATTTATCAGACCCTTGATGAATGCCCTAAAGAGATTTCTCTTCATATCAACAAGATATATCAGCTCCTTTTAACACCTAACGTGGAGGAGAATATATCTGAGTATGTCAGCATAGCTCCCAACAGATTCTTCAAGATGTTTGCAAGCATATGCGCATCCACAAGAGAAAACGGTGAAAAGATGATAGACAATGGCCAATGGCTGTTTCTTGAAAACTTAAGTCACCTAAAGGAAGAGCTTACGGTAGAAATCCTTAAAAACGACAAGGTAGCCCACATGTTTAAGGGTATGAAGGCAGTAGCAATCATTCCCATTTTCACCCTTAAGCTAATCGAAAGATACAGCTTAAGTGCTCTGCCGGATCTTGAGTCTTTTTATAACGGCGGCGACGGAATCATCGTAACGGCTTTACTGTTTGCTATAAGCCTTGGATGCTACTCCCTTGTATCAAGTTTAAGAGATGGACAGGCAAATTCCATAGAAGACCATGTTCTTTTGAATAGGATGGCCAATTTACCTGTAATAAGGCATATCCTTACGGCGCAGATTAACAGACGTTATGACAAGGCTTTAAGAACGAATGACAGATTAAAACTGACCGGTGAAAAAATCGGCCCTCAGGAATTTACCTTAAAGAAATATATCTACGCTGCAGCCACAGCTTTAGTGGTAGTCATGCTTATGTTTGTATCCGTCATTCAAAAAAGACAGGATATTATCGGAAACTATGCTGATGCATACGCGAGGTCCACAGCCCCTAACGCTGAGTACAGACAGAGGATGGAAGATATCTCGACCAGATATATGAAAAAGTATAAGGGAGATGTCTCCATATCCATAAAAGAAGACCTTACACAAGCCATTATGGAAAAAGAGAAGATCAAGAGGATTTACGCCGAGGAAATCGTTGATACCATGATCGAAAGACAGGACACTCTGGATGAAACGTTCTTTAAATGGTATTACCTCATATTCGCGGTCCTCGGAGCTGTTGTTGGTTATTTTATACCGGATTTCGTGCTCAAATACCGAACCAAGATTGTTCGAATGAACATGGAAGACGAGGTAGTACAGTTCCAGACCCTGGCGCTTATGCTTATGCACGTTGACGGAGCAACCATAGACCTTTTGCTTGAGTGGATGGAGCGATTTGCTTTTTGTTTTAAGGACTCCATATCAACCTGTATAGCAAACCTTGAACACTCCACTCAGGATGCTCTTCAGACTATGAAGGACTCGGAATCATTCCCTCCCTTCAGAAGATTTTGCGATAACTTGATGTCTATTGACTCAGTCGGCATGGTTGATGCATTTGACGAGATAAAGTCTGAAAGAGACTATTATCGTAAGAAGAGAGAACAGGATAACGAATTCACCACAAAATCCAAAGCTCAAAAAGGTGGCCTTTTGGCTCTTACTCCTTTGGTATCCGTAATACTGGGATATATTATCTATCCTTTTATTTTATACGCATTGCAGATTTCAGAGATGATGAAAGATGCTTTAAGCAACTATTAACAAGCAAGAAAGAGAGGAAAAATTTTTATGGATCTTGGAAAGATTTTAACAATCGTAGGCGGAGTAGTTATTGCGGGAGCTCTGGTTATCTTTTGTTTCATGTATTTTAACTCACAGAAGGAAACTGGCGCCCAGGTAATGAAAAAGACATCTGATTTGACAGAGCAGCTCATGAACTCTGAATGGACCACATATGCAAACAAGAACGTAACCGGCGCCGAAGTCTTAAGCATCATTTCTCACTTTGAAAATGGTGATACTTATGTGTCTGTAGATAACGGCAAGGGCGAAATCTTCTACGTATATTCTGACGCATCCTTAAGCAATAAGCGTACTGCCGACGAGGAGAGAGACCTCATCAAGGCAGCAAATAAGCGTGGTGACGCAGCATATATAAACGGTTCAAGCCAGTTTTTCGGCACACTGGATATCGACCCCGATACCGAAGCAATTCTTGGTATCAAATTCGAGAAAGTTAATTAATATCACAGATGGGGCGGGAAACCGCCCCTCTCTCAAAGAGGTAAAACATGGGAGACGCACTTGAGAAAATGATGTATATAGCGATATATACCATCATCTTTTTTACGGCCGTATTTTTTCTTGTGACATTCTCAAAAATTGGATATGTGCAGGAAACGGCAATAAATAAGGAATTTCAGAAGAAATCGTCAGTAACGGTAGTTGATATTGAAAAAGTAAACACGTCATACATCACCCAATCAGCTCCGGCTGTTAAGGTAGCAGTCATAGAAAAGATAAAGAACATGACAGATGACGAGATTCTTTCAACTGCCATACAGTATGAAATTGATTCTTATGTTCTCACCAGAGAAGATATGTACAAGATTAAAAGAGGAGACGCTGAATATTTAAAACGTTTAGCTTCACTCCTTGATGGACATGATAACTATCGTGTAATTTACACGTTTAACAACGACTTGGATGTAGTCTACTATAAATATATAGGAGAATAGGCTTTATGGATGATATATACGGCAGAATAGTAGTTATAGTGTTTGGCGTTATCCTTCTATTATATGTCCCTATAGCATTACTTTCTTTAAAACTCGATTCGCTTTCCCAGTCATACGTAGACAATGCTGTGGAGCAGTTTGTTGACGATGCGAGGGCCAGCGCAAGGATTACGGAAGCATCATATAGAAGACTTGTGGATCAGATAGGAATAGTACAGGGAAACTGTGAACTTGAGATCAACCATGGAGCCACTTACAGCATTCCTTCTGAGGACTCACACGGAGACTTGGTTGTGTTGGATACCAGAAGAGAATATGGTATTGAATCAATTCTTGATTCCATGTACCCTAACGACACAGATTTCAATGACTATATCATGAAAGAAGGAGATTATCTGCAAGTCATTGTAGAGGCGAGAGAGCCATCTTTAGGTGCCAAAATGACAGGATTTTTCCTTCCATCATACAGAAACCAGAGACTTTATTGTGTTTACGGCGGTTATGTAGGAAATGAGGCCGAATAAATGAGATTAACCAACTACATCATAGTATTCAGCATACTTTTTCTCGGAATAGGCTTGTGGTTAGCTTACGCAGTCACATTTAACACAAAGACTGGGATAACTGATAATGAGTATTCCACGTTCTTAACCACTGCATCAACCGACGCCGTGGCAAGTACCAGGCAGGAAAATGCCCATAATGGCAATATTTTCGGAACCGAAAAAGCGAGAGAAAGAGCTGTAAATACGTTTTATACCTCATTAGGGTATTCTTTCAACAATTTGCATACATCCCTTGCAGAAACCATGAAAACAGCGATTCCTGTCATTTTATTGATTGACAATGACGGATATTACATAGTATATAACTCTGCCTTTGATATCTACGGCAATACCGAGAGAAATACGGAAGCAGCAAATATAGACTCGAAGGCATACGTGTCGCCACAGTCAATTTCACCGTTATGTACCTGGGCAAAGGATTATGCTCCTTTTACCGTAAGGTTTTACTTAAACAACATGGTACAGGTTGTATCTGACAGTGGCTATATTCTAACCGGTTCCAAGGATGAAGTGGTAACTCAGCTTCTCGAATACACCAATAAGGGATTCATACCCGCAGGTGATTATATGTCGCAGGTTATCTTTGATGAGAATGGAGTCGGGTACACCATATCCGAGTTTTTAAGGAACGATGACCTTTATAACAGCGAGAGAAACAGCGTTATAACAAATAAAATTGCCGAAGAGACGGAATACTACGTAAATAACCAGAACCATAGGAATCAGACTCTGGATAAAACCTACAGATTCACATTCCCCATGGTTAATGACGCAGATTGGCACAGGCTTTTAAAGAATCCCACGGTACTCTCTTTTATGCAGGGCGCCCAGGTATTCGGCGGCCATTCATTTTCAAATATATACGCCTATGCTGGGGGAGAAGTAATAAAGGATAGGCAGTATTGTATCACGGCAGATGGGTATTATCATCTTCTCACAGAGGATTCAAAGTATCATACCGTGTCAAAGGTAGTGGACTATATTCCTACGACAGTAAGAAACGGCTTGTTCACACATACAGTATATAAGAAAGATGAATACTGGATGTTTGACGGAGAAAGAGTAGTACAGATCTATAATTCTGCAAGAGCTTGTGCCCTTGAAGGTGCTATGCCAGACGACTGTGCAATTAATCTTAACAGGTAAAATATCATGAGGAATAAAATAATGATAACTGAAAAAGATTTAAGTAAAAAACAGTTGAAAAACTACAAGAAAGAAGAAAAGAATATTCAGGCGGATATATTACATGCACTTAACCGAGGACGTATCAGTAAGCATATTAAAGCCGATAAATATATAAACCTTTCTTTTGATTATTTAGATGGTTTTATCTCTCTGAGAAGTAAAATAGTATCCGGTAAAAAGACTATCTGGGAAGGACTTTACTGTCCTGAAGATTGCGAATTGAGCCTCAATGGATATGAAAATCAGGATGAGCTCATAAATATAGCCTTAAGTAACCTTGTAGCGGACCTCGGGGAAATGAGTGGTATTAAGGCTATAAACACTTTGAAAAAGATCTTCTTTTAAATTTTTGAAGTACCATGAACGATAAGATTAAACTTACAGAAAATGAATTTCGGATAAAACAGGCGCAATTTGAATTAACCAGGGTATATAACATTCTTTTTCACACAGAAGATAGTCGTATAAGCAGTAAATATACATATAGAGACTTATACGACCTTATAACAAACCTGGTTAATATTACGCTTGAAAACAGGCGGATTGTAATATCGTGTATACACAAGGACGTTACCTTTAATGATATTACGGTTGGGCATTCAATAAATGTAAGTATGCTTGCAACTATAATAGGAGACATTCTTGATTATAAATACTTTAAGCTGTACGATCTTGCGCTTGCAGCGTTCCTCCATGACATAGGAAAGCGAAATATCAGGTCTGAAATCCTGTATAAAAAAGGAGAGCTTACAGAAAGCGAATATGAGATAATAAAGCATCACCCGATAGAGAGTTATTCTTATGTTAAAAGACACTTCCCGGAAGCCAATACCAATATATTAAATGGTATTTTGCAGCACCATGAACGCTTGGATGGTAAAGGCTATCCTAAAGGTTTATCGGCTGAAGAGATAAGCGAATATGCCCAGATAATATCCATTGCAGACTCTTATGAGGCATATACAGCTGTAAGACCATATCACGAGAAAAGAAGTGTTAACGAGGGAATTAAGTTCATAAGAGAGAATCCGGGACTTAATCAGGATATCGTTCAGAAATTTACCGACAGTGCTGCATTCTACACGGCAGGATTATATGTATTATTGTCAGACAACACAACGGCTATCATAAAAGAAGTGAATTTTGGCCAAAAGCCGATATTCATAGACTCTGTTACAAGACAGGTCATAGAAGATAAAGGCGAGGAAGTAGTAAAAGTTTTATCATTTTAATATACTCCTTAAAGTAAGCGGTGAAGGAAGGACTTAAGATGTACGGAGCTATCTATAAATGTAAAATGTGCGGAAAAGAATTTCCATATATCAACCCTAAAGAAAAGAAGTGGTTAAAAGAACATGAACCGACAGATACCCGGACATACACGGCATATGGAGCACATTTTCCTGAAAACAGAATTTCCAATATTGAGAAAGAACCGCCGCAGCACATACCTCATTATTGCAACAATGATAGCGATGCAATTGGAGTTGCTGAACTTATTGGTTTCCGAGAAATGGTGGGACAAGGAAATGCTAATGCAAAAAATTCATGGCTTTCCATGGATGAATCGCAGAAGCGAAGCTGCCTTCAAGATGATTTTGATTACCAGGGGATTGATGAAGATAAATACCTGCCGATAATAGAATTTATCTTAAAAGATGGATTTAACATGACAGGGTGGGAGCTTTATGAAGTTCCTATAAGTGGACAATATTGCTTCTTTAACAACGATACGAACCAATGTTTTGATATAAGCGTAAGCGACGACGGCATTATCACTGCGCAGTACATGGATTCCAAAGAAGGGGAATACTATAACACGATGTTTGACGCAGAGAGCATAAGTGATGCTGTGAGTAGATACAATTTCCCCGAGGCTGATGTTTACCCATCAATCACGCCATAAGCTTAACTATTCTTATTTAAAGGAGCCGCTACAGGGTGAGCTCCTTACTTTATGTCCTCATCAGGTATAAGGCAGCTTATGGCCGTCGGAATTGACAAAACGGAGTCATTAGTATACCATGCATAGTGTCCTTCGAACCTCCCGTTCGAAAGATACTACCCTTCATGAAGACGATTCTCCCCTATACGATATCGTCTTTATAGGACAAGGTTGACCAACCCCTCGACCTTGCCCTTTCCCTTTTAATGCGACAGTAATAAGTCAATGAGATTTAGAGCCTGTTCATGGTGAGCAGGTTCTTTTTAGTTCGTAAACTAATCCATCTTAACGGCCAATTCATTTCTGATTGTCCAGAAAAACTAATAGACTCTTATTCGAAACATAATAAATGCCCAATAGTGACAAGGGAACTTGACAAATGATAGCGCACAGCATATAATAACAGCAGTGGAGGAACAAAAAATGGAAATTAATCAAAAAAAAGCACTCAGATTGAAAAATTTGTTTGAAACGAGATACTTTGGCTTGGCAAAAGAGTTTGCAAAAGATACAGATATTGATCCTGTTTCTTTGAGTAAAATAATGAATGGGAAACGTCCATTATCACGAAACTACGCAAAGAAAGCTGCCGCCGTATTAGATGTGACACCGGAATATTTACTCTGCGAGTCAGATGACTCTACTCCACCTAGATTTCAGGGGTGGAATATAAGTAACGAGATGGCAGAATGTAATAAACAGCAATATAGATTTGCTCCATATAAGAGTTTCCTCGAAGCCCTCGGATTAAATATTACATTAAAGGCATTAATTGGAAATAAAACATACTTGTTCGGCTCAAACGTGTGGATAGATACGGAAGGCAATGACGATGTGGATTATGATGACCAGTGGATAAAGGATAAGATAAGAAGGAATCCCGGAAGCCAAGTGATAGTTGAGCTTACGTACAGAGACGAACATAAAGTGATGCCTTACGAAGATTATATGAGATGGATGTGCTCAAACGTTGCAATGAGCGAACTAATGCTTCAGAAAGATTTTAACGTCGTCCCAGATTTAACCCTTAAGGTTGCTGACAATGATACAATCAGGGCACTGAAAGGCGAAGAACCCTTAAAATGGCAGTAGTTCAGCAGGAGGAGGATGTCATGAAAAACAAAATAGGCAAAATCATAGCATCAATAATGATAGTGTTTATAGTATTTTTTCTTTTTGCATATTTTAAAATAATAGGTAGCTGGTATGTCAAGGCATTATGTGTTGATATATGTCTCCCCGGCGGTATATCGATTCGTGTTGATCCTGAAATTAATAGAGATACAGGGGTGAGCATCTGTAAAGACTATCATTGGTTGGACAAAAACAAGTTATGCCAGGATTTCATAAGCGCAACTGATACTTATATCGTATTGACCAGTGAAAGAACGATAAAACTCTGGGGAAATAACACATTGGGAGTCCTTGGAGGCTCAAACAATACTATATGGATTAAGAATTTATATGAAACCACCATTCTACATGAGCTTGCCCATTATGCTGACTATATCCATGATAATCTGAGCCAAAACGATAGATGGCAATATATATATCAAAATGAATGGAGCGATAATAAATGGCTCGAAACATATAAAGACAAGTACAAGGCAAAAGAGGCTTTCGCTGAAGGCTTCGCGCAGTGGTACTATTTGAAATATAAAGATGACTTTAAAAACGAGAATAATCTATGCTGGATTACAAACGCATCCAATTGCGGTTTCTTAAAAGAGAATTATCCTTTAACTTGCGAGTTCATGGAGGATTTCTACGACAATTATGAGTTTATCAATGATGGAGCAGAAAGCATATGGTTACAGGTGAACGAATCCGACTCGGAGCTGTCCTGACAGTCCCTGAGTCAATTTTAAGGTAATTCTGAGGGTCTTTACATCTTATTATTGTCATGTTATAATGTACCCATAATATAAAAACCAAATTAGAACAGTCGCACGAAGAGCAGAGATTTTTATCCCTGCTCTTTTTGTGTGCAGAAAGGAAAATATATGTGGATTCCAATTTTATGCTTTATACTGATGGCTTTCCCTTTACTTGTACCCGAGCCCAAGAAGAAAAAGCCAAGGGCAGCGGTAGTGAAGGTGCCTGTAAAGGTAGAAGATTCCAAAAAAGCAGAAAAACCGGAAGTGAAGAAAGAAAAAGTGACGTTAAAACCGAAGTTTAGACCCCTTAAAGAATGGGTGGCAGAACACAGCTATGAAATCACGGATGCATGTCTTGTAGAAGGTGGTATAACCAAATTCTTTGAATTTGATGAAACCATCTACGATAAGGAAGCTGCATTGCAGTATTTTCTCGGACTTGAAACTGTGGTATGTGCTGAAGAAACAGACGGCGGAATTAACGTATTTTTTGAGAATGGATTATAAGGAGAAAAAGAAAAATGGAAAAGAAAATTATGATCAAGACAACCGTATTGGAGAGAGGCAAAGCCACTCCTTTGTACGGACTGTTAAAGAGTAACAAGGAGACTCTCATCGTTTTGAAAGAGAATCAGGACAGAGGAACGATTCAAGCCTTTTATGAGGCAGACTCGCCCGATAAGCTTTTAGGTACCGTATCAGGTACACCCGAAGAGCTTAACGACATCAAGACACTTCTTGATTACGACATTTCCTGTAAAGCAGAGGTTATTGATGATGTTTCATGGACTATCGAAGCAACCCTTAAGACTCTGACGGATGAGCCTAAAAAAGTGACAGCTGAAGGAGCTACACTATCTCCTGAGATGGAGGCCATTGTTTCCGAGGGAATCATGACAGAAGAAAATCTCAAAAAGAGATTGGAGATTTGTCAGGATCACGGAATTTCAAGAAAGACATTCTTAAAGATTGTCGATGATTTGAGAAAAAGAGGAGTAAAGGGAGAAGAAGTTTCCCCTCTTAAGACCGCGTATGTCAACACGGAAACCAAAGCAACAAAGAATCCAATCAGGGCATTCTTTAATGCTGTAGGAAACTGCTTGACGAGAGCGGCCTTCATTCTCGAAGGTCCCAAGTCAGTCGGAAAGAACGTTTTCTGTGAAACGCTGGCTTTTCTCTTTAACATGGAATATTTTGTAATCCAGTTAAATGAGAACACATCCGACGGAGATGTGTATGGCGAAAAATCAACCGACAACTCGGCGGCAAATAAGATCACATACGAGATGGCCTTTGCCAAAATCACCTGTGACACCTTACTTGCCAAGGGTCAGACTCCCGATGAGGCAACCATGAAGCTCGCAGCGGAATTTGAACAGCTCAAAAGCCTTGCATCATCTGTAAAGATAGTCCAGGCATTAGGTGTTTGGGTCCAGTGGCTTCAGAGGGGCGGAATCATGGTACTTAATGAGATGGATATGGCAGATGCCAACTTCTTCTCACAGTTAGTAAACATGATACTTGATGGAACAGGGTTTATGACTGTTCCCGGATTCGGAAGAGTGGATGTTAATCCCAACTGTATCTTAATCGGTACCCAGAATGGTTCCGAGTACGCCGGTACAAATGGGCAGAATGCAGCATCTATTTCCAGATTTGATAAGTACATCCTGCCACAGCCTCTTGAGTGCTTACCTGCATTAAGGTCAGCTTGCAAAGGCCAGAATATCAAGGTAGACGATAAATACCTTATCGCCTGCAATGAGTTTTACAAGGATCTTGTTAAGAAGACCAATGCAGAAGGATTTCAGGGAGTATTATCAGATACCTGCTTGAATATCCGTGGTATGGTAAGAGCCCTTAAAGCTGTTGAGGTATTCGACGGAGAAGTTGAGCTTAAGGAGAGACTTAAGATCTCCGTAGTCAACGCTTGTCCTGAGAATGAAAGATTGCTGATCATTCAGTCTCTTAATGAAAAAGTTGCATGTTAATAACTTAAAATATGAGGTCTGCCGGAAAACGGTGGGCCTCTTTGCTTAGAAAGGAAAAATCATGAAAACATTATATGTAGATATGGATGGAGTCCTTTGTGTATTTAATAAGGACAAGTCTCTTGAAGAAATATCCGAGCCCGGATATTTTGAAAACCTTTTGCCTATGGCCAACGTAGTGCGGGCTATTGAAAATCTGCTAAACGACAAGGATGTATCAGTCACTGTTCTTTCGCATGTGATCAATGACAGAGCTGCTCACGAGAAGAGAAGATGGCTTAAGAGATATTTTAAGGACGATGTTGACGCAATATTTGTACCTTATGGAATGTCAAAGGCGGTATTTCTTAAGAAGCTCAGATATCCGGTTGAAGAAGCATATCTTCTGGATGACTTCACGAGAAATCTTTTCGAGTGGCAGGGAACCGGCATAAAGCTCCTTAACGGTATCAACAACACCCACCAATCCTGGAACGGATTTGTTGTAAATGGAAAGATGTCCGCAGATGGATTAAGTGGTTCGATCAAGGCATTGATGAATGCCGGTTAAAAAGGAGATGTTAGTTATGAAGTTTAACTCAACAATAGAGGTCTTAACATCTCTTTCATATCTCATAGAGAACGCGAAGGAACCAGTACCCTCAGAAGAATGGGCAGACCGCTTAAATATCAATTACAGCAAGCGTGAAAAGATAAAGATAAATCAGTTAAAGAGGATAGAAGACTTTATCTTAATCTGCACAGAATTGGGCTATGACGGGTGCGTTCGCTTTGAGATAGGCGGAAGAAACGGTACCGTAACCATGTGGGCCTATAAAAACGACAAGCCTCATGAAAGTAACGGAGTAATAGTAAAGGTGGAACAGAAATTTCCACAATGTTATACCTGTTACGCCTATCATAACGGCGATGGCAAATGGAAAAATAACATAAAAAGCTCTCAACAGCTCAAAAGGCTTGTTGGAACAAAAGAAAGGGAAAAGAAATGAGCAATTTGGTTGAAACATCAAGTCACAGTGAAAAGCAGATTTATGACAACTGCCTTGACTTAATGAAGGACTTGGTGAGGAAATTTGAAGAATATCTTGAATTCATAGAAGTTGATATTGACGATTATCCGGCTTTTGGAGATAACCTTTATCCTGAAGAAATTGTAAGCAGACTGTTTCTTTCAGGAACCGCTCATTCGGGCGGTGCTTCCTCAAGGGCAAAATGCCGTGAGCTTGGCATTGATTACGATAAAACGGTTTATATAGGATTCGAAAAGCAGATGGGAGATGAAGAGGATGAATGAGGATGAAAGCTTAATCTTAAAAATCATGTGTAGCGCAGAAATCGGGACATATACGCAATTATATGGTCCCGATCAGGCAGTATTGCCAATAAGCTTTTTCACGACACCTCTTACCTGGACCAAATATCGTATTAAGAAAGCATTAAAAGGATTAATTTCCATAGGATATGTGAAATTCACTTCTCAGGGACGCCCTGCTATAGTAAGTTATGGCGAAGTCCCGGAACTGGTCTGTGAAGCCAAACCTCCCGTTAATGGATATACATTAACGGAATCAGCATTCAAAACTCCCATGTGGAGAAAAATGTATGCAGATTGGGAAGCAGACATGGCCAAATTAGCGGCCTCAAGGGAATAATAGCGAGCAGCTCTATCGACGTAATGTCGGTAGGGCTGTTTTTTATTTACGAATAAGACAAAATTTGACATATCACATATAATTATGGTATATTATGAATGTAAAGAAATACATGTATTTTATAGCCGTCCATCACACCAAAACTTCCTCTACGGCAAACAGAAAACGAGGAGAGGCCGGAAGTAAGCTTTATAAGCCTCAAGGAAGTTACGGAAAAGCCGTTTGAGGGTTCAAATCCTCGCTTCCACTATTATTCTTAACTTGGTCATAGTTTTCTCCTTAATGCAAAGGTTGTCAGTAAGACAGCCTTTTGTATGGGCTTTTCGGAAGTGGTTCCGCAAAGGGAGTTCGATTCTCCAAAAGCTCTTTCCATGTTTTTATCATTTTTCTCATGGAATTTACTTTTCCATATGGGTCTTGCAAGCAAGGAATACATAAAGCCGTGTCGTTTGACGCCTGCTTGTAAGATGAGGGCTTGCATGGCTCTCAAGTCTTTGTACGGCCAACATGTAGCAAAGACCTCCTTTCTGGATCAATAGCTCAGTTGGTAAGAGCATCCGGCTCATAACCGGACGGTCCAAGGTTCGAATCCTTGTTGATCCATTTTGCGGGAAGTTTGCGAGGTACAGGCAGTATTTCTGCTGACTGCAGAACCTAGCCCCATAGACGAGGGGAAATCTTGCCGTGCCCACTTCCCGTAATAAACATACTCTCTCAAACCGAATAGAGCGCCAAGAGCGCCAGTAGGTTTGAGGCAATGTATTACTGTGCGGCAGTGGCGGAAAGTGTAGACGCTTAATAAGTTAAGGCAACCCCCATATGTATAGCCATGTAAAACTGAATGTGAAATTCATTGCTGTTGGATTGAAGTGTTGCTATGCGAGGTTCAAATCCTCGCCTGCCGACCACATCGCTTAGAATGTAAAATCTTGGCTACAGGCCATAAATACAAGGCCCATCGACATTTTTGGATGGTCGGGTAGAGACGAATTATCCTGCAGAATAATTCGCAATACCTTGCAAGTGATATCTTGCAGATGAAAGCTCGTCGTTTGCGGACGGAATGAGAAAGGCAATGAATGTGAATTCAAGGAGGCTTACAAGTATGGAATTAGTTAAAGATATAATCGATATGCTTGATCTATTCTATGCAAACAAGCACCTTTTTGAAAAGATAAAAGCCTGCCAAGAAGAGAGGATGTTACTTAGAGGAGTATCAAAGTGAAGATAAACTGGTCAAGAATAACCGCAATCAGTTACGTGGTAATGATATTGCTACTTATTGGCACATGTGCAGCATATGTAGCCGCCGGGCAGGATAAAAATATAAGAAATGCAGGTTTGGCATTAACCTATATAGATATAGCTATCGTGTTCCTGTCAGTATTGGGCGATGTTGTGGATGATAAAGTAAGTAAAAGAAGGTAGAGTTATGAAGCTTTTTAATAAACTCGCATCTGTCACAATTGCACTGTTTGTGTTATCTGCCTCAGCTTGCGGGCAAACAATGAATGAGGCGGTAGATTACGATCTTACCGTAATGGGCAGTGACATGGTTTACGCCACAGTATTTCAAATGGTAACCGAACCGTCAAATTTTCTTGGAAAATCGTTCAAAATAACAGGAAAGTACAATGAATCCTATTTTGAAGGCACAGACACTACGTACCGATATATAGTTATTGCGGACGCTACAGCATGTTGTTCTCAGGGAATTGAGTTCTTATTACAAGATGGTGAATACCCTGATGTAGGGAAAGAGATAACAGTCAACGGAACCCTTGAAACATACGAGGAAGAGTATGAAGGTGAAATTCATACATTCGTTCACTTGGTAAATTGCGAAAAACAAGGATAAAGCATATGGAAAGAAAAATGAGCAGCGAAGGTCTTAAAACCAAAGAGCGAACTTATCTGGAAAAATTCTTTGGTCACGACTTAAAAATGGTAAGCGGCAACTACTTTACCTTTACCAGAATCAAATCTGAGGAAGAATTCATCCTGCTTACCAACGATATTAAGTACATCAAAGAAAAGCCCGTTTTGATTATTGCCCCGGACAAGGGAGTTTACCTCTTCCCGGATCAGGTAAAGCAGGTAAGTAATTATCAAATGGGCATTAACACATATGCCGTTGTTCTTAAAAAGAAATACTTCAAGCCCTGGACGTTCAAATTCACGTTTTCGGGATATGAAGAATCGAGGGAATATACCTACGAGGAACTTCTTGAAATAGCGAGGGAACAGCAGACAGAAAATATCAAGATCCGGGTCGGTTGGCCAAAATAACAGGAGGATAGCTATTCTTACACAGAAAACCCCATTAAAGAGAAAAACGCCCCTTAAGGCATATAAGGCATTAAGTACAAAGACCTCTTTAAAATCAAGAACACAGCTAAGACAGTATAAACCATTAAAAGCAAAGCAAAAGACAGCAAAGAAGCTTAACAAATCATACGAAAGTATTTTCAGCACAGATTTATCTATTTGCTATATTACCGGTCAAAAAGGGGCTGTAGTTCATCATATTTTTGGTGCAGCAAGAAAAACCCTTTCAGAAAAATATGGCTTTTTATTGCCATTAAGACCGGATTGGCACGAAGGAACCAATTATGCCATTCATTCAGACAAGGAACTCGATATTAAGTTTAAAAAGTATTGCCAGGAATATTACATAAATGTTTTGAGCAAGACAAGAGAGGAATGGATAGCAGAATTCAGTAAATGGTGGTAAACCGCAAAGACATAGCAAGTGAGGAGCGTATGGACACTATATTTGATTTAATTCGAGATGGAAGATATGTTATTATTTTCGGCACTGTATGTATCGGAATAGGCATATTGATTGGATTCTTTATGTTTGGATAAAATAAAGAAGATACCATGTTTACATTTGGAGGAAGATAAATGGCTATAAGATTTGAAAAAGTATCATATACAGAGTTCTCGAAAGCATTGGGAAGTGACAACGATACAGTAAGGAAAATCTGGGAAGAGATAAAACTGCCTAAAAGAGCAACAAAAGGAAGCGCCGGCTATGATTTTTATGCTCCTTGGAACTTTGCTCTTAAGAAAGGTGAGACAGAAAAGATGCCAACTGGAATCAGAGCCATTATGGACGAAGACAAGGTTTTGATGCTCTTTCCGAGAAGCGGTATGGGTTTTAAATACCGATTTCAGCTTGATAACACAGTCGGCATTATCGACAGTGATTACTCGAATTCGGACAATGAGGGCCATATTTACGCCAAGGTATCATGCGACAGCTATTCCGATGCAGCAGAGGTTGTTATAAAGCAAGGCGATGCTTTTATGCAGGGTATTTTTGTAAGTTTTGCAGTTACAGACGATGATCAGGCCGAAGGCGTCAGAAATGGTGGATTCGGCAGCACATCATAATTGATGTCATGAGGAGAATAATAACATGAATAATCACTTCGATTGCGACACCTGTAATTATCGTCAGCCGCATCCAACGATGTTTAACACGAGTATCTGTACAAACGAAGAGTCAGAACATTACGGCAGTTTTATAGATGAAAGTCATCCAGACTATGGAAACAGCGACCCGGACTGTTATAGCAAAAACACTGAAAGGAAACATTGATGGATTTTGAAACTATCATGAGTAAAGATACAACAGAACTGTTAAAATGGCTTATTGCCAGCTTTACAGTGGAGATGCCGTCAAAGGCAGATGAAGTGCAGGGCGTCGCTCCGCAGATTCTTCTTAAACTGACCGCGTATCATTCATATTTGACCACATTGCTTTCCTTTGCCCGGATTAAGGTAAGACACGCAAAGAGAAATCTACCAAAGCCTGAGTATGAGGATATGGTAGATAAGAAGGAAATCATCCAGAACTTCATCGACAGGATCAAACAGGAATATACCTGTATAAGTAGAGAGATGTCTTTGGTTATTGCCGAGAGTAAGATGTCTGAGTAAAGTCGGAGTAATTTGACATTTATTCCTGTTATGATATAATAAGGGCATAATAAATAACTAAAAACAAAAGTAGCACGAGAGCAGAGATTAATGTCCCTGCTCTTTTTGTGTGCAGAAAGGAGAATAAAATGGCAAACAAAATCCACCGACCAGACGCTAATGACTTAAAAGGAGGCAGTATGATATTCAACACATGCCTTACAGAGGCAGAAGAAAGAGGCAAATTAGCCGATTCTACTTTTGAAGCTTTAGAAGTTGCATTGAGAAAAACGGAAGCTGAAGGAAAGAATAAACATGGAATACGCCTTGCAGGGGAAACTGAACTTCTTTGTAAAACAGAAACTCAGGCCGAGGGAATAGCAGATTTTTTAGAAGACTTAGGGTTTGAGAATACCAGAACCGGATACTATGATCCTAAAGAAGATGAACAAAACGGAGAAACAGATGAGTATTCGGGTCTGTATTACGTGTGTTGGGACTAATCCAATAAAACCTAATTTTCATTGGGTATTTAATAAATTAACATGTCTAACCACACTGAAACTTAAATGCCCCTTTTGTTTTATCCCTGCATGGGTACACTTTATTAAGTCACTGCCCGATGCAGCGGGTATGTGACAGAAAGGCGGAAAAAAATGAAGAGTCCGATTTACGAGCCCTTCGACCGTTCAGGCGGCGGAGCAGGCGTTATTGGTTTAGAGTTCTTTGAGCCCGATTTTCAGTGTTTATCTGAAGAGGATTACGGCGAGTCCGAAAACTCTTTAGATGAAATGGAATTGGACGAGCTCGAAGTAATGAAATCCTCTTTGGAGGACGGCATTTTCAATTATGACACAATAATCGAAATACAGGTGGCTGAACACAAGCCGTCCGAGTCGTTAACCAACGACAGAAGACACAGACAGCAGCTTATAGTTGAGCTGCGGGAAGTAAAGAAAAGAATTAAGATGATGAAAAATGAATTAAAGGAGGCTACTGTAGCCTAGATTTTCCAAAAGGTGAGTTTATACTTTGGTCAAGGTAACAAGAACCTGTTGAGTGGCCTGGTTACCAAACCTATGTTGCAGTTTTCTGATCAGTGGATCAGAGAGGCACATCCTTTAACAAAAACTCATCATCATCTAAATTCTATTATAACTATGACGTCGTATCTTACGACGTTCCGACAAAAGAACAATATGAAGCTCGCAAAGAAGCCGTTAAGCATCTGTCATACAATGTTCCCACGAGGGCAGAATATGACTTATTTAAGCTTCTTACTAATCCTAAGAGATCTTTTATCGATGTAATAGCTACAATGCCTCCAAATGACATTGTGCAGGCCAATATCGGTAAGGCATGGAGCATCCTCAATAGAACCTATGAGGGTCCGATTGCCGTGGCAGTCTCCGGGGGCTCGGATTCAGACATCATAGTGGATATAACCGCTAAATGCATGAATAATCCGAGAAACGAAGTATATTACTACTTCGTTAATACCGGGTTGGAATCAAAAGCAACTCATGAGCATATTGCTTACCTTGAATCAAGGTATAACATCTACATTCACAGATTAAGAGCAAATGTGCCTATTCCCACATCTGTAAAGAATAACGGTATTCCTTTTATCAGCAAGTTGGTGTCGGAGTTTATTTCCCGCCTGCAGAAGCATGGTTTTAACTGGGAAGACGAAGACTACGCTACCCTCGTTGAAAGATACTGTAAAAAAGCAGATAATGGCAGAATTTGGTGCATTCGTGTCCATGCTAGGGCTTGTAGCACTTAAGGGCGTCTTGTATATTGGACTCATAGTATCAGCACCTCGATTAATAATGATTGTAATTCAGGTATTGCAAAAATTGTCAATTGCTTTGGGCCGCATCAAAAAAAGGTAAATAGAACGATGAGGATATGCCTGCTGCCAGAGTAAGCATATTATATGCGAACCAACGTGACAAAATTTGACACATTCGACAATTTATGGTATATTATTAATAGATATTAAGGAGGAATTGTCTATGAAAAAAAAGAAATATTCAAAACTAATAATTTCAATATTACTAATTATAATAGTATTGTTTCTGGATAGCAGAACTGGTAAAAGTGAGTTAAAATGTTACATCACTTCAGAAGAAATGTATGCTCTGCTCGATTCAGGAATGCCCTCTGGGGGACAGGTAGACGAAAATCTTAAAATGTGGACGGGAGTTGTCATGGACTATCGAGCTGATGGCAGCGTTGGACCCGTTATTTACAACCAAGAACAGTTTAACAAATGGGTGGCGGCAGGCGGTAATCCTGCAGATGCTGGACTTTCTGGATATTCATCTTCAAGCGCATCTTCTAAACCGGCAGCTCCTGCATGTAATCACGAATATGAAGTCAAACAAACTAAAGCCCCTAATTGCATCGAAGAGGGCGAAAATACCTACACTTGCAAGCTCTGCGGTGATACATACACCGAAACAATTCCTGTAAACGGAGTACATAATTACTCTTCCGAAGAAACTACGAAAGCAACTTGTACTGAACCCGGCATCGTAACGTATACTTGCGTATACTGTGGTGATACTTATACAGAAGAGGTAGAAGCTCTTGGACATTCATATAAATCCGAGCAGACTAAAGCCCCTACCTGTACCGAGGAAGGCGAGATAACCTATACCTGTGAAAGATGTGGGGATTCTTACACAGAACCAATCCCTGCTCTTGGGCACACTCCTTCAGAGTGGCAGGTAACCAAGGAGGCAAGTTTGTTCTTCCCCGGAGAGCAGATTAAGACCTGTAATGTTTGTGGAGAGATTCTTGAAACTGAAATTATTGTCAGCAGATTCCCTACTTGGTCACTCTACGTTGGAATCGGCGTCTTAGTTGTTTTGATAACTATCCTCTTTATATTTATAAAGAAGAAGATAAGGAAAAGGAAATAAAGAGACATTCACGGAGGACATAATTTGCGTCCTCCGTATTCATTAAACGGATAATAATTTAATGAGTTGGCCGCTTGGTCTTAGGAGAGTTAAATAAAAAGCATGAAAATAAATTCCATGGAGCTCTCTTGAGAGTAAATATCAAAAATAAGGTTGTATTGATATGGATTCGTACCAAGAGCTCTAATTAAGCAATCAGAGTTACAGAGCACTTTAGATTAGAAATAGTCTAAGGTGCTTTTTTATTTTCCAATATTGCTATAAGACAATATTGGACATAGGATTGTAATGATATTGCCAAATTTGAGATAATGGTATAATATAATACTAACGATAAACACAATCAAAAACTATACCGTAAGGATAAGATATGAAAAAAACACTTATTACAATGCTGTTTGCATTCGTCACAGCCCTTATACTGACTAAAGGCTGTTTTTGCGGCGAAGTGCCAATGAATGAAGAAGATAACGAGTCAAAGACAAATTCTTGGTATTACTCAATAGGAACATGGTTTACCAGATGCGTCTATGATCCAGCTGAAAAAAAATACCATGCTGCCGAACAGCAGATTTATATACCTCACGAAGAGTTGCATAACGGCGGCTACCATTCAGTAGTAATAGATGGCACAATATATACCGATTATGTTACCGATTGGGAATTTATACTTTCAAAAATATATGCCGCTGGTTATACGGAATGGGCTCATGAGATAGAAGGCGCTCTTGATGGCACAGGAGGCGCTGTTTATGTAAGATGGGACCATGTGATGAGAGTTATATCTAAAGGAGCTACGGAACCATATTTTTATTTAAACTCTTTTAAAACAGGAATAGATAAAGAACCCGATCATATGTACAAACACCTAGTTGCTCTTGGCTGGCCACACGCCGCAGACTGTATCACCCACTTCAACCAATATATACTTATTGGCGGTAGAGCAGAAGACGTTCAGACAGAGCTGATTCAGGAAGCCCTGGGCAACACCAGAATTTCTCATGAAGACACTGGAAAACCCGGTTATAAATACAGTCATGACTCCCCGGATGGATACGATTTAACCGAAGGTATCCCTTCCGGTAAGTCCTTAAGTTACAAGTGGCAAGCTGATTCCTGGTACGGAAGCACTGATGTATGGGCAAGAACATCCATTACGACTAAATATAGAAATATTCCATATAGAGTTAACTACACCTATAAGTGGACAGAAGTTATTCACCACAAAGATCCTATTTTTGAAGGCGGTGTTCGTAAGAAGAATCCAGATGGTAGTTACGCATATGACGAATGGGATGAAGACATTGAACATATTGAAACCAAGGCAATAACAGGAACTTTTGATGAAATAAGGAATAACGACACGGATACTTTGGTACCCGCAGTATCCTATCTGTATCTTGTTAATGCAAATTTCTACGATTTTGAGCAATTACAAGCGTTCAATGCTTCATATGCAGGCGACGTGTACGGCAACTCCATAAGGGAAGTGCCAATGAAATGTGTTTCAACTGCCAACTACTTGGAAATAAGCGGTAGTGCAGGAAAAGACCAGATAACAAGCTGGTACGCAGATAATGCAAAGCATATCTCATGGGCAGACATCGACATGTCTACACGAGTATATAACATTGATGTCGGCGATATGGGTAAAACAACAAGCCAAAATGCGGCAAATACGGCCAGAATTAAAGCTGTGGCCGCAAGAAATGTTTGGTATACACCTGAAAGACAAAAGATTAAAGATGCTATCTTTAACGGTACAACCACAAAGAACGACATCTTATCAATTGATGGTACAGATTATTTAAAGGTATATAACGGAGTAGGTGTTAACTTCACTAAAGACGGGAAAATACCCTCGACGTATAAATTCTGTACCGAATCTGCGGCTAATAAGATGCCTTTTACACCCGGTTCTATAACAGGAGCTGCAAGGCCAAAAGAATCAGGAAGCGGCAACACATATATTCCTCAGAATACAGATAACGGAAAGTATCCTACACTTGTTAAATCAATGTATGTGAGAAAAATCCGAAACGATATGTCTGTTGAGGAGTATACGGCAGATTCAGGTGGAGAGTATCACGCTCCCGAAAGAATAGCCAATGGACACTCTTTCCATAGCGGAAGACTCGCTGATGAATATGTAAACGTCCATACGCCCGTAATCGCTCCTACAATTATAAGAAACTCATCTGGATCAGACATCATGGCAAATGGTTTGGCTGATACCCAGATGCCGGGTACTCTTTATAAGAGTGGAGCAGTACAGCTGATCCTTGACAATGTATATGTAATCGACTGGGAGGAGGCAATCCATAGAATTATTGCATTATACGGAGATTCGGGTGATGAATCAAAGTACGATGAATTTGTGGAGGCAAAATATGTAAAATTTCCCTTCGATGTGTACTATAACGGCAAATTCTACGACGCCACTATGAGCGAAAACGACGGTACCGGAGTTTTGTATACCGATTGGATAAGGTTAGCAGCTCCCGCCGAATGGAATACTCCTAACGACATCGAGTACGCTTCGGCAGCCAACAACTATTATCCAAAGTCGCACAACCATTGGCAGAAGGCACCTTTTTATATCCCTTCATACGCCATTGAATGCGGAAGCCCCGGTAAGGAAGCCAATATCCTTTACAAGGTAGAGGCGTATAACGTAGACGGACGTTACGGCGGTGACCATGCAGCACAGCAGGAAGCAATCTTTAATAAAAACTATACATATGCTTTAAGCCCCGACGCGGCTAAGTATGTGGCAACTTATAAGATAGCTTGTCAGCTTTCGGGTCAGATTTATGACTTCCTTATCTGCGGTGACTCTGATACCGACACATTCGCTTACGAAGACACAGGTACAGGAATGGGTGTATTCAATGTTCCTTTCTGCACATACAAAGAAGAGAAGAGAGTTGGAACATTAAACCGTCTCGGCGGAGATGGAGTCAGATTCAGAACTGACGGTTCCGTAACGACCAGTTGGAATGTAAGGGATACGATTCCATTGTCCCTCGGCAAATCAAGCAGCTTTGAAAACATGGGCTACATGATCAAGGGCTCAATGTTCAGCTTCTCCTTGAAGACCATATCAAATCTTTGGAGTGAGCAGGCAAATCTTAAGATATATCCGAAGTTCAGGTATATCAACGCCAATACTGGTCAGGAATCGACAAACCTTAAAGTCTACTACGAGTCGCCTTACACGGGTGAGAAGTTCATAGAAATGGGAAGCGAGAAGGACAAGGCAAACGACAATCGTATGACCACATCCCTATCAAACACCCAGTTTAATGACTCTTACTATGACTCCTTAAATACTTGGGAAAAACAGATAGGCGACTGGATAAAGCACACCGTAGATTATCACAATGAGCTTACGGGTGATGACTTCACAGAGCAGGGATTTCTGTTAAGAAGCGTTCCAACATCGTGCCTTGGATATATAAACCTTTCATCAAAGGTTAAACTGTTGTCCGGCGAGTATGAACAGTCTTTCTTTAACACAGCAGGACATGCCAAGGAGTTTGAGAACATTCTGACTTACGACAACATGGCCTCAAACTTCAACAGGCACAAAGATTTCATGAAGAGTATGCAGACATGGTACGGAACCTACTACATCCCTTCAAAGATCTACATTGTAGACCTTGATGATTCTGACACAAGAAAAGCCATCGAGGATGCCGGTCTTGATCCTGACAATTTCGATATTACCGATTATATGTATGAGGAAGGCGGTATAAGAGGAGACGAAGACATCTTCTCACCCTCAGACGAAGGATACCTTGTTGTAAACTTCGATATTCATGCATATGACGGCAATGAAGAGAAGCTTATCTATGGCGGTGGCAGCAATGCTTCCATAGATATGTGGAAGAAGGAAGGGCAGGAAGACAATACCAAGGCCAAGGATGGAAGCGACATTCCTCTTAAGAGCGGCGATGTTGCAGTTGTGGATCTGTCACAGTCCATGTCAGATAAGTTTAAAGCCGGTATTTACACTATTAACTAACACTTGGATTTGCTGAACGGCAGCAAACTCGTTCATTTCTACTGTGTGAAATGAGCCAATCCGTGTTCTTAAAATGGTCACACAAGAATCTTGCGCATTACGGATTTAATGAGCTCAGATGCGTGCTCCTTTACCCGCTTCGGGGCCTCAAAACCCCGGGTGGGTTTTGCAGGGTTTATGACCACCCTGCCCTTTATCCCTTTTTTATATGGCTCATCCCCTTAAATTGAGCTGAACTTTTTCCTTTTTTACAATTGTGGAGCTCATTTCGGCCTCAAAACCGAAGTGAGTATTTTGGGGAATAAACCCCGTAGCCAAACAGGAGGCATTATGACTGATTTTGAAACATTCTTTGCTGTGAACACCGACCTTGATATATCAATAAGGTATTTCCTTATATCTGATCCTGAGGATAAGGAATTCATTGTATATAAGGAGGCGAAGGGCGATGAATCTGAGGAGATACTGGACACATTAACCGGTGAAAAAAATGAGGATATCCCTGTAGTTTTTCTTAAGCGCTTTGAAAACAAGTCACAGGCTATGAGTTTCATATCTTCATTATTAAAAGGCGTCAAGACATTAAAGGCGGTGTAGACTTATGAGAATAAGATCGAAAATTGTCATATCAATAGCATTGATTCTAACGTCTTGTGCAATAGCTGTGATTACAAAGGCGTATCTATCAAAAACAGCTGCAAAGCCACCTGTCGAAACGATCGAAGCAGAGAACACTGTGGCAGACTTGCCCATGATAAAGACAAAGAAGATAAGCCTGTCAGAAGAAACAGACAGCGCAGATGATATAAAAGAAGGAATCTTAAAGGATAAAAACAGCTCGGATTATGCAGTGTTTGAAAACAGCGTTGATAATCTGAGAGGACTATTGGAAAAGGAACTGGAATAGTACTTTGAGCAAGAAGGAGGAAAGATGAACAGATGGAGATAGTCTTTGCAAGGATCTGTAATGGCAAAGTGACAAAGCAGGTCGGAACAGATATGCGATTCATTACAGATCACCTTAATAATGACGTTGGTTATGCAGCAAGGGAGCCATGGCACGATGGGTTTTTACTCATACTTGGCACAAATGCCCCCGGAGAAAAAGGACGATTTTGCCATCCGGCAAAGGATACATATATTGTAATAAAAGTGGTTGATAACCATTACATTTCTCTTACTGAAGATGAAATAAGAGAAATAAAGAGAAGATTTAATGAAAAGACACAGGCACACACAACAAGAGTAGCAGTTTAAGGAAAAAATAACATGAAAAGTATTAAGGATTTCATAGGAGGGGGTAGAAAAACCCTCATAAAATCGGCATTTACAGGACTTATAACAGGGATACTTGGAGCCATACTCGGTGGAAGCGCAGTTATGATAGCATCAGCTGATGAACCACAAAACATAATATCTCAAGGCAGAATCGCATTAAGTGATGACATTATATTTGATGCAAGAGATTTAGAGGTTTTGGCCCAAGCATATGAAGAAGGAAAAGAAGCTACAAGACTTGCAACCATAGAAGAAGTCAAAGCTTCTCCTGAGAGCTACGGAGTTTCAACATCACCAGCAGGCGGAACATGTGTGGCCATCGCTGCCTCAAATATGCCAAGGGTTTCATACAGAGTCCCTGACACCCCCGCAAAGGCATATATATGCATAGTAAGTTATGAATCTTATTCAGACAACTACTCGGTGTCATTAAGCGGAACGCCAATAGTTCAAGCCCGTGGAGGATTTTCGTCAAATAGTAAGACCGTAGCGCAATTTATGAGCATTGTAACAAATCCACAACCCGGTCAGACCATTATTGCATATGGAAACCAAAGTGATGAATGGGGATACGCTTCAATTTCAGCGATAAACTAAAAGGAGAAAAGCATGAAAAAATCTTTTAAAATTTTTACAACAGTCGCAATTTGCGGTACTCTTACAATTTTAGGGGGGTGACTCATAAAGTCAATGCAGAAGAAAAACTGCAAATAAGATCAGAAGGACGTTTTGAGGGTCTTGATATCATTTTTGACGCCCGAGATTTTACAGAATTAAACGATGCATACGCAATAGGTAAAAAAACCTCATATGACGAAGGTTATGGTACGGGATATTCAGATGGATATGCTGCCAAACTCTCCTCTAATGGAAATGTGTCAGTGCAGATGGTTTATCATCATAACACAACCACAGGCGGACAGACAGTAACATTCACAGACGAAGAAGTCTTAAACGGCACCAGGGACGCTTGGTTTAAGGATAACCCTGTTCCGACATATGTATCGACAGCGGGAGGAGATTATACTGAAGCACACTATCATAATGAAACGACATACCAAAGATGTGGTGGGAGAGGCCGTAATAACGGACCATACACTGTTGTAACATGTCCTATTTGCGGAAGACAGGGCAGTTGTGATGCAAATGGAAATTTCGCATGTAATAGTTCTATACCCTCAGGCAGTAAAAGGGTCTTTGACGGATACACGTATACTGTACCCGAAGGTAAATTAATCCAGATTGTAACAAATGTTAACTAAAAAAGGAGAAAAGCGGATGGAAGCAGTAAAGGAACAGAAACAAGAGAAAACCGCTCTTGAATTTTGGAGGGAATGGAAATATGTAATCATTCTCATTGCTGTGCTTATAGGCACTTTAGTATATAAAGGAGTAACAGCATATGCAACAGGATATCCGTTCAGATCTAAAGGCAGGATTGTATATGACAACGAGACTCCCGATGATAAAAGCGACGATATAGTTATTTTTGACGCCAGGGATTTTGAGTATCTATATGACCTGGCTTTGGAACCTTATAACCCGACACCTTAAGGAGAATAACATGAAAAAAATTACTCATATAGCCACAAGTGCCGTAATTACGGCGTTTCTTATAGGGGGGGGGTAGCCTTATCGGCTAGGGCTGACGAACCCGTTGATATAAAATCGTCTGGTGTGTTTGAAGCACAGGACGTACTTTTCGATTATAGAGATTTCGAAGAGCTTAACAGAGCTATTGAGACAGGAAAGGCAAACAGCTACAACCAAGGTTATGCAGATGGCCTGGCAAACCAGCCATCCATCAATGCCAAGGTAACTTACACTTTTCACCACCATGATACAGGAAACGGAGACCCCACAGAAGTATCTTTCACGCAGGAAGAAATAGATAATGGAACAAGAGATGCGTGGTTTGCAAGTCACCCTGTTCCTGCATCAATGACAACCTCTAAAGGAGAATATACGGTATATCATTCTGACAGAATTCCTAAATATGAGATATGTAACGGAGATAGAGAACCTAAAGGTTCATATTGTCAGTGTCCAAGGTGCGGGGCAACTTACCCAATAAGCCAATATGGGCATGGAAACTGCACTGCAAGAATAATAACTGGATATACATACAATAACTATTATACTCCGTCCTCAGGCCGTAATGAAAAGGAACTGATTAGAGTCAGTGTAGAACTTAATTAGCTATTGCTTCGAATTAATAAAGTTTGATTAAGTGTATGGAGAATAATAAATGTGTGATTTTTGTGAAGAAAAAGAGCAAAGAAAAATATCTGTGAATGCGACGATAAGCACCAGTCAGGAATATTATTTCACACTTTATGTATATGGGATTAAGTAGGAGAAGAAACGTGAATAGTGCAATGTTAAAGAAAACTGAACAAGGTATTCATATTACAGGCAGACAGGGCGAAGGTAAGGAAACAACCCTTTTGGGAGCAAGACTGAGTAGTTTTTACCATATGTATATTTACCCCTTAGTATATTGGTCTATAAGCAAGGTTAGTCCTTCCCATTCAAAATCACTAGATTTACCATGGACAATGTGGAGATCTACCATGGACAATATGGTAGTAATTAGTAACCATAAGGTAGGTTAACCAACTCGTGATGTTATCAAAACATGTCGGCGGCAAAAGATTCGTTGTTATGCGATTAACTGTATTACCAGTTCCAGTTCGCATGATTCGATGATTCCCCTCGACCATGGCATTTTCGATTATGCGTCCATCTTTTTCTATCGGCATATAGACAGACATTATTGGATACTTGTTTACGCTCAAACGTTTCCAGAATGGAATGTGCTTGTGCAATTTAACAGGGTGAAAATAAAAGTTTTCTGAACCACGGGAAGCTACAAAACAAAATAAGGAGACATAATATGGGAAAACTTGCAAATTATATTCGTCAGCGTTTATGCAGACATAACTGGGAATTTCAAGAAGAAACCACCTCTGTAGGAGTGTGCTTTAATAAACATATCGAAACGTATAAGTGCAGTAAGTGCGGAACTATACGACAGATGGTAACGATAACTTCGATGGAGTGTGCGGAACTGATTAATAAATAGGAAAAGATTTTTATTGACAGAAGGATATAAATGGTAAAAATATTTGTTAGCAACATCACTTCAAATACAGAATTAACCTATGGTCTGAGGAAACTTGTCTGTGACTTACATGACGGAGATTCTGACAGAGTGCAGGCAGTAAAAGTATTAAGCCGTGAAGAGTATGAGAGTGTTGAAACAAATGGATATTTCGTCATAGATTAACGAAAGGTAAAATTATGAAACATAACAAGTTCTTAACCCCTGTACTGTTGACTGTTTCAGTCATAGGGGGGGGGTAATAACCCTTCATACCTACGCCGAAGGTGCGACAGGACTTCATTCCAAAGGAAGGCTCGAAGCTAATGATGTCGTATTCGACAGCAGAGACTTTGAGGCCATACAGGTAGCTAT
>Ga0129307_1000125_pt1 | contig 128752 bp, 110 predicted proteins | sample P1105metagenome_FD_94437 | JGI IMG/M metagenome (GOLD analysis project Ga0129307, IMG submission 94437) | Capybara group fecal microbial communities from Wisconsin, USA - P1105 metagenome | ecosystem: Host-associated > Mammals > Digestive system > Large intestine > Fecal | place: USA... | reverse complement strand
TTGATCCATTACCAATTGTATTTGTATGTCCATCTGTATCATCTGGTGAATATGCCCAAGAAGTTTCCATTACCATAACTTTTTTATCGTATTCCTCAGCAGCAAATTTTAAGATTTCAGTAAGATTCTCAAGACTTCCATGCCAATATGGATAGTAACTTGTTCCAAATACATCATAATCAACTTCAAAATTCTGTAAGATAGAAAGGTAATTCTTATATCTTTCCTGGCTTGAAGGATCTGCAAAATGAAGTGCTATGATAATATTTTTATCAATCTCTCTTATTGCTTTAGCCGCACTATTCATAAGAGTTGTAATATTAATCCAGTTTGTTTCACCACAGAACCAGGCATTTGTTTCATTACCAATCTGAATCATACCTACATCAACTCCTTCATCCTTTAACTTTTGAACACTTTCCTTGGTATATTCATAAATAGCTTCAGCCTTTGTGTCAATATCCATGTCTGCCCATGCCTTTGGAGCTGACTGCTTATCTGGATCTGCCCAGAAGTCTGAATAATGGAAGTCGACTAATGTCTTAATACCATTTTCAGTAGCTCTTTTACCAATCTGAATACATTTATCCAAGTCATTATTACCACCACCATAGCCATTTCCACTGGCATCATATGGATCATTCCATACACGTACACGTACATAATTATAACCACTGTCTGCAAGAATCTTTAAAAGATCTTCTTCATTGCCATCCTTATCGTGGTAAACAACACCACTTTCCTCTTCAGAGATTAAGGATGAGATATCCATGCCTTTAATAAAGCCTTCTGATAAACCCTCAACTTTATTAACAATAATGGTTGAATCAACAGGGGCGCCCTTATGTTCTTCAGTAAGCTCAGCATTTAAAATACTGTCAAACATATCCTTGCTTTCAGTTTCCCCATTACTAGAAGATCCACCTTTGCAGCCTGCCATGGATAGAACCATGGTTGCACTTAAAAGTGCGCATAACATCTTAGTTGTTACTCTCTTTTTCATGATACTCTCTCTTTCTTTATAGCTTTATTTGTTTTTCTAAAATAGTTACTAAACTTGTATTTTTTACCATGTTTTTTACTCGTCACGATAGTATCACAACACCTTTTTTCCGTCAATTAAGCTTTGCTCATTTTTATAGAAATAAACGATTAAGTGTACAAGTTAGCCTTAAAATCCCTTCAACTTGTATGTTTTTAAACAACAAAAAAATCCGACACCTAAGTGTCGGATTTTTATATATAAATTAATTATGCTTCGCTTCTTTTCTTAAGAACTACAACTGCGCCTGCTGCAAGAACAAGGATTCCAGCCATAGCAAATGGTGAAGCATCACCAGTAGAAGCTACTGTATCTGCTGTTGCACCATCATTACTTGGAACAACTACTACATCATCAACAGTACCATCATCTGTTGTTGTATCATCTGCATCATCATCTGAAGATGTATCTGTATCTTCATCAAAGCTTGCATCATCACCTACATATTCATCCCATTCATCCTCAGAGATTTCGAAGTCACCCTTATTAAGAACTTCTCCGCTATCACCCTTAAGTGAAATGTTATCAATGTATCCCCAAGCATTGCTTGCTGAAAGATCAACTGAAGCACCTACATCATAAACACCTGCATCAAGATCAGCTGTAAATGTAATGCTCTGCCATGTTGATGGATCTTCACTCCATCCTGTTGTAGCTGTACCTACACCCTTGTTATCACCAATAAATGGAGTAACTGTGATACCATCACCATCACCACCCATGATGTCCATTGTAAGTGTGTATTTACCAGCTTCTGTAATCTTTACTTTCTGAGAAATCTTACCACCTTCTGATGTACCATTCTTTGACCAAACCTGGTAAACATAGTTTGATGCATCTCCCTGATACCAAGCTAATTTGTTAAGGCTTTCTGTAGTCTCGCTATCATCATTAGCAAGTCCTGAAATAGACCACTTACTACCTTCATTAGCGAAAGCTACTGTGCTCATTGATAAAGCAAGTGCAGCACTAAGTGCAACTGCAAATAATTTCTTTGCTCTCATAATTGTCTCTCCTTATAACATTTATTATTGATTGATTATTATTTTCTTACTAAGTTCCATACCCCCAGTAAGTATACATAACACCATAATATCACTTGTACACAATTGTGTCAAGTTGTTTATAATCTAACATATAATCACACCGTAATTATATGCCGGTTGCTCTTTTATGACGCGACCTTTATTTAATCACCTTAACAGGACACTTTGTTTTACACAATCCACATCCTATACAAACTTCCTGATCAATATATGCAATATTATTTTCAAGTATTATAGCATTTGCCGGACAGTTTCTTGCACACATGCCACAGCCAATACAACCCACGTTGCATACAGCCTTAACATCCTTACCCTTTTCCTTTGAACTGCATCCAACCACTGCTTTTGCTTCATAAGGGATAAGTTCAATCAAGTTCTTTGGACAAATACCAACACATTTGCCACAGGCCACACAGTTTTCACGGTTTACTAAAGCAACACCGTTTACCACATGTATTGCATCAAAATCACATACATTTGTACATGAGCCATAACCTAAACATCCATATATACAGCCCTTATCGCCACCACCTGTAACATAATTTGCCTGACGACAGTCAATGTTCCCCGTATATTCATATTTTTTGGAAGCAGCATCTGCTTTACCAGTACATTTTACAAATGCAACTTTTCTTGTTACTTCTGCCTCTGCACCGGTTATAGCTGCGATTTTTTCAGCAACAGCTGCTCCACCAACAGGACAAGCACCTGCAGGCGCCTCACCCTTAGCAATGGCAGCGGCTAGTGCATCACAACCTGCAAATCCACAACCACCACAGTTATTTCCTGGAAGTTCTTCCCTAATTTGGATTTCTTTCTCATCTACTTCCACATGAAACTTCATGGATGCAAGTCCAAGCAATATACCTATTAATAATCCAACTCCTGCAATAAGTGCTGTTGCACCTAAAACAGCAGCCATATCCATAGCTAATATAAATTCCATACCAAATCCTCCTATAAAAGTCCGGAAAATCCGGTAAATGCGATTGCCATAAGACCTGCTGTTACTAATACAATAGGCATTCCTTTAAAGGAAGGAGAAATATCATTATATTCAATCTTTTCTCTTATGCCTGCCATAATTACAATTGCAATGGTAAATCCAACTGCAGCGCCAAAACCATTTACGGTACTTTCCAAAAGTCCATATCCGTTTTGAACATTCTTTATGGCCACACCTAAAACTGCACAGTTTGTTGTAATAAGAGGAAGATATACACCCAAAGCCTGATAAAGGGCTGGTAATAATTTCTTTAATACCATTTCAACAAACTGAACCAAAGCTGCTATTACTAGAATAAATACAATCGTTTCAAGATATTCCATTCCTGCTTTTGCAAGAATAAATATATATATTGCTGAAGTAATAAATGATGATAAAGTAATTACAAATATTACTGCAGCACCCATGCCAATTGCTGTATCGACCTTTTTAGAAACACCAAGGAAAGGACAGATACCAAGGAACTGACTTAAAATAACATTATTAACCAATGCTGCTGCAAGCGCAATTATAATAATATGTCCCATTTATTTGCCCTCCTTTTTAACAGTTTCTTCTTTAACTACTTCTTTCTTTTCAGTATTTCCTGCTCCATCACATGCTATTCCACAGGCTGAGCAGTTTCCATCACATTCAGAAATCTTCTTACCCTTTGAAAGCTTGATTTTATTCTGGATAGCCACAAGACACGCAAGTACAAAGAACGCACCTGGAGCCATGACAAATATGGTAATTGGTTCATATTTAGATAAAATATCACCAACAAAACCACTGGCTACAGTTCCTTCACCAAGAATCTGGATTCCCGCAATTGCACCACTACCAAGAATTTCTCTAAAGGCGCCTAAAAATCCCAAACCAATGGTAAAACCAAGTCCCATACCAATTCCGTCAAAAGCTGAAAGAATCACTCCATTTTTTGAAGCGTAACTTTCTGCTCTACCAAGAATAATACAGTTAACAACGATAAGAGAAATATAAATTCCCAATGCTTCATTTAATGATGGCAAATATGCCTCTAACATAAACTGTAATACTGTTACAAGACTCGCAACAATTACGATAAATGCCGGAACTCTAACGCCATTAGGTATTATCTTTCTCATCATTGAAATAATGATATTTGACATTACCAAAACTGCTGTTGTACTAAGTCCCATTCCCACACCGTTAATAAGTGATGTAGTAACCGCAAGGGTTGGACACATACCAAGCATTAATACAAATGTTGGATTTTCTTTTACAATACCATTGAAAAGTCTTTCAATACATTTATTCATGTGCCTCACCTCCAGTCAAATATGCATACATATAAAGGCCTGCATTAACACCCTTTGTAAGTGTGCTTGTGGTAATGGTTGCACCACTTATGGCATCAATTTCATTATCAGCCTGTTTCCCAGTTTTTGAATATGTAATACTGTCTGCTTTAATTCCCTTAAACTGGTTTTTAAAACTATCAGTATTGGCCTGCATACCAAGACCTGCAGTTTCATTAATGGATAAAATGGAAATTCCTTTAAGAGTACCATCATTGTCAATACCCATGGTAAACTTAATGTCTCCGCCATAACCTTCCTTTGAAATAATGGTAAATACATAGCCCAAGGAATTGCCATTTGAATCCTTAGCCTCTACCATGCTTTCAACTTCCGCCTCGCTTTTAGCAACGCCTTTATCCTTAATAAAGCTTTCAGCTGCTTTTTTATCAAAATCTTTTTCTTCAAATTTATCTGCATCCTCAAAAACTTCTTTATAAGCTTTTTCAGTGGCAATTCTCTCCTGCTTTGCTCTTGGATCCTTTGTAACATCATATACAGCACCAAGAATAAAGCCAGCCACCAATGTGATTGCAAATAAAATCAAGGAATTCTTAATCATTTCTTTCATTATTTCTTACCCTCCCATCCAAATGCTGTAGGAAGAGTTACTCTTTCAATAAGAGGAACTAAAAGATTTGAGATAATAATTGCATAGGATACACCTTCGGCTCCACCGCCAAATACTCTGAGTATTGCTGTTAAGAAACCAAGAAGAATACCAAATACAATTCTTCCATTCTTTGTTATTGGAGATGTAACATAGTCAGTAGCCATAAAGAAAGCACCTAACATAAGACCACCGCCACAAAGTTCTTTTGCAATGTATCTATAATCAAATCCCTTTCCTGAGAATATCATCATAAATATTACAAATGAAATTATATATAAAACCGGAATTCTAAAATCAATAAGTTTTCTTACTATTAAGTAAATACCACCTATAATTAAAGCAATGGCACTTGTTTCTCCAATAGTACCTGCAGTTGTTCCTAAAAACATTTTAAGAAGATTTACATCTCCACCATTTTTAATAACTGCCAAAGGAGTTGCTCCAGATACGCCATCGTATGTAAAATCAGTCATGTATTTGGCAAATGATGCCATAAGAAAACATCTTGCACCAAGAGCCGGGTTCATAAAGTTCTGACCCAGGCCACCAAACAACTGTTTTACAACAAGTATGGCAAAAACACCACCAAGTGCTGCCATCCATAAAGGAATGCTTACTGGAAGATTCATGCCAAGTAAGAGACCTGTAAGAACAGCTGAAAAATCACCTACAGTAATCTTCTTTTTCATTCCCAATTCATATAAATACTCTGTTAATACACTTGCAAACACACATACTAGAATTACAAGCGCTGCTCTTAAACCAAAATTATATACACCAACAACCGTTGCAGGAAGAAGGGCAATAATTACATTAATCATTATTTCAGCAGTTGTAATGCTGTCACGATCATGTGGATTGGATGATACGCTCATCATATTATCAGCCATTATTTACCTCTCTTTCTGTCAGCCAAAATATCTTTTCTCATGGATTTAATTGACTGAGTAAGATTTCTCTTAGCAGGACATACATAAGAGCAGCATCCGCACTCGCAACATTCCATACCATGATATTTTAAGAACATTTCTTTATTATTGTTATTAGCAAATTCAGCAAGTCTTGAAGGAATAACTCTTCCAGGACATACACTTGCACATCTGCCACAATTAATACAATTTGTCTGAAGTTTTTCTGCTTCTTTTACCTTATCAACACTATTACAAAGTATTGCAGAACTTGTCTTTACAATAGGTACATTAATATCATACATTGCAGTACCCATCATAGGACCACCTGAAATAATCTTTTCACATTCCTTTGTAAGTCCGCCTGCTGCTTCAATTAAATCAGCCTGCTTACTTCCAATAGGGACTTCAAAGTTCTGTGGCTTACTTACTGCATCACCTGTTACAGTTACAATACGACTTGTAAGTGGCTTACTATTTGCCACCGCCTCATAAATGGCAGTAACTGTATCAATATTATCAACAATACAGCCCACATCTGAAGGAAGCATTGTTGAATTTATGCTTCTGCCTGTTGTGGCAAATATCAAAGCACGTTCACCACCCTGTGGATACTTTGTAAAGAGCTTCTTAACACAAATATTAGGTTCATCCTTAACAAGCTCACTTATTTTCTTTATTGCATCCTTTTTATTATCTTCAATGGCAATAATACCCTTTGCATTATCAAATAATAAAAGCATTATCTTTAATCCTTCTACTATTTTCTCTGGTGATTCCATCATTCTGCGATAATCGGATGTAAGATATGGTTCACACTCTGCTCCATTAACTATTACATATTCAATGGCATCCGGATCCTTTGGAGACAACTTAACATGGGTTGGGAAACCTGCTCCACCCATACCAACAATACCGCATTCCTTAACCATTTCAATAATATTCTTTTTAGTAAAATTCTCAAGCAGACTTCCCCCTGTAGGGATCTCTGGAACAAACTTTTCAAACTGGTCATCACTTTCCACTACTATGGATAACTGTTTTATTCCTGCAAGTGTTAATCTAGGTTCAATTTTAGTAACTGTACCTGATACTGATGCATGGATGTTGGCAGAAACAAATCCTGATGCCTCAGCTATCTTTTGTCCAACTAACACTCTTTCACCAACTTCCACAATTGGAGAAGCAGGTGCACCTATGTGCTGTGATAATGGATATACAACCTCTCCCTTTGGTTTAAAAGGAACTATCGGCAAATCCTTTGATAACTCTTTACCCTCAAAAGGATGTATTCCACCTTTAAATGTAAGAACAGACATTTAAATTACCTCTCAATAATATATTATTAAACATACAACCATAAAATTATAATATATTGATTAATTTTTATCAATATGTTTTTTTATTATAATGATAAGATATTATTAAATACAAAAAATAAAGGATTTCATAAGAAATCCCTTATTAATAATCATTGATTAATTATAATCTTTTTTACCTATTATTTCTTCATGTCAAAGTTTCTATTTAACAAGCATTTCCACAACTTCTTTAAAATGCATGCCATTTGATGCCTTAACAAGAATTGTATCACCCATTTTTAAGATTCCAAACAACGAACTCTTTAATTCATCCAAATCCTTAAAATAATACATCATCATGTTATTATCGGATAACTCCTTAGTCGCAGCATCAAACATATTCTTTGACAAGCCTCCTACACATACCAGTACATCAATATCTTTTTTAGAAGCATACTCTCCAACCTCAGCATGAAGTTTTTCTTCATCCGCTCCAAGTTCAAACATATCTCCAAGAACTGCAACTTTTCTGGTATCTGCCATAGCCAAAACATCTATTGCTGCTTTCATGGACATTGGATTAGCATTATAACAATCATCAATCACCAAATACTTATCTGTTTTTATATGATTATTTCTTCCGCTAACTGGTTTAAGACTTTCAATCCCCTGCTTAATCTCGGAGATATCAAGTCCAAAATAATCACCCACAAGAGATGCAGCAAGAGCATTACCCACCATATGTTCACCTGGAATTGGAACTGTGGCTTCAATTGTTCTTCCCAAACAATTTAATAATACATATGTACCACCAAGGCCTTCTTTTCTAACCTCCAATGGATATGCAGAAAACAAATCACTTTTACCAAAAAACATTGGCTCAATGCCGTTATAATCCTTTATGGTAATCAGTTTATCATCATCACCATTTAAGATAATTGCTCCACTAGGATTCATGTAGTCAAAAATCTCTGTCTTAGCCTTAAGTACGCCATCTCTGTCTCCAAGATTTTCCAAATGACAAGTTCCAATATTAGTAATAACACAAACATCAGGCTTTGCAACCTTTGCAATTCTGTGCATTTCTTCAAACTCACTAATACCCATTTCAAGAACACAGATTTCAATATCTTCAGTCAGTCTGAATATTGTAAGTGGAAGTCCAATTTCATTATTGAAGTTTCCCTCTGTCTTAAGTACCTTATACTTTTGTTCCAAAACAGAAGCAACTATTTCCTTAGTACTTGTTTTACCTACGCTTCCTGTAATTCCAACAACCTTAACGTCCAAGGATTCTCTATAAAACTGAGCGATGTCCTTAATGGCCTTGGCAGTTGAATCAACAAGAATATATGGATATGTAACATCTCCCAAATCCTGTTCGCTAAGAGTAATCATTGCATTTTTAGCAAATACATCTGGAATAAATTTATGACCATCTACCCTCTCTCCAACAAATGGAATGTACAAAAATCCTTCTTCAATCTTACGACTGTCAATTGCCACTCCCTTTATGGTTTCATCATTATTCAAATCATAATTAAAGACTTTACCATTACAACTTGTGGCTATATTTGCCACAGTAAGATTCTTCATTATACCCTCCCTAATAATTATTTATTAATGTTTTCTAGTGAAATCTCAATTAACTTTTCGCAAAGAGTTGGAAAATCAATGCCAACAGCCGCTGCTTCCTGTGGAATCAAAGATGTTGCTGTCATGCCTGGCAATGTATTTGCCTCAAGGCAATAAAAGTTTCCATCTTCGGCAAGAATATAGTCAATTCTACAATAATTTTTAAGTCTTAAAACACTTGCAACCTGTAATGCAGATTTCTGCATTGATTTTGTTATGTCATCTTCAAGTTCTGCAGGGCAAACCTCTAAAGTTCTTCCCGGCAAATATTTATTCTCATAATCATAAAAACCATCCTTAGGAATGATTTCAATTATTGGAAGTGCTTCATCTCCAACAATACCTATGGAAAACTCACGCCCCTTAATAAATTCTTCAACTACAACTTCATCTTCATATTCAAAAGCTTTCATTAAAGATTCCTTATATTCCTTTTCATCACTTGCAATATATACGCCCACACTTGATCCACCACAGCTTGGTTTTACAACAACTGGAAAAGTAAAATTTTCACCCTTAAATACATAGCCACAGGTAGCCTTATTAAGAACATATCCCTTAGGAGTTGGAAGTCCTGCATATTTTAAAAGATTCTTTGTAAGTCCTTTATCCATAGCAAGAGCACTTCCTAAATATCCTGAACCTGTATATTTAATTCCTAACAAATCAAAGCTTGCCTGTACTTTTCCATTTTCACCATTTTCACCATGAAGTGCAAGGAAAGCAATATCTGCCATTCTACAAATCTTTATAAGATTCTTTCCAAGGAACAATGGTCTTTCCTTTTTTCTTTCCTCAATGCGATTATCATTGGCTCTTATTTTATCTGCTTCTGCCTCTGGATCATAATCATCTTTTTCACCCTCATCAAAAAGGTTTAAGTTTTCATTACCAAAGAACACATCAATAAGAATTGCATTATGTCCCTTGCTTCTTAGGGCACTACAAACCATTACACCTGTTCTTATGGATATTTCTCTTTCGGTACTAATTCCTCCGCATACTACAGCAACTTTCATTTTAATCCTCCAGCTAATAAATACAATATATTGTGCGTTAATAAACATAAACACACATTATATCTTATCATTACAGTATTTTTTGTCAAGACTAAATTATGTCTTAAAACCTAAAAACGCAGACATATTTTCTGTTTTTAAAAATAAGAAAAATACATCTGCGTTTTGTATCAATTATACATTTTAATAATATGGTACTTATTTAACCTTATACTTATTTGTTTTTGCTTTCTTAAGCATAGCTTTATATACGCTCTTCTTTGCTTTAGGAACCTTAAATGTTACTTTCTTTCCACCTTTTCTAAAGAATGCTTTCTTTCCGATTTTACTTAATACACTTGATTTAATCTTTACATTTTTAAGTTTCTTACATCCAAAGAATGCGTTCTTTCCGATTGTCTTGACATTACTACCAATTGTAACCTTAGTAATCTATTTATTACCCTTAAATGCCTTAGCCATAATAGATGTAATATTATATTTAACTCCATCTATTGTAACACTGCTTCCAATCGATATCTTCTTTAATGAAGCTTTCTTAAGAGATTTAACTGCTACTTCACCGGTTAATGCTCCCTTTGTCTTTCCTGCTTTTGTAACCTTAAAGTTAAAGTTTGCATTTGAAATCACACTACCTGCCTTAGGTCCGCTTACAGGTGCATCAACAACCACTGTTGTGTTTCCCTTTTTAAATACTGCAGCTATTGAATTCTTTTCATTTTCAGAAAATTTAAAATTAGCTGTTGAGTTTGTATACGATGAACCATTTGCCAGGGTAACACTTCCACCGATTTTCCATTTTTCAAATGAATATCCATTATTTGCCACAGCATCAAGTACCAAATCTCCCTCTATTGAAACAAGCTGAATGATGGAACCGCCTTCAGCTGGTTCGGCAGATATTTTAAGTCCCGACTCATATTTAACCACTGGTGTCTGTGCATCAACAATAGTTTGTCCACTATTAACCTTTTCAAATGATGCCTTAATTGTAGCTCCATCTTCAAATTTTACAGTTACACTTGTATCAGTAGCATTACCACTTTCTATTGTAGCCTTTGAAACCACCCATTTAACAAATTTATATCCTTCAACAGGTTTTGCAAGAACTGATACTTTTGTCTTTGAAAGATAACTGTTATATATTGCTCCAGCTCCTCTAGGATCTACTTCATATGTGATGTTTAATGGATCTGTATATGTGTTTGAATCATCCGAAGGTGAAATAATCTGTGTATCACCTGTTTCAGCATCAGTTTTTGCATCTGACAAATCCTTTGTATTTTCAGATGAACCTGAATTTGAACCTATATTACCATCTGTATTTGAGTTTCCGTTTACATCTCCACCATTTTGCGCGCTGTCTACTGATCCAGTGTTAGTGTTATTACCAACATTACCACCCACACCTGAAGAACCATTTACATCGCCAGTATTAATATCTCCTGAGTTAGTACCACTGTTTTCACCAACATTACCACCTACATCAGTAGAACCATTTACAGAACCATTATTAACAAGATCCTCAGTTGTAGTACCACTACCTGCCTGGCCTACATTACCGCCAACGTTATCATTACCGTTAACATTACCATGGTTTTCTGCATCTGTAGCCGAACCACCTGTAACGCTTCCTACATTACCGCCTACATTATCATCACCAGTAACTGTTGAATTATTTGTAAGATCTGATATATTTCCACTTTCACTAGCGCCCACATTACCACCTACATTAGTAGCATTATCACCACCATCAACAGCTGCATTATTCTTTAAATCTTCTACTGTATTTGAACCTGATTTATTTAATCCAATATTACCTGCAACATTTGTAACTGTTCTACCAGTAACAGTAACTTTACCCATATTCTCTACGTATGTAACTTTACCGGCATTATATCCAATATTACCACCGATATTTGATACATCAGACGAAGGTGCATTAATTGTAACATTTCCGCTATTAATTAAATTTGTTGCTTCAGCAGATGAATAACCAATATTACCACCTATGTACTGAATAGTGTTATCTGATACACTTGTGTTATACTTTACTTCACCCACATTCAGGGAATCGGATACTGTTCCTGAAGAAACATAACCTGCTATTCCACCCACATATGAAATGCCTAAAACAGGAGCTTGATTTGTACAATGCTCAAGACTTGATTTTCCTTTCAAGTAACCAGCAATTCCACCAACATATTTATAACCTGTAACTGCTGTTGCACTCTGAACACTTGCAATTCTTAATGACTTGTTACTTCCGTAAAAGGCACCAATAACACCACCTATGTAATTGTTATAAGGGCAATTAATGCTTCCCATAACATTAGAATCAAGGATTGTTACATTACAGTTATTTGCCTGTCCAATAAAACCACCTATAGGCTTATCAACTGCGCTGTATTGAATACCATTTTCAATATTTAAATTTAGATTAAGATTGCTTATTTCAACATCAACACCATTAACTGAATTAATAAAACCACCTGCTGGTGTACCATTATTTGAGTTTAATGATCTGTTAATATTAGAAATGGTATAAGAATTACCAACCTTAGAATATATTTTTACAACACTGTTATTCTTTGATGGAATGTCAATTCCAGTAAATGATGCATTGGCAGTAATATTATTTGCCACAATTATGGAAAATTCCATATTATCTTGTAGTTCATTATTAATCTCAATTTGTAGATTAGCTAATCCACTAGCATCAACGATTGTATAACTATGTGTGCTCGCAGCATAAGCTTTTTCAATTTTGCCCATTGGCAAAGTCATTATGAGAGCTGCACTCATAACAATTGATAAACCCTTTTTTAATAGTTTCATATAGAATAATCTCCTCCTTATTCTTTGTAATAACATACTCTTTAATTTTACAATTGATTTAACTTTTTCTCAAGAGTTTTTTTGTTCAAATTGTTCTATTTTTTATAGATTAATACTCTTTATTATTTCATTGTAGTATTCTTCCTTTTTAATATTCAAATTAATCAATTCTTCCTCTGATAAATCTTCATTTTCATCTAAGGAGTCAACAGATGAAGATGCCTTCATAAGAATATCTGAATCCTCAATAATATCTCCAATCTTAAAATACATATCCCCACTTTGTCTAACACCAAATAAATCTCCACTTCCTCTAAGTTTCAAATCTTCATTGGCAATGTAAAAACCATCATTTGAATTATTAAGAATTTCAAGTCTCTTCTTTGATTCCTTAGAATTTGATGTATTTATAAATATACAATAAGATTGATATTTGCCTCTTCCCACACGGCCCCTAAGCTGATGGAGACCTGCAAGTCCAAAACGCTCAGCATTTTCTATCATCATAACCGTTGCATTTGGAACATTTACTCCAACTTCAACAACCGTGGTCGAAATCAGGATATTGATATCACCCCTAGCAAATCTTTCCATGATTTCGTTTTTTTCCTTAGGTTTCATGCGCCCATTAAGACCTTCAATAATAACTGAAGGTGGATATATTTTCTTAAGCTTATCTACATAATCTGTTACATTTTCTATATCCATTTCCTCAGATTCTTCAACCATCGGGCAAATAACATAGGCCTGCCTTCCTTCTTTAATCTGATTATTAATAAATCGATAAGCATTTGGTCTGTAAGAAGTATCAACCACACAATTCTTTATAGGTATTCTATTACTTGGCATTTCATCTATTACCGATACATTTAAATCACCATACAGAATAATGGCCAATGTTCTTGGAATCGGTGTCGCACTCATAACTATGGTATGCGGCATGTTCCCTTTGTTTCCCAGGGCTTCTCTTTGTTTTACACCAAATCTGTGCTGCTCATCTGTAATAACCAAAGCCAAATTATCATATATAACCTTTTCCTGAAACAGCGCATGGGTTCCTACAACTATGTCTATTTCATGATTCTTTAGTTTTTCATATATTTTTCTTTTTTCAGCAGCTGTTTTAGAACCAGTCAAAAGGCATACATTTATATCAAGTCCACATTTTTCATAAAGGGATGTAATATCTTCATAATGCTGAGCAGCCAAGACCTCCGTAGGCACCATGATTGCACCCTGATATCCATTTAATACAACCTCAGTAAGTGCAAGCTCAGCAACAATTGTTTTACCGCATCCTACATCTCCCTGTATAAGTCTATTTGCAACAAAGCCACTTTCCATATCATTAAGAACATCTTTTAATGCCCTAGCTTGACTATTTGTTAATTTAAAACTTAATGAACTTATAATATCTTCTATTTTTTTTTTATGTTCCATTTTAAAAGAACTTCTTATTTCAACATTCTCTCTTTTCATCCATCTAATGGCAGATATGAATAAAAAGAATTCATCAAATACTAATCTGTTTTTTGCTGATATAGCTTCTTCCTTATTTGCTGGAAAATGAATATTCTTATAAGCAAGATTTAAATCAATTAGTTTGTTTTCTTTTATTAAGCTTTTCGGCAAATATTCAACAATAGTTTCATGTGCCAGTGCACTTTTTATACAATCAGATAAAACTTTATTACTTATACCTTTTGTAAGAGAATATACTGGTTTCAAGCTACTTTGTAGTACTCTGTAATTGCTAAGTGTAATAACTTCAGGATGTTCTATTTTTTTACCATGGCCATCATTTCTAATTATCCCTCTGAATATATAGTTTTCTCCTATATTTATGGTTTTTGTTATAAATGGCGAGTTAAACCAAATCATATTGGCCGTATCACCATTTTCATCCACAAGTATCGCAGTAACTATTGTCATACTTTTAGTTCTTTTTATTAAAGGTCGCTTTACAACCTTTCCCTTAACTGAAACAAGCGTATCAGTTTCTAACTCTGATACGCATTTTGGTTCATCATATTTTTCATAGGTTCTTGGGAAATAGTTGATAAGATCTTTTGTTGTATATATTCCAAGTTTATGCATTAAAGTTGCTTTCTTATCTCCTATTCCTTTTAGGTTTCTAATGTCCATTGGGATTCTCCGATGCATTAATTATAAATCATTTTATACTATATTATTATAACACTAATTCTCTATGAAATGGAAACGATTTATGTTTTTATGTCTTTCAAATTTATCTTGCGGTTTGTGTTTTTATGTCTTTCAAGTTTATCTTGCGGTTTGTGTTTTTATGTCTTTCAAGTTATCTTGCGGTTTATGTTTTTATGTCTTTCAAGTTATCTTGCGATGTATCTTTTGGATGTATCATTATTTTCTTACCTTCAAGAAATACTACACCCAATTATCAGAATTACATACTTTGGCTACAACTTTTTTATTGTCTCTAAAAAGCACTTACACCCAATTAACAAAATTACTTACTTTGGGCACATCTTTTTTCTTGTTTTTAAAAAACACTTACACCCAAATAACAAAATTACTTACTTTGGATGTATCAAATTTGTCTTATAATTAAGTTTCTGGCGTGCCAAGATTGATTTTTACTCATTTTTCATACACCCAAAATATCTAATTATTCAAATTGGGTGTATGTGTGTTTTTAATACTTGTTTAAAAATACACCCAATTATACTGTACTTAACCTTTGGGTGTAGAACCCAACAAAACAATAGCACTTTATAACGAAAACTGCGCCGTTAGCTCAAAAACTTCGTTTGTGCGCTTGGGCTTCGCCCTACAAACAAAAACACACGCAACTCTTGCAAGCAAGCTTGCAAAATTGCGTGTGTTTTTGTTTGTCTGCTCAGCTTTCGTTACATCATTCCTGGCATACCAGCTGGTGGCATAGCAGGTGCGTCTTCTTTGATGTCTGCAACGACTGATTCTGTTGTAAGTAATGTACTTGCAACAGAAGTTGCATTCTGAAGTGCGGATCTTGTTACCTTTACAGGGTCTAATATACCAGCGCTTACCATATCAACAAATTCATCATGGAGCGCATCGTAACCAATACCTACTTCTGATTCTTTAACTTTATTTACAATTACAGAACCTTCTAGTCCTGCATTTTCTGCTATTGTGTAAAGTGGTGCTTCTAATGCTTTAAGTAAAATCTTTCCACCTGTCTTTTCATCACCTTCTAATGTTTCAACAAGTTTTGAAACTTCTTTTGTAGCATGGATATAGGCACTTCCACCACCTGCAACAATGCCTTCTTCTACAGCTGCTCTTGTTGCATTAAGGGCATCTTCCATACGAAGTTTGTTTTCCTTCATTTCTGTTTCAGTAGCAGCGCCTACTCTTATTACTGCAACACCACCTGCTAGTTTAGCAAGTCTTTCCTGAAGTTTTTCCTTATCAAATTCTGAAGTTGTTTCAGTCAGCTGTTTCTTAATCTGGTTTGTTCTTGCTTCAATTTCATTCTTATCGCCACTACCATCAACGATTATTGTATTTTCCTTCATAACCTTAACAGATTTTGCGCGTCCAAGGTCATCAATTGTTGTTTCAGCAAGATTTAAACCAACCTCTTCTGAAATAACCTTACCACCTGTAAGAATTGCGATATCCTTAAGCATTTCTTTTCTTCTATCGCCATATCCAGGTGCCTTAACAGCTACAACGGAGAATGTACCACGAAGTTTATTAACAATTAATGTTGTTAAAGCTTCACCTTCAACATCTTCAGCAATAATAAGAAGTTTCTGTCCTGCCTGAACAATCTGTTCAAGAATTGGAAGAATCTCCTGAATATTTGAAATCTTTTTATCAGTAATTAATATATATGGATTATCAAGTTCAGCAACCATCTTGTCCATATCTGTTGCCATATATGCTGAAATGTAACCTCTATCAAACTGCATACCTTCAACTAAATCAAGTTCAGTCTGCATTGTTTTTGACTCTTCAATGGTAATAACTCCATCATTGCTAACCTTTTCCATGGCATCAGCAACCATCTGTCCTACTTCTTCATCTCCGGCAGATATAGCAGCAACCTTAGCAATCTGATCCTTGCTTTCAATTGCTGAACTCATAGCTGTAATCGCATCAACTGCCTTTTCACTAGCTTTCTTCATACCCTTACGAAGAATTATCGGATTAGCACCAGCAGCAAGATTCTTCATGCCTTCATTAATAATAGCCTGAGCAAGAACTGTTGCTGTAGTTGTACCATCACCTGCAACATCATTAGTCTTTGTAGCAACTTCCTTTACAAGTTTTGCTCCCATATCGGCAAATGCATCTTCAAGTTCAATATCCTTTGCAATTGTAACACCATCATTTGTAATAAGTGGTGCACCATATGATTTTGCAAGTACAACATTTCTTCCTTTTGGTCCAAGTGTAACTTTAACTGTATTTGCAAGGCTGTTAACGCCTTCTTCTAAAGCAGTTCTAGCTTCTGCTCCATATTTAATATCTTTAGCCATAATTTACCTCCGATTAATCTTCTACTATTGCAAGAATGTCACTCTGACGAACTACTACAAATTCTTCATCATCAAGTTTAACTTCATTACCTGCATATCTTGAATAAATAACTTTGTCACCAACCTTAACAGTCATAGCAATTTCTTTGCCATCCACAACACCACCTGGTCCTACGGCAACGACTTCTGCCTGATCTGGTTTTTCCTTATTCTGACCAGGAAGTACAATACCTGATTTGGTCACTTCCTCAGCAGCCACATGTTTTAATACAACTCTGTCTCCTAATGGTTTAAGTTTCATGGTATTCCTCCTTATGATTTGCAAATTTAATTAATTGTTCAACAAATTTAATATTTTGTTCTACAATTAATCCTCTTGTTAGCACTCACATTGTTTGAGTGCTAATTACCTAATGCATATAATAGCACAATCTATTTTTTATTTCAAGCATTTATTAAATACTTTTATTCCATTTTTTAATGTAATATTATCTTTTTAAATACTATTAAACTACTTATTATCTCTCCCATGGAAAAATATGTATTGTTGCGCATATCCTGCATATTCACCATATTTTTCTTCGGCAAATTTTCTTATGGTAGCCTTGTCTGTATCCTTTCCTTCAAAATACATATCTTCCATTATTCTTTTAATCCAGACATCAATAGGAAAAGAAGATCTGTATCCCAAAGAAAAGAGTAATACACAATTTGCAACCTTATCTCCCACACCCTTTATTTCTTTTAAGAAATTAAGAGCATTATCATAATCCATGTTCTTTAACCTATATTTAATAAATCCATCATTGGCTTCTCTCTTATTAAACTTTGTTTTAAAGTCAATAACCTCATGACCTGTAAGCACTTGTGGTGGAACAAATATCATTTCATTCATTTTTTCAGAGGCATCTTTTAAATATGGTGCTCTAAAGCCTGTTTTTAGTTTTCTGTAATCCGCTTCTGAAATCTTATTTAATGCGTCAATATCTGGAAATGAATAAAAACTTATTCCATTAATCCTGCCCAATTTCTTACCATATTTTTTTGAAATATCACCAACAATCTTTTTTATTTGAGGTATCTGCTTATTTTGTGAAATAATAAAAGACATAAGAGTTTCAGAGAATTCCTGATTCAATATCCTTACTCCACCCTTATCTTCAATGGCCTCTTTTAGTTTTTCATCTTTTTTAATGAGAGTATCTTTTATCAGTCCATAATCTCTTGATAAATCAAAATACTTAATCCAGTTTAATCCATCAGTAGGATCCGATACATTTAAAAAGTATAATTCATCCTCCTTTTGCATAATATGCAGTAGTTTATCATAAGCTACTACACCATATTCATTCTCATCAAGTTTTTCATAATGAAAACATTGGCCACATTCTAGGGTCTGCCCCAAATCAAAATCTCTTAAATTTTCAATTTTAAAACAATTTTTATAATCTATATTTTTCATATCTTATATAATAATTACCGCTCCTAATATCGTCAAGGAAATTTATAATAAAAATTGAAAAATACTCTTTAATTTTTAGCTGATAAGTATTACAATATTACATATAAAAATCCACATGTTGTGGGGAACGGAGAAGAATGATATGGCAAAAAAACTAGGTAAATTTCTTATTGCAACAGCAATTATAAGTGCAGCCGCTACTGCAGCTTATGCTTACAAAAAGAAAAAAGATGAAGAAGAATTAAAAGACTATGTTGATGAATTTGAAAATGATGACGAAAATCTTTTTGAGGACAATAAACGTACTTATTTCTCATTAAAAGACATTGACAAGGAAAAGATCAAATCCGTAGCAAGTGATGCCAAGGACAAAGCCGTAGCTTATGCTAAAACAGCCAAGGAAAAAGCTACACAGTTTGTTGAAGAAGGTAAACTTGACGAAGTAAAGGATAACGTTAAAACATTTGCCGAAGAAGCCGGAAAGAAAACCAAGGAATTCATCAATACTGCTTCTGACAAATTCAAAGACATGACTTCAAGCGATGAAGATGATAAAGATAAAGTATTAGATCCTGAAGATGTTGATTTATCAGAATTCGACGAAGTTCCATCTGAAGTTAGCGACGTGGTTGAAGAAGCCGCTGAAAATACAGCTGATGTGGTTGAAGATGTTGCTGAAAATACTGCTGATGCTGTTGAAGATGTTGCTGAAAATACTGCTGATGCTGTTGAAGATGTTGCTGAAAATACTGCTGATGCTGTTGAAGATGTTGCTGAAAATACTGCTGAGGTTGTTGAAAAACCCGAGGAAGCTTCCTTAGAAACTGACGAATTCTTAACGGATGAACTCGAAGATGATTTAAACAAATAAAATATTATAAGATTAATTCAATATAAAACAGGCTCCTTACAGAGCCTGTTTTTACTTACTTGAAAGATTTAATTTGAAGAATCAGGTGATTCCTTGTCCGTAGGAATAATTCCTACCGTTTTATTGTTTGCTCTAAACACTGAGTCTCTAGCATTTTTCCATGGTTCGTCCTTATACTTATAATCAAACTTCTTAACAAACCAATCAAGATCATCATATAATCTTTCCATGTTTGACAGATATAACGCTATAGTTTCATCCACAAATGTATCAAGGTCAGATCCATGCATTTGCTTTTCTGCCATTTCCAAAAGATTCACAAAATGTTCGTTACACATACCTTTACTGCTTTTATAGTCATTTCTAAACTCTTCATCCTTTTTCCAAAGAACAATGATTGTTTTAAGATAACGACCAAATGTTTCTGCAATTCTATCGCATACAAAACAGCTGCTATTCAACTTATGAATATAATTAGTAAGACTTGTAATATCACGTTTTTTGAATAATCCACTTTTTCCGGACATACCAGATAACTGTTTAATGTCAGCATTAGTTTTTGCAAAATGAGTTCTAAGTATTAATCCCATTCCAAGTCTATTATTTGCATCCATTAACTTTTGCGTATGTTCCTTGCAAAATCCTTTTTCATCTGTCACTGCTCTAATGTCATCTTCCATATAACTAGGGCCCATGGTAAATTCAATTGCATTTTTCTCAATATCGTCATACATTCTGCATATTGGACACTCACAATCAATTTTATAAGCATCCTTTACAGGTATGGTATATAAAACCTCTCCCATTTTGCACTCTCCATTAAATCCAAATAATAATGTAACATAAACTACTAATGACTATTTAGGTAGTTTAAATGAACTCTTTAATGAAACAATTCTATTAAGAACTATATTATCTTTTGTTGAATCCTTAATATCCATACAGAAGAAACCATTTCTTACTAACTGGAATTTTTCATCCGGTTTAACAGATGCGAAATTAGCTTCTACTTTACAGTTTTCAACAACTGTAAGAGAATTAGGATTTAAATTTAGAGTACCATCCTCATTTAACTTACCCTTTTCCTCATCAACAAGATTTTCATATAATCTAACTGTAGCATTAAGAGCAGTTCCTGCATGTACCCAGTGAATTGTTCCCTTAACTTTTCTTCCAGTAAAGCCTGATCCACTCTTTGTTTTTGGATCATATGTACAATGAACCACCGTTACATTGCCATTTTCATCAGTTTCATACGAAACACACTTAACAAAATAAGCATTCATAAGTCTTACTTCATTGCCAGGGAATAACCTCTTATATTTTGAAGGTGGCTCAATCATAAAGTCATCTCTTTCAATATATAGCTCTCTGCCAAATGTAAGTTCTCTACTTCCAAGTTCAGGATTTTCTAAATTATTGTCAGCAATAAGAGTTTCTGTTTCATCCTCAGGATAATTATCAATCACAAGTTTAATTGGATCAATAATGCCCATGTATCTTGGCTTTGTAAGTTTTAAATCATCCCTTATACAATATTCAAGCATCGCTAGGTCAACGGAACTATTTGCCTTTGATACACCACAAAGTTCAACAAATTTCTTAATGGATTCAGGTGTATAACCTCTTCTTCTTAACGCACTTATTGAAACGAGTCTTGGATCATCCCATCCATCAACAATTTTATCTTCAACAAGCTTCTTTATGTATCTTTTTCCTGTAACAACATTTGTAAGATATAACTTAGCAAATTCTATCTGTCTTGGTGGGTTTTCAAATCCAACTTCATTTACAACCCATTCATATAATGGTCTGTGATCCTCAAATTCAAGCGTACAAATTGAATGAGTAACTCCTTCAAAAGCATCTTCTAATGGATGTGCAAAATCATACATTGGATAAATACACCATTTATCCCCTGTTCTATGATGAGTCATATGTGCAACCCTGTAAATAATAGGATCCCTCATGTTTATATTGCTTGAACTCATGTCTATTTTTGCACGAAGAACCTTTTCTCCATCCTTAAACTTACCATCTTTCATAGCCTCAAACAATTCAAGGTTTTCTTCAACACTTCTATCTCTATATGGACTATTTTTACCTGGTTCCTTAAGTGTTCCTCTATATTCTCTAATCTCGTCAGCACTAAGATCACAAACATATGCCTTACCTTTTTTTATAAGGGTAATGGCAGCTTCATACATCTTATCAAAATAATCGGAAGCAAATAGAACGTCACCATCCCACTTTGCTCCAAGCCACTTAATATCCTCTAATATAGATTCAACAAATTCTTCCTTTTCCTTTGTAGGGTTTGTATCATCAAATCTCATATTAAACTTTCCATTATATTCGCATGCAAGTCCATAATTTAAAAGAATTGACTTGGCATGACCTATATGAAGATAACCATTTGGTTCCGGCGGAAATCTAGTAACCACATGGTCATACACACCTTCCTCCAAATCCTTATCAATTTCCATTTCAATAAAGTTTCTACTTACAGTAACTTCTTCTGTGTTTTCATTAGTATTATTAATATTCTCTGACATTTAGAATTAAACCTCCGAAAAAATGATTCGTTATATTATACATTATGACTCGTTTTTTTTCAACTGTTCAAAGCCATGTGATACCATAAAAGCAGTGGTTTTCATATTTACCTCGACACTAAAAAAAGTCGTGATTTCTCACGACTTTTTATTATTCTGCATAATAAACATCTACATATCTTACACCCCAGTTAATTGCTTCACTGTAAGTAGACATATAAATATCAATTCTGTTTCCTCTAATCGCTCCACCTGTATCTTCAACGGTATATTCCTGTCCATTGATGATTACTTTGGTTCCATATGGTAATACTGATGGATCTGCAGCTATTGTACGATTTGGTGTTGTAATTGTACCTGATGCAGTATGACCATAAATACAATATGCTGTAATCTTAAAATTATCAATTAATTTTCCCTGTGAGGATTTTTTCTTTTTTGATTTCTTTTTCTTTTTAGTTTTTTTCTTCTCAACCTTAGTTTCAGTTTCTTCTTCAATACTTTCAGATTCGTCTTCAATTTCTTCTGTTTCTTTTACTTCAAAGATACTACTTAATACACGTCCTGAGTATTCAAAAGATTCAAATTCTTCATTTTTATTATTTTCAAGAACTAAAGCCTGTGGCTTACTACTAAGAGTAATTTGAGATTTTAATGCTTCAATAGTAGGTTTATTATCCTTACTATCTTCATAATCTGTGATAACTATATTATCACTCTGCTGACTGTCTTTTTTGTCGCCTTCAGAAAATACTGACGCAGGTACCATCATGATACACATCATACCCACTGTCAGGTTTTTTAAAGTTTTCATAAAACACACTCCTAACACAGTCCACTTGACTGCAGTGTATTTTATAACATAATTATTAAGACTTGTCAAGCAAATGTTACAAAAATGTAACATTTAATGTAATATTTTTAAAATTTTCTTAATTTTTGTTAACATAATCTCAGATTATGCATTTAATCTTTGTCTTACAATTTCATAAGCAAGAACACCACATGCAACAGATGCATTCAATGAATCAATATCACCCTTCATTGGTATAGAAGCTATCATATCACAGTTTTCTCTAACCAATCGACTGATACCCTCTCCTTCATTGCCAATAACCATGCCTATTGGTCCTGTAAGATTAAGATTATACATAACCTCACCATCCATGTCTGCTCCTACAAACCACATGCCCTTATCCTTTAACTCTTCCATGGTCTTACTAATATTAGTAACTTTACAAACCCTGGTATAATTAATGGCTCCAGCGGATGTTTTAGCAACTGTGGCAGTAAGTCCACATGCTCTTCTTTTTGGAATAATAACTCCATGAGCTCCACATAGATTTGCCGTTCTAATAATTGCGCCTAAATTGTGTGGATCTGTAATGCCATCTAAAATAAAAACAAATGGTGGCTCATTCTTATTGCTTGCATATTCTAATATTTCATCTAAATCAGCATATTCATATGCTGCAAGAAATGCTATAACACCCTGATGATTCTTGGTTTGTGACATATTATCGAGCCTGTCAGAAGACACAAAATTGATTATGGTATCCTGTTTTTTTGCCTCTCTTAATATGCTTTTAATACTGCCCTCAGTAGCACCATCCTGGACAAATAACTTATCTATGGTCTTCTTTGCCCTAAAAGCTTCCATTACAGCATTCTTTCCTTCAATTGTAAACTCTTCGTATCTCATGATTCTTCCTGTTTATTCTTTATTCTCTTTTGTATTTATCCGGTTTATTCCTTCTTTTATAATTTCCAAGGCTCTGTCTGACTTATTTGTAAGATACAAATATCCAAGCAATGTTTCAAATCCCGTGGCATAACGATATTCTTTAAGAGTGGCATTTTTTGCTTTTGAATTAATTTTTGAGTTTATGCCACTTTTTAAAACACCATGTTCTTCCTCATTTAAAAAATCATCTAGAGATAAAACAATTTCATACTGAGTTTTTGCCATTGCCAGACTTGAACTTCTCTTATTTAATTTATTAACTGGACAATTACCCCTTGAAACAACCATACTTCTAATTGCAAGTTCATAAAAACTGTCTCCAATAAAAGCCAAACTTAGAGGGGAATAATCCTTTATGTCCACATCCTTTAAATTAAGTATATTCTTAATATCAATAAAAATATCACTCATGTTTTATTTTCTCTTCCATTTTACACCTTCTCTTGTATCCTCTAAAATGATACCCATGTTAAGAAGGTCATCTCTAATCTTATCAGCTAAAGCAAAATCCTTATTTTTTCTTGCTTCCTGTCTCTTATTTATAAGTTCCTCAATATCACTATCCAATGTTTTTTCTTCTTTAATCGCACTAACACCTAAAACATTGGTTATTGTAAGAATTCTATTCTTTAATCCCTCTAAAAATACCTTTGAAGAATTTTCATTAACACTAACATTTGCGAGTTTTACAAGTTCAAATAAACTTGAAATGGCATCTGCAGTATTGCAGTCATCATCCATTGCATTTTCAAACTTTACAACAAATGCATCAGCTTCCTTTAACTGCTCCTTTTCTTCATCTGTAATAGTTTCATTTTTAGCATTACCATACAAATATTCAATATTAGAAGCACATGTTCTAATTCTTTCCAAACCTGTTTTAGAACTTTCCATTAATTCATCACTGAAATTAATAGGGCTTCTATAATGTGAGGACAGCATAAAGAAACGTAATACTTCTAGTTCATAATGCTTACCAATATCCCTTACAGTAAAGAAGTTTCCAAGAGATTTTGACATCTTTTCATTATTAATCTTTAAGAATCCATTATGCATCCAGTATTTTGAGAACATAACTCCATTAGCCGCTTCACTTTGTGCAATCTCATTTTCATGATGTGGGAAAATAAGATCCTCGCCACCTGCATGTATGTCAATACTACTTCCTAAATATTTTTTAGCCATAACAGAACATTCAGTGTGCCAACCAGGTCTTCCTTCTGACCATGGAGATACCCAGTAAGGTTCTCCTTCCTTTTTAGGTTTCCATAATACAAAATCCAAAGGATCTCTTTTTTCATCTTCACCTGATACTTTTAATGCATGCTTTTCATCTCTATGTCCACCTTCAAGATCATCTATGTTTTTCTTTGAAAGCTTACCATACTCTTTAAAACTTCGTGTACTATAGTATACTGTACCATTGCTTTCATAAGCATATCCTTTTTCAATAAGAGTTGAAATAAGATCAATCATTCCCTGAATTTCTTCTGTGGCCTTTGGATGTGTGGTAGCTTCCTTAACGTTCATGGATGCCATGTCTTTCTTACATTCTTCAATGTACTTTTCAGACACTTCCTTTGAATCAACTCCTAATTCTATGGCTTTATTAATAATCTTATCATCAACATCTGTAAAATTTGATACGAAATTAACTTCATATCCCTTATATTCCAAATATCTTCTAAATGTATCAAACACAATCATTGGTCTTGCGTTACCAATATGAATCAAATCATAAACAGTAGGTCCGCACACATACATTTTTACCTTTCCTTCCTCAATTGGAACAAATTCTTCTTTCTTTCTTGTAAGAGTATTATATATTTTCATTGATAATTCCTTTCTAATCTATTTCAATATAATTTCCAGTATATCCAGTTTATAAGAATACCTATAAATCATTTCTAATTATTATCTATCTTTGAACACCCTGGACAATTCATACAGGAAACCGAGTTTTCAAAATAACTTTCAACCTCATCTAATAGGCAAATGCTTTGTGCTGCAATCCCCTCTTCAGAACCGGTAAATCCCAATCCTTCTTCCGTTGTTGCCTTTATATTTACCCTTGATTTTGGAACCTTTAAGGTGGTTGCTATATTCTCTATCATTTGTGGAATATATGGTAACATTTTAGGCTTCTGAGCTATGATAGTTGCGTCAATATTTCCAACAACAAACCCTTTTTCGTCTAACAATAATAAAACCTCATTTAATAAATCAAGACTATTAGCGCCCTTATATTTATCATCAGTATCCGGAAAATGCTTTCCTATGTCACCAAGGGCAGCTGCTCCTAACAAACTATCCATAATGGCATGTGTTAATACATCTGCATCCGAATGCCCAAGCAACCCCAAATGATGTTCTATTTTTACACCACCTATGATAAGGTCTCTGTTTTCAACAAGTTTATGGACATCATAACCCATTCCTACTCTCATAATTATCTCCATATTCAATATTTATATAACAAAACAAGTGTTATTATAACATCTAATATTATAAAAATCCACCCCAGCACAAAAAAAGGAGCAATATACATTGCTCCTTAATAAACAATATTTAATTTTTTTGAAATTTAGTCATCAATTTCAATCTTTTCGGAATCATCGATGTATGCACCATACTTACCATTTAAGTCAATAGCCTGTATTGTACATTCATAAAGCTGATTATTGAGTTTGTTTTTCTTCAATACATTAACGCCACTTGTTTTCTTGAGTTCTTCTTTAACAAATTGTACTTTCTGCATAAGAGCTTCTTTCTTTTCATAGAACTCATCTCTCATACGCTGGTTCAATTGTTCCTGAGCACTCTGACGCTCTTCTTTAACTCTCTGTTGCTCAGCTCTCTTAGCTTCCATTCTCTGGTTATATAGTTCACCTCTTCTCTTTTCCGCTATATCTGAAGGAATACTTGAAACTGATGAACTACTACTTGCCGCTGCTGAACCTGGCATGCTTGATACTGAATATCCACCAGCTGCTGCTGAACCCGGTCTCACTGAAGAAACTGAATATCCGCTTGCTGCTGCCGAACCTGGTCTCACTGAAGAAACCGAATATCCACTTGTTGCCGCTGAACCTGGAATACTTGATACTGAATATCCACTTGCTGCTGCTGAACCTGGCATCGTTGATACTGATGGTCCAGTTGCTGCTGCACTAGGTACTGGTGCTTGTGGCATCTGTGATGGTGAAACTACCACCACGCTAACAGTCTTTTCAAATGCTCCTCTTGTTTCGCAACCTTCAGGAACATATGCTTCCTTAATAAGAGCACAACTACCAAAAGCATAACTCTCTATGGAAGTAACTGTACCAGGAATAGTTACCTGACTAAGTGATTTACATCTATAGAAAGCAAATCTTCCAATCTTTGTTACACCTTCTGGAATTGTACATGTTGTAAGCGCTTCACAACCCGAAAAAACATAACTTGGAATTGCTGTTAATTTTGATGTTAAAACCACTTCTGTCATTTTACGACAATTATAGAATGCGTAATCATCAATTGTTTCAACTGAAGATGGAACAGATATGATACCTGCTTTATCTTTCTCACAGAATAATAATCTCTTTCCTGCTTTATCCAAAAGCATTCCGTCCTTTAATTCGAAATTCTTATTAGCTGCGTCAACTGTAATCTTAGTCACACAATTGAATGAACTCATTCCTATATTTTCAAGTTTTGGACCCACTTCAAATCTCAAACTACTTGAAATATTAAAGTTCCTTGATCCTAAACTCTTTAAATTCTTAAGTGCAATACCGCCACCAATTTCAAAATTCTCGATAGCCCCATAACCTATTACTTCCAATGACTGAGGAAGATCGATTTTTCTTAAAGCTCTACAATTTGCAAATGCCTCATCTTCAATTTCTACTTCGTTTCCACCAAACACAACAGTAGTAAGATTCTGGCAACCATAGAATGCTCTCTTACCAATCTTTGTCAAAGACTTAGGTAATCTTACCTCCTTAAGATTAACTCTTTCTTTATACTCACCAACTGCAATTTCAGTAGTGCCCTCAGCAACCACAATCACTTCAGGGTCATCATTCATCTCTACAACAGCCTTATGAGCATCTGCGCTGCTTGATGCTGATAGTGACATATCTCTAGCACCAGACACAGGCATATCCCCAATTGATTGTGTGTAATTCTCATTCTCCATCATAATAGGCACCTCCTTTTTTCATTTTATATCTACCCACTAAACTAAAATATATTTATTATATAAAATTATATCACTAAACTGACTTTTTGTAAAATTCTTGTCAGTAATATTTATTTTTTTGTCATTTTTACCAAAATATGATTAAAACTCAAAGCTAATTTATGACTTTTTTGTATGTTTTATACAAATTTAACTACAAAAAATGCCATTATAACACCTTTATTCTTGATTATTTTTACTTTAATCTCATAATTATTATGATTTAAGAATTAATCATAAAATTGAGTAAAACTATAAGCCGGGTTATGTCTTAAGTGATCATCTATCTAGACTTACCGTTACCGATAAGTTCAAGCGGCCTACCCGGAAGATAAGACGGGCAATCAACTTCCTGTTCAGCCTTGCTTCGGATGGGGTTTACACTGACCTTTCATGTTACCATGAAAGCGGTAGTCTCTTACACTGCCATTTCACCCTTACCATTTCTGGCGGTTTAATTTCTGTTGCACTTTCCTTAGAGTCACCTCCACCGGACGTTATCCGGCATCCTGCCCTGCGAAGCCCGGACTTTCCTCGTGTACGTCCTTTCGGCAATAGTACACGCGATCACTCGTTCTACTCAATTTTCAATTAACAATCAAATACACTTCCACCTATGAATTCTCTAATCAAAGAATTATTCGGTATCATTTCACTATTTATTCCCAAAACATAATCAAGGAATTTCAGAATCTTCTTAGCCTCTACAAACTCTTCACTTTCCCTTGGAACACTGTATAGAAGTGGTTCTACATAAGGTTTTAAAACAGAAAGTTCATATACCAATATGGAATTAAACACCTTATCTGCCTGTTCTTGATATGGGAAAATGTACTTTTCCTCTCCCCTTCTTACACTCATCCATCTGCCAATGGTATCCTGAGCACTTATACCTCTTGTTCTCTGATCTCTGATCATTCTTCGAAGCATTCTGGCATCCGTTGTTGGAATTCTATTGTGCTCATCCATATTAAGGGTAGTTAAGGCACTTAAATATACCTTGTACTTTCTATTTTTTGGAATACTTTCACTTAATCTTTCATTTAAGCAATGTATCCCTTCAATAACAAGTATGTCATCTTCTTCCATTTTGAGTTTATGACCCTTGTACTCTTTTTTACCTGAAATAAAATTATACTCTGGCAATTCTATTTCTTGATTTGCAAGTAGTTTATTCATGTCCTCATTAAAGAGTTTTAAATCAAGAGCTTCAATACACTCATAATCCTTATTTCCATCCTCATCCAATGGAGTCTGTTCTCTTTCAACAAAATAATTATCAACAGAAAGAGAATGAGGATGCAATCCCTGGGCCATAAGCTGAATTGATAGCCTTCGGGCAAATGTTGTCTTTCCAGAAGAAGAAGGTCCTGCAATCATAATAAATTTCTTTTCTTTATCTGATGCTATTTCCTTTGCTAATTCTGCAATATTTTTTTCAAACATTGCTTCCTGACCTAAAATAATATCAGTTATGGTTCCATTAACTATTTTATCATTAATATCTGCCACGCCAAAGATACCAAATCCCGAAGCCCACCTGCTGGTTTCTGTCATTGCTTTTGAAACCTTATATTGAGGCTCAAAAGGTGGAACAACTCTTGGATTTTCCTTAGTAGGCATCTGTATTACAAATCCCTCATCATACATGTATAATTTAAAATACTTTAAATAACTTGTATTTGGAACCATGTATCCATAATAATAATCTTCAAAGCCATTAATACTATATAGATTAACCACAGAAGCTCTTCGATATCTAAATAATTTTTCCTTTTCAATCATGCCATGTTTTCTAAACTGGGATATTGCATATTCAAGACCTACGGATTTCTTCTCAATATCGATTTTACCTTCTGAAAGTTCCCTCATTCTGTTTTCAATTTTATCAAGCAAGGTTTCATCTAGTCTTACGTTTCCTTCATAGGTACAATACAAGCCCTTACTTACAGAATGCTCCACATGTATATGATTTATATTCTTATTTCCAACAACATCATCAAATGCCTTAAGCATCATAAGGGTCATGCTTCTTCTATAGCTTTCCATGCCTTCTTTTGATGACATAGTAAGAAATACTATCTTATCATTTTCACTAACCATTCCCCTTAATTCAGATAATTTGCCATTTTTCTTTGCAAGCACAATATCGTTTTCATAATCTTCTTGTGCATTTAACGCCAATTCAAGCAAACTTATTTTTTTATTTTCCTCCATAAAAATCCCCCTATATTTAAACAGTTTATTTATTCAAACAAGATTTTGCTATGTTTTTACAATACATATAAAACTCCTTGTTTTTACGATTAATCATTATCAGTTCTTCTCCATTTTCAGAGTTTTCAACATTAGCAATAATTTCATCACAGGTTTTTATTTTCTTATCCAAAAACCCAATAAAAGTTTTATCTGGATTTCCAAGTATACTACCACTAAACATATATTTCTTATCGGCAAATATGTTGAAGTTTCTAGCATCTATAATATTATAATACTTACCCTCGTCTTTTACCACCTTTTCTCGGACAATCACAAAATTATTTTCATCAAGAAAATGCCTTACTCTATCCCCATCTCCCTGTGGTGATAGAATAAGTTGTTTGGCTTCCTTAACAACATCAATACCCTTTGATAATATATCCCTGATAAGTAAGCCACCCATTCCAGTAATAATAATTGTATCCACCTCATTAGGCTTTATATTTGAAAGACCATCAGACAATCTAACTTCACAAAAATCCTTTGCTCCATACTTGTCAATATTATCCTGTGCTCTAAGAAGCGGTCCTTCATTTATGTCACAGGCAATGGCTCTTTTGCTTATTTTTTCAGTAGTGGCATAAATCGGTACATATCCATGATCTGTTCCAATATCTGCCAAATAATCATATGCTATGTAATCACATATGCTTTCCAATCTATCAGATAACTTCATTTATATTCCTTTATGCGTTATTATAATATAATATGTATCCTTTTAGCATCTTCCTCAGCCGCCATTTGTTTTTGAATGTCATCAATATTTTCCAAAACCTTTTGACTATTCTTTATGCTGTTTAATCGTATATTAATAACCACTTCATTAAGAGCCTTTTCTCTTTCTGTTTTATTTAACGCTTCACTAAGTGGTGTACTAAACATTAAGGATACTTTTTTGTGTTCCTCTTCATCAGTAAATCCATCAAGTATTTTAGCAGGATTAACCTTATTATTTTTAAGCATGTCCCATAGAATTAATGCAACATTTCTATAGAATCCTTCACTAAAATCCTCTGCACTGATGTATCTGCTTATTTTATCATAAATCTGTGGTTCTTCCACCAGCCAAGTAAGTAATATTCTCTGGGACTGTTGTAAATAATCATCAGTTTCCACCTTGATGGGAGGTTTATTTTCAAATACATCCACTGTTTTCTTACCAGCAGATGATAAAAGCATTCTTTGAACCAGATTTGTTAACTGGCTTTTATTAATATTAAACTCTCTGCTACAAGCTTCTATGTAATTATTTCTTTCCAGTTCTTCATTAAAAGAAGTTAATGAAACTGCAAGATTATTATAAAAATCCGTCTTTCCATCAGGAGTGTTTAAATCATATTTCTTTGACATTTCCCTGGACATGAAAATAAAATAATTACAGGCTTCATCTATACGTTTTTGATATTCTTCAACAGAAAGATTCTTAATAAATTCATCTGGATCCTTATATGGAGCCATGGTTAAAACCCTAACCCCAACGCCTGCTGATACCAGGATTGGAATAGCTCTTAAAGCCGCCTTAATTCCTGCCTCATCACTATCAAAAGACAACACCACTCTTTTAAAATATCTTTTAATAAGATTAGCATGCTCAATGGTAAATGATGTACCCAAAGCAGCCACAGCATTAGTAAAACCTGCTTGATGAAGGGATATAACATCCATGTATCCTTCACAGATTATGGCATAATCCTTTCTTGAAGTTCTTGCAAGGTACATTCCATACATAGTACGTCTTTTATTAAATAGTTTTGTTTCTGGAGAGTTTAAATACTTTGGTTTTGCATCTCCTAAAACTCTTCCACCAAAGGCTACCAACCTCTTATTAGCATCAAGTATTGGAAACATTACCCTGTTCCAAAACTTATCATACACGCCTTTTTCATCCACATTAAAAAGACCTGATTCCTTGATTTCAAAATCACTATATCCCTTATGTTTTAAGAATCCATAAAGACTTCCCTTTTTTCCTGTATATCCCAATCCGAATTTTTTTATGGTTTCATCACTAAGACCTCTTCCCTTAAAATAAGCAAGTCCCTCTGGTTCATTTTCATTTTTAAGAACACCATAAAAATATTTTGCTGCATCTATGTTAATGCTTTTTATTTTTTCTCTAATATCTGCTTCTCTCTTTTCCTGTTCCGTCTGTTCATGTTCAGGCAGTGACACTCCAGCTCGCTCAGCAAGCATGGCAAGGGCTTCTGGAAAAGAAAGATTCTCATACTTCATTACAAATCCAAAGACATTACCACCTTCACCACATCCAAAGCAATGATACATTTGCTTAGAAGGAGACACAGAAAAAGAAGGAGATTTCTCATTGTGAAAAGGGCAGAGTCCAAAATAGTTCGAACCCTGCTTCTTTAATGAAACATATCCTGAAATAACATCAACTATATCATTTCTTTCTCTAACTTCTTCAATAATATCTTCTGAATAAAACATACTACCTCTGTAATAATTATAATTTCCATGCTTTTGGTATGAAAATATCCTGATAAGTTTTTATTGAATACTGATCACTCATACCAGCTATGTAATCACAAACCACTCTTCTCTTATCTTCACCTAATTCCAAATGAAGTTTAATAAATTCCGGTGGTAATTGTGTATCCATGTCTCCCTTTAAGTATTTTTCCACATAACTATCAAAGTTTTCAATATAATACTCATAAAGACTTTCAAGCATGCCCGTAACCTTAACTTCTTCACTCTTGGCCTTTGGATTGGTATATACCAATTCAAACATGGTTTTTCTAAGCTCCATCATGGCTTCTTCCAATTCCTTGGACATAACCACTTTATCCTTACCAATACTGTTATTTACCACATCACTAATAAGACAGTTTAATCTGCTTTTTGTGGTATCACCTAAGATGTCCCTATAGATTTTTGGAATATCCTCTTCAACAATTATACCACCTCTTATGGCATCGTCAATATCATGATTTATATATGCTATTTTATCTGAAAACCTTACAACCTGTCCCTCCAATGTTTTTGGATTACCAGAGGTCTTGTGATTAAGAATACCATCCAAAACTTCCTTTGTAAGATTTAATCCCTTGCCATTTTCTTCTAACAAACTTACCACTCTGATGCTTTGTTCATGATGCATGAATCCCAAGTCACAAACAGCATTTAAAGCACGCTCTCCAGCATGGCCAAATGGTGTATGTCCCAAATCATGTCCAAGGGCTATTGCCTCTGTCAAATCCTCATTTAATCTTAATGATCTTGCTATGGAACGGGCTATCTGCGCAACTTCCAAGGTATGTGTAAGTCTTGTTCTGTAATGATCCCCCATTGGTGCTAAAAAAACCTGAGTTTTATGCTTGAGCCTTCTAAAGGACTTACAGTGAATTATTCTGTCCCTATCCCTTTGATAAATCGTTCTAAGTTCGCAAGGCAATTCAAAAACATCCCTACCTTCAGAGTTAACACTAAGTGAAGCATAGGGACTTAATACCATTTTTTCAATTTCTTCTGTTTTTTCACGAATATTCATATATATACCTCGCACGGGGCAAACAGATTGTGAAACAATCTGTTTGCATTATGCAGTCGAAGGGACTTGAACCCTCACCCAGTTGCCCGGACATGAACCTGAATCATGCGCGTATACCAATTCCGCCACGACTGCGATTAAATACTTATAAAAAAATAAGACACAGCTTAAACTGTGTCTTATTATGCGGGAGAAGGGACTTGAACCCTCACTCGGAACTCCGAACTAGATCCTTAGTCTAGCCTGTCTGCCAATTCCAGCACTCCCGCTCAACCGTCGCTTTACCCGACGCGATTGATATAATAACACTTATTCGGGATAATGTCAACGGTTTTTTTATATTTTAAGCAACATTTTTAAGCTTTAAATGTTTTACATATAATTATGCAAGTTTTCCTTTAGCAACTTCAGCTAATTTTGCAAATCCTTCAGCATCATTAACTGCCATGTCAGCTAAAATCTTTCTGTTAACCTGTACATCTGCAAGTTTTAATCCATACATGAACTTGCTATATGAAAGACCATTGAGTCTTGCTGCAGCATTAATTCTTGCAATCCAAAGCTGTCTAAACTGACGCTTCTTCTGCTTTCTGCCGGCATATGAACTAGTAAGAGCTCTCATAACAGACTGCTTAGCTACTCTATACTGCTTTGATCTTGCTCCTCTATATCCCTTTGCAAGCTTTAATGTTCTATTATGTCTTTTCTTAGCGTTTAAACCGCCTTTAATTCTTGCCATTTGTTATTCCTCCTACTTACACCTATAGATAAGGTAAAATCTTCTTCATATTCTTTACATTAGTAGCATCAGTCATAGCTGCTTTTCTAAGATTTCTCTTTCTTTTTGTAGTCTTCTTTGTTAAGATATGTGACTTGTATGCTTTCATTCTTTTGAGCTTACCTGAACCAGTTTTCTTAAAACGTTTTGCAGCAGCTCTGCTTGTTTTCATCTTTGGCATTTCTATGTCCTCCTTAAAATAATTAACTAATTTTTCTTTTCAGCAAGAAACATTGTCATATTTCTGCCTTCAAGTTTAGGTGCCTTGTCAATAACCGCAACGTCATCAAGAAGTGCAGCAAAATCATCCAAAACATGTTTTGAATAATTGATGTGCGCCATTTCTCTTCCTCTAAAACGCAGTGTTACCTTAACTCTATCTCCCTTAGAAATAAACTTTCTTGCGTTATTAGCCTTTGTTTTTAAATCATTTTCGTCAATATTAGGTGAGAGTCTGACTTCCTTTATTTCGATAACCTTCTGCTTCTTCTTAGCTTCTTTCTCTTTTCTGGCCATCTCATATTTGTACTTGCCATAATCAATAATCTTACACACAGGAGGCTTTGCATTAGGTGAAACCTTAACTAAATCAAGTTCCGCTTCTCTTGCAAGTTTCTGTGCCTCTTTAGCTGAAACAATACCAACCATGTGTCCATTTTCATCGATGAGCCTGACTTCTTTATCCCTAATCTGCTCATTAATCATAAAATTGCTAATTGTAGTTTACCTCCATTTGATTAATTTACACCCATCCGCATTTTCTCGTCATATAAATTAAAAAGCGGATAACAAAGTCATCCGCAAAATCTCAAATTAATAAATCCAAAAATGAATTATACTAAAAATATTTACCACCGTTCAGCTCTTCTGACGGGGTGAGAATTACTTCTGCTTTGTTTTAACCTTATGTATGTTACCATTAATTTGTTGGATTGTCAACCTTTTTTGTACTAAAAACTCTTTTGTAGTCCACTTCATATACCAGATAGTACAAAACTATTGCCAAGGCTGTTCCTGCCAACACATCCAATAATGAATGTTGTTTTAAGAATATCGTAGACATACATATTAGTAACATTACTGATAGCGATATCATGTATATCCAGTGCCCTCTCTTAATATGAGCACTTTTCATTAATGCCAAGTGAATTGCAATGGAATTAAATACATGAATACTTGGAAATACATTTGTATTTGAATCTGAGTTATATATAAACCCTAATAAATGCACCAAAATATTCTCATTAAAGTCCAAATGAACCCTTAGATTCTGACCATTTGGAAAAATAGTACATATGAATAGGCAAATACTCATACCCCCATATAAGTATATGCAAAACTTGTAAAACTCTTTCTTGTCCTTAAAAAACAAGAATAACCATGCTGCAGGAATGTATACAAACCATAACAGATAAGGTATTATGAAAATATCCACAAAAGGAATATAATCATCCAAAAAGCAATGCATTACATGATAGCTATCAAGTGGTCTTTTTTCAATATACATAAACCACAACATATAAATCGGAAAGTATATAACCGTCCATACATGTCCATATTTTTTTATTATCTCACTCATAATTATCTCCGCCTAATTGGTGGGTTTGCTAAATAATCTTATTCTTTCAGGCAGAAGGGAAATCTTTATATATGTTTGTCTTTCATATGTCTCACCATCCGTATGAATTGGAAGTCTCATTTTTGACTTAACAATAACTGACCTACATCTGTATGAATTTATTCCCTCATGTCCTATATGTTTACCTTTATTTGATTTTGGCAACAATAAAAGTGCCTTTATTCTGGATATGTTACTTACAACGCATAAATCCAAATACCCATCATCTGGTTTTGCCTTAGGGGCAAATAAATATCCCCCTCCTTCATTGGGCAAATTATGTACAGAACAAAAAATCAAATCCTTTATGTAAATATCTGTGCCATCATCAAGTTCTAAATAACAATCTCCATATTTACAATTAATCATCTGAGCTATCCCATGAACTGTATAGGATAGTTTTCCAAGTCTCATTCTATTCAAAAAACTCTTTGTCTTGGATTTATTATTAATCTCACAAATACGAGCATCATATCCACAACCAGAGCTAACTATAAACCTGTGTTTTTCATAATTAATGCTATCTTCTTCCGAAAGCTGCGTCTCACCAATGTCAACTTCTCTAATATATTTATTAGATAGTATCATTTTAAGCGCTTTAACTGGATTAGACGGTATATTCATCCCTTTAACAAAATCATTGCCTGTTCCTGCTGGAATAACACCGAGATATATGTTTGAGTAGTTTTCAAGTCCATTAATCACCTCGTTTATGGTACCATCACCTCCCACGACTATAATGGCCTTTTCCACAGGGTTCTGGGTAAGCATCATGGCTATTTCAGTTGCATCGGTGGCTTTCTCAGTCATATGTATCTCGTAATCAACTTTGCTTTTCTCAAGAACAGACTTAATTATGTCTAATAAAGATTTACCACCCTTAGACTTGGCATATGGATTTATTATAATATGATACCTCATGGTATGCTCCAATATTAATTAAACTTAAATATTTTTTGTGATATCTTATAACCTTTAACAGAGATTTTCCTTCCTGTTTTTCCGGGAAGATTCATAAATAATCCCAGCATGGATTTTCTAAGTTTCTTATATAACTTTTCATCCTTTTCCTTAAGGAAATCCCAAAGTTCCTCTTTCTTCTTGAGGTTTTCTTCTTCTCCTGAAAGGATGCATAATATCGAAGAAATACACATCATCATATCAAGATAATGAACCATGTATTTGCTGCATTTATCCAATGTATATTCAGGTCTGTTCAGATAAGAATCAATCATAATCTTGGTTACTCTTATTTGCTGATCAACCCTTGAAATCATTATTTTTTCGTTTACAGATTGATCTTCCCTGCCAATATAATACTTATAAAGATTCACATCCAAATAATACATGCTTTGAACATATGGAAGTGGATGGAACACGAAGATATTATCCACATAAAAAGTATGTTTTGGAAGTTCAAGATTACATCTTCTTAACAGCTCCGTTTTATAAATAACAGAATGCATAAGAATGTACTGACTTGCAGAAAGTTTTATTTTATCATTCCATGTAAAGAATCTTCCATTAGGAAGAGCATGCTTATAACGCATAACTCGCTTCTTTTTAGCATCAACTTTGTCATATACATAATTGCAAATTAGCATATCAAGATTTTGTCCATCATTTTCAACATTTTTCAAAAACGAAATAACCTCGGCAAATGCTTTTCTTCCAAGCATGTCATCACTGTCTAAAACCTTAAAATACTTGCCGGAGCAATTATTCAAGCCTGACATGACAGCATCTCCATGGCCACCATTTTCCTTGGTAACCACCTTAACTATTGAAGGATAGTTTTTCTCATATTCCCTTGCGATACTTAATGTATCATCCTTTGAACCATCATCTACAATTACAACCTCAACATCCTCGCCACCAGATATGGCACTGCTTATGCTCTTCTTCATGTAATCAGCAGAGTTGTAACAAGGTATGATAACACTTATTAATTTATCCATTATAACCCTCATCATTATTGTTTATGCTTGCACTCTCATTAATATCACCATAATAATTATGGTCATATTCAAAGCTATTTCTGTTATTAATACTATTTGCCTCCGGCAACTTACTAAACACTTCTTTTCTCTTAACTTTATTATTGATTAAAACAATCATTCCATACAATATTACAATTAATACGCAAAAGAACATGTAATCACCAGATTTAACAGCAACCGCTTCAGCGCCCTCTGATGCCTTTTTCAGATTACCCGTAAGAACTGTTGCTGCAACACTAATTCCATTTGCTGTCATATGAACAAGAATAGGTGCAAGAATTGTCTTATACTTTTCATATACAAATACTAGTGCACAATTCAAAAACATAACATAGATTCCCTGAACCCAGTTGCCATGAGCCAAGGCAAATACAAGTCCTGCAACAATTGTAGCAATCAACACATTGCTGACCCTCTTTACTCTTTTATAGATTAATCCTCTAAAAAGCAATTCTTCCATTATTGGAGCAAATAAAACTGCCGAAACAAAAAGTACCGTAGGGCTTACGCCATATATGCTACTTGCAGCAGATTTATAGGATTCAAGAAATGACTCCGGCAAATATGAAAGAACTATGGTTACAAATGTATTTCCTGTTATTAAACATATAAACGCAAATATTGGAATTAACAGGAATAATGCATAGTTAATTGGACCAAGTTCTCTTTTATATCCTCTTTCGTACACTCTTCTTCTATCCAAATACATAAAGAAAAGAAGGGCTGGAATAGTAATTATGTTAGAAACCAATGTGATTGTCATGCCATAGTGATTAATAAAATATTCAGAAAATGCACTTCTGTCTGTAAGGGCCATTTTTGCCAAATCGCTATCCTTACCTATGGCAACAGCTTCAACAATGACTGTAACAATAACCTGGGCAACAAACCAGAAAAGTATCGGATATATCAATTGCCATATTGTTATTAATTTAAATCTTTCCTTAGGTTCACCATCATTTAAAATATACATAGAATTACCTTTCCTCAATTAAAGTAATCATTACTGCCTTTTCAGCGTGTCTTCTGTTTTCAGCCTGATCAATAATAGTATCCATGTGTTTATCAACAACACCCTGAGATATTTCATATCCAATATGCATAGGCATGTCGTGAAGTACTATTGCACTACTGTCTCCCAAGAGTTCTTCATTAACCTGATATGGACTCATTTTCTTAATTGTTTCTTCCTTCTGCTTTGCAAATGCCGGATTATTAAAGAATTCCATGTCAACCCATGTATCTGTATATACAGCATCCATTTCAGCCACAAGATCCTTAAAATCTTCATAAGAAATATCACTTGGAACTTCTATGTATCCTTCATTTGCCTTTAATTCTTCGTAGAACTTATCATCAACACCCATGTCATTAACCAAAGGTGTAAGACCGTAAACCTTTCCTCCAAGTTTAGGAAGAAGTTCAATAAGTGAATTAAATACATTATTCTTAGGTCCAACATAAAGAACCTTTACATCATAACTTCCAAACTTTTCACGAAGTGTTAAAACATCTGCCAAAGCCTGACACGGATGGAATGTATTATCACAGCCATTGATAAATGGAACTGTTGTATTTTCAGCAAATACATCCGTTGTTTCACTTCTTTTAAGTCTGGCCATAATAATGTCAACATTTCTACCTAAGTATTTAACCTCTGATACAGTATCACCTAAAACGAAGTTACTATCTTCCCACTTCTGGTTAAAGTAAGAACCACCAAGTTCAGTAATACCTGTTGTAAAAGATAAAAATGTTCTTGTGGATGTCTTTTCAAACAATGTATATAATTTCTTTCCTGCAAGTCTGTTTGAATACTTTTCTGGATTCTGTTTCAAATCATAAGCAAGATCCAAAATATCCTCTAATTCTTTTCTACTATACTCTTTAAAGCTAATAAGATTTCTCATAATTGATAATACGGAAAAACCGTTCCTTTCTCATTTTTCAATAATCTTTATATTAACATTTATTAAGCACAACTTCAAGTGTTTTAACACTTGAATTATCTTTTTAAATATACTATAATACTTTCGTTGTCATATTAATAAAAAACATTAATTAATTCGACAAAACTACTAATGTAATAAGGAGTTTAAAAATGAGTCAAGAAAAAGTTGATCGTTACAAAAAAGAAAAGAAAAACAGAAAGAAAAATATAAAGAAGCAGAAACTCGGAAATGCACTTCGTGCCACTCTTTTCACATTAATTATATTAGCACTTGCAGGCTATATTGGATGGTCAGTATATAGACATTACAATCCTAAAAAGGTAGAAGAAACCACAACAGGCTTCCAAAATGCATATACCGCAGATGAACTTGCAAGCATTCTTGCAGAACAGACTGCTACTCAAACAGAAAACGTTACTGAATCAGAAAGCGCTTCGGAAGAAGAATCTGAGACTAATAAGAAAAAGAAAAACAAGAATAAAAACACAAATGATGCAGAAACTGCCAGCGAACTTCCAAGCGAAGAAGAAGTTCAAAGTAGCGAAGAACTTGAATAATCATCGATACATTAGTTATATTTTTTACACATAAAAAAGTCGGATTTTTTAATCCGACTTTTTATTTATCACTAATCTTTACATTCTTTTAAGCAATCATTTACATTCTATCAGGAGCTGAAAATCCCAAAAGATCAATTCCACATAAAAGAGCTTTCTTAACCAATGTAATAAGAGCAATATAGGATTCTTTTACAGATTCATCCTCTTCAGAAAGTATCTTTGTATCATGATAGAATCTATTAAAGGAATCTGAAAGTTCATATAAGAAACTACAAATCTTATGTGGTGCCAATTCATTATAAGCAACATCAAAAATTTCATTAAATGAAGAAAGTGTCATCATAAGTTTCTTCTGGCTTTCCTTATCACTTCCTAAAATTACCATGTCTTTAACTACCTCTTCTTTTGATGGCAACTCACCTGGTTCCACACCAAAATACTTCGACAATATGGATTTAATTCTAACAATTGTATAAAGAATATATGGACCTGTATTTCCTTCAAAGGAAGCAAATCTTTCGATATCAAAAATATAATCCTTAGATGCCTGATTTGAAAGGTCACCATACTTAAGCGCCGAAAGACCAATAATATTTGATGTTTCTATTGCCTCTTCATCAGACACTTCCCTTGTTTCCTTTACCTTTTCAAGTACTGCATTATTAATCTCTTTCTGAAGATTCTCAAGACGCATTACTCCACCATCTCTTGTCTTAAATGGCTTGCCATCCTTACCATTCATTGTTCCAAAGCCCAGGAATGTTAGGCGGGTATTATCATCCACAAGTTTTGTTTTTCTTGCACATCTAAACACCTGTTCAAAATACAATTCCTGTCTTTTATCAACAACATATATAATATGGTCCGGCTTGTAGTCTTCCATTCTCCAGACAATTGTAGCAAGATCTGTTGTATTATAAAGAGTTGCTCCATTTGATTTAAGTATCATACAAGGTGGAATTTCCTTTGTATCGCTCTCTTCCTTTACATCCACAACAAGCGCGCCCTCACTAATGGTTGTATAACCGCCATCCTTCATGTACTGTACCATGTCAGGGATATATTTCTGGGCATCACTTTCCTTGCCCCATAAATCAAATTCAACTGATAGATTACCATAATTCTTCTTAAGGTCAGCTATTGATACATTTAAAATATGATTCCAAATAGCCACGTAACCCTTATTACCGCTTTGTAATTTCAAAGTAGCTTCTCTTGCTGCTTCCTTAAAATCTTCATCTTCCTTGGACTTAGCATTTGCCGCAGGATAGATTTCTTCAAGTTCAGTAGTTGTAAATGGAGCTTCTTTGGGATATTCGCCATTAAAGTTTTCATCAAAATATACCAAATCCGGCTGTCTAAGTTTAAGTTCCGTAATAATAAGTCCCATTTGTAATCCCCAATCACCAAGATGAGCATCACCAATCACCTTATTTCCGGCAAATTTTATAATACGCTTAATGCTTTCACCAATAACTGCAGATCGCAAATGTCCAACATGAAGAGGTTTTGCCACATTGGCTCCACCAAAATCTATAACTACTGTTTTAGGCTTTTCCTCTGTATTTACGCCAAGTTTTTCATCAGCTTTCATCTCGGACAAATATTTGCTGAGAAAATCAGATGAAATGTTTAAATTGATAAATCCAGGTTTTACCACTTCCACTAAAGAGAATTTCTCACTTTCCTTAAGTATTTCTGCCACTTCCTCTGCAATTATAAATGGAGCCTTACCCACTTGCTTTGCCAAAGCCATGGCGCCATTACACTGATATTCGCAAAGATCAGGCCTGTTAGACACAGTAACTCTAGCTCTTTCCGAATTATATCCGCATCTTTCAAAGGATTCTGCCACTTCAAAACTTAAAATTTCAAGTAAAGTCTTCATAAATTAAACCTCTTTTTAATATATTTATTATAATTCAACACCATTAAGTTTTAATAATTTCCTAGCGCTCTCAACTGAGTCAACACCAGTTTTATTCTTTATTGGTGCAAATTCGTAACTTCTTAACACTTCATATCCCAAGCATCCGCTAAGCATGTGAATCATGTCCAGTATTAATGTTTCAAACTTATAACCATTTGGAGTTTCAGGTTTAACAACATTTCCCTCACCATCAACATAAGGAATTTTCTTTTCAACCACATGCACAGGAAGATTACTATTCACTATTTCAATTAATGCATCCACATTAAGAAGATAATTTAGAATAACTCCGTAATTATAAGAATAATTACCATTTTCATCCTTGGCATCCATCATTTCCTTTGTCAGTTCATAATACTCAACAATTGATGGTCTGCCGTCCTCGTTGCAAAGAACTCCAACCTTTTCATCTGGAGTTGCCTTGGCAACAACCTTTGAACCACATGGTTTTCCTGAAAGTATTGTTGCACCCACAAACTTAGGATCGCATATTCTCTGGCATACATTATCAACGGCAAATACATTAAGCCATTTTATGCCTTCATTCTTAACTATGTTAAGCACACCTGCTTCTTCCATGGATTTAAACCATCCACCATTTCCATTAGGCGATGTTGCAACTCTATCTTTTTCTTCCAAAAGAATCTTTCCATCATAATCACAGGCAGGCGCCATGGATTGTCTAAAGAAATGAACATATTCCTTATCGTAACCAAAGTAATTCATGTCCTTAAAGAAAGTAACTGTAATGTCATGATTCTTCTCACTGGTCATTACAAAAAGATGTATGAAACATCCACTTTCATTAACCACATCCAAAAGATTTCTAATAATCATTTCAAATATATATACATCCTTGGTAATTCCTATATTAAACATCCCTTTAGGATTATCAGAACCAAGTCTCGTTCCCATGCCACCAGCTAAAAGTACTGCAGCCACTTCTCCATTTTTAATGGCGGATAATCCTGCATTTTTATACTCTTCCTCATGTTTCTTAATGTCTGATAATCTAGCCACATCAGTAATTGGAGTAATCACTCCTCTTTCTGCCTTCTTCTCATCATTTTTAATTAAATCTAGCAATGAAAAATCTATTTCAGATATCTGCTCAAGAAGCATGTTCTGTTTTTCTTCAGCCAATTCATCAAAAAAATTAAGAAGCTGTAACTGTCCTTTTTCTTCCAATACATTTCTTATTTCATTAATGTCCATATATATTCTCCCTTAATTTAATAAAAAGAGGCAGACATATTTAATATCTGCCAATATTTATATTTTATTTGTTCCAAAAACAATAACTATTCGTTTCTATTATCATCTTCTGGAGCTTTATAATCATTTTCTGGTGCAACATAATCATTTGTTGTATCTTTGTATACAGAATTTGCATTATTATCCCCATATCCTGTAGGCATATATGCTTCTGGCTGATGATATGAAATTCTAAATGCATTATCCTTATACTCTCTAAAAATCATATAAACCAAAATATATGAAGCACACTGGCAACCACTTATAACGCCTGCCATAACAATGCCAGATCCCAAGCTTGCAAGAGCACTTAAACCATTAACCAAAGCACATACTATAAATATAAAACTTAAATAACCTGAACTGTATGTATTTACCTTGTTACCATCAATAATATTACTTCTAATACCCTTAAGCATTTTTGCCATCTTCATAACATAGATAAGAACGAAAATAAATACAAGAATAAAACCTATGGCAAAGCCCCAGGCCATAGCAACAATAAGAGTTCCAGCTTCCTCAGAATCCAGAAATTCTGTAAGACCATCGTCAAACTCTTCCTTGGTTATGCCATTAATTTCAAAAGCATTACTATTGTTTTCTTCTATAAATTCTATAATATCATCTTTACGATTTGAAATCTCATCTACAATATTATTTGATAACACAGCTACAATTGTACAAGCAACAAGAACTGCAATAATGGCTATTAATACCAATGTGGTTTTTATGTTATAAACCACCTTTAAAACAGTATATCCCTTGGTTTCTAACTGACCGTCATTTTTTGCATTAAGATAAACCATCCAAAGGCCCACACAAATAGCAATACCTAATAAATTAATTGAAGCCCCATTCATCCCATTGCTATCAACAAAATTACTGGAAATATTAAGTCCTGCAACAATTGTTGATAAAATCACCAATGCAAACATCTTCTGACTGGATGCAATTCTTTTGATCTCGCTTTGAATCATGTTCATTTTCTTACTCCTTATATTAAATTATTTCATTATAATGCTAATTGCAGTTACTACTGCAATTATTATAAAACACCTTAATATAATATACCTTTTTTTATAATTCGTCAAATTATTATCGATATATTTTTTAAAATAAAACCTAGAAATCTTTATGAAAGTATTCCCGGCAAATATCTATTTTCTGCCATATGTTCTAAATTCATATTTTATGTCTTCATACTCAAGAACACCTGATCTATCTGTTATTTCCCAAACATCATCTTCATCGAGATTTGGAATAAATGTATCTGCCTCAAATTCCTTATCGATATAAGTGATATATGCCGTATCACAATATGGAAGCAACTGTTTATAAATACTTCCACCACCAATTACATATATTTCATCATTTTCAAATTCCTTAAGAGCTTCTAAAGCTTCATCAATGCTATAAACTGTAATGGCACCATCCACAGTAAAATCCCTTTCAAGAGCAATTACAATATTGTTTCTATTCTTTAATGGTTTTGAATTCGGGAAGCTAAGCAAAGTATTCTTACCCATAACCACCGTATGTCCAGTAGTCTTGGTTCTAAAGAACTTCATATCATCTGGAATACTTATTAAAAGATTACCCTTATACCCTATGGCCCAATTCTTATCCACAGCAACAATTAAATTCATCATAATGTATTTTCCTCACTTATTTCTAATCACTTATTCTTCTAAATTGCAATTGGAATATTTTTAATTTGCTCACCAAACTTATAATCCTCAATAATCAAATCATCTGTTGTAAAATCATAGAAGTTTTTTACATTAGGATTTAAACTTACCTTTGGTGCCTCAAACTGCTCTCTATTAATTAATTCTTCAATAATAGGCACGTGCTTATCGTAAATATGAGCATCTGCTATTACATGAACAAACTCGCCAACTTCCATGTCACTAACCTGGGCAAACATCATAAGAAGCAACGCATACTGACATACGTTCCAATTATTTGCCGCAAGAACATCCTGTGAACGCTGATTTAAAATTCCATTTAAAACCATTTTATAACTATCTTTTTTCTGGGTAACATTAAAAGTCATGCTATAAGCGCATGGATATAAATTCATTTCTGATAAATCCTGATGAACATAAATATTGGTAAGAATTCTCCTGCTGAAAGGATTGTTCTTAAGGTCGTATAAAACCCTATCCACCTGATCCATGTCCCCTTCTTTATAGTGATGTTTAACACTCATCTGGTATCCATAAGCTTTTCCAATTGAGCCATCAGGTTCCGCCCATTCATCCCAGATATGTGGTTTTAAATCATTAATATTATTAGATTTTCTCTGCCAAATCCAAAGAATTTCATCCATGGCACTTTTAAGTGCAGTTCTTCTAAGGGTTAATGCAGGAAACTCCTTACTTAAATCATATCTGTTTACAACTCCAAATTTTTTTATGGTGTATGCAGATGTGCCATCTTCCCACTTAGGACGTACCTTTTCACCTTTAGTATCAGTCCCATTATCAAGGATATCCCTGCACATATCCACAAATACTCTATCCGCGTAACTCATAACTCCTCCATACATTCATAAATATATGTTTTGCAATTGCAAAACACAGATTAATTGTATATTATTTTATGTATTATTTCAATGATAAAACAAAAAAACGTTACATTAAAGTAACGCTTTTTTTCAATTTATTTGTAATTATCAAATTCCTTAACATACCGTTCTACATATCCTTCTACATAAACACCTTCGTCTCTATATTCTTCCTTGAATAAGGTACCTTGCTCTCTGATAATCTGGATTTTCCCCATATCAACATAAGGAATCACACAGCTAACATATTTTTTCGACTCCGATATTATCCTTCTCAATGAACTATCTAATTCATCAAGACCTATTCCCTGTTTTACAGAAGTCTTAATTACTACATCTGCCCGCTCATCCACAATCTTTATTGGTTCTTTACCATCTATTTCTAATCTATCAATTTTATTAAACAGGGTTATTATTGGTACATCTAAAACTCCCAATCCATCAAGAGTTTCATACACCGCCTCAACATGTCTGTCACTGGCAGAATTTGAAACATCCACCACATGAATGATAATGTCTGCATAAAGGGCCTCTTCCAATGTACTTCTAAAGGCATCAATCAAATGATGTGGAAGTTTCCTAATAAAACCAACTGTATCCGTCAAAAGAACCTCTTGACCATCCGATAGTTTGCATACTCTAGTAGTTGGATCCAATGTGGCAAATAATTTATCCTCCTCTAATACATTTGCATCAGTAAGTGTATTAAGAAGTGTAGATTTTCCCGCATTTGTATATCCAACAATTGCAGCATTTAAAAGACCTTGTTTCATTCTCGATTTTCTTGTAAGTTCTCTATGTCCCTTTATTTCATCCACTTCTTTTTTTAATTGTGCGATTCTCTCTCTAATAATTCTTCTATCTATCTCAAGTTTCTTTTCACCCGGTCCCCTTGAACCTATACCCACACCACTGTGAGCACCTGCTGCTGTACCACCCTGTCTTGAAAGATTTTTCATTCCTATAAGCCTTGAAGACCTGTATTTTAACTGGGCAAGTTCTACCTGAATCTTTCCTTCCTTTGTTTTGGCTCTTCCGGCAAATATATCAAGAATTATTAAGGTCCTATCCATAACCTTACAATCAAGTGCATCTTCTAGATTCTTATACTGGGCAGGACTTAATTCATCATCTGCTATTATTCCATCCGCCTCAAAAGTAATAAGGTTTTCCTTTAACTCTTCTATCTTACCTTTGCCTATATATGTGCCCGGATGTATGGATTCTCTGGGCTGAATCACTTTTAAAACAACCTCTGCCCCTGCTGTATTAACAAGTTCTTCAAGTTCGTCCAAAGACTCAGAAACATTGCCATTTCCAACATCCACAGCAACTAGTATATACTTTTCCTTTACTTCTTTTGTCTCAAACATTAAAACTCCTTATGTTTAATATACACACTTAACCTTTTATTCTCCCAAAAAGTTCTTTATGCATTTACAATTTTACCTGTGTATAATTGATAGTATTTGCCTTTCTTTTCAATCAATTCATCATGAGTACCCTGTTCTATAATATGTCCTTGATCTAGTACCATAATACAATCGCTATTTCTAACAGTTGACAATCTATGGGCAATAACAAATGTAGTTCTTCCCTTCATCAAGGAATCCATACCCTTTTGAATGAGTTTTTCTGTTCTTGTATCAATGGAACTTGTGGCTTCATCCAAAATCAATACCGGTGGATTTGCGATGGCTGCTCTTGCTATGGCGAGAAGCTGTCTTTGGCCTTGGGAAAGATTTGCCCCCTGACCAGTAAGAACAGTATCATAGCCCTTAGGTAATCTTCTTATAAAACCATGAGCATTTGCAAGTTTTGCAGCAGCAATTACTTCCTCGTCAGTAGCATCAAGTTTACCGTACTTAATATTATCTTTAACAGTACCTGTAAATAAATGAGTATCCTGTAAAACTATACCAAGAGAACTTCTAAGGGCATGTTTTTTAATCTTATTGATATTAATTCCATCATACCTAATTTTACCATCATCTATATCATAAAATCTGTTAATAAGATTAATTATGGTTGTCTTTCCTGCACCAGTTGCACCAACAAATGCAATCTTTTGTCCCTGTTTTGCATCAATATCTATATTATACAAAACCTGTTTTTTAGGTGTATATGAAAAGTCAACATCATCAAATAAAACCTCGCCTCTCATAGGCTTATATTCTGTTTCACCGCTTTCCCTGTGAGTATGTTTCCATGCCCAAAGACCTGTTACCTCATGGCATTCTGAAAGTTTACCATTTTCTTCTTTGGCATTTACAATTTCAACATATCCCTCATCAGTTTCTGGTTTTTCATCAAGAAGATCAAAAATACGTTCTGCACCTGCCATGGCCATAATAATACTATTTAGCTGCTGACTCAACTGACTTACCGGCTGACTAAAGGACTTATTAAAGGTTAAGAATGTAACCAATTTACCAATAGTAAGTCCAAAGAAACCGTTTATTGCCATTAAACCGCCAAATACAGCACATAATACATAACTTAAGTTTCCAAGCTGTGCATTAATAGGCATGATGATATTTGCAAATCTATTTGCCTTATCAGCACTTTCAAACAGTTCGTCATTTATCTTATTAAAGTTTTCTATGGATTCTTCTTCATGACAGAAAACCTTAACAACTTTTTGACCGCTAATCATTTCTTCAATATAGCCATTAACCTTACCAAGATTCTTCTGTTGAGCAACAAAGTTTGTACCACTCTTCATGGCAAGGTGTTTAGTAACATAAAAGGTCAGGAAAATAAGAGTCAATGTAATGACTGTAAGAGGTATGCTTAAATAAATCATACATCCAAGTGTTGCAATTACAGTAAATACCGCAGTTACAAGCTGTGTAAAACTCTGACTTATAAGCTGACGCAATGTATCAATATCATTGGTATACATGGACATGATGTCACCATGACTATGAGTATCGAAGTAACTAATCGGAAGTTTTTCCATGTGTTCAAACATTTCTACCCTAAGATTCTTCAAAGTCCCTTGAGTTACATATATCATGATTCTAGACTGAATAAATGTTGCCATTACACCAATTGCATAAAATATGGCAACTCCCATGATGGGCTTTTTTAGCCCTGATAAATCCCCATTACCTTTCTTTAAAACTGGAGCAATATAGTCATCAAATAATGTCTGCATAAACATGGTTCCCCGTACAGATGCAACTGTACTTAAAATAAGGCAGATAAATACTATTATCATATGTGCTTTATAATACTTAAACACATATGACATTATTCTTTTAAATGTTCCTTTTTTTACCTGTTTAGCGGATGCTCTTCCCTGAGCCAATGAATTTCTAGGCATTATTCATCACCTCCTTCATCAAAGTCACCACTTCCTGTTGTTTGTGATTCATAAACATCTCTATAAATCTCATTGTTTTTCAACAACTCTTCATGATTACCAAAACCATTAATCTCCCCTTCATCCATAACAATAATTCTGTCACAATCCTTAATACTTGATACTCTTTGAGCAATAATGATTTTTGTTGTTCCTGGAATTGCCTGGGCAAGACCTTTTCTTATATTGCTATCAGTAGTTGTATCAACGGCAGATGTAGAATCGTCAAGTATTAAAATCTTAGGATTCTTAAGTAAGGCTCTTGCAATACATAATCGTTGCTTCTGACCACCTGAAACATTACTTCCTCCCTGTTCAATATATGTATCATATCCATCAGGCATTCTGTCGATAAATTCATCAGCACATGCTAATTTACAAGCCCTAATGCACTCTTCTCTAGTAGCATCACTTTTTCCCCACCTTAAGTTATCAATAACGGTTCCTGAGAATAAAACGTTTTTCTGAAGTACAACCGAAACATTGTTCCTTAAAACTTCAAGATCATATTCCTTTACATCAACTCCGCCAACCTTAAGTGAACCTTTTGTAGTATCATATAAACGGCTTATTAAATTAACCAAACTACTCTTTGCACTACCGGTACTTCCAAGGATTCCTATTACCTCGCCAGACTTAATATTCAGATTAATATCCTTTAAAACATCGTCCTTAGCATCTTTATTATATTTAAAACATACATCCTTAAACTCAATACTTCCATCCTTAACTTCCATAACAGGATTTTCAGGATTAACAATATCAGGTTCCTCATTAAGGATTTCAGAAATTCTTTCTGCACTTGCCATACTTAATGATATCATGACAAATACAAAGGAAAGCATCATAAGACTAATAAGAATATTCATGCAATATGTTAAAAGATTAGTAAGCTCGCCCTGGGTTAAATCCCCTGCTACTATCATCTTTGCCCCGAAGAAACTAATTAAAAGGATGCAAGAATAAATGGTAAACTGCATTAATGGAGCATTAATAACTACAAGGCCCTCTGCTTTTATAAACATTTTATAGACATTTTCCGATGCTTTTGTAAACTTACTCTTCTCATGCTCTTCACGAACATATGCCTTAACCACTCTTATTGCAGTAACATTTTCCTGTACAGAATTGTTTAATTCATCATATCTTTTAAACACCTTATCAAAATACTTCATGGCAAGTTTTGATATACCAAAAAGGATAAGTCCCAAAAATATTACTGCGATTAAATAAATACTTGCAAGTCTTGGACTTATGAAAAAGGAAAGTGTCATGGCAACAATTAAGGACATAGGTGCCCTTGTACACATACGTAAAATCATCTGATATGAATTCTGTATGTTTGTAACATCCGTCGTCATACGTGTTACTATTCCTGCAGTTGAAAACTTATCTATATTTGAAAAACTAAACTTTTGTACTCTTTCATACATGGTTTTTCTAAGATTCTTTGCAAGACCTGCTGATGCACGAGCGCCAAAAACTCCCCCTAAAATTCCCCCAGCCAACGCCAAAAGGGCAAGTACAACCATTAATACACCCATTTTTATAATATGATTAAGGTCTCCCTTGTTAATTCCATCATCTACAATAGACCCCATACACATAGGTATTAACATTTCCGCTATGACTTCAATAATTATTGAAGCTGGAGTTAAAAGCGATGATAGTTTATATTCTTTAACCTCACCTAATATTGTTTTAATCATAGTTCCTCCTACTAGTCTGTTCAATAACCAAATTCTATCAATACATTAAAAAGCCGTCAACCGACGGCTTTTTAATCACTCTGCTTCAATCATACCAACAACTTTACTAACCACATCCTGCTTATCCATATCCAAAGAAATTGCTATCTCACCACAAACTTTATCACAAGCGGTAGTAAAGTATTTTTCATCACTGTTGGTGACTTTTTTACCATTAGCTTCACGCATCACTTTAATCTTATTTAGGGTTTTCATAATCTTGATCATTTCAGACAGTTCACAGCTCTTTAAAGCCGTTTTATACATTTCCTCTCGAACTTTGTCACTGTCATCCCATACAGCTTCAATCTCTTCGATACTATTTAAAAACTTTTTCGCTTCTTCTTTAGATATAACATCTCTCATTACAATAGCTGTATTATCAATTGGGGTATAGATCATTCCGGATGCATATACAGGTGCTAATGTGTAGTAATCCTTGTCAGCAGGTATTCCAGTGATATCAAGTTTTCCAACTCTTTCTACCTTACACACTCCACTGGCACCATAGATAATATAACTTCCTTCTTTAAACATACTGTCCTCACTACTAATACTATGTTTACATGTTACATATAATTGATTCCCCTATCTAAAATTCCCTGTTTATATTGTATCACAAATATGTAAAAATGTCAGACATTCTTTTTATCTTTTGCATTTTTGTCTTATTATCACTTTGCTTTTTTTACTTTTTTTGTGCATTATTTTCTACTAATACGATTAAGTAAATTAAATACAAATAAATGTTTTGTATGTATAGGTATTATTCTTTTTGGAGACATTATTTTTGCAAACATTAAAAGTGTCTTTCTATCTGCATGACCAGATGTATGAATGTAATAAAACTTGCTTGTAAACAGTCTTGCCTTATGCACAAACTCTCCCATGTCTTTCTTATAATTTGAAAGTTGTTTTATAATGTAATCAAGTCTTTCTGAGAAAATAAATATAGGCTTAAATTTTCTGAAAGAGCACATATTTTCAAGATATTCATCCTTATCCTTAACAACACATACAAATCCATGCTTGTATGCATCACTGTTTCTCTCAGGCATTCCTATTTCAATATTTTTTATATCATACCTGTAATCATATCTTCTTCCAAATTTCACAAATGCCCTTATTGTATCCCTACTCTCTTCATCCATAAAGAATTGCATGTCATTCTTTTTTGCAGCCTGATAAAAAGCCACTACAGATTCAAAATCGAATTCTGAAACATATACATAAGCAAATCTATGATGTTTAAAAATGCGAGTCAACTTCTTTTCCATTGACTCAACAGATGGTGAAAACATGGGAACATCAAGTATTCTTGTTCCCTCCATAATTAGAGTATCAATCTTAATATTTTTCTTCTCACAGAGTTTCCTTATTCTTCCAATCACCCTATATCCATTGTAACCATGAAGTCTGAAATCTCCAGTATGAAGTATTACTTTATCAGGAGTTTCAATCAAATACATATATGCACCAAATGCAGAATGATCAGAAAGAATTGCAGTTACAGTAATATCCTTAATGGAAATACTCTCATTGGGACTTAACACTCTGAATCTAAAGAAGTTTCTATCATATCTTTTAGGAGCCCTGATACCTATAACATCCTTTGTTACTTCACTCATGTAAATAACAGTATCAAGAGGAATTTCATCAAATCTTCCCACATGATCAAAATGATGATGAGTAAAGAATACTCCATCAACAGGATGTTTCTTAAAATCATATTTAACATTTCCAAATTTACTACTTGAAAAAGCACTTCCAAAATCAATCATAATCCGAGCTTTACTCGTTTTAACAACTGTTACATTTCCACCTATTTGCCCAGCATGATAAACCTTAATCCTTGTTACACTTTTATGTTTATTTGTTCTTTTTCTCATATTAATCACCATAAAATAAATCTCCCCAAAAACAATAAGATAACAAATGCAAGAAAGCGAAGCAAAATATAAGCAACTTCGTTTTCTTGCTTTTTTATATACAACATCTTAGGTTGCGTACCATATTAAGTTTTACAGGCTTTAGAAGTGGCCACCGCCACCACCATGGGAATGCCCCGATGAACTGTGATGAACTGAAGATCCACCGCCTCCAGAGGACCTGCTTCCACTGTCGGTTTCAATTCTTACCTTAGTAACATTGGAATAAAGGAATACATCATCTCTTCTGGTTAAGTTCAAAGAGTTCTTCTCGATATAATCCTTTGCATTGTCAACATGTCTCACAGTCTTATTCTTTGCCTTAAGACCGAATACTGTAATAAGACCACCTATTGCTGCGGTAGCCAAACTACTGCAAAATGCTGTAAATCTTGCAAATATTGAAACAGGCATATAGCCTGTATCATAAGGTTTTCCCTTTGATGCCTGTTCCAAAAACTGATCACATAAATCAGCATATTTATCAAAAGCACTGTAATAATTACTGCTACCCAAATCTGGCGTTATTTGCTCACCAATATACTGAATACCAGCATCTGTAAATGCATCAATACAATCTCCAGATGTTGTTATGTACCAATCTCTGTTTTCCATTGATATTAAAAGAAGAAGTCCATCTTCTGAGTAACCATTATAGTCATAATAATCATCAGCAAAATTTCTTGGTGTACTTCCATTTAAGGAATATTCTGTAAGAACCACAATATCACAGTCCCACTTATCTGAGTAGATACTCAAGGTTTCCTTAAGTTTGCTTTCCTCACTATCGGATAACAAATCTCCATCATCCACCACATATGCCTTAGATGCATATGTATCTTCTGTAGGAAAAACTGCACCTGTAATTACCATGCACAGGGTAAGCATCATTAAAAATCTTTTCATAATACCTCCCCATTTAAAACAAACATACTAATAATCAAATATAAAACAACAGTTGCTATTAAAAGAATAAGGGCAAATGTTCCCCACATCTTTTTCTTATCAACGGGAAGATCACCAACAAATTTTCCAGTCTGACCATTCATGGCAAATAAATAATTCTTTCCATCAAAGCTTGTATTTAAAATCCAAACTGGATACATGGCATATTTAGCCACACTATCTACTAGATTTATATTCTTTGCTTCAACAGTAACTGAAGAATATCCTGACACCGTGCTTCTAAACTCCGCTTCAGTGGATTTATCAATTCGGCTATTGGCAATTGGAGTACATTTATCCAGGTCTTCATCATATTTATCTGCAAGATAACCAGAAAGATATGCGGTCTGAAAATCTACTGCCTTTGAGAAATCATAAGGTTCTATGGATTCCATAAGGTCATTTGGCATTTTTGATGAACCATCCACAGGTACCTTTGAGAATTTCAAAGTACCCTCTCTGTTAACCATATAATGCTTTGTTTCTGTATATCTGTAATTACCCTTAGTCCAACTTCTTACAGTGGTTGTTTTAAATCTAAATCTGGCATCAGCCGTAGCATCATAAATCCAAAATGGGACATACAACGCCTTTATCTCATCAATATGATTCTGCTCAGTAAATACCTTTGGAAGAAAATGTTTACCCTTGTAATGTTCCACAAGTTTTTTCTTTGCAGTTTCCTTATCAAGTTCAAATGGAATAATATAGTCCGGCTTTAATGCACCTCTAAATGCATTCATAATTACAACTGGATTTCCACAATATGGACAACTTGTTGCACCAACAGTTTCATCACCTACTATCTCACCACCACAGGATTTACAAACGTATACACTCATACCATCTGTATCATTCCACTCGTCTTCGGTTTTATCTTGCCACTGCATGTCTGACTGAGAATCAGTTTTTAATTCTTCATCATATTTCGCCAAAGCATCCACATCAAATTCCGAATCACAATATGGGCACTTCATTTTCTGAGCAGAACTATCAAAAACTATGCCCGCTCCACAATTGGGGCATTTATATTCATTAGTTTCAGCCATATTTCTTCTCCTGTTTACTGTACCTTACTACCACAGTTTGGACAGAATTTCGCTGGATTCTGTGGATCTAATTTATTACCACAATTTGGGCAAAATGCTGGAGCACTAACTTCAGGTTTTTTACCACCACAATTTGTACAGAAATTACCTGTATTAACTGTTCCACAACTACATGTCCAACTTCCTGCTGTTGCTGTTGCTGCTCCTGCCTGAGCCTGTGCATTTGCCGCCTGAGCCTGAGCCTGCTGCTGCTGACCCATTTCAAATAATGCCTGTGCATTATTAGCTCCACCTGCATTCATGGCCATACCCATACCTAAGAATCCTGTCATTGCGCCTGCCTGATTTCCTGCTGCTGTAACCATTGCTTCAGACTGAGCATCAACCATCTTAGCTGCTGCCATTGTTGGATCCTTGTACATAGCTGTTCTCTGAGCATTCTTAATAAGTTCCTGATCCTCATCTGAAAGAGTAATAGGGTTCATTGAGATATTCTCAACTGCCATACCACGCTTTGCGCCCCATCTCTCTTTAAGAGCTTCATTAATACCTGTCTTTAATTCTTCAACATGACCAGGAATCTGATTTGGTCTGATTTCAAGATCTGAAAGTTTTGCAACAGCTGGCTGAAGTCCATCTACAAATTCAGTCTTAAGCTGGCCTGCAATGTCGCTCATCTTATATTCATCAGAAACATTACCAGTAATATTTGAATAAAATACAACTGGGTCTGTAATTCTAAATGAATAAATACCATTGCATCTGATTGAAACATCAATGTCAAGACCAATTTTACTGTCTACTACTCTAAATGGAATTGCATTAGTTGTACCAAATTTATTATCTAAAATTTCCTTTGTATTTACATAGTAAATTCTCTGGTCATGACCTGTGTCACCACCAAATGTAATTCTCTTTCCCCATGTTTTAAAAGACTCTTTAATACTGTCTCCTAAATTCCCTGTAAAGATACTTGGTTCTGTGGATGCATCCCATGTAAATGCGCCTGGTTCAGCACATACTTCCACAATTTTACCCTGATCAACAATAATCATACACTGTCCATCTGCTACGGAAATAACCGAACCATTTGTAATGATATTGTCGCTTCCTTTTGTATTGGATGATTTTTTAGAAGTTCTCTTCTCCCCCTTTACAAGCAAAGTATCATTTGGAATTGCCTCACAAATAAAAAATTCCTTCCACTGATCAGCAAGTGTTGTAGAGCCTGCTGATAATACTGCCTTAATAAGTCCCATAATCATTCTCCTTTTAAAAAAAATTGCAATGTAGTCTCAAAAAATAGATGACCACACTGCAATTATTTTATCATTTGCTTAGGCGATTTTCAATAGTTTAGTTGTTATATGTCTTGCCTTTCTTATCACCATTTACAACTATGCTTCCCATTGAGCAATCAATATTATAATCACAATCTTCATTGTCATTATTTATGTCAATTGAACCCATGTCAGCATCGGCTTTTATCTTGTTAAATTTACCATTAAGATCTGCACTTCCCATGGAAAGATCAGCATCAATATCATTTACATCACAATTATCAAAATCAAGACTTCCCATGGATAAATCAACTCTTGCATAATCAGCAGATACATCATGTAACTCCACTGAACCCATTGAAAGATCCAAATCCATGTCATCACAGGTTATGTCGTATATTTCGAAACTACCCATGTCAAGATCTGCATTAACGTCTATTTCACTTAAATTATCTGGAATATACACTATAATTTCTCCACTTTTACCTTTAGTAAAGTTTAAACCTGAAATTGACTTATTCTTCTTATCTTTCTTCTGTTTAATAATAACTTCACCATTGTTTTCTGTAACAGTAGGAATAATATTTTCAAGAATGTTTTTATACTCTACTTTAAACTCATCACCTGTTTTTATGATAACATTTGCCAAGGATATATCAAATTTTATACTTTCCACTGGAGTAGAAGTTTCTACTGAAATTGTACCTGATTTGGTTTTATAATTATCACCCACAAAAACCTGTGTTGTATTAAGCACAATACCCACAACCACGCATATTGCAGTAATAATAATCAGTATTGTTAAATAAGTGTTTTTACCATTTGATTTCATAATACCTTACTCCTTTACTATAAATGCTTTATCAATAATAAACTTAACTATTGCAGCTAATGGCCAGATTAACCATGTAGTTCCCCAAGAAAATGTAAGGAAACTATTTATTAAATAAAGACATGTAACTGTAGGCCAATATACATCTATAATTGTTTCAATCAAACTACTCTTGTATCTTACATGACTGTCTTTAATCGAGTCATAATTTCCGGCAAATACTTCTCTATCATTAACATTCAAAAGATTCTTATAAGCATTTGATGCAATACCTGCATGAACAAAGAAGAATACACCTAAAGCCACAAATGTAAAGAATACTATTCCAGAAGCCATTTCCATGTAACTTGCCGTTGTCAGACTTCCTGTTGTATCAATTGCATCTAAAACAATTTCCGATGTGATGAATAATAAAAACATTATTCCACCTACAATACGCTCCACAAGATATACTGAATCAAATTTCTTCTTTTCCTCTGAAACAAATGAAGCTGTCTGATATTCGATAATACCTTGTTTCTTCTCTATGAATTTCCATTTGCTCATTTTAGAACCGGCAATAATAAAGCAAATAACTCCAATTCCAATCATAAAGAACAATCCAAGTGCGCCAATTGCATCTGCATCAAATCTTGGAATTTCAATTTGATCGAAAATAACTGCAGGAATAAATGCTAAAATACAGAACATGACACCAAGAGCCACCAGCATTGCACTGCTCTTCTTTTCCTTGATATAATCCTTAGCCATCTTCATGGTTATCTTTGTAATGTTTTTGTCAGCAATTACTTTATCGCTATTCTTCAATTCGGATTTAAGTCCAAGTTCCTTTGAAACTTCTTCAAGGTTACCAAATTCAGAGATAACTATACCAATTGCCTCATTTTCACTCTTTCCCTCTTCTAACAGTTCGGTATATTTATCCTCCATCATAATGCCCAGTTCATTCTTGGCTTTTATTACCTCATCGGTTACAGGAAGAGCTGCAAACATATTTTCAAGATAATTTCTGATTGTATCCATTATTTATCCTCCTCTATAAAATTACCAATAACATCTTTGGTAAGATTCCATTCTTCACATTTGTTCTTATAGTATTCCATTCCGGCATCGGTTATTCTGTAATATGTACGTCTTTTACCTGTATCCGCCGATTCCTGTGAAAAACTTTCTACATAACCATTTTTTTCCATTCTTGTGAATGCTGAATAAAGTGTAGTTTCCTTAATGATATATTTTTCAGCAGACATCTGCTTTATGGTCTTTGAAATCTCATATCCATAGGATGGACCTCTCTTTAGAATAAATAAAATAATCGTATCATTATATCCTCTAATTACATCACTACTTATCTGTAACATAATTTTCTCCTTTCTCCACTACCGCTTCTGCTTTATTTATCGTTGCAACGGCTGTCGTACTATGTCTGTCGTAGTAAATATATCATAGTGTGAATTCGATGTCAATAGCAAATCAAAAATTTTTTTTATTTTTCAACTTGTAATTTTATCATATTTAGTCCATACTATAAATATAGTATTTAGAATACTGTGTAATTGGGGTATTAAACTAATATTAATAGTTGAGGAGGTATTAACATGAATGAAAAAACAATGCAAAAGATAACATATGGATTATTTGTTTTAACAACAAAAAAAGATGATTCCTATAATGGCTGCATTATTAATACTGCCATTCAGGTTACAAGTAATCCAAACTGTTTATCAATAACTGTAAACAAGGCAAATTATACAGAAGAATTAATAAGAAAATGCTGGAGATTTAATATTTCTGTTTTGGCTGAAGATGCAAATTTTGATACATTCAAAAGATTTGGATTTGCTTCAGGCCGTGACACCGATAAATTTAAAGACTTTTCAGATTTTGAAGTTAAGGAAAATGGTATTCCTATAATAACAGCTGGTACCAACGCATACTTCACATGTAATGTACAACAGGTGATTGATTTAGGTACCCATACAATGTTTATTGCCAAAGTTACTGATATGGATATATTATCAGAAACTCCATCGGCATCATATGCATACTATCATGCAAACATTAAACCTAAGCCAGAAAAAACAGAAACAAAATCTGACGCAAAAGTTTGGATTTGCAAAATCTGTGGATATACCTATGACGATTCTAAAGAAGCCATTCCTTTTGAAGAACTTCCAGATGATTGGGTATGCCCTCTTTGCAAGCATCCAAAAAGCGATTTTGAATTACAATAAAAATACGCATCCACTTGAATTTGTGGATGCGTTTTTTAACAAATACTATTTTAATTCCATCACAAGGGAACCCTTTCCCCCACTTGATCTAAAAGTTCCAATTGAACCATTAATAATTGAAAACTGTGGTCCACGATGTCCTATGCAGGCATCAAGGATAATAGGCACGTCTAATTCTCCCAAAACATCAAGAACAGCTCTTTTGTAATCAATTCCAGTAAAGGATTTAAACATGCATGGTCTTCCAAATACAAATCCACTTGCACCTTCAAAGAAACCTGATTCTTTTAATCTCCAAAGTGTTAATGATAGTTCCTCTGCATTTAATGAAAAACTCTCTAAGAACCAAAGAATACCATCATTTTTATATTTATTTATAAATTCAAATGTTCCATCATAAGGAGTACCACCTATAAATGATATTATGTCAAGGCATCCACCTATCATACGCCCCTTTACAACTATCTCATCCTCATCTCTAGCATTTACCCACTTTACCTTATCATCATGATAATATCCACCAAGACCTGTTTCATCATCATGCCAGTCACTTTCATAGTATTCAAAACTGTTTTGCTTAACTATATTGCCACGAAGTATATCAAAGCCTCTATTTACATTATCCTCCCATACTTTCATTCCAAAATCACCAAAATTAAAACCATAAATAGACGCCATGTCACATTTTGTAGTCAAAAAATGTGTAAGATGAGTATTGTCAGAGTATCCCTGAAACCAAGTTGGATTATCCTTTAAAACATCTAAATCCACATATTTAAGCATCTCCATTAAAAAGTCACCACCGGATGCAGATAGAATCACAGACACCTTTTCATTCTTAAAGAACTCATGTAACTCCTTGGCTCTAGTAATACCATCAGCACTTACCCCTCTCTCATCCGCTGTAAATACATGATCACTAAAAATAACATTGATTCCTTTTTTGTTTAGATTCTTTTTTCCATTTTCAAAACGTTTTATTTTTAATTCATCCATCACCCCACAAGATGGAGCGCAAACACCTATTGTGCCACCTGCATTTAAAAACTTAGGATATAACATTTTTCCTCCAATCTCTAATATCAACCATTATAATAATGTATCTGGCTACACTTCAACACATTTACCATAACGCATTGAATAAATAAAAGCCTCCACGTCTTTTTTATACACTTTCTGAAGTGTCTTCTTATATATTCTTAATTGTACCTTATATCTATCCTCCAATTCTTCTAAAGAATTAACATGATCTGATTTATAATCCACCAGTATAACTTTATCCCCTTCAGTAAAATAAGCATCTATAATTCCCTGTATAAGCACTGGCTCATCATCTTCTTTATCTTTCCATAAATCAGATGCAGGCATGGTCATAATGAACTTTTCTTCTCTCTTAAGTTTTCCATTTATTGATGCATTCTTCATTCTGTTATAAAGATCAGTTTTAATAAATCTTAAGAATATATCCTCATTAAAATAGTTATAGGTTTCCTCATCAACAAGGTCATTTTCTTTAAATGTATCAGCCATTTTTCTAAGCATATCTTTATTCTTTTCATCATCATCCTCAAATTCATAAGAATAATCAAATAGTTCAAAGAATCTATGAATTGCACTACCAAATCCTGCTCCAGATTCTTCTTTTTCCTCTTCATTCTTCATAAACTCAGGAATGATCGGATAAACTCTTTTAGGTTTTATAAATTCATCCTCATCCTCATCTTCAAAAACATTAAGAATTCTTTTTGCTTCTGATACACTTATCTTACTTCTTCTTTTTGTCTGTTCATCATAAGGATATTCATAATTAAAATTACTATCAAGTTGTTCCTTTACATCTTCAAGTATATAATCATCATCTTCAAAATCAGCAATATTATTATTATCTTTGGCAATTTCATAACCCACAATCTGATATCGACCATCTGGAGATTCCTCCATATCAAAATCCTTAGGGCTAACTTTCTCACCCATATCGATTATAACCTTTTCTCCATCTCTGCTGGCATTCCCCAGATAAATATGAATATTTACATCCCTGCTTTCTAAATACATCGGATTAGCAATATTAACATAATAATCATCGAGAACATTTTTAAGATTTCTATGTCTTGCCAATGCATAACTCATCACTTTAAAATATGAGTTAGCCTTACATATTATTCCTGGAGTAATCGATACTGATTCTTCATCTAATGTATCATTAATAGTCTTGCTAAACTCTTCTTCTTTTTTAACACTTCCAGAAATAATAAGTTTTTCACATGCTCTTGTAAGGGCAACATATAAAAGTCTTAATTCTTCTCCCTTTAAATCTCTGTCCCCTTTTTCAGAAATAACATTCTTTAAAAGTGTTTTGGTTTTTATTTTTAGATTATTATCAATGCTTTCAAGTCCTAATCCCAAACTTCTATCAAGATTCACATTGGCCTTTAAATCAGTATCATTATACTGATGATTAGAATCAAATAGAATAACAACCGGGAACTGAAGTCCCTTACTCTTATGAATGGTCATAATTCTCACAGCATCATCATTCTCATTAACATCTGTGGCACCATCATTATCAATTTCGTACTCTTTCTGCTTTTCAATATACCTTATAAAATTAAACAACCCCTTATAACTTGATTCTTCATAGTTTAAAGCCATTTCCTTAAGCATGTCAATGTTTTTAATTCTTGTTCTTCCTGCAGGCATTCCTGCTATTAAAAGACCAAACCCGGTTTCTTCGAGAATAAGATTAATTAGTTCATAAATACTAATATAATTAGCCCTCTCTCTAAATCTATTCATATCCTTAAGAAATCTATTAACTTTATGTCTTAACCCCATACGACTGCCATTTTCTGCATACTCAAATACATTTTCGTGAAGTGCAACTTGATTAAATTCAATTTTAATTAAAGACAATTCCTCTTCTGTAAACTGATATAGTTTTGAAAGCATTACAGCTGTTAATGGAATATCAACTCTTGGATTATCAATTACAGCAAGGATATCTAACATAAGCTGAACCTCTTCCGATGAAAAATATCCCTTTGAACTACTGCTATATGCATCTATATCCATATTGGCAAGTGTATTTATTAGCATCTCATCATACTTCCGGCTTCTGGTTAATATGGCAATATCACTCTTCTTGCAATCTCTATATTTCTCTGATTTATTATCATAAACTTTAAATCCATTTTTAGAATCCAGCAAACTCTTTATTCTGGATGCTATCATATAGCTTTCACAAGCAGCTCTTTCCATGGAGTTTTCTTCATCACATAAAACCAAAAACTCAGTTTCATTAATGCCAGGACTTAAACTTTCCTTATAATCCGCATGATATCTTAAATAGTTTTTCTCATCATAATCCACTTCTCCAACTTCTCTAACCATGACCTGCTTAAAAATAAAGTTAACGCTGTCTAGTATTTCTTTTCTACTTCTAAAATTATAGTCGAGGAATATGCGTCTTTCATTTGCATCCTTATCCTCACTAAAGGTATCATATTTTTCCATGAATATTTTGGGATTGGAATTTCTAAAGCCGTAAATACTCTGTTTAACATCTCCCACCATTATACGATTATATCTTCCTTTTCCATGGGAAACCGAAGACAATAGGATTTCCTGTACTTCGTTACTGTCCTGATACTCATCTATAAGACAATATGAAAACCTCTTGCTTAAATCAATGGCAGCATCAGTTTTTTCATAACTCTTGCTTTCTTCATTGTATTTAACAAGAATATCAAGCGCTCTGTGACTAATATCATCAAAATCACATATATTATTATTTCTTTTTACTTCACTATATTTATCGGCAAATCTTATGCATAAATCAATCAATATCTTTGCATTTACACCTGCACTTAACATGTCTTTATACATATCATCAATGGATTGAAAGAAATACTTCTTCTGTATTTTTTCCATTATATCGGAAGCATCATCCCTACATTTTTTTGCCTTACTCCAAATCTCTTTATCATCTGATTTTGGTTTTGCTCCATCTTTATATTTAATACTTTTAACACTTTCATATATATCCTTAAAATCCTTTAAAAGCAGCTCCTTTGCCTCCTTTAGATATCCCCTTATGGTATCACCATAACTATCATCAAGGGTTTCATCACTCATAACCAAATTTACAGCTTTCTCTAAGCATCTTACTACTTGACTTAAATCATCCTTAACATATTTTTCTGCTTCCTTAACTGTTCTTGATTCAAGAAATTCTTCCACTGTATTAACATTATATAAATCAAGGCAACTCATAAGCCACTTATTTGGATTTACATAAGCTCTTGAATATCCAAAAAGTTTTAGTATGATTCCCTCAAGTTGTTCTGTTTTTTTAGCAGATGTGTAATACATTAAAAAGTTTTCAATATCATTATCCTTTTCCTGTTCTAGTTCTTCAAAAACATCATCAAGCATTTCCATGCATGTATCAGACTTAAGAAGTTTGCACTCTGCTTCATCGCCAATTCTAAACATTGGATCCAAATCCGTAAGATTATAAAACTCCCTAACAACCCATGAGCAAAAACCGTCTATTGTCATAATCTTTGCATTATTAACAAATGACATCTGTTTATATATATGTTCATCTTCAGGGTTTTCCATGTACATTTCAGTAAGCTTATTCAGTATTCTTTCCTTCATTTCTCCAGCAGCCGCCTTTGTAAAGGTAACAGCCAAAATGGTATCTATGTCAACTGGATTCTCTTTATCTGTAATCAGTTTTATTATTTTTTCAACCATAACAGCTGTCTTACCTGATCCTGCTGCTGCAGCCACAAGTATATCCTGATTTTTTGATTTTAATACTTCTTCCTGACTATCAGTCCACTTTGTCGCCATTTTTTTCCTCCCTAATAGTATCAATAACATCATCAGACTTAACCGTCATTTTATTATAACTGTCATTTTTATTATACATCGGCTTAAATCTGCATACACTTCTATAATCGCAGTAAGTACATCCAGTTTTTGCATTCTTTGAATCTCCATCCTTTTCCATGTATGGATTTCGTTTAATGCATCCTGTAAACATTTCATTATTAAGTCTATTTATGCTTTCTTCCGTATACTCTCTAAGCAGTGACAAATCTACATTTGAAAGAATCTTGCTTCCAGCCCCAAATGTGCCACCCTTTTTATTTCTTTTAACCTCTATAACTTCAGAATTCTCACCCTCATTCGAAAGATCTTCATCATTAAATAGAATTACATCTAATTCATTTAGTGTTTCTCCACTAAGTTTGCATTTTGAGGCGCGTTTTTTTCGTATTTTCCCTAAATCCAAAGCCCCATCAGTAAGAACATCTTTTCTGTCTATATATTCTTCCTCATCAACATGGTAATAATATGCTCCTGTAGGGATTATTTCTTTGTCCTTATATATTTTTTGCAGACTCTTTTTAACATCATTCATATAAGCAAGAAGTTGCAATTGAAGATTATAATATACCTTCGATAAATCAAATCCTACTTTTCCAGACTTATAATCAATTATGCGGAAGTATATCTTATCATCTTCTTCATAAATATCAACTCTATCCACTCTTCCCCTTTCCACAGGATACTCGAAAAAAGCAGGCTCAAATTTTCCTTTTTTCACCTGATATTCAATATTTTTTGTAACTTCGCCTACAGCATCTATTATTCTTTTCATTTTAAAGGAGCCCTTAGCATCTTCCTTAAACACACCAAGGTTTTCTCGCTTACAAGCGACTCTCTCCACTGCCTCCACAAGACTATCGTTTCTTACATCGTCATTTAATTCATGCCAGGTTATTCCTTTTTCCTTAAGTATCTTAGAAAACTCTTCCAATGTATCATGATAAAGATTTCCTATGGCAATACTATTAACCTCGTATTGTCCTCTGCTTAATATACCAAGACCGCCCTTGGCAAATTCCTTATAAGGACACTCCGCCCATCTTTCATAACCTGTAATACCGATTTTATTCTTAAGAGCAAATAAATCATTAGCGACACCACTGTCAATATCATCATCATGTTTCCAAAATGAAGGACCATTAAGAATCATCCTACATTTTTCCTCATCATCAAGTTGACTACATACATTAAAAACAGATGTCCATGTTTGATAAAGCTTGATTACTTCTTCATTTTCTCCCCTTATATTCATTAATTCATTTATGGTATCAACCCTATTTGCCAGCATTTTCCTTGTAATTTTAGGATTATATGCTTTACTTAAATCAAAATATGAACTCTTATTATCTGTGGCAACATCCACTATTTTTACACCTGGACAAATATCTTTAATATTTGATATAACCTGTGATGGGATTAATGTTCCACCGCTTTGCGAAACATTGGCATATGAAATAAATAGTCTTTCCGATGGCTTTGCCAATGTGTTTAAAATATAAAACTTTTTAATAAAAACATTCATACGCTCATCAGGAGCCACCTCAATGTTTTTTTCAAATATGTATCTTCTGTCCTGTTCTGAAATTATGGAATTTCCACTGCCTGTATTTAGTACATAATCCTCATTCATGCCACATACAAATAATGCCTTTATTTCATCAACACGACTTCTTTCAATATCCCCAACTATAACCTGATCATAAGCATTTGGTATTTGTCCAATACTGATACCCTTAAGCCCTTCTTTAAAGAGTTCATTATATTTTTTAGCCCCACATTTCTCCTCACCCAAAAGACTAACTAAGGTATCAAATAATTCCATCAATATCTTATAAACTGAAGAATACTCAAAACTTAAATACATATCCCCCTGTTCCTCAAAATCGATTCGTAGTTTTTCTGCCTTTTCTTGAAAATCCATTTCGATGCAATAATTATACAAAGCATTGGTAATGTCTTTTACTGTAGTCTTTCTGTCTTTAATAACCTTCCAAACTTTTTCAATTGGATAGTAAACACATTTTCTAATTCTGTTGATTTCTTCAAGTCCTTCGTCAGTATATAAAACCTTTTTATAGAAATCATTTTCCCATGCTTTTTTTCCTTTAATGCCAGCTGCTAAACAATAATTTTCCAACATGTGAATTTCGTACTCGGACACATTAGTAAAATATCTTTTCAGATAATGAAAAACACTGTTAAAACTGAAATTACTTTCAACAATGTCAAGGAGTGCACTCAAGGTATCCATAATCGGATTATCAAGGATTGCTCTTCTATTATCAATAAACGCAGGAATGTCTAACAAATCCATGCTTTCTCTTAAATATCTGCTGTATTCAGAAAGATTACCGGAAACCACCGCAATATCCTTATACCTGTATCCCTTTTCTCTAACCAATTCGCAAATCTTAGATACTATATAATCACATTCTTCCCTTGGATTGTCACAGTTAAGTATTTCTATTCCGTCACAGTCCTCATTATATTTTTCTCGTTTTCCCTTTTCAAAAAGATTCTCACAAAGATACTTTAATCCCTTGTTATTTTCATGTCTAAAATCTTTGTTTAAAAACACATCTTCATCCAAAGGCTTGTTTTCATCATTAGCTATTTTCTTAACCTTAAGTATTGTATTTTTGCTCAAGGAATATAGTTCATGATCACTTGCATATTTAACCGGATATTCACCTGCTCCAAGCATCACAGAAACTGTTACACCTTTAGAATACTTAATCAGTTCCCTAACTGCCTCATACTGTATTGGTGTAAAACCTGTAAAGCCATCAAAATATATGTAACTATTCTTTATAATATCAGATTTTGAAATAAGTGAAATTGCCCTTCTAAACACTTCATCCTTACTTTCATATCTTCCTTCAGATGCCTTTTTCATGGCATCAGAAATGGTTTTGATATCTTCTATCTTTGCATGCAAAAGAGGCATATCTTCAGTATCTTTTAATAACTGTTCATATGCCTTTTCATCAATGTTATATTGGGAGAATTCAGAAAGCTGTGTTCTTATTTGTCCAGCAAATCCCATCATGTCAGCCTTATTCTGATAAACCAATAAGTTTTTCTTTTGCTCATATATTACTTTTTTCAACAAAAGAGTTTCACAAATATTTAGTTTATCATTATGTATCCTTATTCCCAGTTCACTTGATAAATAATAAGAAAGTCTGTCAAAACTGTACACATCTATATTAATTGCTGCATTATCCGGATGAAGTTCGCACACCCGTAACTGTGAGCTTAATGTATACTGATCTGGAACAATTAAAATATAGTTTTTATCAGGATTCTTAACTGATTCACTGATAATCTCATCATAAACTCTTTTTGTTTTTCCACTTCCCGGCCCACCAATAATAAATCTAACTGCCATATTTTCACCTACCTTAAGTAATATACTATTATTTAATCTAAATTTTCTATCATATCCCTATAGGTCCTAGCAACATTTCTGAATGTGCTAGCTAATGATAAATATCCTTCTAAATCACATTCATATGCCAATTTATCATATTGTTCTGCTGCACCCACATAATCTGTTCTTTCTATATCGGTACCAACTACCGTTTTATAAAAAAAACAAAAAACGGTAGTTCCCGGGGCTGTGCCCCGGGTGTCTTAAGTCTAATTTTCCGTGCTGACTCTCGACATAACTACCGCCATTGCTGCACCTACGAAAAAAGCTACAATACGCTTAAAATCGTAGTTGCTTCCCAAGATTGCCTTGAAAAATGGTATTTTATAAAGATGCGCTTCATAAAATAAGCCAAAGTACTTCATCATCTCAATACCGGTAAATGCTATTGCCACCAAAAATGGCAACATCCAAAAGCCTTCCGGTACCAATGTGTAGAAAAATGTACATACCATAAGAACTAAAACCCCCGCTGCTAAGTATGTCTTAGCAAATTCATCCTTACAATATAGCATCAAATAAATTTCCACACCAAGAAGTACTATCGTGACAATCAAGAATTTCATTCTAGCCATTGCTTTTACCTCGACTACTTCCCTTATTATTAACAATAACTTCTTATTCGTAATTCTACCACATTTATCGCCATAAAAAAAGCAAATTTTTCGTTATTTTAATATCAATCTAATGGAAATAACTACACATATTTAATCCTCTATAAAGGCCTCGTTTTCTCCAGCATTTATTCTGTCAGCATTCTCTTTAATATGCTTATTTACTTCCTCATCATGTCCAACCAGCGCAGCAAATGGAGCAAACTGAGCAGCTCTGTTTTTCATGCTCATTCTTTTATGTTTCTTTGATGTAGGAGCCTCTAAATTAATAATATCATCATACTTATGCGTTTCTTTCATTTTCTTATTACTTACCTCTTATACTGGTGTTTCATGCCTTATGACCACCTATCTGCTCATTTCTTTCTCTTGCAGTTGCACCCTTCTTAAAATTAGTACCCTTTAAAATAGCATTCTTTCCATATTTTTCTTTTATTTTAAGCATCATATCTTGCATGGTTTTTTCATCATCTACATTATGTTCAAAATACTCTGTTTCACTTTCAGATTTTTTCTCACATTTATTATTTTCAACGTTATTATCTGTAACATTTTCATCATTACTTATCGTATTATAATCTGACATTACATCAAAAAGACTCATTTGCTTAAATTCATTGGCCTTTTCATTTTCCTCTAATCCCCTGCTTTTAATAACAACATGATTTACATTAACAGTCATGCGTCTAATGGAAAACTCAGGATTGGTTTTCTCATCAAAAATACTAAGTGTTGCCTCTATTATTTTTGATGCCAAATTTGTATACTCATCAAGATTGTAAGTCCCCTGGGCATGTTTTGGAACCAACCTTCCATAACGGTCTTCCTTTATTTCGCCATCACCATTTGTTACTTTGTTTTTAAGGATATTAATGTTTTCAATATCATAACCCACGTATACAACCACCTGATTACAAAGCAGTTTTTTCTTTGTTAAATCAAGAGCCATGTGTTCAGCCATTTCTGTTATAACGACTCTTGCCTCATCATTTCTATATGGTCTTTTTAATACCTGTCCAACACTCAAAGAATTAGTATCAGGTCTATAATTTTTAATATCCTTTATAAGGCATGGTTCATATCCCCATGCATGGTCTATTAAGAGTTCTGCATTAATTCCAAACATTTTATACAACAAATCTTCATTGTAAAAATCTTCTTCCTTACCAATTGAACACCTGGCAATGTCTCCCATGGTGTATAGTCCTACAGACGCAAGTTTTTTTGCATAACCATTACCCACTCTCCAAAAATCCGTAATAGGTCTGTGATTCCATAAAAGCCTTCTATAGCTCATTTCATCAAGACATGCTATTCTAACGCCGTCACTATTGGGTTTCATATGCTTAGCAACAATATCCATTGCTATTTTACACAAATAAAGATTTGTCCCTATACCAGCTGTCGCCGTAATCCCAGTATTGTTTAACACATCTTTTATCATAACCATGGTAAGTTCTTCGGCAGTCATATTATAAAAATTCAAATAGTCTGTTAAATCAAGAAAAATCTCATCAACCGAATATACATGAACATCATCAGGTGAAATATACTTTTGATAAATATCAAAAATACGAACACTCACATCCATATATAATGCCATTCTTGGAGGTGCGATAATGAATTCAAGTTTTTCCTTTATGCCCTGACTTTCTCTTAAGGCATTAATCTCATTAACCTTTTGTTCAACTTCAAAAAGCCTTGCTCTTCCAGGAATTCCATATGCTTTTAGGGAAGGAGTAACTGCAAGGCAAATAGTCTTAGAAGTCCTGCTCAAATCTGCCACCACCAAATTTGTAGTTAAAGGATCAAGTCCCCTTTCAACACATTCCACGGAAGCATAAAAAGACTTTAAATCTATGGCTGAATATATTCTGTTTTTATTATTGCTATTAATTCCTTTTGTATTCATTTTTTACCATCTTCTTTAATGTACTATAAGAATTCGTGAATTATAATATTACATTTCATTTCTACTAACAATCACTCATTATCCAAACCATTGTCTAAACTATTATCTAAACAATTATCCAAATAATTATCCAAATAATTATCCATAATGTCATTCAAACTGCCATCCAAACAGCCATATAAGTCGCCATCCAAACAGCCATATAAATCGCCATCCAAACATTTGTTTGTATTTTATCATATAATATTTTTTCTTTCAATGATATTTTTAAAAATATTTACATATTCCAGCCATAGAAAATTTCAAAATTATATTTTTTTCAATAAGTATTATTATAAATAAATCATCTTTTTAACTAGCAAAACTATTACTATATAAAGTAATAAGACTATCACTATATAAAGTAATAAGACTATCACTATATAAAGTAATATAACTATTACTATATATAGTAATACACCCAAATAATTAAAATAGCGTTTTTGAATGCACCAAATTTATAAATCATATAAAACAAATTACACCCAAATGTCTGGTTATGGACATTTGAGTGCAATATTTTTCTTAAATATTAACTTTTCTGTTGTTACTTAGACTTATTTTTTACACCCAAAGTCACTATTGAGGCAGAATAGGTGTAGTATCAATTTTAAACTTGTTATTATAATACACGCAAAATCCATTTTTTCAGATATTGGGTGTAAAAAAAATTTCAAATCAAATTTTATGATATGCCTAATTTGCCAAAACTAATCAACTGGGTGTAAAATCACGCAGGCCGTGCAGACCTTACCAGCTATTCCGCAGGCCATGCAGACCATGCCAGCAACGCCACTCTATAGACTTCCCTTTGTTGAAAGCACGTCAACAATTCTTCCGTCTGTCTTGGTTGCAAAGTCAAGAGCCTTGGCAAATGACTTAAATATTACCTCGATCATGTGGTGATTATTTGAACCACTAAGCATCTTTATGTGGAGATTCATGCCTGCTGTATAAGTAATGGCATAGAAAAATTCCTTTGTCATTTCAGTATCAAAATATCCCACCTTGTCAGTTGTAAACTGTGCATCAAAAACAAGATAAGGTCTTGCTGATAAATCAAGGGCACAAAGGCATAAGCTTTCATCCATAGGAAGGATAACTGAACCATATCTGTTTATACCCTTCTTATTGCCAACAGCCTTTCTTATGGCATTACCAATGGCAATTCCTGTATCCTCAATTGTGTGGTGACAATCCACATAAAGATCACCAGTCACCTTTACTTCCAAATCGAAAAGGCCATGTTTTGCAAAATTGATTAACATGTGATCAAAGAATCCAATGCCTGTATCAATGTCTGCCTTTCCTTTTCCATCAAGATTAATTTTTACATAAATATCTGTTTCCCCAGTCTGTCTTTTGTATTCTGCTACTCTGTCCATTATCTTCCTCCTATTTTTCAAATCAATACTCACCCTCATTAAACAGTATAGGGTTTTCTTATATATCTAGAATTTTTTACTTTTCAGGAAATCTTACTTCAATTGAATTTGCATGTGCAGTTAAACCTTCTGCCTTGGCAAATTTAATTACATCACTACTTACAGGTTCTAAAGCTTCCCTGGAATAATAAATAATACTTGATTTCTTCATGAAGTCATCCACATTAAGTGGTGAAAAGAACTTTGCTGTACCATTTGTTGGAAGCACATGATTTGGTCCCGCAAAATAATCACCAAGTGGTTCTGAACTATATTCACCAAGGAAAATCGCACCGGCATTTCTAATCTTTGTCATGGTGTTAAAAGGATCCTTGGTTACAATTTCCAAATGCTCTGATGCAATTTCATTTGCAACATCCACTGCTTCATCCATGGTATCAACTAAAAGAATATATCCAAAGTTTTCAAGAGACTTCTCTATTATTTCCTTTCTGCTTAATACCTTTACAAATCCATCAACTTCCTCTGATACCTTCTTGGCAAGTTCTTCGGAAGTTGTTACTAAAATACTTGAAGCAAGTTCATCATGTTCTGCCTGGGATAAAAGATCTGCTGCCACATATCTTGGATTAGCTGTTTCATCAGCTATAACCATAACCTCACTTGGACCAGCGATTGAATCAATTCCCACATGTCCATAAACAGCCTTTTTAGCCAATGCAACAAATATATTACCAGGTCCTACAATTTTATCAACCTTCTTTATACTTTCAGTTCCATAAGCAAGTGCAGCAATGGCCTGAGCTCCACCCACCTTAAGAATGGTATCAACTCCTGCTTCTTTAGCTGCTACTAATGTGGTTGGATTAATAACTCCATCCTTTCCCGGTGGTGTAACCATAACAATTTCATCAACTCCGGCAACTTTGGCAGGAACCACATTCATTAAAAGAGATGATGGATATGCTGCCTTTCCACCTGGAACATATACTCCCACTCTTTCAAGCGGTGTAATTTTCTGGCCTAAAAGAGAACCATCAGGTCTTGATGAAAACCAACTCTGACGAAGTTGTTTTTCGTGATGATCCTTTATATTGACAATTGCTTTTCTAATGATATCTACAAGTTCCTTGTCTTCAAGTTTCTCATAGGCCTCATTAATCTCTTCCTCAGTTACTCTAATTGTATCCTTTGTAAGAGTTGCACCATCAAATTTAGCTGTATACTCAAATACTGCCTTATCACCATTTTCCTTAACATTTGCCAAAATTTCATTTACAGAATCCTGATAAGTATCATAATTATTAGGACTTCTTTTTAACAAATCGCTAAGAATATTCTTTTTGCTTTGCTCATCAAGTTTAATAATTCTCATATCTACCTCCATCTATTCAATAACTGACTTCAAATCACGAATAAGCTTACTGATTCTTTCATTTTCCATTTTAAGACTCACTTCATTAACAACCATTCTTGCTGATAATGGGCAAATCTCTTCTAACACTTCAAGACCATTTTCCTTAAGAGTTGTACCTGTTTCAACAATATCAACTATAACTTCTGACAAACCAACAATAGGTGCTAATTCAACAGATCCGTTAAGTTTAATAATCTCGACAGTCTGATGCTTTTTATTATAAAAATAATCCTTTGCTATCTTAGGATACTTTGAAGCAACCCTAATCATCTCATGGGTTTCAAGAAGTTTTTTTGCTGAAGCAGGGCCACATACGCACATACGACATTTGCCCATGTTAAGATCAACTACTTCATATAGTTTTCTATTTTCTTCAAGAATAGTATCCTTGCCCACAATACCAATATCTGCTGCACCATATTCAACATATGTTGGTACATCACTGGCCTTAGCAAGGAAGAACTTAAGGCACAAATCCTCATTGACAAATAAGAGTTTTCTTGTGTCCTTATCCTTCATCTCTTCACAGGTAATACCAATTTTTTCAAAAATACTTAGGCTTGTTTTTGCAAGTCTGCCCTTAGCAAGAGCAATTGTTAAATATCTCATCTATCTTTACTTCTTCCTTTTTATCATTTTCAAAATCATATATACAAACATCATTTGCATTCTGAATGTAATATACCTTAACATTGCCATCTTCTTTTGCCTGATTTAAATAATCCTCATCAGGTATACTGCTGCTTTTTCTTGTAAGGCTTACATTTTCACCCTTATCTCTAAGGAAGTTGGCAAGAGCAATTGCACTCTTTCTATTGAAATGCTTAAATAATACTGTTGTATCAACACTTCCATTATCAACTTCAATTTTTTGTCTCATGAGTGCTGTCATAAGCATATCAACATTAATGGCAAATCCTATGGCTGGGGCATTCTTTCCAAACTGTCCCACAAGATTGTCATATCTACCACCAGTTGCAATGGCATCCCCTGTTTTATAAGTATAAGCATTAAATACAATGCCTGTATAATATTTATAGTAACTTATCATGCCAAGATCAAAGGAAACATATTCCTCCAAGCCATAGATTTTTAAAATATCATATACTTTACGAAGTCGCTCTAGTGCCTTTTCAGATTTTTTGACATCCGTAACTTCATCAGCTTTTTCTAATACTTCTACACCTCCAAATAAACTTGGAAGTTTCATGAACATGTCTTTATATTTTTTATCTATGCCCTTTTCATCCAAAACATCTTCCATACCGAAATTGTTTTTATTGATAATCATTTGAGTAAGTTTGTCTTCAGTTTCTTCATCAATGTTGCATTCCTCAATAAGTCCTTTATAGAATCCAGCTTCCCCAATGGATATCTTAAAATCCTTAAGTCCTGTATTTAGAATACTCTCAACTAATACAACTATCATAAGAGCATCGGCATCTGATGAATTATCTAAAATCATTTCACATCCCATCTGAGTGAACTCTTTTAGCTTTCCCTGATGTTCTGCATTATTAATAAATGTATTACCATTATAACAAAATCTAACTGGTGTTTTAACATCTGTATAGTATTTTGCTGCACATCTGGCAATCGAAGGAGTGATGTCCGGTCTTAATACAAGAGTATAACCCTCTCTGTCAAAGAACTTATACATGTTCTTTGAAGCAACAGAACCTCTTTCCTTATTGAATATATCAAAGTATTCAAACATAGGTGTCTGAATGTCTCTAAAACCATTCTTTCTAAACACGCTATGAATATTCTCTGTAATTGTTACTTTCTTTTGCATCTCACCGGCATATATGTCTCTAACGCCTTCTGGAGTATGTAATAATACTTTATCCATACAAACCTCTTTTCTATATTTTACTTTATCGTGGTAAAGTGCTAACGCGATAACACGATAAATTTAATAGCGCAATAATAACACATTTATCTTGACTTTGTCAAGAGCTTAACAAAATCTATTCTTCTCTATCTTTAATATCCTTATTAATCATCTCTAAATAATGAACCCTCACAGGACCTTCTGATCTTATTCTATAGGACTTGTCTATCTCATCATAAGTAAAACTCTTTCTGCCACCATTACAAGCTCTGTTATAAAACTTAAACACATCTTTAAGGGGTACGTAATATATTTCATTTAAAGATGTAAACTCCACAATTAAAAATGCAATTCCCCCCTGGGCTTCAAAACTATCCATAAACTCAATCTGATGTTTATGAATGTTCATCATTGGAAAAGTCTCCTTAGCACACTCCTTTGCATCAAAACAAATGGGAATTCCCTGAGCAGCGCCAATATAATCAACAGTACTTTTCTGGTCAAAATACGCTAAAGTTATATGCTTTTTTTCATTATCTATTTTAACAGGAGTTATAGGTGTGGGGATTTTCTGAACCACAGCTAACCTTTTTTCTTTATATATCTCATTAACCGTATTTATCATGTCCTCAAGATTTGAACCCCTAAGTCCCCTGGAATTCCATGTAGCCATAATTCCCTCCAATGTTTTTTATAATGCTAATTCTTTCTTGATATCTTAAGCCAAATCATTCCATATTCTTTCAAAATAATCCGGTAAATCACAAATAAACTCTTTATTGTTTAACTCTTTAAGATCACATTCATTAAACCTTAAGCTATATGAATGAAGCAAGTGAAATGATAAGTCATGTTTATTCTTAATATCCTTATTAATCTTACTATCGCCATATTTTAAATCACCAATTATAGGGTGATTAATTGATGATAAATGAGCTCTTATCTGATGAGTTTTTCCTGTTAACAATTCTATTTTTACCAATGAATACTTTTTATCTTTAGATACTTCCACAGGATATATTTTTGTTAGTATCTCCTTACCATTATCTGGCTTTAAATCAAGATTAACAGACACAATATTTTTCTCATTATCCTTATTTAAACTTCCGGATAATAACATTTCCTCGTTAATCTCACCCTTTACAATAGTATAGTAATACTTTTCCATGGTACGTTCCTTAAAGGCCTTTGATAAAACTCTAAGTCCCTTAGAAGATTTACCAACAGTAATAAGCCCACTTGTATTCCTATCAAGTCTATTTGTTACAGAAGGCTTAAATTTAAGTAAATCTTCTTCCCTTAATTCTCCCTTTTCATAGAGATATAGAATAACCATTTCATTTATTGAAATATCATTTTTCTCAGCTTTCTGACTTAATACTCCCGCCTTTTTATTTAAAAAAATAACATTTTCATCTTCATAAATAATATTGCCTTTAATATCTTGAAGCATTTCCTTATCTGCACTTAAAATATCTTGCTTAATTCTCTTAAACAAATCAAGTTTGCCATCACTTATGCCAGTAAGCTTATCATAGGTATCATCAGAAAAAAATATCTTAATTTCATCACCACATTTAAGCAAGCTCTTTCCGTCATCCTTTTTACCATTAAGGGTAATGTTCTTTTTTCGTAACTGTTTATAAATCAAACCCTTGCTTGCATTTTCCAAAAGATTAAACAGATACTTATCTAATTTTACGCCTTCTTCTTTTTTACTAATAATTATACTTTTCATACATTCTCATCTTGATTATACATATTTAATTTATGAATAATTTTGGTGGTAACTCTATGTGGCAATACCTTTGACAAAACATACATTGCTTTCATAGGAACACTGTATATTGAAATATCTCTTTTCTTCAAGCTGTCATATAACGCTCTGTTAACCACATCTTCACACCTTACCATAATGCCCTTTTTATACCAGGATTCCTTATGGTTTTCATCTGCCACATCAAAAAACTCTGTATTAACAGGGCCTGGGCAAATAGTTGTAACCCATATTCCCTTATCATCCACTTCTCTTCTTAAGGCTCTTGAAAATCTAAGTACATAAGCCTTGGATGCAGCATATACAGAAAATTCAGGCTGTGGCATAAATGCAGCAACAGATGCCAAATTTATTATTCTGGAATTCTTACACATATATGGCAACACACTATGAGTAAGTGCAGTTAATGCTCTACAGTTAACATCTATCATTCCTGTTACATCCTGATAGTTTAAACTTTCAAAAGAGCCTGTCTTACCATATCCTGCACAATTAATAAGCATTTTAACCTTTGGTTTTCTTATTTCCAATTCTGAAATAATATCTATCATGGAACTTCTCTGAGATAAATCTGCTTCAAAAACTCTGCAATCCTTTTTTAATTCCTTACTTAATTCATATAATCTATCCGTCCTTCGTGCTATAAGCCAAAATTCATCAATATGCTCCATGTACTCATCAAGCTGTCTTGCAAATTCACGACCCATACCGGATGATGCTCCGGTAATTATTATTATCTTCATTTTCTCCTCCTCTTTGTGGTTGATTTCTTGATTCTCTCTGACCTTACTCTTTCGCCACTGTTTTTATTTTCCACAGTCCTTGTTTTTCCGCCACTGTTTTTACTTTCTACAGTCCTTGTTTTCCCGCCATTGTTTTTATTTTTAACATTCTTTGATTTCTCATCACTACTTTTATGTCTTGTTAATTTGAGTTTTCCTGATATTTTCCTTGGTGGAATCAGACAATTCTTATCAAAACCAATCAGGTCATTTCTACCTGCTTTAAGTAATGCCTCCTTTACCAAATCATAATTCTCAATATTCTTGTATTGCACCAATGCCCGTTGCATTGCCTTTTCATGAGGATTCTTTGCAACATAAACCCTTTCTCCTGTACGCGGATCAATCCCTGTATAATACATGCATGTGGAAATGGTTGATGGTGTTGGATAAAAATCCTGTACCTGCTCAGGAATATATCCCATGTCCCTTATATATTCTGCAAGTTCAATGGCCTCCTTTAAGCCACTTCCAGGATGGGATGACATAAGATAAGGTACAAGATACTGCTTTAAGCCAAACTTTTTATTTATGCTTTCATATTTTTTTACAAAGGATTCATATACTTTATTTTCAGGCTTTCCAAGGAGTCTTAATACATTATCACTAATATGTTCAGGAGCAACCTTTAATTGCCCACTTACATGATACTGACATAATTCTCTTAAAAAGGAATCGTCCTTATCTGCCATAAGGTAATCAAATCTAATACCTGACCTTACAAATACTTTCTTAACTTTTGGTATGTTTCTAATCTTTCGTAAAAGACTAATATAATCCTTATGATCCACATAAAGATTCTTACATGGTTTAGGAAATAAACATTGCTTACCCTTACATGCTCCTAAAGTATCCTGCTTCTTACATGCTTTATGCCTGAAATTTGCCGTGGGACCTCCCACATCATGAATATATCCTTTAAAATCCTTATCCTCTGTTAATAGCTTTGCTTCCTTAACGATGGACTCATGACTTCTAGTTTGAATTATTCTACCCTGATGAAATGTAAGAGCACAGAAACTACATCCACCAAAACAACCTCTATTACTTACAAGGCTAAATTTAATTTCCTTTATTGCAGGAATTCCACCATCCTTTTCATACATTGGATGATATGTTCTTTGATATGGAAGATCATAAATATCATCCATTTCTTGAACAGATAAAGGCTTTGCCGGTGGATTCTGAATCACATATAAATAATCCTTGTATTTTTCCACAAGGCGTTTTCCTGAATAAGGATCAGTATTTTGGTACTGAACATAAAAGCTTTTGGCATATGACTCCTTGCTGCTAACAACTTCTTCAAATTCCGGAAGTAATTCATAATCATATATGCTTTCTAAATCCTTAACCTTAACAACAGTACCATCAATATATGTAATATCAGATGCGCTAAGTCCACTATCCAAGGCATCTGCAATTTCCACTATTGTTTTTTCACCCATTCCATATATAAGTATGTCCGCTCCACTATCTAGAAGCAGCGACCTTTTTACTTTATCAGACCAATAATCATAATGGGAAAGTCTTCTTAAACTTGCTTCAATTCCACCAACAATTATTGGAGTATCCTTAAAGGTCTGCCTGATTAAGTTGCCATATACAATGGTAGCATAATCAGGGCGCATCCCCATTTTTCCACCAGGAGAATAATTATCAAAAGAACGCTTCTTTTTTGATACAGTATAATGGTTAACCATAGAATCCATGTTTCCACCCATTATCAGAAAACCAAGTCTTGGTTTTCCCAAAACAGTTATACTGTCTTTATTCTTCCAATCAGGCTGTGGAATAATACCAACCCTATAGCCATGGGATTCTAAAACCCTACTAATAATGGCATGACCAAAAGAAGGATGGTCCACATACGCATCACCTGTAACATAAACAAAGTCAAGCGCATCCCATCCCAATTCTTTCATCTCTTTTTTTGTGGTTGGTAAAAATCCATTCATAAACTCATCCTACACAGAATTATAAAACTAAAAGTATTCACATATACCGGTAAAATCATCAATAACCATACCGGTAAGTTTCATTTTTCTATCAGTTTCTTCCTTCGAAAAATCATCATTAACAGCAATTACTTTCATTCCTGCATTTTGACCTGATAGTATTCCACTAACAATATCTTCAAATACCAGACAGGCTTTAGAATTAACACCTAACCTTCTTGCGCTTTCAAGATATATGTATGGATCAGGCTTTCCCTTCATTATCTCACTTCCTGTAAGAATAACATCAAAGTCATTTTCCATGTTATTGGCCTTAAGAGCAACCTCAGTAAGTTCTATGGAATTACTGGTGCAAATTCCTGTTTTAATACCTTTTTCCCTTAGTTTTTTTACCAAAACATCTGCACCTTTTTTGGGTTTTACTCTATGTTTATATAAATCATAGGCCATGTCATTCCAGTCATTTTTCATCTTTTCAATGTCATCTTTAATTCCAAATCTTTCCTTAAAGTAAATGGCTGTTTCATGAAAGGATTTTCCTGCAATCCCCTCCTGTAATCCTTCAGGATATTCAACATTATGTCTTTTTAAATATTCAATATCGATGGTTTTCCAAAGCCACATTGAATCAAGTAATGTACCATCCATATCAAATAATACTGCCTCTATGTTTTCTGTATTAACTGTCATTTATTCCTGTACCTTATAACTTTCTGCAAGAATATCCAATTCTCTTCTAAAGGTCTTTAACCTTTCAAGATCATTGGTTTCATATATCTTATAAAATTCTCTTTGAATCTTTTCTATTTCTCGCTCATTTGCCACACCAAACATATTCTGTATGTTATTTAGAATCTCTTCCACCATGGCTGCTCTCATGCCAAAGTCACTTTGAGATGTTTTAATTTCATTTCTAATGGAAGACATAACCGTATCAAGAGCAAGAATTGCATCTGCTGCATTACGCAATCTTTCCTTAATTTCAATAGGAATGTTTCTCTTATACTTGTACTGAAGCGAATGTTCACATGTGGACCAAAAGTCCATGGCAAGTGTTCTTATCTGCAATTCAACTTTAATATCCATAGGACCTTCCATTGTTATAACATTATATAAAACAATCATGTGGTAGCTTCTATATCCACTTTCCTTCTGATTGTTTATATAATCCTTTTCCACAAGAACCTTCATGTCTGTACGCTGTTTGATAAGATCAACCACTTCATCTACATCTTCAACAAACTGGCAAAGAAGTCTCATTCCCGCAATGTCTTCAACATAAGTGTCTATTTCATCAAATGTAATTCCTTTCTTTTGCATCTTATCAATGATACTTGAAAGTTTCTTTACTCTTCCACTTACCTTTTCAATAGGCGAATACTGCCCTAAATCTCTTTTCTGTTTAATAAGAAAATTAAATTTTACGGTAAGTTCTTCCACTGCCAACTGATATGGCAATAGTTTTTTTCTCCATAACTGAATGTCCATTATTACCCCCAGATTAGTACTCTTTGTATTTCTTTTTTTGTAAATTCAATATCAAAACTATTATTAATCAGTTTATCGCAATACCTTTTAAACTGGTCTTCATTTAACTGATTATTCATTATTTCATTAATGCGCTCCACAGATAAATTTCTTTCTTTAATAATTCTGTTTACACGTTCCTTGTGCTCACAATAAACATACCACACTTCATCACACATATCCGTATATCCGGATTCAATTAAAAGTGCAGCTTCTATAACTGTTATTCTGGCTCTTGATAATTTCATCTTATCCTTTATATATTTCTTTACGATGGGATGCACTATGGAATCTAACAGGTCATGCTTTTCCCTATTTCTAAAAATAATATTAGATATAAACTCCTTATTAAGAGTGCCATTTTCAAGATATACATTATCCGAAAACTCTTTTTTTAGTTTACTGATGCATTCTTCATCATTGACCATAACTTCACAAGCCACATCATCAGCCTTAATTATTGTAGCTTTATAATCTTCTTTTAAAATATTAAGAACTGTTGACTTACCACATCCAATACCACCCGTTACACCAATAATCATACATACCTCCTTTAATTCCAAAACAACCATCCCTCAACAGATATAAACCTACTAATGAGCACTAAGCCAGTTGTCTCCTGTATCTATAGAAACCTCAAGGGCCACCTTAAGCAAATAAGCATTTTCCATTTTATCTTTTACTATTTCCTTAACCATGTCCACTTCATCCTTTGGACACTCTAATAATAATTCATCGTGCACCTGAACAAGAATTTTAGATTTAAGATTTCTTTTGTTTAATTCCTTAAATACATTTATCATGGCGATTTTCATGATATCTGCTGCGGTTCCCTGTATAGGAGAATTCATAGCTATTCTTTCGCCAAATTTTACTTGCATAAACTGACCGGATTTTATTTCAGGCACAGGTCTTCTCCTTCCAAGAAGTGTTGTCACGTATCCCTTTTCCTTGGCCTGATTAACCAAATTATCTAAAAATACTTTTATCTTAGGATATGTTGCGAAATATTCCTCTATGTATTTCTTGGCTTCCTTTGGTGATACACCTATGTCTTCTCCAAGCCCAAAGGAACTAATTCCATATACTATACCAAAGTTAACAGCTTTTGCCTTTCTTCTTAAATCAGCTGTCACTTCATCCAAAGGAACCTTAAATACCTTTGAAGCAGTAATCCTATGAATGTCGCAATCTTCCTTATAACTCTCTATAAGAGTCTCATCATCAGACATATGGGCAAGGATTCGAAGTTCCACCTGGGAATAGTCACAGTCCACAAATTCACAACCTTCCTTTGGTACAAATACTTTACGAATTTCTCTTCCAAGTTCCATTCTAATAGGAATGTTCTGAAGATTTGGATCATTACTACTTATCCTTCCGGTGGCAGTTACGGTCTGATTAAACCTTCCATGAATCCTGCCATCTCCCCTTATATATGCAGTTAGTCCATCGGCATAAGTTGACTTAAGTTTTGTAAGACTTCTGTATTCTAAGATATCATCAACAATTCTATTATCTTCTCTTAGTTTTTCCAAAACAGAGGCATTGGTGGAATAACCAGTTTTTGTTTTCTTACCACCATCAAGTCCCATCTTTTCAAATAAAACAACTCCTAACTGTTTTGGGGAATTAATGTTGAATTCACATCCTGCCTGCTCATATATTTTTTTCTCAATTTCCACTATGGATTCTTCAAGCTTTTTCGAGTATTCTTTTAAAAGTTCAGCCTTAACACAAATCCCCTGTTTTTCCATGTCCAAAAGAACAAGCATAAGAGGTTTTTCAATGTTATCATAGAGTTTTAACATATCCATTTCTTTTAACTTATCCTTTAGCACATCTACGCAATTATAAGCCACATAGCACTCATACGCACAAATCTTTAATGTTTTTTCTCTATCCTCTAGTAAGGCTTTTTTAACCTTATTCTTTCCGAGCAATTCTTCCTTTGATTTTAAACTTAAGAGATTGGATATCCCTGCAATATAATCATATGAATACTCACTTCTTAATGGATCAATTAAATAGCCTAAAATCATTGGATCATCAAAACCATTAACATATTCATCTTCAATGTTTTCAGGAACTGATAGCCCAATTGACTTTATGTTCTCTTTTAAGTCAAACATAACTAGTTTTGACTTGCCTATTTCAATTTTTTTCAGTCCATCCTTTATTAAATCATCTGTAATAAAGTATTCAACCGGTATTACCGTAATATTTTCACCATCAGTTGTAAGAGCACATCCTAGGATTTCTCCTTCATCCTTTAAAAGTGATATGGCTATTCTTTCACCATTTTTATTTGCCTTTGTAACTGTTTTATCAAGAAAATCAATCACCTCATTAAAATCTTCTAAAATACTAATGGAGTCATCTATACTTACATTATTGTCCTCAAATTCAAATCTTGAGAGAAATGATTTGAATTCAAATCTTCTCATATATTCATAGGCTTCCTGCGTGTACATGTTACCCATGTTTAAATCATTTAAATCAACATCTATTGGAACATCTCTTTTTATTGTAACCAAAAACTTTGAAAAGAAAGCATCTTCCTTTCCTTCAATAAGATTGGTTTTAGCTTTTCCATTTTTTAGTTCATCTATATGCTCATAAATGCCCTCAATGCTGTCATAAGAAACTATAAGATTAGTTGCTGTTTTTTCACCAATTCCTGCAACACCTTTTATATTATCTGATGAATCACCCATAAGAGCCTTGACATCTATAAACTGCTTTGGCGTAACCTTATATTTTGCCACCACATCTTCATCATAATAATCTTCAACAGTGGTAACACCCTTTGATGTCTTAGGCATGGAAATCTTTACTTTCTTTGATGCTAACTGAAGCAAATCTCTATCTCCCGATACCACCGTTACATCCATGTCCTTTTCTTCTGCCATAAGGGAAAGAGTTCCTAATATATCATCAGCCTCAAATCCTGGCATTTCGAAAATGGATATTCCCATGCTTCTTAAAACGTCCTTAATTAAAGGCACCTGTTGTTTTAAATCAGGATTCATAGGTTTTCTTGTGCCTTTATATTCCTCATATTTTTCATGTCTAAAAGTCTTTTTATGCACATCAAATGCAACAGCTATTTTATCTGGATTTTCCACATCGAGTAATTTAAATAAAATATTTAAAAAGCCATAAATTGCATTGGTATGTATCCCCTCTGAATTAGTAAAATCAGGTACACCATAAAATGCTCTATTTAAAATACTATGTCCATCTATAATTAGTAATTTGCTCATCTGATTCCTCCAATTAATTCATTTTGGTTCATACCAATGTATATTGCAATTCCTATTATTATGGCCAATGCCACAATTAAAATTATTCTGGTTATTTTTCTAATTAATCTGTTTTTATTAATCTCTTTTTTTGTATCATCCAGTAAATCTTTTACTTTTTTATCAAAGTTATAATCAAATGCTTTTGTATTTACTCCACTGTCATCGTCTCCTATGCCCATCTTTACTGCATAAAACATCTCTAGTTCTTCCTTACAGTCTTTACAATTTTGTGCATGATTTACAAGTTTTTCCAGTGTTTTTTCATTTTCAATTTTACCATCTATATAATCATTTATTAAAAGTCGAAAGTCCTTGCATTCCATATGTCATTAACCTTTCGTATTCCTTATAAAACGGCATAAAAATCCAAAATAATTATATCATACAGCATAAATGTATTCAATAAAAGTTTCCCAGTCTTCAAGTGATTTATACATATCAAACGCCTATTTTTTAATTAAACCCCAAATGATTTCTTGACATATTCCTGAAATAATGGTAATATTTAAAGGTCGTTAATTTGCGGATGTGGCGGAATGGCAGACGCAGCAGACTCAAAATCTGCCGGGGGCGACCTCGTGAGGGTTCGAGTCCCTCTATCCGCATAAAAACTGCAGGCATTGCCTGCAGTTTTTTATTATAAAACGGTTTATAAAGGCATAATAAAAGGTTAGACTTTATAAGTCTAACCTTTTATTATTATTTACTTAAAAATTCATGAATTCCCTTAGCTCCTGCTTTACCAGCCTCCATGGCTAAAATAACAGTAGCTGCACCTGTAACAGCATCACCACCGGCATATACACCTTCCTTTGTGGTTTTACCTGTTTCATCAGCAATAATACATTTCCATTTATTTACTTCAAGACCATCAGTTGTTGATGAAATAAGTGGGTTTGGACTTGTACCAAGTGACATGATAACAGTATCAACATCAATAACATAGTCTGAACCTTCAATAACAACAGGTCTTCTTCTTCCTGATGCATCCGGTTCACCAAGTTCCATCTTAACAACCTTCATGCCTGTAACATCACCATTGTCATCACAGATAATTTCTGTAGGATTTGTAAGAAGGTCAAAAATGATACCCTCTTCCTTTGCATGATGTACTTCTTCTGCTCTTGCAGGAAGTTCTTCTTCAGATCTTCTATATACAATATGTACCTCTGCGCCAAGTCTCTTTGCTGTTCTTGCTGCATCCATGGCAACATTACCACCACCGACAACTGCAACCCTCTTACCTGGAATAATAGGTGTATCATAACTATCATCAAATGCCTTCATCAAGTTACTTCTTGTAAGGTATTCATTGGCTGAGAATACTCCATTTGCATTTTCACCAGGGATTCCCATAAACTTAGGAAGACCTGCACCTGAACCTATGAATACAGCGGAAAAACCTTCTTTTTCCATAAGTTCGTCAATGGTAACTGATTTACCAATAATAACATTGGTTTCAATCTTAACACCAAGACTTTTAACATTTTCTATTTCTGCCTTAACAACTTTTTGCTTTGGAAGACGGAATTCTGGAATACCATATACTAAAACACCGCCTGCCTCATGTAAGGCTTCAAAAATTGTTACTTCATAACCAAGTTTAGCAAGATCACCAGCACATGTAAGTCCTGATGGACCTGATCCTATAACTGCTACTTTCTTTCCGTTTGTTGAATCAGCTTTTTTAGGAGCAATGCCATTTTCCTTAGCCCAATCAGCTACGAATCTTTCAAGTTTACCTATGGAAACAGGATCACCCTTAATTCCTCTTACACACTGTCCTTCACACTGTGTTTCCTGTGGACATACACGTCCACAAATAGCAGGAAGTGCTGATGATTCGCTGATAATTTCATAAGCTCTTTCAAAATTACGGTTCTTAACCTGCTCAATAAAAGCAGGAATATTTATACTTACAGGGCATCCCTGTACACATCTTGCATTTTTACAATTTAAACATCTGCCTGCTTCAGCAACTGCTTCTTCTTCATTATAACCTAAGCATACTTCTTCAAAGTTAGTAGCTCTAACCTTTGGGTCCTGCTCTCTAACAGGTACTCTATTTAAAACATCCATTACTTGTCACCTCCACAATGTCCACATCCACCATGATGAGTATCGCCTTCTTCTAAAGCCAAAAGTTTTCTTCCCTCTTCTGTCTTATAAATACGTTGTCTCTTCATGGCTCCATCAAAGTCAACTAAGAAACCATCAAATTCAGGTCCATCAACACAAGCAAATTTGATTTCATCGCCAACTTTAACACGGCAGGCACCACACATGCCTGTTCCATCAACCATAATAGGATTAAGACTTACTATTGTTGGAATGTTTAATTGTTTTGTAAGTAAAACTACAAACTTCATCATAATCATAGGTCCAATGGCAACGCATACATCATACTTTCTACCTTCTTCTTCAACAAGGTATTTGATTGTATCTGTAACCATGCCACTTCTACCATATGAACCATCATCTGTAGTTACATAAAGATTTCCAGCTACTTCCTTCATCTCTTCTTCTAAAATAAGGATTTCCTTTGAACGGGCACCGATAATAACATCACAATCAATGCCGTTTTCATGCATCCACTTAACCTGAGGATATACAGGGGCTGTTCCAACACCACCTGCAACAAAGAGAATCTTTTTATCTTCTGCTTTTAATCTATCTGCACCTTCCATAATAAGTTCAGAAGCACAGCCAAGTGGTCCTACCATATCCATCATGGCATCACCAGCTTTAAGACTTGCCATCTTTTTAGTTGATGCTCCAACTATCTGGAACACAATTGTTACTGTTCCTTTTTCTCTGTTGTAATCACAAATTGTTAAAGGAATTCTTTCTCCCTTTTCGTCAGTCTTGGCAATTAAAAACTGACCTGGCAAACAATTTGAAGCAATTCTTGGTGCCTCAATATCCATAAGTAAAATATCATTATTAAGGTACTCTGCTTTAAGAATCTTATACATAATCATTTCCTTTCGTTTTATAAGTATATTCTATTAATTAATAGTATAACTACTTCCATTTTTTGAAGCGTCTGAAATTTTACCCGAATCACAGTTTACGGCAAATGTTTTATCAAATACCGTTCCGCCATCCTTGTCATGTTTTTCCGCTTCCATAATGTAATAATAATTGTATTCAACCCCATTTTCTTCTGATGAAGATTTTTCCTTCTTAGCCAAATCTAAATATGTGATAGTTGTATATGAACCGTCTTCCTCATAGAGATCGGTACTTTCAATATCACCCTCTGATAAAAGATCTGATTTCAAGAGATTAACTGCTTCATCGTAAGAATAAGCAAATTCTGGTGTATAAGCATATATCATTGTTACAATATCACTTGCCACACCACCTTCATTATATGCTATAAACTTATAGATATTATTACCTTCTGGCGTAAATATCTTTGTTTTCTTTGAATACTTTGTGGACTTCTTATTAGGATCTGTTCCATCGTCAGTATAATAAATAGAAACTCCCTCAGGTATCTCTACCTTAATCTGCTGCCTTTCGGAATACTCACCTGATTCCGGTGTAACCTTTGGATCGTCAACTGTTCCCTTTGAAATCACGTATTCAGCTTCCAAAGTCTGAGAAGCATTACCACTTTCATTAACAGCAAATGCTTTAATAACATATGTACCATTTTTCTTAAACTTAAACTTTGATTCATATACATCACTTGCTGTTGTAGGATCAGATTCATCAAGAGTATAATAAATCGTTGATCCTTCCGGAGCAGAAAGAGACACACTAATAGCCTTATTATAGATACCAGGTTCTATAGATGGTACCGGTGCAGATGCATCAAAGTTTGATAAAGCCTTCTTTACATCCTCATTAGTAGCAGAATCTATAAGTTCCTGTATCTTATCTGCATTTCCTGTATTCTGATACAAAAGTATCAAGGACTCATAATAGGAAGCATTACTGTCATCAATACTAATAAGTTTCTGTAATACTTTTATCTGTTCAGCTTCACTGCCTTCAGTCTGCTGATGACAACGAAGAATACCTTCATAAGCCTTAATCTGCTGTTCTTTCTTCATGGCAAAATTCTTGGCCTTAAGGTACATATTTATGGCAGCCACATAATCTTCACCATCTTCATAAGTTTGACCCTTCTCATAATAAAGATCAAAGTCCTCATTATTGCTGTTCTTAATTATTGACGTAGAAGCAAAATAAACAACACCCGCCAAAGCCAAAATTCCAAGAAGAACTAAGAGAGCCTGGAAAAACTTATTGGACAAGATACCACTTTTCTTCTTTTTTGAATTTTTCGAAGGTTTTGAAGAATCATCTCTATCTGGATTTCTTCTACCTCCTTCTCTTCTTCCATTATTTTTATTTCTTGAACCATTACGACCGCCTGTATTACTTCTACGATTATTCTTTTTTGATTCATTAAAATCATCATAATCATCATCAAAATCGTCATAGTCATCATAATCATCAATATCTGTCTCTTCATCAAAAGAATTATTATAACGATTATTAACAACATTGGCCGTCTGATAACTCTCGCGACTTCTTAGCTTATTAAAATTACCAGAAGACAAATCATCCAATTGTTCTGTATCCCCTGATATTAAAGCTTCCTCATCATTATAAGGAACATCTATTTCACCGATGCCCGCCCCCTGATCGTAGTCATCATAGTCATCATATTCATCGTAATCATCAAGTGCATTTTTATTGTCTGTAATAGGTGCGCCGCATTTAAGACAGAAGGTCTGTCCCGGCATATATTCTTCACCACATTTTTTACATCTCATGGCACTACCTCACATTTACGCATATTCTAACAAATTCTACCATATATGTTTTATTTTTTCAATAATCACTTTTATCAGTTATTTTCATTATTCTTTTTATTGTTTCTTTCAATTTGAGAATAAATACATCCACAATAATCCTGGCGATACAAATCATACTCTTCAGATAATTCTATGGATCTCTTATATCCATTTTTCTTTTTAAAATCAGAAACCAAATATTTTACTCCCAGTTCTTCTCCTAGTCTTTCTCCAATTTCATTAAGCCACTCCGCATTCTTGTAAGGGCTAATTGAAAGTGTGGTGGAAAAATAATCAAATCCCTGCTCCTTGGCTAAAAGAGCTGTCCTTTTGAGTCGAAGTTCATAACACACATAACACCTTTTACCTCGCTCCGGCTCGTTTTCCAACCCTTTTACCACATCAAAGAATTCTCTATTATCATATAGTGGAACAACTATCTTAACTTGATTCTCCATATTATTAAGTTTCAACAGTTTCTTTAATTCGTCCACTCTTTTCCTAAATTCTTCTTCCTTTGAAATATTAGGATTATAATAAATAATTGTAATATCAAAATACTGGTTTAAATACTCTAAACAATAGCTACTACAAGGAGCACAGCAACTATGTAAAAGAAGCGTGGGCTTTTTACCCACGCATTCTTTATTAATTATTTCATCAAGTTCCTTTTGGTAATTTCTTTTATTCATAAACAGACCTATATTTTAATTATTATTACCCTTCAAAAGATTTTATTTCTCCTTTGAATAAACCGCCACTTCAAAGGGATTTAATACTCCACGATTTTCAATTATTTCCTCATTCATGTCCAAAATCATGTCAAGAGGGATATTCACTTTCCTATCATTGTGATTTAAGAAGAAGTAAAAATCTTTTTTCTCACCACTTCTAACTACAACTTCCACTCCCTTTTCAATACCGGCAAATGGAGCTTTAATCTTAGCTTCTGTTAAAAGATATTTTGCAAACTTATCAAAGAGATTTTCATCAAGTTGTGTTCCCACATAATAAGCCTTGCCTCTGCCATAGGAATGTTCAGTCATGCACGCTTCCCCTTTATAATACTCGGAAGCATATTTGCCGATAACTGTTGCAGTGGTTGGGGTGACAATGTCACTCCATAAACTACCATTACCACTAAAGAGATTTAATTCCACCTTAACAGATGTATCTCTTAAGCAATCATAATCCTTAACTTCAATTCCCAAAACATCACAAAGCCTACCTGGAAGTTCAAATTCACTTTGGCAGTTATTATTAATATCCTTTACACCATTTCTGTATGTGAGTACTAAATGCCCGCCTTTTTCAACATATTCTCTGTATATGCGAGCTTTCTCCTCTGTCTCAATATACTGTAGCGGAACAATAAGCAATTTATACTTTGATAAATCTGGCGCAAGGGCTTCGTCATCATAATAATCCCCAATCATGTCCACCGCCACATTCACGTTGTAGAACGCCTTGTAATAATCTGTAAGGACATTTACATATGATAACTCAGGATGATGTGGCTGAATATCAAGGGCATGTACCTGGTCATAATTATATACCATGGCAATTTTTGCATTTGAGCCTGACCCTTGAATTTCTTCCATTAAATTTGCGTACTTATGAATCATCCCTGATAATTCATAATATCTTCTTCCCGGTTTTCCATTATGGGGCAGAATGCCGTGCCAGTACTGTTCTGTTCCAACTGTACAGGTTCTCCACCTAAAGAAAATAACATTATCTGCTCCATGAGCAACACTCTTTAACGCCCAAAGAGCCAGCTTGCCAGGCGCAGGAGTTCTGCCAAGTATCTCCCATCCTGTAGGACCTGCCTGCTGTTCCATAATCCAGAAATTCTTATTCTTAAACGCCCTTATAAGTTCCAAGGTTTCTGAAAGAAATGCCTCATCATCACTTGGCATGGCAAGATAGAATCCTCCTGGATACTGATCATGTGTTACAAAATCAAGATCTCTTCCAAGTTCAAAATAATTAACCTTTGGAGAAAATCCCATGTAATTATGTGTTATAAATTGATTATTACTATATTTCTTAATAATATCAATTTGAAACTTTTGAAATTCAACTATTAAGTCAGAGCAGAATCTTCTATGATCAAGAACTGTGGCAGGATTCCTGCCTGCTACCGTATATCCCGGCAAGAAGACTTCCTCAAAAGAATTATACTCCTGACTCCAAAAATGAGTTCCCCATGCTTTATTTAACGCATTAACATCCTTATACTTATCCTTTAGATATTCTCTAAATCTGTCTCTACAGGAATCGCAAAAACATAAATCTCCATGACTATTTCCAAACTCATTGTCAATCTGCCATCCAATAACATTTTCATCCTGCCCAAATTCCTGAGCCATTTTTGTTACTAACTTTTCTATGTAACTTCTATAGATTTTATTGGACTGGCAGTCGTGATGTCTCCCATTAAATGTTGTTTGCATTCCTTTGTCATTAATAGGAAAAATATCCGGATGCTTATTCATAAGCCAAGCTGGTGGAGCAGCTGTAGGAGTACCAAGAATACTTTTAATTCCTGCCTCACCTAGTTTATCAACCGCTTCTCTTAACCATGAAAAATCATATTTTCCTTCCTCTGGTTCCATTTTATGCCAGGAAAACTCACCAAGTCTAACCATGGATATTCCCATGTCCGACATAAGTTTTATATCAACCTCAAGTCTATCCTTATCCCAATGTTCAGGATAATAATCAACACCAAAATGTGTATTCATATTCTCTCTCTCTTTCATTTTATAATCTTGAAAGATCTTCTTCTGCAAAAAGACCTGCAATAAGTACCAAAAGTAAAATGGTTACGATGTTTCCATAATAACTCTGGTCAAGAAGTGCATTAAACCACTCAATTTCTTTTTCACAATAATCATAAATAACTATTGCCATGATCATCGTAATTCTATCATACACATCCATTGATAGATTACTGAAATTAGTAAGAGATTCAGCATATCTTGCTGCTTCTATAACATCATAGACAATATCTGTCATTTCCTGATCTTCGATAACATTTAACAATGCCATCATACCTACATTACCATACCACTTAAAGTCAAATTTAGAAGACTTAAATGTCATATAAGCCTGACGAGATTTCTTTGCATTTTCCTCAGGTGTTCCCTTAACAATAAACAAGGAATTAATAAGAGTCTGAAGTACTTTTCCGCCACCCATTGTAGCCTTTAATTCAGTCTCAAGTATCTTCATGTTAACAGGAATTTCATCAAGGGTATAATCTGCAAGTGCTATTGTAGCATGTCCCAAATAGTTATCTATACTTGTATTCATAGGATGTTTTACACAGAATTCCTTGTAAAGTTCCTTATAATGTTCAACCACTATTTCCATGTCATTCATGGAAACATTATAGCATAACAAAAGAGCTGTACACACAAGCTGCTCAGAACCTGTAAATTTCTTTTCTCTTAATAATTTATATGTATAATCAAGTTTTTCAAATGACTTTTCAGGAGTAGCCACTGTTGTAAAAATAGAAGCAATATATGGACTTATTTCTCCTCTGAAGAACGAAAATGGATCCGTATTATCAATGATCAACTGCTTCATGTCTGCGTATTTTTCCAAATTAGGTCTACGTCCCGTAATCAAACAGATATATGAGCAAATCATCTTGCAAATGGCCGGCTCCCATCTCATTACATCCCTGTAGGTTTCTGCATATGCATTAACTTTATTAATCTTGTCCTTTACACTGTCCTTCAATTTTCAACCCTCCTAATATACTCTTATTTATGATATGGTTCATTATTATTAATTCTAAAACTTCTATAAAGCTGTTCCAAAAAAATAACTCTCATTAACTGGTGCGGAAATGTCATGTCTGAAAAACTAAGTTTAAAGTCAGCCCGTAAAGATACGTTTTTAGATAGTCCTAGGGAACCACCTATTATAAAGCAAATATGACTTTTACCCCCAAGGGTTATATCATTAATCTTTTTTGAAAAATCCTCACTTGAAAGTTTCTTACCCTGTATTTCCAAGGTGATTACAAAACAATCATCAGAAATGCTTTTTAGAATCCGCTCTCCTTCTTTAGTTTTAACCAGTTCATCTTCGGCAAATGATGCTTTTTCCTTGGTTTTCTCATCTGCAACTTCAATGATCCTTAAGTCACAATATTTGCCAAGTCTTTTTACATATTCATCAATTGCATCTCTATAGAATTTTTCCTTAATCTTACCAACCGTAACAAGTGTTATTTTCATATTTATCCGATACTTATTAAATAATGCTTGGAAGCTCCTTTACAAATTCACGAAATGCCTTGAAGCTACCAGTTTTAAAATCTGTTATGTCCAAATTATTTTTATTTATCAAACAATCATCAATAAGGAATGTATCAATGCCAAGCTTAATTGCACTCATGTCTTCATCCACATCATTACCAACCATCATGCATTCATCAGAAGTGCACTTAAGTGTCTGCAATACCCTTCTGTAGTAGTTGAGATTTGGTTTGCTAAAACAACAATTTTCCATGGTGGTAATGTACTCAAATTCCTCAACCTTAAAATCGGCCCATTCTATCATTTGATAAATGGCGTTCTCTGGGAAAACTGGACTTGCACATACAACTAACCTGTATCCCTTGCTCTTAAGTATCTTTACGCACTCCTTGGCAATGGGTGATGGTTTTGTATTAAGCCTTGCCACAAAGAAATCATTCTTATAAAATTTATCAAACTCTTTTTTAAAGAACCTTAAATCAGTATCATTAATCGGTTCTCCAGTTTGCGAAATCCATTTGGCAAATGCTCTCCAAAACAGTTCCTCATTAGTGAGAAACCCATCGTTATTATATACTTCTTCTATTGAATTTAGAATTGCCCTCTTCACATATTCTGGTGACAGACCAATTTGTGTAAATCGTCCGGCAATGCTTTTAAAATATGTGTCGTTAAACTCTTTTAAATCCATTGGAAGCAACGTGCCATCCAGATCAAAAAGAACCGTGTTCATAAATACTACTTCTCCGTGTTTTATTACTCATCCCAGTTATGATATACCTGCTGCACATCATCATCTTCATCTAAAAGATCTATAATCTTATTAAGATTCTTAATAGCTTCTTCATCAGTAAGTTCAACATAATTCTGAGGAATCATGGTAACCTCAGCCTCCATCATAGGAATACCGCTCTTTTCCAATGCCTCTCTAACTGTTGAAAAATCTTCAGGTGTTGTATAGATTTCAAATGCTTCATCTTCTTCCACAAAGTCTTCAGCACCTGCATCAAGAGAAAGCATCATAAGTTCATCAGCATCCATGTCTGTTTCTGATTTATCTATAATTATCTGTCCTTTTTTATCAAACATAAATGATACACATCCAGGAGTACCAATATTTCCGCCACCCTTTGTAAATGCATGTCTTACATTGGCTGCTGTTCTATTCTTATTATCTGTAAGTGTATCTACAATAATTGCAATACCATTAGGGCCATATCCCTCATATGTAATCACTTCATAGTTTACCGAATTAGCATCTCCTGCAGCCTTCTTGATACCTCTCTCAATGGTATCGTTAGGCATGTTATTGGCCTTTGCTTTTGCAATAACATCACGAAGTTTACTGTTATTAGCTGGATCTGCTCCGCCTTCCTTTACTGCAACTGCTATTTCCTTACCAATAATGGTAAACATTTTACCCTTTGCTGCATCATTTTTTTCCTTTTTGTGTTTAATATTAGCAAATTTTGAATGTCCTGACATGTTAATTCTCCTTTATTTATAATTCTTGTGCCCTTATTATGAATTACTCTCTGTTTTATCTTCATCAATCTTTAACTTGATTGTTGAAATCATTTTATCGGATATTTCCGTAATCATGTAGTGGTATTTGCCCACATCTACATTGATTTTCTCACCGTCTTCTGGGATTCTGTCAATTTTAGCTATTAGATAACCATTGATGGTTTCATAATCATCATCATCAAATTCAATTCCCAGTTCTTCGGTAAGTTCATAAAGAGGTGTTATTCCTAATATCTTATATACATTATCAGATAGTTTTACAATATTATGCTCCACCTCATCGTATTCATCAAAAATATTGCCTACTATCTCCTCAAGAATGTCCTCCATGGTTACTATTCCAGCTGTCTGACCATATTCATCAATAACAACTTCCATGTGGATTTTCTTTTTCTGCATTTCTTCAAATACGTCCTGAATCTTTCTTGTTTCAGGAATAAAAACAGCATCTCTAAGCAAACCATCAATATCCTTAATGGCTTCCTTACCCCTGCCTTCTTTCTCCCTAAAAACAAAAGCATCCTTAAGATATAATATTCCTATGATATTATCATAATTATCATCGTAAACTGGAAATCTTGAATGACTATCATCAAGAATAAACATAGCTGCATCATCAAGGCTCATATCTGCACTTATGCATACTACATTTTTCCTATGAGTCATAATGTCCTTAGCTTCCTTATCATCGAGCTCAAAGATATTAGTTATCATTTCAAGTTCAGATTCTTCAATAACGCCCTGCTCGTGTCCTTCTGTAACCATGGACACGATTTCCTCTTCTGTTACATTATCGTTTTTCCTGCCCCATAAAAAATCTTTTATACCGGGTTTGGGTTTCATTTTATTTCCTCTTTCCTTCCTTTATAACGCCACGTTTAAATATACCATTTATATGCTTTTTTTGTCAATTTTTTACTTTATCTTATAAATATCTGCAAAGTAATCCTTAAGACATATTATCTTATTCTTTCTAACATACACTCGTGGAATACGCTTTCCTAAATCACATACAAATTCATAATTAAAAGTCTGGGCATATTCACTTAACTCTTCAACACTTATGAACTCATCACCATCAGTACCTATAAGTGTAACCAAATCACCAAGTTTTGCATCCACATCTGTAATATCAACCATCATCTGATCCATGCAAACTCTACCAATAATAGGTGCTCTTTTGCCATTGATAAGTACAAAGCCCTTATTCGAAATATTTCTCTTGTAACCATCACCATATCCAATAGGGAGCGTTGCAACCTTTGTTTTCTTCTTTGTTACAAAAGTGGAACCATAACTGATTCCTGTTCCCTTTGGAACTTCCTTTATGTGAATAATATGTGTATACAATGATAAGGCTGGAGTAAGATTGGCATTCTCCTTCTTAACTTCCTCAGATGGATATAATCCGTAAAGTGCTATGCCAGCTCTCGCCTGATTAAAAATATCTTCATCAAAGTCTATGATTGCAGCCGAATTATACATGTGCTTAACAGGAATTTTAATCTTTTTCTTATCAAGCATTGATAATACATTTTTAAATCTCTCAAGCTGATTATTAGCACTAGTCTTATCTTCCTCATCAGATGCGGCAAAATGAGTAAATATGCCTTCTATCGAAATATCCTTAAGCTTATTAATTTTTTCAATAATATCAACAGTTTCCTCATTATCCGGGAATCCAATTCTTCCCATGCCTGTATCGATTTTAATATGTACTTTAGCCTGCAATTCTTTTATTTTAACCACACGATTTTTGGCATATTCACTACAGCTTAACTTATTCATGGTTTTATTTATATAGTTTAGTCCTTCAAGAAGACTTTCTAACTTACTGTTTATCTCACAGGCAACCTTTGAAATATTTAATGCTGTATCAAAATCATAAACTGTTGCTCTTACATCCTCTAAAATCATGCGTTCAAACTGACTCTCATGAATAAAACCTAATACATAAATTGGTTTGGAAATGCCATGATTTCTAAGGTTAAAAGCTTCCTCAATTGTGGCTACGGCAAATGCTGCTACCTTTTTTTCCACGGTCTTTGCAATAGGAACTGCACCATGACCATAACCATCAGTCTTTATGACTGCCACAAGCTTTGTTTTATTACCTATGCTTTTTTGCAATTCATCAATATTTGCTTCTATTGCATCCAAATTAATAACAATAAAATTTCTATAATATTTATTTAACTCATCTGAGTATAATATTGATTCATTCATTTACTCCACCTCTATATCTAAAATAATATTATTATACTTAAATTATATTTTTAATTTCCTCAATCATGTCCCCTGCCATCATTGATGCCTGTCCATTATGTTCTGCGCACAAATCTCCACAGGCACCATGGATGTACGCTCCTAGACCAGCCACATAATCAAAATTAGTTCCCAAAGCCATAAGCGCTCCCAAAATACCTGACAAAACGTCTCCGCTTCCAGCTGTGGACATACCATTATTCCCAGTTAGATTAATAAAAACCTTTCCTTCATTAGTTGCTATAATTGTATGAGCATCCTTAAGAAGGCAGGTCACTCCCGCTGATTCTGCCACTTTTACCGCCACCTTATAGGGATTATCGATTATATCCTTAATATCTCTTTTGGTAAGTCTGCTCATCTCCGCCATATGTGGTGTGATAATGCATTTGCCATGAAGCTTATTAATTAATTCTCTATGCTCCGCAATAAGGTTCAAAGCATCCGCATCTATAATGGTTTTTGTTTTCTTCTCAAGTACTTTTTCAATGAGCCACAAGCTCTCATCACTTTTACCAAGACCCGGTCCGATTACGATGTTATCATATTCCTTTATGGTATTAAGAATCTTATTATTTGCACTTTCCTCTTCAGACAAATTTTGATTTATAATTTCTTCATCTATAATTGTATAAACCGCTTCCGGAAGAACAATGGATATCCTATCTGCAACTTCCTTTACGGTCATAATATTTACTAGGCCAACACCCATTCTATATGCAGCCTTGCCAGATAAATATGCTGCTCCGCTCATGTCTTTAGAACCTGCAATAATAAGAAGTCTTCCATAACTTCCTTTATTGGATCTATCGAAGCGGTCAGGAATGTATCTTAGATCTTCACCATCTAAAGCGTATATTTCACTTTCAAGCTGATTAAGAGCTCCTTTATAGAATCCAATATCCTTAACCTGCAAATGTCCAATATAATCTTTTCCAGGATATGCTATTTGTCCCACCTTAACATAGCCAAATGTAACAGTAAGGTCAGCATTAACACAAGTCCCAAGAATCCTACCGTCATCAGCACTTACACCTGATGGAATGTCAACGGCAATAACATCACTGTCAGATTCATTGATTTTCTTAATAACTTTCTCGTATTTGCCTGTTATGTTCCTATCAAGACCTACGCCAAACATAGCATCAACTATGCAATCAAACTCATCTAAATCTATTTCTTCCTGAATAAATTCTTCATAAGCAAATATATCAACCCCAAGATTTGCGACAATACTTAACTGCTTTTGATACTCATCCGTACCCACTTTTTCGCTCATGAGAATAATGGTTACATTTTCTCCACCCTGATAAAGCATTCTTGCAATGGCAATGCCATCGGCACCGTTATTGCCCGAACCGCATATAACAAGATAATTTAAATATCCACCTTTTATTTCATTATAAATAGAAAGGGCAGCCCTTTCCATAAGCACAATCCCTGGAATACCTATTTCATTTATGGTTATATTATCTATTAATTTGGCATCTGAGCCTGTTATAATCCTTTTCATAATTTCACCGTTATTTAAGGTCTTTACTTTTCAATAATACAAATTGCCTGTGAAATGGTATCAGTATTTGAAATCGAAACCTGAATGTTCTTAGCATTAAGGTTATTATAAATATCAAGGGCTCCACCATACAGATTAACGTAAGGTTTTCCAAGTTCATCCCTTAATACTTCTATGTCCTTTAAAACAAAGCCTCTAACCCCTGTTCCCAAGGCTTTTGATACTGCTTCTTTAACAGCAAAATTGTCCGCCAACATGACTACTTTATTGCCGGACATTTTTTGCTCTTCCTCAGTAAAAAACCTTTTGGAAAACCCATGTTTATCTAATGCTTTTTTTATTCTTTCAATTTCTACAATATCTATACCAACGCCAACTATCATACTATTCTGATTTAGCCTTCTTCTTGGCTTCACTAACTCCGTAATTATATGCAAGTTTCATTAAACTCTCAGAAAGATGCACATTTTCAACTATTACATCATCTGGAAGTTCAAGGTCAGTATGAGCAAAATTCCAAATAGCCTTAATTCCATTTGCCACTAAAATCTCAGCAATCTTTCTTGCTTGCTCCTTAGGAAGTGTTAGTGCAACAATATCAATATCATTATTCTGTAAATATTCTTCTAATGTATCAATTCCTCTGATTTCAACTTCTCTGACTTTTTTACCAATTACATCTTTACTTTTATCAAAAAGTGCAACCACCTTAAAGCCTCTCTTCTCAAAGTTAGCATAATTGGCAATGGCCTGTCCCAAATGACCAGATCCGATAATGATCATATTATGTTCCTTATCAAGATTTAAAATCTTACCAATCTCATCATAAAGATATGATACATTATAACCATATCCCTGCTGTCCAAAGCCTCCAAAACAGTTAAGATCCTGTCTAATCTGAGAAGCTGTGGCATGCATTCTCTCACTTAATTCACCCGATGAAATTCTTTCAATATTCTCCTCTTTTAATTCACCCAAATATCTGTAATATCTTGGTAGTCTTCCAATTACAGCTTTAGATATTGTTTTCATTTTGCACTCCTTAACATCCTAAAATAAAAATTAACATTAATATAACTATATTAAAATAAATCTGTTATTTTTATATAATCCCACTGCGTATAATTATATAAAACTTAAAGTTACTTGTCAAATAATTGACACATTTTTATTACATTTTAGACTTATATTTTAAACATATATATGATACAATGCATATTGTGTTATTTTAAGCACGATTTATCATAAGAAAGATTGGAAAAACATATGATTTTATCAGTTTCAAATATAAACAAAACATTTGTGGACAAATGCATCCTTAAGGATATTTCCTTTCTCCTTAACGATCATGATAAGGCTGCCATAGTTGGTATTAATGGCGCTGGCAAATCCACTCTTCTAAAAATAATTATAGGAGAACTTACACCAGATTCTGGAAATGTATCCAAGTCTTCAGGTGCTTCCTTGGGATACCTATCTCAGTATCAGACCATATCTGATAATAGAACCATTTACGAAGAAATGCTGGAAGTAAAAAAAGACATTATCCTAATGGAACAATCCTTAAGGGAAATTGAACTCAAAATGCAGGACTGCGACAAATCACAAGTAGAATCCCTTTCAGATAATTACGCAAAAATCAATCACGCATTCGAACTAAATGGTGGATATACCTACAAAAGCGAAATTAACGGTGTTCTAAAGGGCCTGGGATTTTCAGAAGAAGACTTTTCTTCTCCTATTGCAAATCTCTCTGGTGGTCAGAAAACAAGAGTCGCGCTAGCGGGTCTTCTTTTATCAAAACCGGATATTCTTCTTCTTGATGAACCAACAAACCACTTGGACATCTCTTCCATTTCATGGCTTGAAACCTTTATCACAAACTATAAAGGAACTGTTTTAATTGTTAGCCACGACCGCTATTTTCTTGATAAAACAGTTTCTAGGATTATTGAAATCGAGAATTGCAAATCCCACGTATACGAAGGAAACTACACACAATTTGCAGAAAAGAAGAAAAAACTTCGTGATGCGCAAATCAAAGCCTATATAAAACAGCAGGCAGAAATCAAGCACGAACAGGAAGTCATCGATAAACTCCGCTCCTTTAAACAAGAAAAATTCTATAAAAGAGCTCAGAGTCGTGAAAAAGCTCTGGAAAAAATGGATGTTTACTCAATGCCTGATGAAATAAATGATAAGTTTAAGATATCACTGGTACCGGAATACGAAAGTGGAAATGACGTATTAGACGCTACTGACCTTTCACTATCATTTGCCGACATGAATGGCGAATACTTATGTTCTAGCATTAACTTCAGCATAAAAAAAGGTGAAAGAATTGCTCTTATTGGAGATAATGGAACCGGCAAATCAACCCTTCTTAAGGCAATTACCGGAGACAAAAAGGATTCACTCCTTGTGGGGGGAGTTCTTAGTTTCGGAGCAAATGTTTCCATTGGTTACTATGACCAAGAACATCACACGTTAAATGATAATAAGACACTTTTTGATGAAATCTCAGATACTTATCCAAATATGAATAATACCAAGATAAGAAATACTCTTGCTGCATTTCTATTTACAGGAGACGATGTATTCAAGCAAATATCTGAACTTAGTGGTGGTGAAAAAGGTCGTCTTTCCCTTGCAAAGCTGATGCTTTCAAATTCAAATTTTTTAATACTTGATGAGCCCACAAACCACTTAGACATGGCATCAAAGGAGATTTTGGAATCTGCTATTAATTCATACGAAGGTACAGTACTTTTCGTAAGCCACGATCGTTACTTTATAAATAAAACCTGTACAAGGATTTTGGAATTATCGCAAAAAACCATATTAAACTATATTGGTAATTACGATTACTATTTAGAAAAACGCGACTTAATTAATGGTTTAGCATCAAACTCCAATACTACTTCAGATAAAACAACAGATTCTTCCAAAAACACAACCCTAAGTGGATTACAATCAGGTGATGAAAACGCTACACAACCGCTATCCTCTAAGGATGATTGGAAAAAGCAGAAAGAGTTAAATCGTAAAAAGGAAAAGCTTACAAAAGAATTAAATCTTGTGGAAGATGATATAACAAAATCCGAAGATAAAAAGACTAAAATTGAAGAAGACATGGCAAATCCCCTATTTGCAAGGGATGCAGCCAAACTTATTTCTCTTCAAAAGGACTTAGAATCCATAAACTCAATCCTTGATGATTTATATCTTAAATGGGAAGAATTGTCCGAGGAATTACAGGAACTATCAGAAGAATTATAATCATAAAATAACATGCCCGAGGGAAAACCCTCGGGCATGCCTTTTTTCTTTTTTGTATATAGCATATTTCTATTTAAGGACAAATTTATTAGTCTTTGCCTTATTTAGCAACTTCTTATAAGCTTTTTTCTTTGACTTTGGAACCTTAAATGTAAGCTTCTTTCCGCCTTTTCTATAAAAAGCTTTCTTGCCAATCTTCTTAAGTTTAGTAGATTTAATAATCACTTTCTTAAGTTTCTTATTGCCAAAGAATGCCTTAGCACCGATATTAGTAAGCACAGTTGAATTAATTACAACCTGCTTAACCTTGGTACAATTAGCCCATGCATTAGCGCCAATTACCTTAACATTCTTTCCGATTAATACTTTTTTAATTTTCTTATTACCCTTAAATGCCTTGGCACTTACAGATGTTACCTTATATTTAACGCCGCCAATTGTAACCTTTGCTGCAATTTTAATGGTTGTAAGACTCTTTTTCTTAAGTCCTGTTACCGCCAGTTCACCTACAACCTTTCCATCAGAGCTTCCAGCCTTTGTTACTTTATAAGTATACTTTTTATCCTTAACAACACTGCCACTCTTAGGTCCATCTGCTGTTACATCATCATCTTTATCATTACCATCATCTTTAAGCTTATCTATTTCTTCAGTCATTGTTTCGCCACATCTCTTACAGGTATATGTCTTTATACCCTTTTCTGTAGTAGTTGGCTCCTTTGTCACTACTCCATCATCCCAATCATGACCAAGTTCTGGAACCACCCATGAATCAATGGCTATTGGAGTTTCAAGAGCTTCATCTGAATAATAATATGTAACTCCATTATACTCATAATACCAATATGCACTATTACCTGGTTCAGTGCATGTAGGATCTTTTGCATCGACACTTATAACAATAGGCGCCGCCTCAACTGTAACCTTGCAAAAAGCAGGAACGTAATTTAATTCATCATTTCTTGCAACTACTGTATATGTATTACCTGGTTTAAGTGTAATCGATACATTACCTTCACTATCAATAGTTCCCTTTATTGAAGAATCTTCAAGTGTGGTAATATTTGCCAAGGTAACTGGTGCTGATTCAACTTTTAAGGATTCATAATTATAGAAAAGCTTATTTAATTTTAAATTTGCTGTTGGATTATAATACTTAAGATTTAATTCTGTTTTATCAAAGTAAGTATAAGTATCTGTATAGCTTTCAGTATCCTTAAATACATATGCGCAGATATAATCGCCATTATTTACCTTATCATCAAGTGAGTCAGCAAATTCGTCATTAATTGCATAGCCATAACCGCCACCATTTTCAACTCCCCAGAGTTTGCTTAATGATTTGCCCCATTGACTATCAAAAGTTGCATATCCATCTGAAAAATCAGCTTCATCATGCGCTGTTCTTAATACATCATCCACATCTATATAGTCGTTATCATTTGTATCATAAACTGTATAATCTTTTAATATAATAGGATGATTATTACTATCTATAGCAATCTCACCTGCATTTATGATTGTTACTTTAACATCCTTAACAACTTCAAAGAGTTTTTTAACGTTAATGGTAATTGTAAGAACATCACCTGTTTTGGCTCCATCAAGATAATCACCTAGTCCATTAAAGGAAGGGTTTGCCCAATGATTCATAAAAAGGAACTGCCACTGACCATCATTTTCTGTATCAAGAATCTGTGTATCGCCAAAGTTTAATGGAGAGCCATTTAACATTATGCTTTCTACTTCAAATTCACAGTCAATTGATACAGGAATTGTTGTATTAATGTACATTGCTCCCTGATTATTAAAGTTCTGTGAAAGTGTATATGAAAGTGTAAACTCACCATTATCAGTTATTTTAGTTTGAGCAACAGGTGAACCCCAGTTACCATTCCAGCCATTATCTATGAGTTGTGCCATATAATATGTTTCTTCACCAGAACCTGAATCATCAACAACTTTGTCTGGATTATAAACACTCATAATGCCGTTTATAATGTCCTGCTAAACAACAGTTTTTAAATTTCTGTTAAAAAGTGCAAACTGATCGCCACCTGATGTTCCATATCCACCATTATCCCAGGTTACAGGTACGAGTCCGTACTGTTTTGCATATGTACATAAAGTATTATAAAAATCAATTCTGCATGCTTGATTTAATTCATCATTTGCATTTGCATTTGTAGCTCCATATTCACCAATTACAACTGGATATCCATTAGCTACAAAATTATCATATAATTTCTTAAACTGATTCTTCATGTAAGTCTTGTCACCCCATGATGCAGTCTTACTAGAATCAACAGCATTATCACCCCACTGGGTTTTTGTTCCTTCACCGGCAAATTCCCATGGTGAATAGTAATGTACAGAAACCATAATTCTCTTCTGTCCACTTGTAATATCACTTGACAAATAATTATCTGTAGGAATCTTAAATCCTGAATATCCAGCAGTATAGTCAATTTCTGTATTCCATCCAGGGATTAAAAGCCATCTCTTACTATTATTTGTACTGGTTTTTCTTACTGTATCAACAAAGATTTGATTATATGCATTAATATTATCATAATATTTGGAATTTGGACCTGATGAATAGTAAGTATACTGACCATCAAATTCCTCATTCATTGATTCAAAAATAAGATGTTCATCATAATCACCAAAATATGTTGATATGATTTTCCATGCTGCTTCGTATTTTTTCTTAATTTCAACCTGTTCTTCATCACTGGCATTACATAATAACCATCCACCATTAACAGTATTATAACCATCGCCATGCATATTGATAATTGTATATAAATCATTATCCATACACATATCAACTACTTCTTTAATTCTATTAAGCCAGTTTTCATCAATGGTATATGAACCATCTGTATTCTTTTTAATATAGTTTAAATAAGATACCGGAACTCTAATTGATGAAAATCCTGAATCTTTTACCTGTTTAATAAGATCACTGGTTATAATAGGATTATTCCATGCTGTTTCACTAGGTATTCCATTATTAGAAGCTTCTAACTGGTTTCCAAGGTTCCAGCCCGCACCCATTTCAGATACAATCTGATTTTGCGATAAATCAACAAATCCATCAGCATATACTTCTTTATTTGAAAAGCCTGTATTAAGCGATGTAACAACCATTACAGCAGCCATAATTGGCGCCAATAGTTTCTTAAGTTTCATTTTAACCTCCATAGTTTGAATACTAATCATTATAATTTTTTAATTGTACTTATATGTTTATTCTTTTACAGTTCACTGAATCTAGCCTTCTTTGCTCCTGCCTTTTTAAACATTTTCTTATAATCCGCAATCTTAAATGATGCAGCTTTAATCTTAATCTTCTTTGCAGTACCCTTAAAAGCCTTAGAACCTATCTTCTTTAATGCCCTTGATTTAAGAATAATGTTTTTAAGTTTCTTATCACCATAGAATGCCTTTTTGCCAATTGTATTTAACTTCATTGAGTTAATGGTAACTTTACTTAGTTTCTTCATATTGGCAAATGCATTAGCACCAATAGAAGTAACATTTTCACCAAGACTTACTGTTTTAACTTTTTTATTCTTCTTAAATGCATTTTTAGCAACCGATGTTACCTTATATGTAACTCCACCAATTTTAACTGTTGCAGCAATTTTAATGGATTTAAGACTCTTTTTCTTAAGTCCCATAACAGCTACTGCTCCAACAAGATAACCATTAGTACTTCCTGCCTCTACTACCTTATATGTATACTTTTTATCACTTATTGTAGTTCCTGCCTTTGGTCCATCCGCCTTAATTGAATCATCAATTTCAAGTTCTACTAAATTGGAATAATCAATTGTATTAAGATAGTCTTTTCTATCAGTCATTTCACCCATTATTGCATCAATAATATTCTGATTTGTTACAGTATAGGTATTTCTGTTAAATAAGCCAAACTGATCTCCGCCCTTTGTCTTATGACCATTATTATCCCATGCAACAGGTACCATTCCATTTAACTTTGCATAATTACAAACTGTTCTGTAAAAATCTTCTCTACAAGCCTTATTTACAGGATCAACTGATGATTTATCGGTACATCCATATTCACCGATGATAACTGGATAACCACTTCTTACAAACTTCTCACGACAACTCTTAAACATGTCATACATCTGAGATTTCTTACCATAATTACATACTTTGCTAGGATCTTTAGCATTATCACCCCACTGAGTGTATTTATCATTACCATCACCTGCGAAATCCCATGGATTATAATAATGAACTGAAATCATCAATCTCTTTTCTCCACTTTTAATATCCTTTGAAAGATATTTATCAGTCGGGATTTTAAAGCCATAATCATTAACTGTCTGATTGATATCTGTATTCCATCCTGGTACTAAAAGCCATCTCTTATCATTATTTCCACCAGACTGCCTTACAGTATCCACAAATATCTGATTATAATCATTGATATTAGAATAATAAGTTTCATTAGGCTTACCGGAAAATGTAGTTCCATCAAACTCCTCATTCATGGATTCAAATATCAAATGTTCATCATAATCCTTAAAAAGTTTTGCAACAGCATCCCATGTTTCCTTATATTTTTTCTTAATTTCAGGTTGTTTACTTTCATCAGCATTGCATAAGAACCAACCACCTTCAATAGTATTGTATCCATCACCATGCATATTGATAATAACATAGAAATCTTCACTTATGGCCATATCAACAACTTCTTTGATTCTATTAAGCCAGCTTTCCTCAACATAATAATTGCCACTTCCATCTTTCTTAATATAGCTTAAGTATGAGATTGGAATTCTTATGGTATCAAAGCCTGCTTTTTTAACAGCAGATATTAATTCCTGTTTTATTACCGGATTACCCCAACAGGTTTCTGAAGGAGTACCATTTAGGTTTGCCTCAAGCTGATTACCTAAATTCCACCCTGCTCCCATAGCCTTAACTATTTCATACTGGTTTAAATCATTAAACTCATCCATTTCGCTCTCCTCGGCATATACCACATCCGTCTTAGTTATTCCCTTATCTCCTCCCATGGGTAGAACAGACGTTACTACCAATGCAGATGTCAAAACACCTACCAATAATTTCTTTAATCTCATCTTTTACCTCCATTTCAAATTATAGCAATTTTCCATTTAATTCTTTTAGTTAGAATCTTTTCTTAAGTCTTTAACACACTGCTTGATAATATAAATTATAAACCATTTAGGAAATAATATAAGTGATTTTTTTAAACTATTTTTACATAAAATTTTAGAGTATGAATTAATCAAAAAAACCCGGACGGATATCCGTCCGGGTCTAATCAACAATTATCAATTTGTATTAACAATTGTAAATTGTATTAATTATAAAGCTTTAACTTTAGCCTTCTTTGCTCCTGCCTTCTTGATTTTCTTCTTGTAGTCAGCAATCTTTAATGAAGGAACTTTGAAAGTAGCTTTCTTCTTTGTCTTAGCAAATGCTTTCTTGCCAACAGTCTTAAGAATTCTTGATGAGATCTTAACAGTCTTAAGTTTCTTGTCGCCATAGAACGCTTTCTTACCAATCTTCTTAAGTTTCATTGACTTAATAACAACACTTGTAAGCTTCTTATCACCTGAGAATGCGCCATTGCCAATTGTTGTAAGCTTAGTTGAATTGATAGCAACCTTCTTAAGCTTCTTCATCTTAGCAAATGCATTAGCTCCGATAGTTACAACGTTCTTACCAATCTTAACTGATGTAACTTTCTTGTTCTTCTTGAATGCATTCTTCTTAATTGATACTACGTTATACTTAACGCCACCAATCTTAACTGAAGAAGCAATCTTGATTGTCTTAAGTGATTTCTTCTTAAGGCCAATAACCTGTACTGTACCATCTAATGAACCATCTGTCTTACCTGGAGTAACAACTACATATTTGTACTTCTTATCAGAAAGTTTCTTACCCTTTGCAGGACCAGCTACATCAGGTTCTTCAACCTTTTCTACAGCCTTTGAAGATGTTGTAACTTTACCTGAGAGAATGAAGACATAAGCATCTGCTTCATCAGTAATAATTGGAACCATGTTACCTGTCTTATTACCATCTTCATCATATTCATCTGTAAGTTCTTTCATCAAGTCTTTTGTTGTACCGTCAATATCATCTTTTGTCTGAGTATTATCTGCAGCCCATGCTGGACAGAATACTTCTACTGACCAATCATCACAACCAGCGATTTCCTTAATTGTTAATGAATACTTAAATGCATCATCTGTAAGAACAGGATTATTATTATCATCATATACCTGCTTACCATCTCCATCTTTTACATAATATGTATCTACTGCAGGTAATTTGATAATTTCATAGTTGTCTACACAAATTTCACCCTTAGCTTCGCTCCAAGAACCAGATACAGGAATAATATAAGCATCAGAATCTTCTGCATCACTTACTAAACCAACTGTTACATTCCATGTTACCTGATCTCCAGCTAAAAGATAATATTTTACCTTACCATCATAGTTAACCTTGAAGTAACATGGGCACCAGTCATTCCAGAATTTATCACTAAACTGAACATCTAAATCAAGTTTAACTGGATTCTTTGGATAATCTGTTGACTTAATTACATAATCAGATGAAGCTGTAATCTTTACAGGTTCAAATGCTGTTTCTTTTAATTCAGAATCATCACCTGGTTTAACTTCTTCATCCTGTTTTTCAGCAAATACTGCCTTAACTGTTACATTCTTAGCAGGCATAGTGAATTTATTGTCAACAACTTCTACCTGATCAGAAACCCATTCTTTAAATTCATATCCACTGAATGGTACTGCTGAAAGAGTAACTTCTTCACCCTCTTCTGCTGCATTTACACTTGCTGATGCATTACCACCATCAGTAGTTTCAACTGTAACTAAATATTTAGCTCCTTCAAATTTTGCATTTTCTACTGTAAATGCAACTTCGATTGATTTAACACCCACCAAATCATCTGCATTAAGAATTCTAGCTGTTGCATTTTCCTGTAACTCTGCTTTAGCTACACGATTATCACAGAAACCTTCTTCATCAGCTTCAAAGTTAGGGTTATTCCATTCATTATAAAGGTTAACTCTAGTTGTTACGCCAGCGCCATCTGCTGAACATGTGTATGAGTTACCTTCAAGCTCAACCTTCTTACCATTAATAATAATACTATCAATTGTAACTGTGTATGTATTACCAAATAATACTTCACCATTCTTAATATCAAGTGCGTTAAACTGGCCCATATCAATTGCTTCATCTGCTACCATAGATACTTTGTATGAACCATTTCTTGTGATTCTTGCATCCTGATATGTAGCACTATAAGCTGACCAGTCACCCTTATTAATATTAAGGTGTGCAACGCCACTATCATCTAAACCTGAAATAGTAAATGTAACTTCAATTGACTTAATGTCTTTCTTATCATCAGCTGAAAGAAGTGTTGCACCTGCTGTTGCCTGAAGTTCTTCATTAGCAACACGGTTATCTACATATCCATCAGTTGCAACTGTTACAAAATCTGGAGTATTCCATGGATTTGAAATATTAACTCTTGTTGTAACTGCTGCACCATCTGCTGAACATGTATATGAATCAGCAGCAAGTTCTACAGCTTCACCATTAATCTTGATTTCATCAACTGTAACTACATACTCTCTACCAAAGAGTAACTCACCATTAACGATATCAAGTGCACTAAAGTCACCCATATCAAAAGCTTCATCTGCATCTAATGATACTGTATATGTTCCATTTCCTGCGACTTTAGCTTTTTTAGCCTTACCTGCTGGTGCACCCCAACTTGTATTAAATACATTAAGGAAAGCAATACCGCTATCATCTGCACCAGATACTGTAAACTTAACCTCAATTGACTTAATATCTTTCTTATCATCATCTGAAAGAAGTGTTGCACCTGCTGTTGCCTGAAGTTCTTCATTAGCAACACGGTTATCTACATATCCATCATCTGCAACTGTTACGAAATCCGGAGTATTCCATGGATTTGAAATATTAACTCTTGTTGTTACGCCTGCTCCATCAGCTGAACATGTGTATGAATCAGCAGCAAGTTCTACAGCTTCACCATTAATCTTGATTTCATCAACTGTAACAACTGCCTGTCTGCCTAATACTGATTCACCTTCAACAATGTCGAGGGCACTAAAATCACCCATATTAAATGCTTCATCAGCTTCAAAAGATACTGTATAAGTACCATTTCCAAGAATGTCAGCATCAACAAACTTACCTGCTGGTGTTCCCCAATCTGTATTAAATACATTAAGGAAAGCTGTTCCAGCAACTCGTGCTGATTCTGCTGCTTCTTCTGCTTCTGCATCATCCCAAACATAAATACTTGTAATAGTTTCATCAAGTACATATGCATAAACTGTAGCTTCTTCTGCTACTGGCATATCCATCTCCAATGAAGTATCAGGAACTGCCTCACCACCTTTTGATCCAGCTAAAACAGTCCAGTTAGCATCCATAAAACAGAAGTTGCATGTATCCCAACTCACTTCTTTAGTTCTGTTAATCTGAACCTTAGGACTTTTCATGTTTGATGTATCAGCTGTAATAGCTGTACGACAAGCACTAGTTGTGGCATCAACTGTTAACCCTACACTTACTGAAGTAGTTGTTGCCTTTGTATTACCAGTGTCTTTATCGTAAGCAATTTCACCTACCCATGATAAAACATTGGTTTTTGTAGAAACATCTGTGGCTGCGCCAACAGGTGTTGTTGGTAACATAGTAACTGCCATAGCAAGTGATAATGCCACGGAAGTAACTTTGTTCCATAACTGTTTTTTCATACCTATTTGACCTCCTTTTATTATTATGAAAAAATCACGTACTCGGTCGCCCGATAATTTGACAACCTATGTCATAATTCTATAATAAACACCCATTTTCATAAACATCAAAAATCCGACAAAAACACCCTAGAAATTAGAGTTATAAAAATATGCCGAAATATAAAGGAAGTGGTAGCAGCCACTTCCTTTGTATATACATCACTACTTTATACTTTTTCGATAATTACTTATTCTTTTTATATAGGTCTTCTAATTCATAAAAGATTAGATTGTTCTTTTTCTCGGCCCTATAACCTGATTTAGAGAAGAAACCATATTTAATACATTTAATATTAGTCTTTTCCACCTGTTTTATCTCTTCATTTATCAATTTATCATCAATAGGTGACGATTTATACTTTGCTTCATAAAAAACATATCCATTATCACCTTCTGTCACAATGTCAAACTCTCCATTTGTTTTTTCTGCCGGATTGTCATAGTAATATTTACCAATCTTATAAAAATCTTCTTTTAACCTTCCGTCAATATTCTCTCTTATAAGAAATTGCTTACATATATTCTCAAAAACTTCCGGCACATATTTAGTATTATAATCATCTTTTATATACTTATCATAGAATACTTTATCATTCATCACAGCAATCCTTGATTTATTAGGAAAAATATATCTAAAATAGAATTTCGATAGATTATCGCTTATCCTATATTTAGCTTTTTTCTTGTTGTTTTCATCATTTATTGGTGCTTCCTTTACTACTAATTCAAGAGATATTAGTTTATTAATTGTATCAACAAGTGTAGGTGCACTTGAAAGACTAGTGTGATCTAGTATATCTTTATACTTTGAATAGCCTTTTGATAATGCTTCAAACACCTCATTTGCATTATAGATTTTAGATAATTCTGACATAAGATACATAGAAATCTCATTTTCAAGTCTTGCATTTTTTTTCGATACCAATTCAATAATATTATCTTCTACACTAACACTTTCATCAATTAAAGAATTGTAATATGGAACACCTCCAAAAACACTATATATCCTTATTTTATCTTCATTAGAATACTTGCCGTAAAACAATGAAGCATCCAGATAATCCATTTCTTTCAAATCCATAATAAGATTGACTCTACCATATAATGGATTATGTGTTTCTACTATGCTCTTCATAATATCAATATATGAACCACAAAGAATAACTTTAAGTTCTGATTTTTCTTTATATTTATCTACCAAAGACTGAATAATACTATCCAATCCTTTCACCACGCTCCTTAAATATGTATATTCATCTAGGGCAATGATAATTCTTCTTTTCATACCCTCTTCATATAAAAATGCAATAACTTCCTCTATGGTTTCAAACGCGAGTTTGGGTAGACTCAGCTGTTCAGCAACTATTTCCGCTAAACTCTGTACATTATTCTTTTCCGTAGTTTGTTTACACTCATAATAAATACATATTTTATCTAACTTTTGAATGCAATGCTTTATCAACTCACTTTTTCCAATTCTTCTCCTACCATATATAAGCGCTAACTGCTGATTATCAGAATTAATAAAACTATTCAATTGTTCAATTTCTCTTTTTCTTCCATAAAAAGCCATAACTAACCTCCCAATAGCTCTACATATATACAATCTTATATTTACTATGATATAAATTATAATCCATAAAAAATTTATCGTCAAGTTTTATTCGAAATAAACCGAGTCAGTCTTATTCGAATAAAAGGGACTGTAAAAAAACTCCTTAATAAACAGGACCTGTATTGATGATTATCAATGCAGGTCCTGTTTTATACATTAATTATACCTAAAAGCATCAAATACCTTTAACGCCTTATGATTAAAATCAAACCATGTTGTATTAGAAATTACATTATTATCAGCCTTATCAGTGGATTCCTTAAAACTCCAGCCAATACCATCACCAGCCACCATAATAGGATCCCAGTACATAAATCCTAAGCATCTGCCACTATCAACAGCTTTTATGCCATTTATAAGTTCAATCATGTAATCTCTCTGACCTTCCGGTGTATATTCATATACACCTTCATAGATACCCATGTTGTAAAGTTGTCCCTCGCTTCCGGTTTCCGTGTACTTAGTATAATTAAATCCTGTTTCCATAATCATGACATCTTTATCAAATTTCTCTATCATAAAATTACACCAGTCAGTCATGTCATCAACAGAAAGAGTCTCAGCCCAAAATGGATAATAAGATGTTCCTATTACATCATAATTTACACCATAGGTTTCACATCTACTAAAGAACCAATTACCTGTTCCATTACCATTCCACTTCATGTCATCGCAATTACATCCAATATGTAATATCACCTCTATGTCTTCTGAGACTTCCTTTGTAGCCCTATAACCTGCATTAATAAATCTAGCCAGGTTATCCATATGATCCGTACTGTTTCCATATGGTTGTAAAAATCCACCATTCATTTCATTCCCTATTGAAACATATAGTGGCAAGGTGTTTTGTTCCTTCATACTTGTAAGTATGTCTTTTACATATTCATATATGTCTTCTTCCAGTATATCCACTATTCTATCTTCATCCGTCTCTCCCGCTATGTCCTTTGCAAAGTCATTAGGTATTCCATAGGTCCAAAAATCCGATAACATAAATGATAATTCTATATCTATGCCTTCAAGTTTTGCTCTTTCTGCAATTTCAAGCATATCCTCTTTATTTTGATAACCATCAGGGCAATAATAACTTCCATCGCCTCTTCCTTTTCCCGGATTATTATAAAGCTCAAGTCTGCAGAAATTAATTCCATTTTGAGACATGTATTTTACAGGATTTATTTGTACACCTTCATCATCATAAAATACTGCCCCTGTATCCTCTACATAATTAAGTCTTGAAAGAGTTGCTCCATAAAGAAAGGAATTTGATTTTGAATTTCTTCTTTTTCTATAGAATATACTTTAACAAGCAACTTGCCTTCATTTCCATAACCTTTTACACTTCCTAAAACCAGATTTCCATCATTTACCTGCACCCCTCTAATATAAACATTCTTTCCTTCGGCAGATACCGGTATTGAAGTTATTAAATTACCATCACCTGAGAATCCTTTGTATTCATTATCTATTTTTTCCACAATCCCATTAGCATATATAAATGCATAATCAGCTTTTCCATCATAAGTACACATGGCAGTAACTTTATAATAGCCATCACTAAGTCCATTTACGGCAAAACAGTCTTTATTGGTATCAGAAATCATTATTACACACTTATCATTACTTGCAGCATATTCTTGATCTACATCATACTCCTCAAGGGGTTCTTTAGTATCTTCTTCGTTATTATCATCTTTATTTTCTTGTGTGTCTTTTTTATCTTCCTGATTATCTGTATCTTTATTCTTATCCTCAGTTTTATCCGAATCCGACACATTACTCCGTGGCTTTACAACTACCTTTATTCTTACTTTTTTATATTTATTATTCTTACCTTTTTTCTTTGTTTTTACAATAACTGTTGTCTTACCCGCTTTAACACCTTTTATCTTAATAATGCTACTCCCCCTTTTATTAGGCTTTGTAACACTAACCTTTGCGACCTTCTTATTTAAAGACTTTACTTTGACTTTTTTTGATATTTTCCCCTTGGTTTTAACCTTTACTAATACCTTACGTACTTTTCCAACAGACACACTTATCTTCTTTTTTGAAACAACAAGTTTCTTCACATATCCTTTTGCTTCCACATTAGGACTATATCCTGATAACAAACCAATACACATTATAACCATCAATATATACGAAATAATCCTTCTACCCATATATTATCTTCTCCTTCCCTAAATATCAATCATGACAAAAGCACCAAAATACTACAAAAAATATTATCCTTAAGTATCATCCAATCTCAATATTATTATACTTCAATACAACTTTTTTTTGCAATAAAAAAAGCTTCCGACGGGACTTGAACCCGAGACCTCATCCTTACCAAGGATGCGCGCTACCTACTGCGCCACGGAAGCATAGATAATCCATCACAGTCAGTAATTTCCATGACCAACTGTGATAATCACCTCACATATATTATCAGATTATTGGCACATTTACAACCTTTTTTTCTTTATTACAGCCATTTTTTTAGTTTAAAAAATATAAGACTGCCAACGGCAAAAAAAGTGTAGTAGAAATCTTACAATTTCTACTACACCAATTATACACTAATTATTATATTCTGTCATTGTAATTATATGAATCATTTGATTACATCTACATAAATTCTAATTATATTTTAAACTTATTTGTTTTTGCTTTTTTAAGAAGTTTCTTATATGCCTTCTTCTTAGACTTAGGAACTTTGAATACTATCTTCTTTCCACCCTTTCGTAAGAATGCTTTTTTGCCAATCTTCTTAAGTTTAGTTGACTTAATAATAACCTTCTTAAGTTTCTTATCTCCATTAAATGCATTTTTGCCAATACTCTTAAGTCCCTTTGCATTAATTGTTACCTGAGCAATCTTAGTACATTTAGCAAATGCACTAGCACCAATTGTCTTAACATTCTTTCCAATTGTAGCCTTTGTAATCTTCTTATTACCCTTAAATGCCTTAGCACCTATGGAAGTAACTTTATATGTTACACCGCCAATTTTAACATTAGCTGCAATCTTAATAGCTTTAAGTGTTTTCTTCTTAAGACCAGTTACACTAAGTTCACCAATAATTTTACCGTCCTTGCTTCCGGCTTTTGTAACTTTATAAATATACTTTTTATCCTTGACTGTAGCACCCTTCTTAGGTCCATCTGCTGTTTTTTCTTTAATCAAAAACGTTAAAATGCTTTTTCCAGTAACATAACCTTTTCCGGTAACCACTACTTTTGCAATTCCAACATTAGTATTACCTATATATTCAACAGTATAGTTCTCTCCTTCCACCAGTCCATCTACATAAACCTTTGGTGTCTTTGCCTTACCATCATATGTACATTCTGTATATTCAAGATAACTCTTAAAGTTACTAATATCAATGCTTTTTGCGTCAATAATCTTTGCTTTGTCTGAAACCTTTATTGTTCCTGTTCCTTCTTCATAATCAGAATATTCTTTATATATTCTAAATATATCTTTACCTATTATACTAACAATCTTATCCGATCTGATAACAAATATGTTTCCTCCGTTAATATCAAGTTCAATTTTTGTTTCAAACGGACTATAACCACTACATTCAGTTCCCTCTTCAGGATCTTCATACTTTATAACTATGGTTCCATCATTTACCACAAGACTATTACTTCCATAAATCGCAGATGGATAGTTTCCGTATTTACATTCTAAAACTATATTAATGGATCCACCATTCATTTCAAAATCATAACCTGTGATGGTATCATAACGAATATCTCCTAATGAAACAATGCTTCCATCATTTATTATAATAAGTCCCGCATCAATAGCACTATTATGTCCTCTTCCAGAAAAAGCAATGTCACCACCATTCATTTTGAAAACAGTACAATATATGTAATCAGCAAATTCTTCTCCGGCAAATTTAATGTTTCCACCATTAACAATAACAATTTCGCCATACATGCAACTTTCGTTTGAACTAGCTGCAATATTCACATAACCATTATTTACAACCAACTTCCCATCAAACCTAAAGCAATTATAATAATCATTACCATTTATGTTTATTGTTGGTCCATCAATATTAGAAAAAATTCATCCCCATCCAATGTTTTTCGACCATATATTGCATATTCTACAGGTTCTTGCGCTTCACTATTATCAACCTTATTAAGTGTAAGGGTACCATTTCCTGTAAATGTTGTTGATACAGATAAATTAATAAAAGTCCAGAAATTGTCTAAGGTAATTGTATTACTTCCAATAACTCGTATTTCCAACAAAGAATCTGCAAGTACATTATGACTTTCAACATATGCAAAAAGTTCATATTCAAGATTACAATTATTCATTGTTAAAATAAAGTTTTTGCTGTCATAACTCAGGCCCTTTATTGAAGTTGTTGGCTCTGATAAATCAATAGCATTATATTTATTATCTTTGTCATTATAGCAAGCATATACACCTACTTTAGGTGTACCAGGGGCTTTTATTAGTTTAATATTATAATCAACACTATTCTCATCACTTAATATACATGTCTTAAAATAATAAACTGTCCCCTTTTTAAGTTTAATAAATATTTCTGCATTTAATGCATTGTCTGTTTTTCCTGCATCAATGTATTCATTACCATATTTGTCCAAATCATTATGGGATGATACCATAATTCCATCTTCATCATAGACATCAATAACAGGGTCCATGGATTTTGCATCGGTGTATACATACATCATCTCATCTGTTGATGATACATATTTTACCCATTTTACATTGTCTTTATTTGTACCACTGATTTTTACACTATCACCTTCTTTGGTTAATGTTCCTGTAACCGTAGGCTTAAAAACTTCTACTTCTGCATTTGCTTTTGTTTGGAAAAGAGCAAAGGATACAAGAAACATCAACGTAAAAAACAATACTTTTTTGATTTCTTTCATTATTTACACTCCTTATAATTTTTTTATTGTAATTAAATTACAGTTATAATTTACTTTAAATATGTTTTATTGTCAACAAATATATACACATAAAAAAAGTCAGACCAAACCAGTCTGACTTTAAATTAATCTCTATTATTACTAATATCCACCTCAGGCATAAGTTCCTCACTCATAACTTCAAGAACTCTTTCAACAAACTTTAGTTCTTCCTTGGTGAACCTTTTCTCCATGCGTTCCATTACTTCTAACAAATAACTGTTACTGATATTATAATATTCAAGATATTTTTCAGTAACACAAAGATAGCTTTCTCGCTTATCTTCATCAGATCTTACTTTTCTAATATAACCTTTTTTTACAAGATTATTAATCTTATATGCCGCATTAGGAGAAGATATATTGGCCACTCTGGAAAACTCTGCAATGGTTGGTTTTCCAAGGGCATATATTATTTCCATGCAAAATGTTTCTACAGTAGTTAGGGAGGCTTCTCTTTCTTTAAGTCTCTCGAAAGCTTTCTGATAAAAATGCAATTTAAATTTCATATATACTTTTGAAAACGCATCTTTAAGCATCTTTTATTCCTCCAATGGCTTTATTCTACAATACTCTTATGCCAAAAATACGAGATAATTATAGCATCACTCATTTGCAATTGCAAATGTTAATTGAGCCTTGGCTGCTATCTTACCATTAACCTTAGCAACGGCATCTGCAATTCCCACAGGTCCTTTTTTAGAAACCATAACTGTTTCAAGTTCAAGTACATCCCCAGGAATTACTCTCTGCTTAAATCTTGCGTTTTTAATTCCTCCAAATAATACTATTTTCCCTTTATACTCAGGTAGGCTTAAGCAAGCCACAGCACCAACCTGTGCCAATGCTTCTATAATTAGTACCCCTGGCATTATTGGATTATTTGGAAAATGTCCCATAAACTGCATTTCATTGGCTGAAACACATTTTATGCCCTTAGCCGATTCTCCCGGCACAAGGTCCGTAATTCTATCCACCAAAAGAAATGGATATCTATGTGGTAATATTTCCTGAATCTGATTAATATCAAGTTCCATGTCATCCTCCAGTTTAATCATCTATTTTTTTAAATACAACTGTTGCATTGTGACCACCAAATCCAAGGGAATTGGAAATAGCTGCACTTACTTTTACATTTCTAGCTTCATTTGGTACTATGTCAAGGTCACATTCCTCGTCAGGCACCTTGTAATTAATTGTAGGAGGTACCAGATCATTTGCCACACTAAGAACTGTAATCATAGCTTCCACCGCACCACTTGCACCAAGCATATGACCGGTCATAGACTTTGTTGAACTAACCATTACCTTATCATAGCAATCGGCAAATGCTTTCTTTATTGCACGGGTTTCGCCCTTATCATTAAGATTTGTTGATGTACCATGGGCGTTAATATATGTAATATCAGATGGAGTAAGACCAGCATCTTTTATTGCCATCTCCATGCATTTACTAGCGCCACTTCCATCTTCAAGAGGAGCTGTAATATGATTAGCATCACAAGTAGCACCGTAACCTGCGATTTCACAATAAATCTTAGCGCCACGTTTCTTTGCATGTTCATACTCTTCTAAGATTAGAGCACCTGCACCCTCACCCATTACAAAACCATTTCTTTCTTTATCAAATGGAATTGATGCACGATTAGGATTATCAGATGTACTGAGGGCATGCATTGAAGTAAATCCACCTATTCCAAGTTCTCCTACTGCCGCCTCAGAGCCACCGCAAAGAACCACATCCTGGTATCCATCACGAATCTGTCTAAAGGCATCGCCCACTGCATTTGTTCCACTGGCACATGCTGTAACAGGGCATGTACATATTCCCTTAAACCCTGTTTTTATGGCAATATTACCTGCGCCCATATTGGCAATTGTAAGTGGAATGAAATAAGGTGATACTCTTTCATATCCTCGTTTAGCTGCTCTATTTGTTTCTCTTTGAATTGTGCCAATTCCTCCAATACCTGATGAGAAAATAATACCACATCTGTATGGATCTTCTGTTTCTATTTTTATTTCTGAATCCTTTACTGCTTCAAGAGATGCCATGATTCCATATACAATGTAATCATCCATTTTTCTAAGTTCATATTTATCAATAACACCTTCTGTATTAAGATTCTTAATCTCACCTGCAACTTTAACCTTATATTCAGATGCATCATATTTTGTAATATAATCAATACCACATTTGCCCGTCTTAATTGATTCCCAGGTTTCATCCTTACTATTTCCAACTGGTGTAACTGCACCTAAACCTGTAACAACAACTCGTCTCATATAATCCTCCATTTTCTATATTGCCATACCACCGTCAACACTTATTACCTGACCTGTAATGTATCTTGATTCATCACTTCCAAGGAAGTAAGCTACATTTGCAATATCTTCTGGTTTACCCATTTCCTTAAGTGGAATACTATCACTGATTTTCTTCTTTGCATCTTCCCCTAAAACATCAGTCATGTCTGTTTCAATCATGCCGGGAGCAATTGCATTTACTCTTATATTCTTTTTTGCAAGCTCCCTTGCAAGAGACTTGGTCATGCCTATAACTCCAGCCTTTGTGGCTGAATAATTTACCTGTCCTGCATTACCCATAATTCCCACAACAGAACTCATGTTAATAATACTTCCAAAGCGCTGTCTTAACATAAACTTTGAAACTTCTCTTGCCATGTAAAAACTTCCCTTTAAATTAACATCTATAACATCTGAGAAATCTTCATCACTAAGTCTTACCATAAGATTATCCTTTGTGATTCCGGCATTATTAACCAAGACGTCTATTCTTTCAAACTTTTCATTAACTTCATTAACAAATTCCTTACAAGCACCGCTATTACTTACATCAAACTTTTTAATATAAACATTCACACCTTTATTTTCCAAAAGTTCCTTAACGGCAAATGCCTCTTCGTCCTTGCTTCTGTAGCTAAAAGCAATATTGTATCCTTCTTTTGCATACCTTAATGCTATGGCTTTTCCAATACCTCTGCTGCCACCTGTTACAATAACTGTTTTTTTATCACTCATAACCTACCTCACTTTAGTGATTACTCTTTATGTAATCAACAACATCCTTGTAATCATTTGCCGTATCAATACTTAATATTTTTATTTCTTTATTAATACCCTTAGACATCTTTTTTAAGAAACCAGAAACAACCTTTCCCGGACCAATCTCAACAAATGTATCCACATCACTGCTAAGTAATATTTCAATATTTTCCTCAAGGCGAACACTACTTTGAACCTGTTTAACAAGCATTTTTGAAAGATCATCACCTTCCTTATAGAAGTCCCCGGTAGCATTTAATAAAACCGGTATCTTTGGTGCGTTAAGAGGCTTTTCCTTAAAGTATTCTCTTAATGCATCACCTGCATCCTTCATGTATTTTGTGTGAAAAGGTCCGCTAACATTAAGTCTTATGCATCTCTTTGCGCCCTTTGCCTTTAGTATGTCTTCAACTTCGTAAACTACCTTTTCAGTTCCGCAAATAACACACTGTCCGGTACAATTATAATTACTTACTGTAACATAATCATCCTCACTACTTGCGCTATTAACATAGTCCTTACATGCCTTATTAACCACTACGCTTTTAAGTCCCAAAACTGCACTCATTGCACACTTCTTTCCCTTTGCGGCTTCATTCATCTTTTCGCCTCTATATGTAGTTAATTCAACATATGAATCATAATCATATACATTTGCCGAATATAGCGCACCATACTCACCAAGACTAAGACCCATGGCAACATCAGGTTTAATCCCTTCACTAAAAAGCATGTCCGTTATGGCACCGGCAAATGCTGCCATTGCCCTTTGGGTATTCTTCGTATTTGAGAGTTCTTCAATTGGTCCCTCAAACATATGACTCTTTATGATTTCACCATCTTTAAGATTATCCAGATGATTTCTAAATTCTTCATATTCCTCGTAAAAATCCTTGCCCATTCCTACTCTCTGACTTCCCTGTCCGGCATATAAAAACGCAATTTTCATAATCTTACAAACCTGCCTTTAACTCTTCATATTCTTTGTACATACTGCTTAGTACTTCTTCAACTGTTTTTATTTCATTTACTAAACAGGATATTTGCCCAGCCATAAGAGAACCATTTTTTGTATCTCCATCAAAAACAGCCCTACGCAAAGATCCTAAAGTATACATCTCAAGGTCTTCCTTAGAAGCGCCCTCTTTTTCCCTTTTAATATACTCCCTTGCCATGCTATTCTTAATTATACGAACTGGAACACCACTGATTCTTCCTGTTACAACTGTCCCATTATCCTTTGCCTTTATTACTTCAGTCTTATAGTTTTCGTGAATTGGGCATTGCTTTGTAGCAAGCAAAACTGTACCAATCTGTGCTCCTGCTGCTCCAAGAGCCTTTGCACAAAGAAGTCCTCTTCCATCTGCAATTCCACCTGCTGCAATTACAGGAATGCTAACTTTATCAACAACAGCAGGAACCAAAGCCATGGTTGTCATTTCTCCAACATGACCACCACTTTCTGTTCCTTCTGCAATAACCGCATCAGCTCCACATCGTTCCATACGAAGAGCAAGCGCCACGCTTGGTACCACAGGAATAACCATAATTCCTGCTCCCTTCCATTTGTCCATATATACTCCAGGACTACCTGCGCCTGTAGTTACGATTTTGACTCCTTCTTCTACCACAACATCTGCCATCTTATCTATGTCTGGATTCATAAGCATCAGATTTACACCAAAGGGCTTATCCGTTAATTCCTTACAAATTCTTATGTTCTCTCTTAAAATATCTGCAGTCATCCCACCTGCTCCAATAAGTCCGAGACCACCAGCATTACTAACACATGCGGCAAATTCTCCAGTTGCAATATTTGCCATTCCTCCCTGGATTATTGGGTATTTAATATTTAACATTTCGCATAATTTCATATCATTCTTCCTTCCCAAATTATAATTCTGCAAGAATTCCGCTATAATTAAGTCCTGCTCCAAAGCCTGCTATAATACAGCGTTTTCCCTTTAATCTACCCATATCATCAAGTTCACTTAAGGCAATGGGAATACTTGCTGCAGATGTATTTCCATAGTTTTCAATATTTATGAAAAACTTATCTTCATGACCTTTAAATCTTCTTTTTACGGAATCAATTATTCTTGAATTTGCTTGATGACATACCACAAGATCAATATCATCCATGGTCATATTTTTCTTCTTAAGAAGTCTTTCAATAATATCATTAATTGCGTTAACAGCAAATCTGTAAACATCCTGACCTTTCATGGTTATATGATTATTATTGCCACTGTTAATACCACCCATACAAAGAACTTCTTTATTACCCAATGTGACTCCATCATGAATAAAAGTTTTATCACTTAATTCTATTATTAAGGCTGCCGCTCCATCCCCAAATAATACACAGGTACTTCGATCTTCATAATCAAGTAGCCTTGACATTTGTTCACTTCCCACAATCATTGCATATTTCTTGTCAGAAAATGCAAGCATAGATTTAGCTACAGTTAAAGCATAAATAAAGCCTGTACATGCACTGCTTAAATCAAAGCAATTAACATTACTGTCAATTTCAAGTTCGCTCTGAATCATAGCCGATACTGATGGGAATACATAATCCCCACTTGAAGTGGCTGTAATAATGATTCCTATTTCATCCTTGTTAATATCGCTTTTCTTAAGAACCTTTCTTGCAGCATCAACTGCTAAGGAATTACAGGTTTCATCTTCACATTTATATCTGCTTTTAATTCCGGTTCTTGTATATATCCATTCATCGCTTGTATCAACTATTTTCTCCATATGGAAATTAGTGATTTTATTTTTAGGAACTGCCCTTCCTGTTGCGATTACATTTATTCCAATTTCACTTTGCATATCTTTATCCTTTTATCATTTAACATGATTCTTAATTTATCTTAATCAACCAAAAATATTAGCAAAACACTTCTGCATCAATATATCTGTATTTTTCAAATCTTTCTTTTATTAAAGTCTCTTCATTTTTCTTTAATAAGATTTTCAGGTCACAAAGAATAATATTATCAATTCTTTTAACCATGTTTTCATCTTCTTTTATTACACCATCAACAAGACCTAATTCGTAAAGTTCATCAGCAGTAATCTTCATAATGTCACATGCCTTAGGTGCCAAGGAAACATCCTTATACATAATACTGGCAAATCCTTCAGGAGATAGAATTGAATACACCGACATTTCAAGCATGTAAACCTTATCTGCAGTTGCAATTGCTATTGCTCCACCACTACTTCCCTCACCGGTAATAATACTAATTATTGGTGTTTTCAAATCACACATGCAGGCAATGCTTTCTGCAATGGCATTACTCTGCCCATTGCTTTCTGCTTCAATTCCTGGGTAAGCTCCAGGAGTATCCACAAATGTGATTACAGGTCTTTTAAATTTCTCAGCTTCCCTCATAAGCCTTACTGCTTTTCTGTACCCTTCTGGACTCGCCATACCAAAATTACAGGAAACATTTTCATTTATGTTGTGACCTTTTCTATGACCTATAACTGTTACAGGCAATCCATGAAACAATCCAACTCCACCTACTAAAGCCTTATCATCCTTATATAATCTGTCCCCATGAAATTCTATAAAATCTTCAAACAACTCATGGATATAATAATCAATATTAGGTCTGTTTATATCTCTTGCACTAAGAAGTTTATCGTATGAATTCATTTTTTCCTCTATAACACTTTTATTTTTCTTTATCTTACGCCATTTTTCTCTTCACATCATGAAGTTTCAAAATATTACTTAAGGTATCCTTCATATCTTCCCTTTTTACAATCAGATCAATCATTCCATGCTCAAGAAGAAACTCAGATCTTTGAAATCCTTTCGGCAAATCCTGACCAATTGTTTGTTTAATTACTCTTGGTCCTGCAAAGCAAATAAGGGCATTGGGCTCGGCAATAATAATATCTCCCAAACTGGCAAAGCTGGCACTTACACCTCCTGTTGTTGGATGAGTAAGAACAGAAATAAACAAGCCACCCTTTTTCTTAAAACCGTTTATGGCAGCTGTAGTTTTTGCCATCTGCATAAGGGAAAAAAGCCCTTCCTGCATTCTCGCCCCACCGCTTGCACTAAAAATAATAAGCGGAAGTTTCTCCTTTTGTGCCATAATAGCTAAACGAGCTATCTTTTCACCAACAACTGTTCCCATGCTTCCCATTAAAAACCTTGTATCAAAAGAACCTATCACTACCTTCCTGCCATCTATCTTGCCTACAGCTGAAACAAAGGCATCTTTTAAAAAGTATTTATCCTTTAGTTCCTTTCTCTTTTCATCATAATCAGGAAAATTAATAGGATTATTGCTTTTAAGATTTACGTCAATTTCTTTAAACTCACCATTATCACAAACCATTGAAATTCGCATACGTGCACTAATCATGAGTTTATTTTTTTCACTATTCTTTTTTCTAACATCTCTTAGATTTTTCCAACGTCTTTTCTTGCGTTCAAAAATATCAATAAGCATCCTTAAGCCTCTTTTTTCATATTCTTACTTTCATTAATCCAAGAAAGGATCTTCTTACTCTCTTTTTCATAAAATCCCGTATCATAATTTCCTTTAAGAAAATCAGGATGAAAAGTTAATTGATGCAGAAATACAATATTTGTTTCAATTCCATCAATTACTATTTCCTCAAGAACTCTTCTAAGTCTTCTTATTACCTCAAGTCTGTTCTTTCCCTTTACAATAACTTTAGCTATCATTGGATCATAGAAAGGTGTTATCTCATATCCATTGTAAAGATGTGTCTCCACTCTTACTCCAAATCCTCCCGGCAAATGAAGATTCTTAATAACACCAGGAGTTTTTGCAATAATACGAAACTCTATTGCATGTCCACATATACTAACATCTTCGTTTGTAATATCCAGTTTAAGACCTGCTGCCACACGTATTTGCTGCCTAATCAAATCAACATTGCTTACTTCCTCTGTAACAGGATGTTCAACCTGAATTCTTGTGTTCATCTCAATAAAATAAAAATTATCATCCTTATCAAGAACAAATTCACAAGTACCTACACTGTTATAACCAGATACCTTACCTGCCAAAATAGCCATATCAGAAATCTCTTTTCTCTTTTCATCACTAAGTCCACAGGCTGGTGATTCCTCAAGCATTTTCTGATTATTCTTCTGTATGGAACAGTCCCTTTCTCCTAAAGCAATAACATTTTCATGCTTGTCTGCTAAAATCTGAACCTCAATATGTCTTGGATTAATTATTAATTTTTCAATATACATATCATCATTGGCAAATGCAGCCTTAGCCTCTGCTTTAGCCATTTCAAACAGTTTTGGAAGTTCTTCTTTTTCAAAGACTTTTCTCATTCCTCTTCCGCCACCACCAGCACTTGCCTTTATTAATACCGGATAACCAATTTCCTCGGCAATTTCTAATGCTTCATCAACATCCTTAATAATTTCTCTTGAACCTGGAACAACTCTTACTCCATTATTCATCATTAGTTTTCTGGCTTCCTGTTTATCGCCCATTTTACTAATTAATTCCGAAGAAGGACCTATAAAAGTAATATTGTTTTCCTCACATTTTTTTGCAAATTCAGCATTTTCAGAAAGGAAACCATATCCAGGATGAATTGCATCACATTCCATTTTTATAGCAGTTTCAATAATTGCATCCTGATTTAAATAACTGTCCTTAGGACTATTAGGTCCAATGCAGACAGAATAGTTAGCACCCATAACTGGGAGAGATTCTTTGTCGGCCGTTGAATAAACAATAACTGTTTCAATATCCATCTCCCTTGCGCATCTAATAATTCTAAGGGCTATCTCACCTCTGTTTGCTACTAATATACGTTTAAACATAATAACCTCAAATTCTACAATTATTATTAATCCGCTTATAATCAATAATCAGATTATTCAATAATTAAGTCATTAGATAATAGATTAATCAATTATCGGATTATTTAATACTCATAATTACTTGGTCAAATTCAACCATCACTCCATCATCAACAAGAATGCTTTCAATCTTTCCGTCCTTTGGAGCAACTAATTCATTCATAAGTTTCATAGCTTCAATAATACCTATTACATCGCCTTTTTTAACTGTACTTCCTTCTTCCACAAATGGTTTCTCACCAGGTGCAGAGGCTCTGTAAAATGTACCAACTAAAGGAGCCTTAACCTCAAAGCCACTGTATCCTTTATTATTTGATGAAGGATTATTACTATTATCACCATAGGCACTATTATTAAATCCATCGGTATTTATTGTATTATTTTCCTGAAGATTTAATCCAGAAGAATTAATACCCTGAAGATTTAATCCGTATGAATTAATCAATGATGCATTTTGAGTAGCAATAAAATCATCTGGCAATTCAATAACTTTTTTAAACTCAATTTTATCCCCGGAAATTTCCAATTTTAATTCACCAATATCTGATTTTTCAAATTTATCCCAGATATCATATACCTCTTTTATTTCCATCTTTTTTCCTACTCTCTACTCATAAATTTATGCGTTTACATTTGCATCAATATAATCAACAATATCAGAAACTTTAATAAATCCCTGCATAGCATCTTCATCAATTGTTGTGTCATAACTTTCTTCAAGAGCCATGCAAAGCTCAGTTGCATCTAAAGAATCAATTGATAAATCATCCTTTAAATTTGCTTCTAATGTAATATCCTCTTCATTACAGTTAATAGTATCAATAATAATTTCCTTTACCTTTTCAAATGTCATTTTAAAATTCCTCCTTGGCTTTTCTTTAGCCTAAATTATTTTACCTAAATTTCTTTAAGTATTCTTGCACATTATAATGATTTGTTATAAATATGTCAATACTTTTATCTAAATTTTTTTAAGTATTTTAAAAAGAGACAGGGGACGGTTCTCTGTCTCCTTCCCTTGTATGCTAATAAAAATGTCCCAAAACCCTTATATGACAAGGGTTCTGGGACTAAACGTTCAGTATTCAAATGAGAGTTGAAACTAATAATTACTTAAATTTTAATACTATACTTTTTTCCGTATTTTCCAATGTATATTCTTCCCCACATGCTTCCTTAAGAATGTTTAAACTCTCTTCACTAATTTTTATATTTTTAATTTCAATTTCATCAAAATTACAGTATATATCAGCAAAATAACCTGTTTTTTCATCAGAATTTGTTATTGACTCAACAGACTCAGGTAATACTATTTTTTTAATTTTATCACATTGAGTTTCATACATATCATCACCCATGTAAAGTGCATATTTGTAAGAAGCAATATCAAATTCACTACATCCGTCAGGTATTATTACTTCCTCTCTATTTGGAAGCCTTACTACCTTACTACCATCTTTTGATAGAATAATTCCATCCTTACTTGAAAAATTTTTATCATTTTTACTAACCACATAGTTTTCTGCATCTAAAATATATAACGTATTCAAATCTAGATCAGTTGTAAATTTAATTTTTTTTACATTATTCATTACAATAGAGCTTTCAAAATCTAACGCTGTTTTTGTTTTTACTTTTCCTGGCATACTAACTTTTTTAATTGTACTTCTGGTTATAAATGCAGCAACGCCTATTGTTTTAACACTTTTAGGTATATAAAGTTTTTGGATATTTGTTTTATAGAATGCATTGTTTGTGCTAATCTAAATTTAGGTCAGACGGCTCATCGAAAACTAGGTCACTTTCAATAATTATGCTATTCTTTCAGTATCAAACTGAAGGAGGCAAAGAAAGGAAAGTGATTACATTGAC
>Ga0129307_1000123_pt1 | contig 128997 bp, 108 predicted proteins | sample P1105metagenome_FD_94437 | JGI IMG/M metagenome (GOLD analysis project Ga0129307, IMG submission 94437) | Capybara group fecal microbial communities from Wisconsin, USA - P1105 metagenome | ecosystem: Host-associated > Mammals > Digestive system > Large intestine > Fecal | place: USA... | reverse complement strand
TTCAGTCGGTGCTTATGGCAATGAGGTCACACCCGTTCCCATTCCGAACACGGAAGTTAAGCTCATTCGCGTTGACGATACTTGGCTGGTCACGGCCCGGGAAACTAGATCAGTGCCGACATAGCTATGCTCCATTAGATTTCTGATGGAGCTTTTTTTGATATAAGGGCGGTGATTATATGTTCAAAAGGATCGGAAATAAGAAAAGACTCGTTCCGATGATACTGATGCTTTTATTTTCTGTTCTTGCTGCTTTTTCTCTTTTTATGAACGGGGATGATTATCTGTGGTATTATGCGGGTGATGAATCATCTCTTGACGGGTGGAGCAAGCCTAACGGAAGGCTTTTTTCAAATCAGATCACTATCTGGCTCGTTCGTAATATCCCTTTCAGAACGATTTTTACAGCCGCTACTCTTTTTATTTTCCTGTTTCTGCTGGGAAAGCTTCTGGATTACAGGAAGAGCGGCTTTAATTTAAAATACTATCTCGCACTTATTTTTTTGATTATGATCCCATGCAGGACGTACAAGGAAACAGTACTCTGGATCAGCGGATTTACAAACTATATCTTTTCCATGGTCATAATTCTCTTTTATCTCCTGTTTATTTTCAGGTGTATTTTTGATGACTATGTCCCGAAAAGGATAACAGCCGTTTTTTTCCTTGCTATAGGCCTCATAGGCGGCTTATGCGTTGAACATATAACGGTGTACAATGCTGTTCTCTCCATAGCTGTTATTATTATAGTTTTGAAGCGTAAAAAAAAGTGCCTGCTGCATACCGTTCTGTTCATGTGCGGAGCGCTGACCGCCTGTCTGCTTATGTTCAATAACGGAGTATATTCTGATATTTATTCCGATACCGACACTGTTGGAAACAGATATTTCAAATTTGCTCTTTCAGATATTATGCATTCCGCCTTTTCATATGTTGCAGTCCATTATACCAAGGATTACTGGATAGCGCCAATTCTTTTGACTGTATGTTTTACTCTTATGTATCATAAAAAGGATTACGGTGAAAAGAAGCCGAAATATCTTAGATCGACGCTTACGGTATGCTGGCTTTACTGCGGCTATTCTGTTTTCACGTCATGCTTTTCTGATCTGAGAGCGATCAATGCGGCAATGAGGATAGTTGCGATCGAGACTGCGTTCTCATTTATTTATGTTGTTTCGATAGCGTATCTGATCTACCTGTTCCTTGATAAAAAGGGAAGACTGCGTTCCTATATTTATATTATAAGCTCTTTGCTTGTAACTCTTCCCTTCCTTTTTGTAAGTCCGGTAACTCCGCGGTGCTTTTTTGCCAATTATGTGTTCTGGATGCTTCTGTGCGGAGAGATGGTATTTACCGTACTTAAAGCTATAAATACCGAAAAGATCCTCAGCATTGCTGACAGAGCCGTGGGTACGGTAGCTCTTGCATTCGTTTTTGTAATTTCCTTTGTATGTCTGTCCAACAGATATTTTGACGATCTGAGATACCGGTATGTCAGGGAGCAGATCGAGGCGGGGAGAAAAGGCCTGAATATAATCATGCTTCCCTACAGCGAATATACCTCCGATGATCTTCAGAATGGTCTGTTCGGGAACGAAGAGCACGTCGGAAACTATTTCTACAGTGAATACAAGTTGAGGTATCACGGCATTGAAAAGCCCGAGGACAAGGAGTATGTCGAGATACAGATACTGCCCTATGATTATTATATGGATAAGGAAACATAAAAACAGCGGTCTTAAAAGACCGCTGTTTTTTTACCAGTAAGTAAACACAAAGCCTGCAATTGGCGACAGAATTATCATTATCAGCGAGAAGCTCAGGGACTCCACGGAGGTGAGGGTTGCCCTCTGTTCCGACGGGAACATTTTCTGGAGCTTCGCATTGGTGCGGACCTGTAGGGCGTCATCGCCCATGGCGGCAAAGAAGCCTCCTGCCGTCATTATGAAATAGCTCTGAGCGTGCTCGGCGAACAGCCCCGCGAAAACGAGAGCCGATGTTACTGCAAATATGAGCCTGTAACCTGCCTTTGGAAATCTGAGTATCAGCTTTGAGCCGACGACTCCGCCCAGCTCCATAAACAGCAGCGCAATCCCCAGTCCCCATTTTGGTATGCCTTTTTCGGGCAGCTTTGCCTGCAAAAAGAACAGCAGCAGTATATCCGCAGCTCCCACAAATGAATTGCAGAACATCAGTCCCAGAGCCTTTTTGGCTTCTTTCAGGAATTTGAAGCTTTCCCTGAAGCATTCGGCTATTTTTGCAAATAGACTTTGTTCGTCGTTTTTTTCCTTGGCGTTTACCTCTGTAAGCGTGGAAAGCACTATAAACTGCGCCGCACAGGCTATCAGGTCTGTGGCATAGGCGAGTCTGTAGCCTATTGTCAGGGCAAATCCTGCGCACAGGGTTGAGATTCCCGTGCATACTCTGTAGATTATGAGCTGATTGGACTCATAACGCTCGAATTTGCTGTGTATCCGTGCCTTTTTCATGGAATCATAGGCGAGAGCGTCCCCTGTTCCCGAAGAAAAGTTGTAGGTCAGGGCGTTAAAGGCAATAGACAGGCAGACGGTAAACAGATCAGCGGACGCTATCATTATGAGAGTAGATATAGTATACATGACGTTGCTGACGATGAGCATTTTCTTCCTGCCGAATACGTCAGCCATGACTCCCGAGGGTATCTCAAAGATAATGCTTGTTATGTGGAATACGGCCTCTGAAATGCCTATCTCCACAAGGCTGAAGCCACGGGAGGCGAGGATCGCCAGCCATGCGCCTGTTATTGTAAGATTGCTTATTACTGATGATACATACAGCCTCGAAAGCTGTTTTCTTATATTGAACATAAAAATAATCTCCTTAACTTGAATTTGACGGTCGTTAAGGAGATAATGCGCGATATATCGTTGCTTTTACAGACTCAGGAGGTTGCTTGACTTTACCTGACTAAAGCTGAAAAAGGGCGCACTATCCCCGTAGCCGGGAAAACATCGCCTTTTTTATGTTGTATGTTAACATTTTTATAGCACATACTATCAGCCTCTTAAGTGTAAATGGTTTGGTTTTTGTTTATTATATCATGAACGGTGCTTTTTGTCAAGTATCATCACTTTCTGTACTCATGATAGATTATGGGGCGGAGCTGTACTCCCTTCAGTGCAGCCTCCGCTGCTCTCGGCAGCAGCGAGAATTCCGCCACAAGGGAAGCGGGCTTGTTTTCCCAGTCGTCCTGCACCATAGGTACAAAGTAGTAATTCTTGCGGTTGAAGAGCTCCCCGAGGTTCTTTGCCGAGCCCATAAGTGAGTCGTTTGAGGCTATGGCAAGGAGTACGGGCTTTCCTCTGCGGAGATGCGATTTCACAGCCATGGTGACGGCGGTATCTGTTATGGAGGAGGCAAGCTTTGCGGCGGTATTTGATGTGCAGGGTGCCACCACCATTATATCCGTCAGCTCCTTGGGACCTATTGGCTCTGCGTCGGATACCGAAGTTATTACCTCCCTGCCCGATATATCCCTTAGCTTTTTTATATTATCTTCGCCGGTACCGAACCGGGTGGATACTGAGGCTGCGTTTTCCGACATGATCGGCAGAAGCTCCGCGCCGAGGCTCACAAGCTTTTCAGCCTGTTCAAAGCTGCGGCTGAAGGTGCAGAAGGAGCCGGTCATGGCGTAACCTATGCGAAGCCCTCTGAAAAGCTCATTCAATACTCTCACTCCTTTCCGAGAGAATGGAGCTGACCGTATCGGCTATTATCTCGCCTGCCGTTACGGGAGCGGTTTTACCGGGCAGCCCCAGCGCCCATATAGCCCTTATACCCAGCTCGAGGGCAGCTTTGAAGTCTATACCGCCAGGCCTTGAAGCAAGGTCTATGAAAAGGGTGCTGCGGTCAGAGAGCTCAAGGAGATTTCTGTCAAAAACAAGGGCGGGGACGGTATTGAATACCAGTCCGTATCCGCTGCCGATACGTCTTGTGGGGACTGAGCGCAGACCGTGGAGCTTAGCCTTTGCAGCTCCGCGGGAATTGTGCACGGCGACGGTTATGTCTGCGCCGAAGCCCTTGAGTATCTCCGCGAGGGCAGTTCCTATCCTTCCCATTCCCACAACGAGCACCCTGAGCCCGTTAAGTGTAACGGGGAGCTCCTCGAGAGCGAGCTGTACAGCTCCCTCGGCAGTGGGCACCGCATTTTTCAGATTGAGCTCTTCACGGAGCATATAGTCGATGATCTCGCGGCGGGGAAAGGCGCTGTGCAGTCTTTCGTCGGCCTTGCCCGCAAGTATTATACCCTCGGGAGACAGCAGGCGTTCTATATCCGCGACGGTAAGGGGAGCGGAGCTGCACGGGGAATAGATACAGCCGTTCTCGTCAACTGAGGGTACGGGCAGCACCGCGCAGTCAAAGCTGCTTTCTAAAGCTGCGTCTGCAAGGGGCACATTTATATCATCGGGTATAATATCGGCGTCGAAGCCGATAAGGTATGTTCCGATACTGCGTGAGAGGCGGGCAGCACAGTAAAGCTGGCGCATATCGCCTCCTGCAATAAGTATCCTGTTATTCATCATAAGCTTCTCCGATCTGCCCTGAGGGCATAAAGTGATCGTTACCGATCATTCCTATTATATGAAGCTCATGCTGAAAGTGATATAAAAACAAAATGACTGCCGTTTAAGCGGCAGTCGTTATTGTTTTATTTGACTCTTGTGAGGGTCTCGCTTGCATTTCCTTCCTTTATGACGAGGGTATCGCCGTTTATGCTGTATTCGGCGTCTACCTTGTCACCGCCTGACGAGCTGAGGCCTGTGAAGCCCGAAAGGGTGATATTGTCGCCTTTGGTAGCATATGAGAAAAGATCCTGGAAGATGACTTCGCTGTTCTGACCGTCGAAGCGTATTGAAATATCAATATTTTTATCTCCGAGATTGCCTTTTTCCTTTATACCATTGCTGATGGTATCGAAGAGACTTCCTCCATCGAGGGAGTATGTACCGTCGTTGCCTGCGGTATCGGTGAGCTTGGTCATCTTTATGATGGTCTGGGCATCGGTGCCTACGGTAACGATATTGCCTTCCTTCTTGATCTTGTCGTTGGGTACCAGATTGCTGCCAAGAACGAGGCCGTCCTCTTCAAAGTGGAATGAAGTTGATGTATCCTGATAGATCGAGCCCTTACCGTTGGTATTGAATATAAGGCCGCCGCTGTCCACACCGTTTCCTCCTACGCCTGATAACGCCCATGTTCCTATGAGCTGAGAGGAGTTGTCTGCTTTTTTTGCAGCTTTTGAGCTGCCGCTGCTGCTATTGCTGTTTTGGCTGCTTCCGCATGAAACCAGCGTGCACAGTGCAAGTGAGCATGCTATTATAGATGAGATTAGCTTTTTCATTATGAATCCTCCTAAGGCCTGCCGTTCGCAAAGAGCGCAGTCAGACCTGTTTTTCAAGTTTGATGACCTTTCCGCCTGAAGTGGTTATCGTCATCTTATCGCCGTCGACGGAATAGCTTCCCGACTGCATATCCTCTCCCATTATCCTTTTAACGATACCGGGAGTTTCGTACATTTCAAGTGTCCTGTCGTCCTTGTCATAGGTCAGGATGTTATGACAAAGAAGCCCCATATCCTCGTTGTCGATGAGGATATAGTTACGCTTGCCGGTAATGTCGAAGCCGAGGACGCTGTCCAGAAGGCCGCTGTCGCGGACGGTATATCTTCCGTTCATTGACTCGGTATCGGCTTCGTCGACTCTGTCCAGAACGAGCAGCGAGATCTCGTCGCCTGTAAGCTTTTTCAGAACGTCGTTAAGCTTGCTCGTATCTATCTTGACCTTCAGGGTCCTGCCGTCGTAGTCCACAAAGGTATTGGGAACGGTATTTCCTCTTATCACAGGGGAACCCTTCCTGTCAATAAAAAAGACAGAGGTAAAATCAACGTAAAGAGAGCCTCCGCCGTCCTCGTCGAAGCGCAGATAGGTAACGGCAGGCAGTGAAAGTCCCGTAAGCTCGGAAGGGTCGAACTTCCAGCTTCCTACAGCGGGATCAACAGCCTCGGATTCGACGATGAATTCCTCGTTATTGTCCGAACAGCCTGTTACCGGCGAAAAAAAACATACGCCGACAGCAAGTACAGCCAAAAATTTTTTCATGGCGGCTCCTTTCACGGGATGTTTGCAGGATTTCTTATTTATCGTGACCGAAACAGCGCTGACCGTACTGCAATATGATGAAACGCGAAAAACATATTATCCGGGTCAGATGTTCAGCCTAAGTTACATTATATCACTAATGCCTGCTTTTTTCAATAGAAAAGTTCAAAACTCGTCGAAATGCAGTCATTTTTTGATACCGCAGCCCTTAAAAACGGCTCATTTTCACATAAAAAGCCCGGTTTTGGCTTGACACCGCCGTTAATAAATGTTAGAATGAACAAAAAGCCTGACTTAAAAGGAGGGGATCTGAAATGAAGATTATAAAGCTTATTGCGGCGGCAGCTCTGCTGCTCACTGCTGTGCCTGCGGCGGCTGCCGACGGCAGGATAGATATGGATTACAATAACGACGGGATCGTGGACGTGTTCGATATGGTGTCCGCAAGACGTTCGGGAGCGTCCGCAGCGGCGCTGGAAAAGCTCAGCGGCTTCCTGCTGGGAAAAGGTGCGGGAGACAGCGCGAAGAACGGCTGGACGCTGAAATGGAGCGATGAATTCGACAGCGTCAGTCTGGACGGTGGAAAGTGGTCCTATGAGCTTGGCAACTGGAAGCTGGACAATAACGGAAATTACATCACAAACGGCTGGGGCAACAACGAGCAGGAGTTCTACACTGATAAGAATACCACGGTAAAGGACGGCATACTTACTATCTCTGCCCGCCGTGAGAGCTATACTGACGAGAAGCAGGGCTCCTATGAGTATACCTCTGCCCGCATAAACACCAAGGACAAATTTTCGTTCTGCGGCGGCAGGATAGAGGTGAGAGCGCGCTGCGATGCGGGAAAGTCCCTGTGGCCTGCGATATGGATGCTGCCTGAGAAGGAAGTGTACGGCGGCTGGGCAGCCTCCGGCGAGATTGACATAATGGAGGGCTGGGGCAGCACTCCCGAAAAAATATGCGGTACCATACACTTCGGAGGAGCATGGCCGGACAATACCTACCTGACAAATGACTATAATTTCCCTAATGGAGACGGTACTCAGAACTGGCACGTCTACAGCGTTGAATGGGAAAAGGGCGAGATACGCTGGTATGTGGACGACGTGCTGTACAGCACCCAGAACAGCTGGAGCTCTGCGGGCTTTAGCTTCCCGGCGCCCTTTGACCAGGACTTCTATATCATACTTAACCTTGCGGTAGGCGGACATTTTGACGGTATCGACGGCATATACGCCGATCCTGCCACCTTTGCGGAGGGTCCCAAGAGCTTCGATATTGACTACGTGCGGGTATACGAAAAGGACGGGACCGAGTTCAGACCCACGGAGCTGACTTCCGCAGCCCTCGATAATTACATAGAGGGGGCCGACGCCTCCGTTGTCAACAAGGAGGGCTGCACGGTAATAAGCGTGAGAAATGCGGGAGAGCTTGAGTATGCGGTAATGGTACTTATCACCGGACAGCAGGTCAGAGCGGGAGAGAAGCACACCCTCAGCTTTGATGTGAGCTCAACAGTGGAAAGAAGCATGGTGGTGACCGCTGAGGACAGCTCCTATGCAAGGTATCTTGACGAAAAGCTGACCGTTTCTCCCGAAAGGAAGCATTACAGCTTTGACGTTACCTTTGACCGTGATATGTCGGCGGATATAAAGTTCCAGCTTGGCAATATCGACGGAGCAGCCGCACTCGGCGCCCATGAGGTCACCCTTTACAATATAAGCTGGCAGTGAATATGATCCGGGCGGTCCCTGAAATCTGACGGCTTAAGAAAAACACATTGCCCCGAAGCAATTCCGACATTGCTTCGGGGCATAATTTATATGTGTATATTAATTTAAACGCCGTTTTTCACTTTGCGGGAGCTTCGGCTGCAAGAGCTTTCTTCTCACGCTTTTTGATAGCCTTCTTGCTTTTTCTGAAGCAGAAGCCTATGAAAAGCTCTGCCGCGCCGATGACAATGAGTATCAGCGAGAAGGGGAGAAGCAGGCTCTCTGTCAGGTAGAAGCTCACATTATGAGTGAAGGTAAAGGCTATTGCGGAGCCGAGGATTATCGCTGCGCCGGCAAGGAACACGATAAGTCCGGGAATGGTGAATACAGTGCCGAAGAAGCCTGTAACGTGTCTTGCACGCTTTCTGACTATCATAGCTATCCATATGAGGAAGAGCAGAATCAGTGCGCCGATGATTCCTATAGTGATATAGGAGAAGATATAGCTGCACTTGCCGAAGTCGATACCCGTCTTACTCTGCCATTCCTTCACGCTCATGGTCTCGGTGAAGCTGTCCTTGTCGAGGTTCTTCTGAAGAAGCTCGTAATCCGTATCGGTAAGCTCGTAATCGAATTCGTTTACGGCTGCCTTTTTGTTTTCCTTTATGAAATCATTGACGAAGTCCTCTGAGGATACCGAAGGATCGCTGCCGTTTCCTTCGATGATGTAGTCGAGGTAATTCCTGGCAACTCCGCCGATATATTCGCGGAAGTTCGTACGGAGCAGGTATCTCTTGAAGGCTGCCTCGTCAGCGGCGCCCTTTGTAGCTGTCCTGAAGCCGAGTGAATCATAGAGAGTTTTTGAAAGCTCATGACCGTCGAACTGAGCGGTAAGGGTAGTCTCGGCATTGAGCTTTTCGGCTCTTCTTTTGATAACGCTGCCGTTTGCACCGAGCTTTACGGCGAGGAGCAGGTTCAGCAGGAGTAGGAATACCATAGTGAATATGGCTATGAGTGAAGCTCCGAAGATACGTCCGCCGCCTACCTTTGCCTTTGCTTTGGGCTTTTCCTCCGCGGGGGCAGGCATGGGAGCGGGAACAGGCTGTACGGGCTGCTGCGGAGGCGGAGCAAAGCTGCTGCCTGCGGGAGCATTGCCTGTCTTGGGCTTCTGAGGCGGATTTTCGGGTCTGTACTGATCCGCTGTCGGGAGCTTCATGGTATCGCTGTTGTCGTTGAAGCTGCCTGCGTTTATGTTATTTACAGGAGCATCGGGCTTGTCCTGCTTGGGGAACTGTGCGGGAGCGCCATATCTCTTGTCGGGCTTTGCGGGATTTTTTTCGGGCTCCGGGAGTTTTGCCTCCTCAGTCTTGCCGAGTATCTCCGAAGGCTCGTCGTTGAGGAGCTCTACCTGATCCTGAGTAAGACTCAGGGTCTGTTCGTTGTCGGCGATGACCTCCTCGAGGTGTGGAAGAATGGAAGTGGGCTCGTCGTCCTTAAAGGCAGGAGCTTCGAGCTTTGCGCCGCATTCTGTGCAGAACAGGGCGTCATCGGGCATTTCGCTGCCGCATTTGCTGCATAACATAATGATCCCTCCTGTAAACAGATTATTTTAAAATCAGGTGATTGATACTGTAATAATTATAAGTCAAAAGGTAAAATATGTCAAGTAAAAAAACTGTTACTAAATATTACATAACGGGATATAAGGGCGGAAGCACGGGGATAAGAGCGGCTTATGCCGAAAAAGCCCGCATAAAGCGGGCTTTGTGTATATTTTATTTGTCATATCTCTATCTTGGGGAGCTCGATCAGCGGCATGGTCGTTGTTGTGGTCTGAGCTGTGCGGGTAGTTGTGGTGCCTGTTCCCGGTACCGTTTTGGCAGTTGTTGATACGGCCGTTTTTGTGCTTGTTGTGCTCTTTGCAGTTGTAGCAGCGGTGGTCGTTGTAGTTGTTACTGCGGTGGTGGTTGTGGTTGTTGTAACGGCGGGAGCCATGAACTGCTCGAAGCTGTCAGTGCCGTCGGCAGAGAGGTATGCATAGTAAGCAAGCACAGTTGAAGCGTCCACGGCGTCGATAAATCCGTCCTTGTTGACGTCGCTGGTGGCGTAATCATCAGCGGAGGGAGTTCCTGCGTTTGTAGAGAATTTCGCATAGGCCGCGAGGATATTTGAGGCGTCAACAGCGTCGATGAAGCCGTCACCCGTAGGATCGCCAAGCCTGAGCTCCTTTTCCTCGTCAAGAGCGACGAATTTGTACTTTGCGGACTTGGCAAGCTTTTCAAGGGTTGAGCCCATATATCCGTAGCAGGTACAGTCGAATGCTTCCAGGTTCACAGGTTCTCCGTTTTCGTCGCGGACATCTCCGTTTATGATGAAATCAAGACGTGATTCAAGGTTGCAGTAAGGATTGAGAACGGTGAACTTCCTGACGTTAGGGCATTCGATAAACGACCATGAATCTACTGTTTCAACGTTTTCGGGTATGGTTATCTCCGTGAAATTGTTGCCTGCAAAGCAGTGCGAAGGTATTTCCTTTACTCCTGCGGGGATATTCAGGGTTTCAAGGGCGCAGTCCGAAAAAGCAGACATATCCAGTTTTTCCAGCTTTTCGGGAAGATCCGCTTTTTTCAGCGATCTGCACGAGTCAAAGGCTGATCTGCCTATCTCGGTAACGCCTGACGGTATCTCTATCTCCTCGAGGGATTTGCAGCCGTCAAACGCAAACTCGGGTATGGATTTTATGTTTGCGGGGAGCCTTATGCTTTTGAGAGCAATGCATCCGGTACACATATGCGAGCTTAATTCGTCGATAGTGTCGGGGAGAGTGATTGAGGTTATATCCTCGGAGTAAAAGGCACCGTCGAATATTTTGGTAACGGGCAGACCCTCGATCTCTGACGGTATCACCACATCGCCCTTTTTCTCGCCGCAGTATTTTACAACGGCGTGATCCGAAAAGAGATCATATCTTATATCGTCGTAATTTACGGAATCCTCTGCTTCCGTCCATGCGTAGTAAACTGCGTCCGTCGTTGTCAGGGGCTGTGCAGGGGCGAGGCTGACCGTAAGACAGGCTGCGGTAATGAATGCTGATATTTTTGAATACTTCATAAAAAGTAACTCCTTTACAGTATGATTATAAATTATATCACTTCCGGACGGTTTTGTCCAATATTTTTTTGCGCTGGACAAAATAAAAAAAAGGTGGTATAATAATTAATGTATGCTCAATAACCGCTTTTAGGCTCAGCAAATTCTTAAAAACAGAGAATTTGCGCAAAACACTGCTTTGAGTTGTTGGGCAGACATTAATTATTGACCCTTTTCTTTCATTCGGAAACGGGAATCTTTATACTCAGATTGGAGCGATTATTATGTCAAAAGGAACCTTTTACATCACCACGCCGATTTATTATCCATCGGGCGATCCCCACATAGGCCACTGCTATACCACAGTTGCCTGCGATTCTATCGCACGCTACAAGCGAATGCAGGGCTATGACGTAATGTTCCTCACAGGCACCGATGAGCACGGCCTCAAGATAGAGCAGAAGGCAGCCGAGCAGGGTGTTACTCCCAAGGAGTATGTTGACGTTATCGTTGATAAATTCAAGAAGTTATGGAAATACATGAATATCTCCTACGACAGGTATATCCGCACCACGGACGATTACCACGTCGAAGCGGTGCAGAAGATATTCAAGGCTCTCTACGACAAGGGCTATATCTACAAGGGCGAATATTCGGGAAAGTACTGCACTCCCTGCGAGAGCTTCTGGACGGATTCACAGCTTGACGAGAACGGCTGCTGTCCCGAGTGCCACAGACCTGTAAAGTTTGCCAAGGAGGAGGCTTACTTCTTCAAGATGTCTCCTTTTGCGGAGCGCATAGAGAAGCTGCTCCTCGAAACGGACTATCTCCGTCCGAAGACAAGAGCCGTTGAGCTGGTAAACAACTTCATAAAGCCCGGTCTTGAGGACCTCTGCGTATCGAGGACATCGTTCACATGGGGCGTTCCCGTTACCTTTGACGAAAAACACGTCGTATACGTATGGATAGACGCTCTTTCCAACTATATCACCGCTCTCGGCTACGAGAATTCCGCCCACGGCGACTTTGAGAAGTACTGGCCTGCCGATGTTCACATGGTAGCAAAGGACATTATGCGCTTCCACGCCATAATATGGCCTGCTATGCTCATGGCGCTTGACCTGCCGCTGCCGAAGCACCTTGCGGTGCACGGCTACATCACCATGCAGAGCAAGGACGGCGGCGAGGGTGTAAAGATGTCCAAATCCCTGGGCAACGTAGTCGATCCCTTCATACTGGGCGAGCGTTACGGCTGCGACTCCATAAGATACCACATACTCCGTGAAATGGCTCTTGGAGCTGACAGCCTCTTCTCCAACGAGATAATGATAAACCGCATAAACTCCGACCTTGCCAACGGTTTCGGAAACCTTGTTTCCCGTACCGTAGCCATGGCGGACAAGTACTTCGGCGGTACTCTTCCCTCAGAGCGCGAGAGCGCAGATATAGACGAGGACTTCAGGTCCGTTATACTGGGGCTCCGCTCCGCAGTTGACGGCTTTGTTGACGAGACGAAGATAAAGCAGGCTCTTGAGACCATATTCGAGGGCGTATCGAGGGCGAACAAGTACATCGACGAGACCGAGCCCTGGAAGCTGGGCAAGGACGAGGCTATGAAGCCCAGACTTGCAGCTGTCCTCTATAACCTTCTCGAAGCAATCCGTATCACATCCGCACTCCTTGCACCCTTCATGCCCAATGTGCTTCCCAAGGTATGGGAGCAGATAGGCGCCTCCGCAGCAGACGTCGAGTACGACAAGCTTGACAGGTTCGGCGTGCTTCCGGAGAACGTAACAGTCCACAAGGGAGAGATACTCTTCCCGAGAATAGACGTTGACAAGGAGATAGAGGAGCTCAATGCCATCCTCACAAAGAATATGGAGGCCGCAAAGGCAAAGCTTTCCGCAGAGGAAAAGGGAGAGGCTCCTGCCGCGGCGGAAAAGACAGAGCTCGCACCCGAGATAACCATTGACGACTTTGCAAAGGTAGAGATAAGAGTTGCAAAGGTAGTAGCCTGCGAGAAGGTGCAGAAGTCCGACAAGCTCCTGTGTTTACAGCTTGACGACGGCATGGGCGGACGTCAGGTGGTATCGGGCATAGCCCAGTACTATCAGCCCGAGGACCTCATCGGAAAGAAGCTCCAGCTCATAGCAAATCTCAAGCCTGTAAAGCTGAGGGGCGTAGACAGCAACGGAATGATATGCGCAGCCGATACTCCCGACGGAGTAAGGGTGATATTCGTTGACGACAGCATACCTGTAGGCTCAAAGATAAGATAAGACAAAAGCTCCGCTGAACGGATATGCGTTCAGCGGAGCTTTTCTATATGATCATGGAGCAGGAGTCGTAAGGCCCTCTCCTCTCATGTCTGCATATTTATCGTACTGGTTCGATCTTTCCATGAACATTCTGTCAAGCACGGCAAGATACTTTGCGGGGTTGCTGCACTTAAAGTAGAGACCGAACTCGTAGGCCAGGAGGTATCCGTCCTCGGAAAGCTCAATGGAACCTATCTGATAGACCGTGTCACCGTAATTTTTGACAATGGCTTCGGTAATTTCCCAGTCCAGCGAAAGCAGGGCTTCCTTGAGCTCCGTATCGTTTGCTTTTGGCTGGAGATGAGCTATGCTGTTCGTCAGATAAGAGTTTATTGCGGCCTCAAGAGTTCCGGCTTCGTCGAGATATTTGTCGTGATCTGATGTGTTGGACGATACGCTGATGTAATTTACATAGTCCACGTATGTGAAATCCTTAAGTCCGCTGTTGATCACGATTTCCACAAGCTCGCGGTCGGGTATGCTGATCTTTTCCGCTCCCGTCATGATACGGTTGAGTATTGCGGCCGTTTCTTTTTCGAGAGTGTAGTTATTGAACGTGAACTCACCGGAAGAATTTATGACATAGATCATACCTGCATGATAGGTTATCGTGTAGGGTCCGACATATATAGTATAGGGCGTACCGGTAAATACCTGGCTGTAACGCTTTTCTGTGCGGAAATTCTGCCATGTCATATCCTTCAGGGTGGTAATGAGCTCCTTAAGGCCGTCGCCCTTTATCCTGAAGGGCTTGTTTATTCCGTTGCTATTACCGGGCTTTACGAGCGCCGTGTCGTAATCCCATATATCATCGCCGAGAGGACAGTCCTCGGTGAGCTTCTCTGCACCGGCAAGTATTTTCCTGAGTCTGGAATATACTTCGGGATCGAAGGAGTATGTTCTTCCCATGAGAGCATTTTCACTGTCTTTTCCGCCCGTTTTTGATTCCGTAACGCTTATGAACGCATTTCCCTTTTCGGTCATCTGAACGGAGTATTGTTTGTTTTCGCCGTCGATGAAGATAGTGAAGGATTCCTCGTCTTCGGGTATCCCGTTGGGAAGAGAGATGCCCTTCCATTCGGTGCTGTTGAGAATACCTGCCACGTCGTAGGCCTCGGCGGGCGTAAATATACCGTCCCTGTCTTTCATTTCAAAGGTAGCCGAGATAAGGTCGCCGCTCACCCTGAGGAAGTCCACATTTGTGAATTTATCGTCGCCGTAGAGCATTCTCCTTATCTTGTTGAAGGCGCCCTTTCCGAGGTAATAGTATTCATATACATTTTCGAAGTATCTGCCTTCGCTTTCATCCGCCGGGGACTGACCATCGTCGGTATCGCTGACGTAAGGTCCTTCAGTCAGCAATGAGAAAACACTGGTACTGCCGTCTTTCGATATATATATCTGGTTTCCGTTATTGTCAAAAACAGCCGTGCGCGAGATCACAAGGTAATCGTTATCGAAGACCTTCAGCATATTAATACCAAAGGTTACCAGATAGCTGTACATATCAAAGGAAATGGAATCCTTTTCAGACAGCTCTACCGGATCGGGAGCATTATCGACCTTTGTTATGTCAAAGGTCTCGAAGAGCCTGCAAAGCTCCGGTGCTATATTGGTTGAGGGAACGACCGACAGGGTCGTGTACGCTCTGCTGTAGCCGAATACGAATTTACCGAAATCCAGCTTGCCGAAAGGAAATTCATATACGGTATTGGTGCTGTCTGTTTCGGTGGGCGTCTCAATATCTGATATATCTGATACGGTAAAGGGATCCTCCTTTACCTTGTCCGAGATATTCAGCAGGGCTCCGCCGCCTGCGGTGCCGATAACAGCTACTGCCGCTGCGGCTGCTGCGAATTTCTTTATGCTTCTTTTCTTTACGACCTCAACGTGGCTCACGGTCTCCTCGTAATAGTCCTCGTCGGAGCTGTCCAGCGCAAGCTTCTTCTCCATTTCCTCGCAGAAGGCGGAGCTGAGCTTGAGTTCGTTCAAAGCATTTTTATAATCTTTTCCGTACATGGTTCATCCTCCTTTTCAAGCTCGATCTTGAGTTTCTCCCGTCCTCTTCTGAGCAGAGAGCCCACGGTGTTCTCGTTCTTTTTCAGTATCTCCGACATCTCCTTGATGCTGTAGCCCTCGTAGTAATGCAGGAATATTACCTCTGCGTATTTGCGCGGGAGAGCCGCTATCTGTTCGCGGAGCTCCCGTCCGTTTGTGCTTATCTCGTAGATAGCGTCGGACTGCTCGATGTCGTCGATGGAGCATACCATATTGAAGCGGAAACTCCTGCGGAGGTTCTTGCATTTGTTGATGGTCACCCTCAGGAGCCATGCTTTCATATGTTCGTCGTCGTTGAATGGGCGGGGATGTGTATGAAGTGAAAGAAAGACCTCCTGGACAATATCCTCTGCCTCGGCATAGCTGCCGCTGAACGCAAAGGCTGCTCTCAGGACTGTATTTCCGTATTTTCTGAATGCATATAATGCGGTCGTATCATTGTTCATCACTATGACCTCCTTTCACTTATAACACACATGAGAAAAAGGAAAATGTGCAATGCAATAAAAATTATTTTTGTTTCAGCAGAATTTCTGCTATGGCAATGTCTTCGGGGGTTGTTATCTTAATGTTGGTATAGTCTCCCACGGTCATTGCCACCTTTCCGCCTATAGCCTCCACCAGCTGACAGTCGTCGGTGAAGTCGAGACCGTGCTCGAGAGCGAAATCCACCCCCTCAAAGTAAAGGCTGCGCCTGAATATCTGGGGCGTCTGGGTGATGTACAGGGAGCTGCGGGGCGGGGTATCGGTTATGAGGCCGCCGTCCACGGTCTTTATGGTGTCCTTTACCGGGACTCCGAGGGTAGCTCCGCCGAAAACGGAGGCGTCCTTTATGACCTTTTCGATATGTTCGGGCTTTACCAGCGGGCGGGCGCCGTCGTGGACAGCCACCAGCTCTGTCTCCTTTGATATCCTGCGTATACCGTTTATAACGCTCTCCTGACGGGTAGAGCCGCCTGTTACGCAGTCGGCAAGCTTGGTTATGCCCGCCGACTCAGCCTCCTGACGGATAGTTGGTATGTCGTCCTCTCTTGCGACTATTATTATCTCGCTGACGCTTCCGCAGGCCTGGAAAGCCTGCATGGTAACGCCTATCACCTTTCTGTCTCCGAGAGGGAGGAGTATCTTGTTCACTCCGCCCATTCGCGTGGAATTTCCCGCGCATACTATTACTGCCGATGTTTTCATATATTACCTCAGTTCTGCCGTGCGGCGGTTTATTTTTTCAGGTTCTCGCTGAGCTGTTCAAAGGTTATGCCGTATTTATAGGCTATCTCGTGGGCGTAGCTCTTTCCGTCGGGCTTTTTGTAGCTTATCCTGTAGGAGCGTTTGCCGTTTTCGTTCTCCATGACAACGCTGACCGCTTTGCATACCGCGTTTTCTGTGTTCCCGAATTTATCCGCGTTTTCCGCCAGCTCGTGCATATGGGTATTGAAGCAGGTGCGGGAGCCGGTACAGCACAGGTACCTAAGAACGTCCTCAGCGATATACAGGGACTCGGTATGGCTGGTGGTGGCAAAGGATTCGTTGAACAGCAGCAGGCTGTCCCTGTCTGCGGTCCTGCATATTTCATTGAACCGCTGCGCCTCTTCTCCGAGACGTCCGAGGGAGACGGTGCGTTCCTCGTCAACCGGAAAGTGAGTGTAGATACCGTTGCAGGGGCGTATCTCTGCGGAAGCTGCGGGAGTAAAGACTCCGCTCTGATACAGGAGGAAGGCAAGGCCTATGCCCTGGGTGAGTATGGTCTTTCCGCCGCGGTTTGGACCTGTGAGTATATGCACCGTCCTTTCGGGAGTGAATTCCAGGTCGTTGCATACTATGTCCTCGTCAACGGTGCCGTTTATGCGGCATATGGCCAGCTTTACGTTATAGAAGTCCCTGAACACCGTGTCGTCCGCCGAATTATTCCCGCAGCAGCAGGGAAGACCCAGTTCCGTGATCTTTTTCTCAAGCTCTATAAAGCGCAGATAGAACAGCATCTCGTCGGCGAGCTCCGCGAGAGCCTTGCCGCTGACGTCCACATATCGGGCGAGGAGCTTTTTCAGCTTTGCCGTGGTCGAGGGGAGCATACGCTCGATTATGAGGTTGAGATTGTTCATGAGGGGACTGTCCGAGGCGGTAAAGTCCGCAGTGAAATATGCCATCTGATCCTTTACGGCTAAAAACGGAGCAAATTTTTTTGATGACTTATTCAGGCTGTCATGGTGCATTTCCATTGAGAAGGCAAGAAGGTCCTTGTCCATGACCTGATCCTTGTTGTGGTATTTTATGAAGCGCCTGAGTACGCTCTGCTCGTCGAAGCGGTACTGATTCAGAGAGATCATGCCGACCTCCTTCGGGTAGAAATCCGCGTTGAGATTCACGCCGAGAGTCATGCTCCTTATGTTGCTTATATCGTCGCCCACGGCGGAAATATCCTCGGCAAGCGCGTCAAAGCCGCTGCTGCTGTAAAGCTCCTTCACATATTCCGAAAATCTTCTGAGCCCCTCGGAGCTGAACTCGTGTCCCTCAATGGCCTCCTTTATCATAAATACGGAGTTTATGTAGCTTTCGAGGGATCTGAAACGGGAGAGAAGATCGTAAATGGTGGAGCCGTTTCCGATCTGTGCGGGGCGGTCATTGAAATGGAACCGCATGGAATCAAAGATATAGTAGAGCTTTTCGCAGAGCTCTCCGTTTTCCCTAAGCTCGGAATAGACTGCCCTGCGGTAGCTTATGACCTTTTCGCTGACGGGCATTCTGAGGAGTATGTTCTTTATTACAGTCTGCTCTGTGGAGTTTTCGGATATGCTTTCCGAGATGAAATCTATGGAAAGGTCGTTTGCAGTATTCTCGCCTATACTGAAGTAGCTGTGTTCTCCCTCGGGCTCGAGAAGGCTGATCCTGTTTGTGCTGTAAGCTTTCTTATCCGGCATGGTTTTCTAATTCCTCCTTTTTTATGCTATAATGAATGCGTTGCATTCATTATAGCATAAACTGCGGTAAAATACAATAAACACAGTAAAAAACGACCTGCGGGTACTGAGAGCGCAGCTTCGGGAGGATACCATGATTGACAAAGCAGAGGCGCCGTTGTATAATTATAGCAAAGGAACGGTCTGGAAGATCGTGACTGAACTGACATCAGGAGGTTTAATATGGATAAGAGAATATTATCAATGGCGGCTGCACTGGTAATGCTTACAGGCTGCAGCGGTCTGCCGGGAAATGACGGCGGAAAAACGGAGGTCACAACAGCTCCGGTCACCACTGCTCAGGAGACAACGGCTCCGCCGACGACTCTGCCGCAGAAGATGATCTACTTCCGTATGGGCGAGGACGAGAATACAGAGCCCTTTCTCACCAGCGAGCATATCACTGACTGCGCTATGGAGATTTTGCCGAGCGATTCGGGAGAGTCTACCTATGTGGTAAATATTTTCCTCGACGATGAGGGCAAGGAAATATTTGCTGAGAAAACGGCTGAGGCCGCTGCGAACGGCAGCACCATATCCACATGGTATAACCAGTATGTCATAAGCGTTGCTACCGTTGAAGAACCCATAACCGACGGTGCCGCAGTTATATCGGGTCTGGATATGAGAGGTGCTTCAAAGATCGCGGGCTGGATATACGAATGTATCAAAAAGCCCGAAGAAACAACTGCAAACGAGGGTGAACAACAATGAAAAGGGCAATGGCTCAAAGCGAGTTCCCCGTATCTATATTGAATAAACAGAACTAAGAGCTGAGAATGTATGGGACGGCATCCTCGGCGTCCCACAAGCCATTAAAATTTATGTTTACAGGAGTAAAAAATGCTATTAGGCAATCCGAATAAATTTGCCTTTCTAATTGAAAGAATTTCCGAATGGGAAAGCGAAACTTGGAAAAACGGCATTATGTTTGTTATTATAAACGGTGAAATATATCCTAAAAATCTCCGTACAACTACTTTTAACAGCGAGATTCCCGGTATTCTTGCTCAGAATTCCGCATTCATTAATCCTGTTATAAATGAAGAATTATACGAAAAAAGCGAATCAGAAATAATAAAATATATGAGCTATGAAGAAAACGAAAACTATTATCGTTTTTTTATCCCATTTCATGAAATTAACGATTCAGGTTACCGGATCTATATTATTTCAAGTAAAATAAGCGTAAAAATCATTGTATGCAAGCTGGAAATCGACAATATATCGCCAATTGACAGAACAGAAATCCAATTACATGAATATGAAAGCATAAAAAAGAAAATAATTGATTTCTTTAATACTTTCAATTCTTTTCAGTGACCAATGGCGGATATTATCCGCCCGAAACTGATAAATTCATAATTATGGAGGTACAAAACAATGACTGAAGCCTTGTTGAAACAACTGGAAGAATTTGTCGGTACAGATGATTTTGAATTTGAATCCGAAGAAATAATGGAAAAGCTCAAAGAAGAAGGCGCAGGTTTTGAAATAATCGAAAAACTGTTTTCCATAATGGAACGCCACCCTCTTGATGATTTTGGTATGCCGGGAGCTATGGTTCGCTTTATCGAGCATTTTTACCCTGATTTTGTTCCGCTTCTTATTGATTCGCTAAAACGGACGCCCACATTACATACCGTCTGGATGCTGAACCGTTGTATAAACGGCAACAATAACAAAGAAGAACTGTTATCCGCTCTGAAAAGCGCCGCAAATAATGATACGATTGATCCGGCTATAAAAAAATCAGCTCAAAGCTTTCTCGGTTATCAATTAAACAGCTGATATGTATCTGTAGGAACGCCGAGAATGGCGTCCCCTGCAAGCTAACGGCTAAAAAGGAGGATAAAAATGAAAAAGGCAATGACCATATCCTATGAGGTAGGGGATAATCTGTATCTTAACCTCACAAATAAATGTCCCTGCGCCTGCACGTTCTGCATACGCAATCACGCCGACGGTGCTTACGGCTCCGATCCGCTGTGGCTGGAGCATGAGCCCTCCATGGAGGAGATAATTGCCGACCTTAACAAGCGGAAGCTGAAGAAGTACCGCGAGATAGTGTTCTGCGGCTACGGCGAGCCCACAGAGCGGCTTGACGCCGTTCTCGAGACAGCTGCCTATCTCCGCAGCAGGGAGAACTGTCCGCACCTGCGCATAAATACCAACGGCCTCGGTGACCTTATCCACGGCAGGAGCATAGCAAAGGAGCTCTGCTATGAGCTGGACACTGTTTCAATAAGCCTTAACGCTCCCACGGAGAAGGACTACATGGCGGTTACCCGTCCAAGCTTTGACAACGCCTTCGAGGCGCTTCAGAAGTTCACAAGGGACTGCGTAAAGGTCGGCAGGGCCGAGGTCATAATGTCGGTGGTGGACGTTATCCCGCCCGAGCAGATAGAGGCTTCGAAAAAGCTTGCGGAAAAGCTTGGCGCTCATCTGCGGGTCAGGACCTTTGATGAGTAAAATACAGCACAGATTTCAACAGCTGTTTTTGTGCATATTTTTTACTATCCGCCTATGGAAAAACACAGGGAAATATGGTATAATTATTTATTGAAAGATTTCTCTGATCTGAGATAAGGAGTAGTTTTTATGAGTAAAAAAGGTAAAATAATCCTTGCAGCTTCAGTTTCCACCTCTGTTCTGGCTGTTACGGCCGCTGCGGTGACTATTTTTGTCTGCAAGCGTATTTACGAGAAGAATTACTTCTCGGTCACAGATTGACGGTCAATATTTTAAGAAGAAGGTTGAAAAAAATGGAAATCAAATTTACTAAAGCAGAAACTCTCAAGGCTAAGCCCCAGCCAGGCGACAAGCTTGGCTTCGGTCACATCTTCACGGATTATATGCTGGTAATGCCCTATGACGAGGGTCAGGGCTGGCACGATCCCGAGATAAAGCCCTATGCTCCCATAGAGCTTTCCCCTGCCGCTATGTGTCTCCACTACGGCCAGGAGGTATTCGAGGGACTCAAGGCATACAGAACGGCTGACGGCAAGGTACAGCTCTTCCGTCCGGAGGAGAACTTCAGGAGACTCAACAAGTCCAACGAGAGACTTGTTATCCCCGAGCTCCCCGTTGAGCTTGGCATGAAGTGCCTTACAGAGCTTATAAAGATAGAGAAGGACTGGGTACCTTCAAAGGAGGGCGAGTCACTCTATATCCGTCCGTTCATCATCGCAGTTGATCCCTTCCTCGGCGTTAAGCCAGGCGCTCAGTACCTCTTCATCATCATTCTCTCACCTTCAGGCGCTTACTACGAGAGCGGCCTCAACCCCGTAAATATCTACGTTGAGAGCAAGTATGTCCGTGCTGTAAGAGGCGGTATGGGCTTTGCAAAGACAGGCGGAAACTACGCTGCTTCACTTATCGGACAGGACGAGGCTCACAAGCAGAACTATTCACAGGTTCTCTGGCTTGACGGCGTTGAGCAGAAGTACATAGAGGAAGTAGGCGCTATGAACATCTTCTTCGTGATCGACGGCAAGGTAGTAACACCTATGCTTCAGGGCTCTATCCTTCCCGGCATCACAAGAAAGTCAGCTATCGAGGTTTGCAAGAGCAAAGGCCTTGAGGTTGAGGAAAGACGTATCACTATCCAGGAGATCGCAGACGCTTACGACGCAGGCAAGCTTGACGAGGTATTCGGAACAGGTACTGCTGCTGTTATCTCGCCTGTAGGCCACCTCAAGTGGAACGACAAGGTAATGGAGATCAACGGCAACAAGATCGGTAAGATCTCACAGATGCTCTACGATACAATGACAGGTATCCAGTGGGGCAAGATCGAGGATACATTCAACTGGATCGTACCCATCGACTGATAATAATAAAAACAGATCCCGGAGGCATCGTGCTTCCGGGATATTTTTGTTTGTGCAGCTGTTTTCATTCGATATAGATACGGGGCACACGCTTGGAGATGCCGCATACTACCTCGTATCCGATAGTACCGTAGATCTGTGCAAGGTCGTCGGCGGTTATGCGGTCGCCGCCGTCTGTACCGATGAGGGTGACTATATCTCCCGACCTTGCCTCGGGAACGCCTGATACGTCCATCATCAGCTGGTCCATGCAGACCCTGCCCACTATCCTGCACCGTTTGCCGTGGACAAGTATCTCTCCCTTTGAGCTGAGGAGCCTTGAATAGCCGTCGGCGTAGCCTATGGTAACGGTGGCTATACGCATCTCGCGGTCGGCAACGAAGGTGCGGCCGTAGCTTATGCAGTCTCCCGCCTTTACGGTCTTGACATGGGAGATGACCGCCTTCAGCTCCATAAGGGGCTCAAGTCCCTCGGGTATATCGAGGCTCACATCGGGGTGCAGACCGTAGAGGATTATTCCTGCGCGGGACAGAGTGCTCCGCGGGCTGTTGCGGTAGCAGGTGGCGGCACTGTTCATGAAGTGCAGGTGTCTGAGCCTTATACCGCGGCTGACGAGCACGTCGTAGGTATCGGTTATGAATTTCTCCTGCCTGTCGGTATAGGCGATATTGTCGGGAGAATCGCTGTCCGCAACGGCGAAGTGAGTGTATATCCCCTCAACGTCCAGCCTTTCTATCTTCATCATATCTTCGATCTCGGAAGCGCATTCTTCGGGAGTATCATGCTTGAGGCCTATCCTGCCCATGCCCGTGTCTATCTTTATGTGGCAGCGTATGGGCTGGCTGCTGTTCTTTACGAGCTCCTGAGCGTATTCCGTGGACACCACGCCCTGGATTATATTGTACATCGCTATCTCGTGAGCGTACTCGGGGGGAGTATATCCCAGTATGAGTATCTCCGCCTCGGGAGTGAACTTCCTTACGGCTATGGCCTCGTCGAGATTTGATACTGCAAAATATCCTATCCCGCACTGCTCTGCGAGACAGCGTACTATATGCTCGTCGCCGTGGCCGTAGGCGTCAGCCTTCACCACCGCCATTATCTCCGTCCCCTCCGAGTTGAGACTGCGGATTATTTCAACATTTTTTCTGAGCTTTGGCAGTGATATTTCCGCCCATGCTCTTTTGAGATACGGCTTCATTCCGTTATCGGTCCTTTCTTTATTTAAAATTTAATTACAAGTCAAAAAACGTCTTGAAATAATGTATGATGTATGTTATAATTTCAATGTATGAGATTTTCGGGGAAGCGAGGTGTACCATGCTTTTCTCAATTGATTCGGGCGTTCCCGTCCTTCCTGCGGAGTCGCTGGAGCTTTCCGCGGAGGAGACCGTATGCTTTACCGGTCACCGCGAAACGGGAGTTATCCCCTATAAGGGCGAACCGATTTACCGCAATATCACCCTTAGAACAGTCCAGCTCATGCTGTTCCGCTACATAGATATGGCGGTTGAATACGGCTACCGCAGCTTTATAAGCGGACTGGCCGTGGGCACGGATCTATGGGCGGCAAAGTATATCCTTGCTAAAAAGCATTCCGACAGCAGCATACGTCTGATCGGCGTAATGCCGTATCTGCGCCATGCGGAGCGGTTCAGCAGCCGGTACAAGGAAATGCTTGCGGATATAGAAAAGAGTGCGGACGTTCTGGTCACCACCAATACCGATCCCGGAGTGATATACGGCAAGAGCCGCAGCGGAGAGAATATGTCTCCGGATGTATACAGGGAGCGTAATTATTTCATGGTGGACAAGTCTTCGGCAGTAATATCCTACTTCAACGAGGGCTCCTTCAAGTCGGGCACCTTTCAGACTCTGAACTATGCTGCGAGGCAGGGAAAGAAGATCCGCCGCTTCGGGCTTGAGGATGTTTATGCAGTCATTGATGAGTGCGGACCCGATGTTGAAAGTATACGCCGGAAACTTGTGTTCATGGAGAACGTTTTTGAGCTTCCTTACTAATTATATCATATTATCAGACACAAATCAACTGCATGGAGCAGTTCCGGTGCTACAGCCGGCTTTTGGCCAAAATACGTTGTATGGGTGCTCAAACCGCGGCGTTTCGCGGATAAATATACGCCTGAAAAAATGAATGTCTGTTCGTTTTCAACAGACTGTTGAATTGAGTGTTTAAACACCCGGAGCACATTCATTTATGTTGAAAATGTGGAAAACTCTGTTGACAACCTAAAAACCGACAGTTGATTTTCACCACCCCTTTTGGAAAAACATTTTTATTCATTTTAAGGCGGATATTTTCAGGGGAAACGTTATACGAAAAGTTGATATAAAATTTCGTTCAACTAAATGAGAATCCTCATTTTACAGAAATATATAAAATCAGATATAATAAAACAGAAAGGAGCCACTAAAATGGCAAAGAGAAAAAGCGGCCATATCGCCGTACCGTTCCTTATAACCATATTCATCGGACTTATCATTATCGGAGGCTTCGCCTACGGACTTTTCCGTTATCTCGGCTTCGGCACCCAGGAAAAGCCGCCCGAGCCCGTACCGAGAACGAACGGGCAGATAACTGCTGCCGACAGCCATACCATGCTGCTGGTGCTTGACGTTCCCGAGAGAAAGAGTCCTCCCACATTCCTGCTCATGCGTTCCATACCCCTGAAGAAGCAGCTGGTATTCGTGGGCATACCCTCAAACTCCATAGCTCTTGTGGAGGGCGAGCAGCAGAGCATAATCGGCTCCTATCAGAGAGGCGGATGTCCCGCAGCCGAGGAGTTCGTTGAAAAGGTGTTCGGCATAGACATAGACAGGTATATGAAGTTCGATTCGGCTTCATTCAGAAAGATATGCGACATCTTCGGCGGAGTGAGCTATTCCGTCAACGCCGATATAGCGGGCTTCAAGAACGACGGAAGCCAGCAGCTCCTCAACAGCGAGCAGATCGAGACATACATAAATTACCTGATGTTCAAGGACGGAGAGTCCGAGCGTGCCTTTACCGCTTCCTCGGTGATCTCCTCGATGATAAATCAGGCGGATCAGGACGACTATAAGCGTATCGCCGACAGCTTCGATACGAATTTCAACATAATCATCAATATGGTGGAGACGGATGTAACGGCTGTGGACTACAAGAACCACAAGGCGGCCATAAAGAATATGTTTGAAAACGGCAGCTCCATTGCTATGACCCTTTCACTGGACGGAGCCCGTGCAGACAGCGACTTTATCCCCAGCCAGAGCTTCATCACGAGCCTTAAGGAGCATTATTTCAAGGAATGATAGAAAATATATTTGACACCCACGCCCATTATGCTGACAGAGCCTTTGACGGAGACCGCAGTGAGGTGCTGGCGGAGCTTCCGGGCAAGGGGGTAAGGCTTGTCATGCTCGCCGCCTCGGGAATGAGGGACTCGGAAGAGAATTCCCGCATCTCGCAGCAGTACGGCTATATCTATTCTGCGGCAGGCATACACCCCGAATGCGTGGAGGAGGCCTGCGGCGGATATACAGAAAGGCTGCGCTGTATCATAGCCGCAAATCCGAAGATAAAGGCGGTCGGGGAGATAGGTCTCGATTATCACTATGAGAACTACGACCGCGAAAAGCAGATAACAGCGTTCCGTCAGCAGCTTGAGCTGGCTGCGGAGCTTGATATGCCCGTGATAATACACAGCCGCGACGCCTTTGAGGATACTCTGAGCATACTGAAGGAGTACCGCCCGAAGGGTATCGTGCACTGCTTCAGCGGCTCGGCGGAGATAGCAAGGGAGATAATAAAGCTGGGAATGTACATAGGCTTTACCGGCGTTATCACATTCAGCAATGCGAAAAAGGCGGTAAAGGCTCTTGCGGAGGTGCCTCTCGACAGGCTCCTCATGGAGACCGACTGCCCCTATATGGCGCCGGAGCCCCTGCGGGGACGGCGCTGCGACAGCTCCATGATAGCCTATACCGCGGCGAAGGCTGCGGAGATAAAGGGAGTGACGACCCGGGAGCTGCTTGACATGACCTTCAAAAACGGTCTTGAAGTATACGGTATAACTATTTGACGCAACATTTTTGCACAGTATCTGATATTTGTCGGAAGGAGGCCTGAGTCTGATGTATTATTGCTGCGGTATAACCGAAAAGGGCGTAATGCCTCATAACGAGGACGCTCTGCTCATAAAGGACAGCGTCGTCGACGAGGGAGCCTCCGAGCAGTCCCTGAGCGCTCCGTTCATTGCGGCGGTCTCCGACGGTGTTTCCGGAGAGAGATCGGGGGAGCTTGCTTCAAGGATGTGTCTTGAAATGGTAAGGGACCTCAATTATACCGGTGAGACCCGTCTTGCGGAGGAGCTTCTTGAGGTGCATAAGAAAATGGCCTCATACAGCGAATCCGATCCCGAAATGCATAATATGCAGGCAACTCTCTGCGGCATAGCCGTGGACGAGGAGAACAATATCCTCACCTTCAACGTAGGAGATTCCCGTTTCTACCGCTACCGCGGCGGGCGCATAAAGCAGATCTCCCGTGACCAGTCGCTGGTGCAGCTCCTTATCGACGAGGGCGCCATTACCCATGAGGAGAGAAAGACCCATGTCCACAGGAATATAATCTTTCCTGTTTTCGGCAATGTCAAGTCCGCACCGCAGATAGATACCGTAAGGCTTGACGGCGGCATGGAGTACGGCGACCTGCTGCTGCTCTGTACGGACGGCCTTTCGGACTACGTTTCCGTGCTGGACATAGAGGAGGTGCTGGAGCTGCCGAAAGATCTGAAAACGAGACTGGAGCTGCTGGTGAAGAAGGCTCTTGACAACGGCAGCAAGGACAACATAACGGTCATTGCCGTTGTGTATTATGAATAAAAGATATAAGGACGGCTTTTGCCGTCCTTTTTTGGTTGAAAAGGGCTTTTCGGGAAATGTTGACAAATTTTGGCTTGCTATATTCAAGGCAGCGATGATATAATTAATTTATCATCTCAGATTAAGGAGGATATTATATGAGAATTTCTAAAATCTTAGCCGCTGCTGTGTCACTGGCAATGGTCTGCGCTCCGATGAATTATGCACAGGTCAATTCCGCTGACAGTATTATTACGGTTAATGCTGCAAAAACTACGGCTGCAAGCGTAAACCTTAAAGGAATTTTTTCAAATGTTGATTACTATGAATTCAAACAGGGCAGCGACAATAATTCCTTCATTTTCAGCATTGAACTGTACGATGACCGCGGAACATCTGAAAAACTCCTTAAATTCGCTGAACAGATCAAGGAATTTGAATACGACTTCGTATTCGATGATAAAAATGTTGTCGTACAGAATAAGGAACTGCACAATGTAGGCGCTTTTTATTCAGTTCACGCAAAACTGAAGTTTCCTGAAAATACCCCTTTGCGCGAATACGGGTTTAAGATCGTTGTAACAAAAGCTATTGATAAAGCCGGCAATGATGTTACCTCCAGATTTGAAACATATAACGGCACATATTCCATACTGGACAAAAACGGTAATGATACGGGAAGACCTGATCCCGACGCTGAAATAGTAAAAATAACCCTGATGAGTATAAGCAGAGGAGGCAGCGGCACCGAAAACCTTGCATATAACGAAAGACTGCTGACCGACAACGGATATTATGTAACAGGCAATATCAACGGCAAAGACCATTATTTCAAGGAATTTGACTATGATGTGGAGCTTGATGATCCAAAAGCTGTAATACTTGAAAAGACATTATCAGGTGAGCCGCAGAATGGCGGAGGCTATTTCTTCTATCCGAAAGTTAAGATAAAGATACCCGATGATTCGGCTGTCGGAAGTCACGAATGTAAGATAACCGTAAAAAAAGCCATTGATCTCAACGGCAATGATGTTACAAATAAACTCCGCTCTACAACATTATTTTATTATTATACAGTAACCAGCAACGGAAGCTCAACTCCCGCAGCAGGCAAGTCTTCAAAGGGTGATGTCAACGGTGATGGCGAGATAGACGCTGTCGACGCTTCAAACGTGCTTTCAATCTATTCAAGAATATCTACCATAAACGGCGCAAAGCTTACCGAAGCCGAGAGAGACTGCTGCGACGTAAATAATGATGACAACGTAGATGCAATAGACGCTTCAATTATTCTTGCGTACTATGCATATATTCAGACGGACGGCAAGGATAGTATTGAAACTTACATAAAAAACCACTGATATACCACGGCGGCGGAAGTCATATGACCTTTGCCGCCTTTTTTGTAAAATAATCGCCAAAAGCAACTAAAAACAGATTTGCCCTACCATTTTCGTTGGTTGTGACAATTTTTTCACAGACTGCAAAAAAAATCCTTTTTTTATATTGACTTATGGCGGCGAAAAGAGTATAATTTATATTGTATTGCAAATGCTACTTATTTTACATAATAATTTGGAGGTTTTTAAAATGAGCAGAGTTTATAACTTCAGTGCCGGTCCTGCTGTACTTCCCGAGGAAGTTCTCAAGGAATGCGCAGAGGAAATGATGGATTACAAGGGCTGCGGAATGTCCGTAATGGAGATGTCCCACCGTTCAAAGGTATATGACGATATAATCAAGGAGGCAGAGAAGGATCTCCGCGACCTTATGAATATTCCCGACAACTACAAGGTGATCTTCGTTCAGGGCGGTGCTTCACTTGTATTCGCAGGCGTACCCATGAACCTTATGAAGAAGGGCAAGGCTGCTTACATCATCACAGGCCAGTGGGCAAAGAAGGCTGCTCAGGAGGCTGAGAAGTACGGCGAGGTAGTAAGAGTCGCTTCATCTGCCGACAAGACCTTCTCATATATCCCCGACTGCTCCGATCTTGATATTCCCGACGATGTTGACTACGTTTACATCTGCGAGAACAATACTATCTACGGAACAAAGTTCTGGGAGCTCCCCAACACCAAGGGTCACGAGCTGGTGGCAGACGTAAGCTCATGCTTCCTTTCAGAGCCCGTTGACGTTACAAAGTACGGCGTTATCTACGGCGGCGTTCAGAAGAACGTAGGCCCCTCCGGCGTTCAGATCATCATCGTTCGTGAGGACCTCATCGCAGACGGTCCCGCACTCAAGTGCACACCTACAATGATGGACTGGAAGATACAGGCAGATAACGAGTCCCTTTACAATACTCCTCCCTGCTACGGCATCTATGTATGCGGCAAGGTATTCAAGTGGATCAAGAAGATGGGCGGCCTCGAGGCTATGAAGAAGCACAACGAGAAGAAGGCTCAGATCCTCTATGATTTCCTTGACAGCAGCAAGATGTTCAAGGGCACGGTAGAGAAGAAGGACCGCTCGCTCATGAACGTTCCCTTCATTACAGGCAACGAGGAGCTTGACAAGAAGTTCGTTGCAGAGTCCAAGGCAGCAGGCTTCGAAAACCTCAAGGGACACAGATCGGTAGGCGGCATGAGAGCCTCCATCTATAACGCAATGCCTGTCGAGGGCGTTGAAAAGCTCGTAGCATTCATGAAGAAGTTCGAGGAAGAGAATTCCTGAGACCGTATAAACAGAAACAATCATACTTGAAAAGAGGTTAATTGAAATGTACAAGATACAGACATTAAATAAGATCTCAGCGGTGGGAACAGATGTATTTGACAAGAGCAAATACGCAATAGCTGATGAATGTGCAAATCCCGACGCAATAATGGTACGTTCCGCAAAGATGCACGATATGCAGTTCGGCGACAATCTTCTCGCTATCGCACGTGCAGGTGCAGGCGTGAACAATATCCCCGTTGAGCGCTGCGCTCAGGAGGGTATCTGCGTATTCAATACTCCCGGCGCCAATTCAAACGCTGTCAAGGAGCTTGCTGTATGCGCACTTCTTCTCTCGTCAAGAAAGATCGTTGAGGCTGCAACATGGGCTGCTTCACTGAAGGGCACACCCGATGCGCCCAAGACGGTTGAGGGCGGAAAGTCCAAGTTTGCAGGTCCCGAGATAGCAGGCAAGACTCTCGGTATCATCGGTCTGGGAGCTATCGGCGGCAAGATCGCCAACGCAGCAGAGGCTCTCGGTATGAAGGTTATCGGCTACGATCCCTATATCTCTATCGGAGCTGCTCTTCACCTCGATCCTACGGTAAAGATAGTTTCCGACATCAACGAGATCTATACAAGCAGCGATTATATCACTATCCATATGCCTTATACTCCTCAGACCAAGAATACCATTGACGCTGAGCAGATAGCAATGATGAAGGACGGCGTTCGTCTTATCAATCTTGCAAGAGGCGAGCTCATCAACAGCGAGGCTGTAGTAAAGGCTATCGCTGACGGAAAGGTAGCGAAGTACGTTACAGACTTTGCCGACGATGTTGTACTGGGCGTTGAGGACGTTATCGTTCTTCCCCACCTGGGAGCTTCAACTCCCGAGAGCGAGGACAACTGTGCAGTTATGGCAGCTGAGGAGCTTATCGAGTACATCGAGAACGGCAACATCAAGAACAGTGTGAACCTGCCCAATGCTTCAATGAATGCAGTAGGCACAAAGGTCTGCATAATCCACAAGAACGTTCCCACAACCATCGCCTCCATCACAACTGCTGTAGGCAATGAGGGACTCAACATCGAGAACATGGTAAATGCCAGCAAGAAGGACTTCGCATACACCATGCTCGACATCATCGGCGACGTACCGCCCGCAGTAGAGGGCAAGATCAACGCAGTTGACGGTGTTATCAAGGTAAGAGTTATCAAGTAATGAAATAACGGAAGCCCGGCCTTACTGGCCGGGCTTTTTTGTATTTATATAGCTCATACTGTTTACGTAACGCTTTTTTACATTCAGGAGAGCTGCCGCGATCATTATATAGAGCTTGATATTGCTCGTATATCCGATAAGCACGTCGAAGTCCGCTTCGTCGGACAGCGAGTACTTCAGCACTATCCTTGCGAAGACAAGGACGAAGGCCGAAGCGATAAGGATACGGCTCTGCGAGATCGTGCAGCCTTTGACCGTAAAGCGTATCATCACCGAAAAGAATATAATAACAAGTATAGCTGAAAAAAGCTCCATAAGCAGGATAGCCTGCATATACTTTTCAAACGCCATATCCAGGAAAACTTTGTGCTTCAGGAAGAACTGCGCTATCTCCGCGGCAATTCCCGCAGCGGGTAGTATTATCAGCAGCCTGGACGCGTCGTTGATTATGATCGTGATTATAAATACTGCCAAGGCAAGAGGCGTGAAAAGATATACAAAGGGGAGCGGCAGCAGGTCAATCAGGTAATAGCTGTCGGTCAGGCTGGCGAACAGCTCACACAGTCCCGAGGCAAGGAAGAAAAATGCGTATATGACCGAGACTGTGAGCACCGAAAAATATATAAAGCTGCTTATTTGCCTTTCTTTTTCAGCATGAAGGGAATAAAGCCTTCTGCACGCGGGACAGACCGTAATGCTGTCGGGTATCCTTTTCCCGCATTTTTTGCAGGTGCGCATCAGAGCTTCCACTCGTCGCAGAGCTTGTGTATAGCTTCTGTAAGCTTTCTCATATCCGCATTTGCTCTGCCGTCCGAATCCTTGATAAGGGCCGAAAGACGCTCGGAGGCTGCAACAAGGTCGCTGTAGGCGATATTGAAGTTTGCGGTATTCTTTTTTCTGGGAACGGGTATGGGTTCGGCGTCTATTGTTATTACGTTTTCGGCAAGGTCGAACTCCGCTCCGCTGAAGGGAACGTATACCTCAGCGCCGAGCTCGTCGCGGAGACGCTGTGCGAAGCTCTCCGATGAGCTTGCCTCCCCGTGGTTTACGAATATGCGTTTGACGCCTGATACAGCCTTTGCCCATTCAAGAAGGCCGTTCATATCGGCGTGTCCGCTGATACCGGGGAGCTGCATTATCCGTGCGGCAACCTTTACGGTCTCGCCGAACAGCTTTACTCTCTTGGCGCCGTCTATGAGAGCGCGGCCGAGAGTATTTCCCGCCTGATAGCCGACGAATAGGATCGTATTCTGTTTTTTCCAGAGATTATGCTTGAGGTGGTGTTTTATACGTCCTGCCTCGCACATACCGCTGGCGGAGATTATTACCTTCGGGCGCTCATCGCTGTTTATGGCTACCGAGTCGTTGCTGGTAACGGTTCGTATGAGGTCGGGGAAGGTTATGGGGTTTATGCCCTGACGGACGAAGGAGAGAGCCTCCTCGTCGTAGCAGCTCTCACGGTTGCTGATGAATATATCCGTAGCTTCGTTGGCAAGGGGACTGTCCACATATACGGGGAAGCCGTCGTGACCTGTCACGAGGCCTTCTGCCTTGATATGTCTCAGGAAGTAGAGCATTTCCTGAGTCCTGCCGACTGCAAAGGAAGGTATGATAACGCTGCCGCCGCGGTCAAAGGTCTCCTGGAGCACCTTTGCAAGGGAGGCCGCATAGTTTACGGGACGGTCATGTATACGGTTGCCGTAGGTGGACTCTATCATGATATAGTCCGCGGAGGTGAAATGCTGCGGGTCGCGGATAAGGGGCTGGTGGATATTTCCTATATCGCCCGAGAAAGCGAATGTCCTTGTAACATCGCCCTCCGTAAGGGTGAGGAGAATGCTTGACGAGCCGAGAAGGTGGCCTGCGTCGCGGAAAAGCACCTTTATTCCCTCGGACAGCTCCGTTTCGGTCTCATAGGGGTGCGGAACGAACAGCTCGATAGCGCCGATGGCGTCCTCCATTGTATATATCGGCTCGTACTCGGGATCGCCGCGGCGGGCGCCCTTGCGGTTGCGCCATTCCGCTTCAAATTCCTGTATGTGCGCACTGTCCCGGAGCATTACGCTGCACAGGTTTGCAGTTGCCTCCGTGGCGTGTATCTCACCCTGAAAACCGCCCGCATAAAGTAGCGGGAGCAGACCCGAGTGGTCTATATGGGCATGAGTAAGCAGAACGAAATCTATATTTGATGGCGATACAGGTATCTGGACGTTCTCGAATATGTCCTCGCCCTGCTGCATACCGAAGTCCACAAGGAACTTCTTGCCGCAGGCTTCTATATAGGTACAGCTGCCCGTAACTTCATGGGTAGCGCCGATAAAAGTCATTTTCATTGAATTACCTCCCGTGAAAACCATAATTTACTTAATAATTTGCCGAGCCTATGAACGGGATTCCAAAGGGACTGTGTTCCTTTGGCGGAGTCCAGAGGCAGCGCCTCTGGTGGGTGTGGGGCAAAGCCCCGCAGTTACGAAGCGCTCCGCAAGGGTGAATCCCGAAAACAATCCGGTGAATTGTTTTCGGGAGAGGGTGACTTCCCGCAGTGTGGGGAGATGTCGCAAAGCGACAAAGGGGACGGACCCGATTAGGGGGCCCTGCAAGAGAGGGCGTCCCTTAACGGGCGGATAATATCCGCCCTTACAAATTCATATAAGCGGAACGCCGAGGGTGGCGTTCCCTACATATATTATAACACATTTACATGCTGATGTCTATAATATGGCTGTGAAAAAACCCGAAAGCTGAAAAAGACGGACTATATTTAATGATAAACGATAAATTTTTATCGTATATGCTGCACAATGAGAGTGCTTGCAGGATATGGCTTTTATGTTTAAACATACAAAAATTAACGATAAACATTAAAAACCTATTGACAAACGTTAATTCGCGTGATATTATATGCTTACAGAAGGGGGAACAACTTCTGAACAAGGACAAACAGTTTTTTAATACATGACAGGAGGCATATGTTATGGAGAATATAAATGTTGCGGTTAAGGACAAAAACGTAAGAAAGGTTAACACTCTGGGACTGGTAAGCAAGATACTGCTGAATATATCGCTGGTATTGCTTATCATTGGTATAGTGGCGTGTATAGCGGGAGGAGCGTATTTTCTCACTCTTCCCAATGACGCAGTCGCTATGAAGGGTGAATTCACAGGCAAGATCTCGGTAAGCGATAAGATACCTGAAAATGTTATAAGGATAGAGGAGAGCGACATCAGGGTAGGAAAAGACGGCGAGCAGATGACATTTACCGTCGATGAGAGCAGGGACGGGGACACCGGCAGGGTTTACGATATAAACCTCATGCTGGACAAGATCACGGGTCTCGAGTTCAAGACGGTAACGGCGGCCATTCTTTTCATTGCGGCGATCTCACTGATGATACTTGTGGTCATAGTTATATTCGGGAGAAGACTTGCAAAGGCTCTGGAAAAGTGCGACTCGCCTTTTGAGGAGAACGTTATCAGGAAAATGAAGGCCTTCGGCTTCTCGCTGATACCCTGGGCGGTATTCAAGCTGGTAGTGGGAAATCTCGGCGGACTTGTAACGGTCATAGGCGTGCTTGTAGTGCTTCTGTTCATATCCGTATTCAACTACGGAGCAAAGCTTCAGAAGGAATCCGACGAGACCTTATAAGAACAAAGGAGAGAAAAAAATGAATAAAACAAAAGTAGAAGCCATGATAAAGAGAAGCAGCCTGATTGTAATGATAATAGCTGCTTTAGAAACAGTTCTTTCGGTGATCTTAGCGGTAATGGCATACAAAACCTCTAAAGAACTGCATCACTCATTCAATAGGATAATGTTATCAGAGTGTCTGAATTATGCTTTCAATGCGGCGACATTTTTTATTGAGATGATAATATTCTACAGGATATTCCGAAGCGGCAGACCGTTTACAAACGGCAATATAATGGCAGTCAGAGTTATAGCTGTCCTGTCAGTTATCGGTGCGGCTATTAAGGCTGTGGTCAGTTATGGTGACGATTCATTATTAGCAGTATTCTTTACCATTACCTTTCCTGTATTAGGCGCTGTAATTTTTCTGTTCTTTGCCGAGATAATGCGCTATGGAAAGCTTTTGCAGATCGAGTCGGACGAAACTCTGTGAGGTGAGCTGATATGTCCATAATCTTAAGACTTGACCGCGTAATGGCGGACAGAAAAATGAGCCTCAACGAGCTGAGCGACCGCGTAGGCGTGAGCAATGTCAATCTTTCAAAGCTCAAAACAGGCAAGGTAAGCGCGATACGCTTTTCCACCCTCAATGCCATATGCAGGGTGCTGAACTGCCAGCCGGGGGATATACTGGAATTCATAGACGACGGAAAGGAATAAGGAGAATATAAATGAGCGCCCTGCCATACGGCAGGGCGCTTGCTATTTTGCCTTTTATATGTTATAATGTTCGTAGCCGAACATTATAAATTATTTAAATGTCCCTGCGGATACGCAGATCGCAGATCTGCTCCCCGCAATCGGACGATTATAACATAACGCTTCGCTTATATGTTATAATGTTCGTAACCGAACATTATAAATGATTTAAATGTCCCTGCGGATACGCAGATCACGGATCTGCTCCCCGCAATCGGACGATTATAACATAACGCTTCGCTTATATGTTATAATGTTCGTACAGGAATATATTGCGGCGCAGCCGTAAAAATAAATCAACAGGAGGAATAAAAAATGCCTTTTATCAATGTCAAGACAAACGTATCGGTTTCCGAGGAGCAGAAGCTCAGTATAAAAAGCGCAATGGGCAAGGCCATAACAGCTATTCCCGGAAAGTCCGAGGGCTGGCTCATGGTAGGCATCGAGCCTGATTACGATCTCTGGTTCAAGGGAGAGAACGCTCCTGCCGCTATGGTAGAGGTATCAATATTCGGAAGCGCTTCTTCCAATGCTCTCTGCACCCTTACGAGCCATATCACGGGTATAATGACGGACAATATCGGCATACCGTCGGAAAGGGTCTATGTAAAGTATACGAGTACCAACGACTGGGGCTGGAACGGCTCGAATTTCTGAGGTGATTGATATGAAATTTAAAAGATTCTGCGGATTTTTTACAGCGGCCGTGATATGCGCATCTTCCGTAACCGCATCAAGCTACGGAGATAAGGGATTCCGCGCTTCTTCTGCCGACGAGTGGTATTATGCGGGAAGCACCTGCGAGCCTCTCCATGACACTTCGCGCGACGTTCAGAACGAGGGCGTAGGCAATCCTCTGAATTTCGGCGAGAGGAACACTCCCGCGGACGCTTCCGCAGAGGAGATACGCGCTATCAACCACAAAATGACGGTACAGGAGGTAAAATACGCTCTCTACAAGGAGATAGACGAGCACTGGGACCTTATCTCGACCCGTCTGGGACAGACCGACCGTGAAAAGATGTATGCTCTTTTCCTGGGACTGGGCTCAAGAGAGTCAACTCTCGGTGAGGGCAAGATCGGCTCCGATCACGAGACTGCATATGAAGACGGCTGGGGAGTAAATTCCGCCCATGCCTACGGCACCCTGCAGACAGCCGTTACTGCTTTTGCGGACTGTGATCCCAAATTCATGCCCGAGGACAATGTACCCGAGATGTTCCAGTATTCGTTCACACCCTCCAACTTCTATGACTGTATCATATCCAATCATATGGGTATCAGAAAGATACTCCACTTTGCGGAGATATGCATAAACGAGGAAGGAATGCACGGCTATCAGGTAATAAGGAACAGCCTCAAGGGCTTCAACACGGGCTGGTGCTATATGGCGGACGAGGGCGCTTACTCGACCTATGCTGACGAGATATGCTCCATGGCGCAGTTCTACTACTATGAGGGACACCTTTACGATAACGTGTTCACATGGACTTCTGCACAGGGCAAGATGGATCAGTACCGTACTGCCGACCGCTGGGACTGGTGGGGCGACGGCGAGCCCAGCATGGCTCCCATAGAGGATAAGCCCCCGGTTACAACAACAACAACAACTACTACTACTACCACTACCACAACAACTACGACAACAGCTGAGATCACAACAACTACCGTAACAGAGACCACGACCACATCTGAGACTGTAACTTCTACTGTTCAGGAGCTTGATGTGACTATGTGGGGAGATGTGAACTGCGATGAGGACGTAGATATGGCAGATGCAGTGCTCATAATGCAGTCCATTTCAAATCCGAATAAGTACGGACTGAACGGCAGTGATGAAAACAGGATCACAGAGCAGGGACAGGCAAACGGCGACGTGGATTTTTCAAGCAAGGGTATAACCACAAAGGACGCCCTCCGCATACAGGAATATCTCCTCGGCAAGTTCGTTTCCATGGATCCTCATGTACAGGGATAAAGAAAACGGGAGCTTTACAGCTCCCGTTTTCTTATTCCTTATACATCAGCGCAACCGCGTGGGCGGACATACCGAGCTTTTCGCCGGTAAAGCCAAGGTGCTCCTCGGTGGTTGCCTTAACGCTTATCTGCGAAACATCGCAGCCGCATACCCTTGCAATATTCTCTCTCATTTCGTTTATATACGGAGCCAGCTTCGGAGCCTGAGCGATTACAGTCGCGTCGATATTGCCTATCTCCCAGCCCTCGGCTCTCACTCTGCGGCAGACCTCTGCCATGAGCTTCATGCTGTCCGCGTCCTTGAAGCTGTCGTCGGTGTCGGGGAAGAGGTGACCGATGTCGCCCATAGCCAGCGCACCGAGCATGGCGTCCATTATTGCGTGGACAAGCACGTCCGCGTCCGAGTGCCCGAGAAGACCCGTAACGTGAGGTATCTCGATGCCGCCGAGAATGAGCTTTCTGCCCTCCACCAGCTTGTGAACGTCGTAACCGTGACCTATTCTGAACATATTTTTCTCCTTTCGATAAGTAAGTAGAAGATTTTGCTTAGCGCATGAACGGGATTCCAAAGGGACTTTGTCCCTTTGGCGGAGTCCAGAGGCAGCGCCTCTGGTGGGGGTGGGGCAAAGCCCCGCAGTTACAAAGCGCCTGGCAAAGGGTGAATTTCCAAACAGTCCGGTGGACTGTTTGGAAAGAGGGTGACTCCCTACAGTGTAGGGAGATGTCCGAAGGACAGAGGGTGCCGGACACGATTAGTGTCGCCTTGCAAGAGAAGGCGTTCCCTTAAAGGGACGTTGAGGACGCCGTCCCCTACAAATACTTATTATGATTTAGCTGTTGCTTCAACAGCTGCTTCATCGTGTGATTTCCCGAAAAGCAGCTTCAGAACTATCGGCGTAACGATGCTCGAAACTATGATAAGCAGTATTACCGCCGTGAAGTAGGACGAATCTATGATACCGAGGCCGAGGCCCTTGTTGGTGATTATGAGAGCCACCTCTCCGCGGGTCATCATACCCGCGCCTATCTTCAGGCAGTCTGTCCAGCTGTACTTAAAGCACTTCGACACCAGTCCGCAGCCGATGACCTTGCTGAGCATTGCCACCAAGACAAAGCCGACCGAGAACACTATCATGCTTGAATCAACATTGCTGAAATCGGTCTTGAGGCCGATGCTTACGAAGAAAACGGGAGCAAAGAACATATAGCCGTTGATGCTTACGCGGCGGTCGATGTACTCGGCATCGCGGACGTTGCAGAGGATTATTCCCGCTATGTAGGCGCCCGTGATGTCGGCAATGCCGAAGTATTTCTCGGCCATATATGCCATTATGAAGCACAGGGTTATGGCGATGATAGGGATACGCCTTGTATGGGCGTGTCTGTCGTCGTAGAACTTGAACAGCCTGTAAATGATGAAGCCCAGCACCAGCGACAGCACAAGGAAGAGAAGTATCTTTCCCGTAACAAGGAGGGTATTGCTGTCGGGATCCTTGAAGCCCAGCACAAAGGTGAGGACTATGATACCGATGACGTCGTCTATTATTGCCGCGCTGAGTATGGTCTGTCCCACCCGGCTCTTGAGGTGACCCATTTCCTTGAGCACCTCCACCGTTATGCCTACGGAGGTCGCCGTCATGATACAGCCGATGAACACAGCCTTGAAGAATTCGTCCGTACCGAATTCCGAGAAGCCGTAAACGCACATATAAAGCAGACTTCCCCCCACGAGCGGCACGAACACGCCCACACAGGCGATAATGCAGGCGGCAAGTCCCGATTTTTTCAGCTCCTGAAGATTTGTCTCAAGTCCCGCGGAGAACATTATGAGTATGACGCCTATCTCGGCCATCTGACCGATGAACTCCGTGGGCTCCACCCATTTCAGCAGGCAGGGACCGATGACAAGGCCTGCGATTATCTCTCCCACGACCATTGGCGCCCTGCACTTCCTCGCAAGGAGCCCCGCTCCCTTGGCGAAGATAAAAATGAAGGCAAGATCCTTTAGGATCACATAGGTTTCCATTAAGATTCATATCCTTTCATAAATAAAAGGAGCAAAAAGCTCCTTCACTGTACTTGATCAATGTCTGCTCAACAACATAAAATTGGCTATAAAAGGTATAATAAAGCCAATTTTAAGTTGGCAAAGTGAAAGAGAAAATACAACTTCTTTTTCCTGCACTTTGTTTTGCCCGAAAGGGCAAAATGAACTTGACATAAAGAAATGTGATGCGCAAATTCTATATTAAAAAAGAATTTGCGCTCCCTGAACAAAGTTCAGGGGAATAACCGCCTTACGGCGGTTATTGAGTACACATTAATTATACTACTTAGATCCTCAGTTGTCAACTTTTTCGCTGCCCGTTCCGGACACCGGAAATAAAACTGAGGTTTTTCGGAAAAAACGCTTGACAAGAGGGCTATGAAATGATATAATAATCAAGTATCGTGTAAAAACGGTAATCTTATTATCCTTGCCCGCAGAAAGTTGTCGGGCATGATCCAGAAGGAGGTGTGCTAAATGGCAAAGGTATCCGCTAAGTATGAAGTAATGGTTGTTTTCAGCCTCAAGAACGGCGAGGAGCCCATGAAGGCTCTCGTAGAGAAGTTCAAGGAGAGGATCGAGCGTCACGCCGAAGCTGTTGAAGTCAACGAGGATTGGGGTAAGCGCAAGCTTGCATATCCTATCGAGGACGAGACAGAGGGCTACTATGTGATCTACACATTCCAGTCACAGCCCGATTATCCCGCTGAGCTTTCAAGACGTCTCAACATCACAGACGGCGTTCTTCGTTCACTCGTAACAGTTGTTGAATAATTCTACTTCATTATTTAGGAGGCGGTCAGATGAATAAGGTTATTTTGGTTGGAAGGCTCACTGCCGATCCTGAGCTGAGACAGACTCAGAGCGGTATCGCTTCATGCAGATTCACAGTAGCTGTGGACAGGCGTTTCGCCGATAAATCCACAGGCGAGAGACAGGCTGACTTCATCACCTGTATCGCATGGAGACAGACTGCCGAGTTCGTTTCGCGTTATTTCACAAAGGGCAAGCTCATCGCTGTAGAGGGCTCGCTTAGAAATAACAACTATCAGGATAAGAACCACCCCGACGTTACGCACTACACCACAGACGTGCAGGTGGACAACGTTGAGTTCGTGGGCGGCAAGGGCGAAAGCGGCGGCAACGGCGGCTTCCAGAACGGCGGCGGCTACGGCGCTCCCCAGAACAATTACTCTGCTCCTCCTCAGCAGGCAGCTCCACAGCAGCCTCAGAATAATGACAGTATGTCTTACGGCAACCTCAGCGATTTTGAGGAGATACTCAGCGACGGCGACGTTCCGTTCTGAGTAAGTTAACTTTACTTTATTACGTTAGGAGGAAAAGTCATGGAAAAGGAAAGAAATACCCGTCCCTCGAAGAAGCCCCGCAAGAAGGTTTGCATGTTCTGCGCTGACAGGATCGAGAAGATCGACTATAAGGATCTTACAAAGCTCAGAAAGTGCATGACCGAGAGAGCTAAGATTCTTCCGAGACGTGTAACAGGCACTTGCGCTTACCATCAGCGTGAGCTCACAGTTGCTATCAAGAGAGCAAGACATATCGCTCTGCTTCCTTATATCAGCGACTGATCATAAAAATCAAGGGAGGCAGTACGCCTCCCTTTTTGATTATATGTACCGCTCCCGCGGCATCATGGGAGCGAAAAAAGGAACTAACGGTCGGCACGCTGTACGGCGAATTCCTCGTCCTTGCGGAAAAGAAGCGATATGCACCATACCGCTGAGATCGCAACGAGAATGTAGACCGCACGGCTGAGCACGCTGTCGGTGCCGCCCAGAAGCCATGCCACCATATCAAACTCGAAGATGCCCACCAGTCCCCAGTTTATTCCTCCGATTATCAGAAGAATAAGAGCAAGCCTGTCCCACATATTGAGAACACCTCTTTATTCGGGATTTTTGAGAATAATCTCTCTGACCACTGACGGCGGCATATGCCGCGCTTCACTGGTACACGGATATTATAGACCAAGATCTTACGGTTATTCATTTTGAAAGGAGAAAATTATGGATATTTCTATTTCAGCAATAAAAGACATTGATAAAAAAACGTGGATACTGATCGGTATTGCGGCAATAGCCGTACTTCTGCTCATACTTTACATATGCGTGCATTTCAGCAAGGGCAGGCGCAAGGGAAGAGCCGCCGAGAAGAAGGTTGCAAAGGTGCTGAAGAAGCTGGGCAAGCCCGATCATGTGAAGATAATAAACAATGCATATCTTCCGCTGTATAAGAAGGCCTGCGAGGTGGATCATCTTGTGTTCGGAAGATTCGGTGTGCTTGTGGTGGAGACCAAGGGCATTTCGGGAAGAGTCTCCGGCAGCGGCAAGCATCTTACCCATTTTGTGGGCAACAAAAAGCACAAGCTCTACAATCCTCAGCTCCAGAACCAGACACATATAGACAATGTTATCCACCACCTCAAGAAGGGCGGCTTCGGCAAGACCCCCGTAACTGGAGCCGTGGTATTCTCGGCAAAGGACGTGGAGTTCCCTGAGGAGATAGGAATGGATATAAACGGACTGGAGAAGCTTTACGAGTCCCTTCCCGACGCGGGCTGCAATCAGGACGTGCTTTACAATTACTTCAACGATATGCAGGTAAAGAGCCCCTTCAGGAAGATGTGGATAAGGACCCGCAAGAAAAACGACTGATAAAAGAAAAAAGGGATACATTCCTTACGGAACATATCCCTTTTGCTTTTACTTTATCTTACTTGACAATAAACTTGTCGATCTCCTTGAAGAACTTGTCAGCATCATCTGTGTGCGCATTAAGCTGGATAGGTTTTGAGAGGTCGAGGCTGAAAATACCCATGATAGACTTTGCGTCTACAGCGTATCTTCCGGAAACGAGGTCAATATCGAAATCATACTTCATAACGATGTTGACGAATTCCTTTACGTCGTTGATTGCCTGAAGATTAACAGTTGTTTTAGTCATACTTTACCTCCTGTTTCAGATGTGTGTTTGCGGATGTTTTTTCTTGTTTATTCCTTTTTTTGCGGCTTTTCCGTACCGCACATATATAATAGCATTAATGATCTGCGATGTCAAGGCGTTTGTTTGAATTTTGTCAATTTAGTATATTTGATTTATATAGGGGGGATATTTTTTATTTATTAGCGATATACACAAAAAACGATTGTCGAAATTGTGAATATCGCATATCACAAAATGAGCTTTTTATATGATGATAAAACAAAAATATATATAAGGTGTGAATATGTATAAAGTATTGTTTTTAACCTTCGGCTGCAAGGTCAATCATTATGAGACCGAGTGTATGAAGTCCCTTTTCCGTGAAAGCGGTTTTGAGATCACGGAGGAGCTGTCTGCTGCCGACGCGGTTGTCATAAACTCCTGCACGGTGACAGCATCAGGCGACAGCCGCGCCCTTGCCGCCCTCAGAAAGACAAGGGAAGCTCTCCCGCAGGCAGTCATAGCCATGACGGGCTGCTATCCGCAGGCCAACCGCGAGGAGGCGTCGAAGCTCCCGCAGGCGGACATAATCACGGGCACAAAGTCCCGCGCCCGCTTAGCCGGGCTGGTAAAGGACTGCCTTGAGGAGCGTTCCCGCATAGTCGAGCTGTCGGACTACACCTCTGACGATGTCTTCGAGCCCCTGAAATGCAGCCGTTTCGACAGCAATACCCGCGCATTCGTGAAGATACAGGACGGCTGTGACAGGTTCTGTTCCTACTGCCTGATACCCTTTGCGAGGGGACGCTGCCGCTCCAAGTCCATGGAGCTCCTGCGTGAGGAGATACGCGAGATAGCGGCAAACGGCATAAAGGAGATAGTGCTCTCGGGAATAAATCTTGCCTTTTTCGGCAGGGAGTGGGGGGGCGACCTTGGGGACGCAGCCGAGCTCTGCGCAGGGATTTCGGGCATAGAGCGCATACGCCTCGGCTCACTGGAGCCGGAGATGATGTCGGGAGCTCTTCTCAGGAGGCTTGCGGCTCTGCCGCAGTTCTGTCCCCAGTTCCACCTGTCACTGCAAAGCGGCTGTGAAAATACTCTCCGCGCAATGAACAGGAAATACACCGCCGCGGAGTATCTTGCTCTTACGGAGCACATCCGCGGGATATTTCCCGACTGTTCCTTCACTACGGACGTAATGGTGGGCTTTCCGCAGGAGACCGACGCGGATCACAGCGAGTCGGTGAGCTTCGTGAAACGGGTGGGCTTTTCAAAGGTCCATGTGTTCAGGTATTCCCGCAGGAACGGCACAAAGGCGGATAAAATGAGCGGTCAGATCGCCGATAGCGTCAAGACTCTGCGCTGGCAGGAAATGACTGAGGCGGCAGAGGAAATGAGGAGGAATTATCTCCGTTCGCTGGTGGGGAAAACGGTCCCGGTGCTCTTTGAGCATGAAAATTCTACAGAATTTCACCGCGGATATGCACCCGATTATACATTAATAAAGATTTCACGTAAAAATCCCGAAAAAAGTTTGCGTAATCGGATAATAAGTGTTATAATAGAAGAGTATGGTCACGACTTCTGCATTGGAAGACCTGTCGGTGACATTTATTGATGTATAATTAGCCATTAGCCATTAGCTATTAGCCCTTAGCTTTTAGTGCTGTAAGCGATGTACGATTATCGGCATTGATAAGAGTGAGCGAGTTTACGAGCGACAACGTGGCTAGGGTGCAGCGTCACGCTGCAATTAAATTGAAGGGAGACTGAATTATGTCCGTATTCAGAATTTATGTTGAAAAAAAGCCTGAATTTGCAGTAGAGGCTCAGTCTGTTCTCAGCGATATAAAAACTGCCCTCAGACTTAATGTTTCGCGCGTCCGCATCCTCAACAGATATGACGCAGACAAGCTCAGCGAGGAGGATTTCAACGCCGCCATAAGCACGGTGTTCTCAGAGCCTGCCGTTGACGTTGTCTATAACGAGCTTCCCCGTATCTCGGAGACAGACAGGGTGTTCGCCGTTGAGTATCTCCCCGGCCAGTTCGATCAGAGAGCCGACAGCTGCGAGCAGTGTATACAGATACTCCGTCAGGGAGAGCGCTGCCGCGTAAGGAACGCCCGCATATACATCATATCGGGTCATATCAGTGACGAGGATTTTGCAAAGCTCAAGGCATATATCATCAACCCCGTGGAGAGCCGCGAGGCTTCACTTGAGACAGTAAAGACCCTCGATACAAATTACGAGATCCCCACAACAGTTGAGGAGCTTGAGGGCTTCATCAACCTCAACGCTTACGGTCTCCATGCCTTCGTTGACAAATTCGGTCTGGCAATGGACTATGACGATATAAAGTTCTGTCAGGATTATTTCCGGAACGAGGAGAAGCGCAACCCCACTATCACGGAGATACGCATGATCGACACCTACTGGTCGGATCACTGCCGTCATACCACATTCCTTACAAATATCGACAAAGTCAGCATAGATACTCCCTATATAAAGGATACATACGATATGTATCTCAATGTCCGTGAGGAGCTGGGCAGAACGGACAAGCCCATGACCCTTATGGATCTTGCAACTATTGCCGCAAGAAAGCTCAAGGCTGACGGAAAGCTCCCGGATCTCGACGAGAGCGAGGAGATCAATGCCTGCTCGGTAAAGATAAAGGTGGACATCGACGGTGAGCAGGAGGACTGGATCCTCATGTTCAAGAACGAGACCCACAACCACCCCACAGAGATCGAGCCCTTCGGCGGAGCGGCTACCTGCCTCGGCGGAGCTATCCGCGACCCGCTTTCGGGACGTTCATATGTATATCAGGCTATGCGTGTAACAGGCGCCGCCAATCCGCTGGTGCCCGTTGAGGACACTATCGCAGGCAAGCTCCCCCAGAGAAAGATAACTCTCGGAGCCGCCAACGGCTACAGCTCCTACGGCAACCAGATAGGCCTTGCAACGGGTCATGTGGCAGAGGTATACCACCCCGGCTACGTTGCGAAGCGTATGGAGATAGGCGCAGTTCTCGGCGCAGCTCCTGCCGTGAATATCCGCAGGGAAAGACCGGAGCCGGGAGATGTTGTTATACTTCTCGGAGGAAAGACAGGCCGGGACGGCTGCGGCGGAGCAACAGGCTCCTCCAAGTCCCACACGCTTGAATCCCTCGAGAGCTGCGGAGCAGAGGTACAGAAGGGTAACCCTCCCGAGGAGAGAAAGCTCCAGAGACTTTTCCGCAATCCCGACGTCACAAGAATGATAAAGCGCTGCAACGACTTCGGCGCAGGCGGCGTATCAGTCGCTATCGGCGAGCTGACAGACGGCCTTGTTATCAATCTCAACGCAGTACCGAAGAAGTACGACGGCCTTGACGGCACAGAGATAGCTATTTCCGAGTCTCAGGAGAGAATGGCTGTAGTCATAGCTCCCGAAGACGTTGAAAGCTTTATGGAGGAGGCTGCCAAGGAGAACCTTGAAGCCACCCTCGTTGCAGATGTGGTTGAAGAGCCCCGTCTTAAAATGATATGGAACGGCAACACCATAGTTGACCTGTCCCGTGAGTTCCTCAATTCCAACGGCGCACCGAAGTATACCGATATTTCGGTAGAAGCTCCCGCGTTATTCGATATAAGCGACAACAAGGACAGTGCCGAGGCATGGGCGCAGCTCATGTCTAATCTCAATGTATGCTCGCAGAAGGGCCTCATTGAGAAATTTGACTCCACCATCGGCGCAGGCACCGTGCTCATGCCCTTCGGCGGAGTATATCAGATGTCCCCCTCACAGGCAATGGCGGCAAAGATACCCGTGCTCACAGGCGAGACCAATACCTGCTCGCTCATGGGCTGGGGCTATAACCCCGATATTTCCGAGAAGTCTCCTTACCACGGCGCAATGCTGGCGGTTATCGAGTCTATCGCAAAGGTGGTTGCCGCAGGCGGCTCCTACAGGAAGTGCTGGCTCACCTTCCAGGAGTACTTTGAGAGAACTCAGAACGACCCGAGCCGCTGGGGCAAGCCCATGGCTGCTCTTCTCGGTGCTTTCAAGGCTCAGCTGGAAATGGGCTGCGGCGCAATCGGCGGCAAGGACTCCATGTCGGGCACCTTTGAGAATATAGACGTACCTCCTACGCTTGTCTCATTTGCAGTATCGACTGCTATGGCAGACAAGATAGTTTCCACGGAGTTCAAGGGCGTGGGAAATACGGTAATTTCCATAGTTCCGGAGTATGACAGCCACGGACTTCCGAAATTCGAGAGCATAAGAGAGTGCTTCGACAAGGTTGAGAAGCTCATTGCCGACGACCGTGCCAACGCCATATGGACAAACGGCTACGGCGGCTTTGCCGAGGGCGTTGCAAAGATGTGCTTCGGCAACAAGATAGGCTTTGAATTCACCTCGAGACTCAGCGGCAAGGAGCTCTTCAGACCCTGCTACGGAGCATTCATCATAGAGCTCAAGGGCGACGCAAAGGAGGGCGAGAACGTTATCGGAAAGACCATTTCCGACTACAAGATACTCTGCCTCGATTATACCGTAAGCCTCGACAATCTCCAGAGGATATGGGAGGGCAAGCTGGAGCCCGTATTCCCGTGTCGCATAAAGACCACGGATACCACTCCCCAGACCTATTCCTCGCCTAACCGCATACAGCTTGCGGCTTCGGCAAAGATCGCAAAGCCGAGAGTTCTTATCCCCGTATTCCCGGGAACCAACTGCGAGTACGACACCGCAAGAGCCTTTGAAAAGGCAGGCGCCAAGCCCGAGGTCGTTGTTATCAGGAACCTTTCGGCAGGCGACATCGAGGAGAGTGTAAGATACTTCGAGAACGCGGTAAGACGCTCCGAGATAATCATGATACCCGGCGGCTTCAGCGGCGGCGACGAGCCCGAGGGAAGCGGAAAGTTCATAACCGCATTCTTCCGCAATCCCAAGATCAAGGACGCAGTCCACGATCTCTTGAAGAACCGTGACGGACTTATGCTGGGTATATGCAACGGCTTCCAGGCTCTTATCAAGCTGGGACTCGTGCCCTACGGCGAGATAATCGACATGGCTGACGATGCTCCCACACTTACCTTCAATACGATCAACCGCCACCAGTCAATGATGGTAAATACCCGTATCGCCTCCAATAAGAGCCCTTGGCTCTACGGCTGCGAGGTGGGTGATATACACACGATCCCGATCTCACACGGCGAGGGACGCTTCGTAGCTCCCGCAAGCCTCATACAGCAGCTTGCCAACAACGGACAGATAGCTACACAGTATGTTGATCTTGACGGCAATCCCACAATGGACATACGCTACAACCCAAATACTTCGATAGAGGCTATCGAGGGTATCACCTCTCCCGACGGAAGAGTATTCGGCAAAATGGGACACTCCGAGCGTAAGGGCAGCTACATCTGCAAGAACGTTAAGGGTGAAAAGGATCAGAAGATCTTCGAGAGCGGCGTTAAATACTTTACTTGATGAGAAAGGACAGCTTCGGCTGTCCTTTCTTTTGTGGGATATGTGCAAAAGAAAAGTGGAAATTTAGCTATATTGCGGATTTTTTTGTGACTCCGTCTGTGGTATAATGAAAATGTATATTTGACATTTTTTCATTATCAGCTTGAGATCGGAGGACAGAATATGATTTACCGCAGAATAACTTCATTATTGTTAGCATTTACTACCGCATTAGCCGCTTCACAGACAGCAGACAGGTATATGCACTGCATTGCCGCAGAGCAGACGGAGAGCTTTGAAACTGTCGGGACAGACATCATGAGCTTCAGGATCTGCTCCGATCATGCGGAGCTCCGCTCTGTGAGCAAAGAAGCAGAGGGAAGCATAGTCGTCCCCCGTGAGGTGGGCGACGTGCCTCTTACCGTTATCGGTGAAGCAGCCGCTCTCGGTTCGGCAGAAATCACTTCCGTGACCATACCCGATACCGTTACGAGGATAGGGGACAACGCTTTCAGTCTGTGCAGACGGCTTGAAACGCTGGAGCTCCCCGGTTCGGTAACAGAGATCGGAAACGACGCGTTCGGCGGCTGTACTTCTCTGAAGTCGGTAACGCTCCCCGATTCGGTGGTGAGTACGGGCAATGGGTTATTCAGCGGCTGCTCGCAGCTCCGTTCGGTTACCCTCTCAGGGTCGCAGGAGAAAATAAGCGATGCGACATTCCGTGACTGTATGAACCTCACCGATGTACATATTCCGGATTCCGTCACGGAGATAGGCGATATGGCGTTTACCGGCTGCGACAGCCTTCAGAACATAAACATTCCCTGTTCTGTGCGGAAAATAGGCGGCGACGCCTTCGGTCATTCGGGCCTGAGGACGATAGATATACCGGATTCGGTGACCGAGGTGAAGAACGGCTTCAGCATGGGAGCCTTCCACTGGTGCAAGAGGCTTGTTTCGGTAAATATCTCGGACAGCCTCGACAGGATAGGAACGGATATGTTTCAGGGCTGCGGAGAGCTCAGGGAGATAGTTGTTCCCGAAACGGTAAAGTGTATTGACTACGTTGCCTTCAATTACTGCGAAAAGCTGGAAGCTATAGTAATACTGAATCCCGAATGTGTGATATGCGACAGAGCCGATACCATATGCAGCAACCGTACACACTGGGACGAAAAGAACGGAAAATTCGTGACGGACAATGCCTTCAAGGGTACGATATACGGGTACGGCGGCTCAACGGCACAGGCTTATGCCAAGAAGTACGGATATAAATTCATGACCATAAAGCTTGGCGACGTAAACGGCGACGGTATCATAGACGCTGTGGACGCATCGGGTATCCTGGGAAAGTATGCGGATTCTTCATCGGGAGAGGATATTTTCAGGAAAAAGGAGCATATACTCGGCGACGTCAACAGAGACGGCTGCCTTGATGCTGTGGACGCTTCGGACGTGCTTGCTTATTATGCCTATATATCGGGCAGCGGCAAGCTGAGTCTCGAGGAGTTCCTTGAAAAATGAACGGCTCTGAGCCGTTCTTTTTTCTTTGGCGGCTGAGTTCTTTCATATAAAAACCGGCAGATAATAAGATAATCCCTTTTCTAATTCGTCTAATAAAAGAAAAAACGGCAGATGTCATATTGCGGATATTTGCGCGTTTTCATCAGGAGGTCATAATTATGAACATCAGGAAATTATTTGCGGCCCTGACGGCTTTTGCCCTTACAGGCGGAGCAGTACAGACAGCGGGCTGCTATGCGCCCTACAGCTTTACTGCTGTGGCAGAGGAAGCTCAGGAGTATGAAAAAGTTACAGAGGGAAACTGTACATTCCTTGTTTATCCCGATCATGCAGAATTGTCAGCGATCAGAACAGGGGATTCGCCGGAGGCGGTCATTCCGTCGGAGGTAAACGGCGTTCCCGTAACAAAGATAGCGCATATGGCTTTTTCGGCGCTTCAGGATTTTTCTGCGATAACGCTGCCTGACGGGCTTGAGGAGCTGAATTCGTATTTTCAGTATTTTTACGATCTTACCGATATTTACATAAGCGCGGACAATAAGTATTTTACCAGCGTTGACGGCATTCTTTTCAGCAAGGATAAGAAAAAGATAGTTGCATATCCCCGCGGAAAGAGTGCGGAGACCTACAGTATCCCCGACGGTGTCACCTGTATAGGCGAGTATGCTTTTTCGGACAATCGTGTCCTCACTTTCATAGAGATACCGGATACGGTGGAGATCATAGAGGGAGCAGCTTTTTCCTCGTGTTCTTCTCTTGAGAGGCTTGAACTGCCTCAGGGGCTGAAAAGCCTGGGCTGGGGAGCTGCCGAGTTCTGCGATAAGCTGACTTCCGTTACTGTTCCCGCAAAGGTGGAGAGTATCGGCACCAACGCTCTGGCTATCTGCGGGTCTCTGGAATCGGTCTATATCCTCAATCCCTCCTGCGTTATCAAGGGGAACGGAAATACTGTCTGCAACGAGCTGACAAACGATCCTGACGGTTCTGGTATGGCAAAGTATACCTTTAAAGGAACTATATACGGCAGCTCGGGCTCTACAGCCCAGGCTTATGCCGATAAGTTCGGCTACAGGTTTGCAGAACTGAACGAGAGCGCTATAACGACTGCTGCGTTCATTTCAACGACTACGACCACTACCACCACAACAACTTCCATAACCGCAAAGAGCTCTGGCGGAACTACCGTGACCACATCGGAAAGCGGATCGGGATCGGCCGAGACCACCACCCGTAAGGATATTGCTGCAATAACTACAAATGCTACGACCGCATTTATTGCCGTTACTTCTACGGGAGAGCACGGTGAGATCAACGGAACGACTTCAAGGAAGGCCTTGCCGCTCACAACAGCTACGAATACCGTTACTTCCACATCTATGACCACAAGTGCAGGTAATTACGCAGCAACGACAACAAGGCTGTTGTATGATAAGAATCATATATACTATACTGTATATGACGATCATGCAGAGGTAAAGAGCTGTCTTGCCGATACAAAGGGTAGTGTTTACATCCCTGATTTCGTGGATAATAAACCTGTTACCGTTATAAATGACAAGGCGTTCTATCGCTGCAGCGAGATCATATCGGTGTCGGTCCCTTTAAGCGTGGAATATATAGGTGACGAAGCCTTTTACGGCTGTTCGTCTCTTATCCGTGCGATCATGTATGACAATATCCTGTATATAGGAAAATCGGCTTTCAGCGGCTGCGAGGCGCTTGAACTTGCGCGTCTGTCGGATAAGCTGGTTACCGTCGGGGATAACGCCTTCAGCGGCTGTGAGAAGCTGGAGGATATAGTTATTCCGGAGACTCTTAAAAATATCGGCCACGGCGCTTTTTCGGGCACTCCCTGGTACGAGGCTCAGAAAAAGGAGGGTGAGCTGCTTATCCTGAACGGGGTCCTCATGGACGGAATGTCCTGCAAGGGAGATGTGGTGATCCCCGATACAGTTGACACTGTCAATGATTTCGCATTCTTTGAAGGAGAACTCACTTCAGTTACCATTCCCGCGAATGTATGGAGGATAGGCGGAGGTGCGTTCCAGTACAGCAGCCTTGAATCAGTTGATATTCCCGAGGGCGTTTCAAGGATAGAGGACGGTGCATTTGCGATCTGCTCCAAGCTTGAGTCCGTGACCATACCGAGTACGGTCGTTCACCTCGGAGAGCGCGCGATCGCCAACTGTCCGAAGCTGAAGTCCGTGACGTTTCTTAATTACAGTGCTGCTATTCCCGATAATTTCCTGAAAAACGACCTCGGAAAGCAGTTCGGAGGTACGATATGGGGCTATGAGGGCTCAACTGCCGAGACATTTGCCGCCAATAACGGATATAATTTTGAATCTCTGGACAAGAAAATGATGGGCGATCCTAACGGCGACGGCTATATCGATGCTGTTGATGCTTCATATATCCTTGCGAAGTACGCAAGCTATTCCACGAATTCGGGAACTCCTTCGGCCAAGGATCGCGCTGCCTGCGACGTAAATAAGGACGGTCTCATAGATGCTGTAGATGCATCGACTGTTCTGGCTTATTATGTGTATATCTCTTCCGCAGGCAAGAAGAGCTTTGCGGAATATCTGGAAAAATAATGTTCATGGAAGGACGGCTTTTATGCCGTCCTTTTTTATCACCCCTTTCTATAAGGGGGTGAAAAACGGGCCTGAATCAACCCGGAACGGTTGTATAACAAAAAAATTTTTTAAAATTCGGCTTAGTAAACAAATTTTAGCTAATACTATTGTTGATATTCACAGTGTTTCTGCCCGCTGTGCAATGTTCATATTTTTGTGTTGACTAATGGCTGAAATTAGTATATAATATTGGTAGGGTTACAGGTCAGAGCTGTAACAAATACAATGGATAAGGAGATATGCTATGAACAATATTCTATTCGCAGCTTCAGAGTGCGTTCCGTTTATAAAGACAGGCGGCCTTGCCGACGTTGTCGGAGCACTTCCGCAGTATCTGGACAAGAAACAGTTCGACGTAAGAGTCATTATGCCTTATTATACCTGTATACCTGATGAATACAGGAACGAATTCAATTACGTTCATCATTTCTATATGGATTACGGCATGAGGAGCGAGGGGGTCCATGTCGGCATAATGGAGTATGAATACAATGGCATCACATACTATTTTGTGGATAACGAGTATTACTTCAAGTGTGACAGCCCTTATTCTCCCGACCTCAAATGGGACATCGAACGCTTTACCTTCTTCTGCAAGGCGGTACTTGCGATACTGCCCGTTATAGGCTTCCGTCCCGATATTATCCACTGCCATGACTGGCAGGCTTCAATGATACCAGTGTTCCTTCATTCCGCCTTTGCCACCAATCCCTTCTTCAGCTCCACAAAGACGGTAATGACTATCCATAATCTCAAATTCCAGGGAGTATGGGATATAGATACCTTCAAGTTCAATACGGCTCTTCCCGACTATATGTTCACCGCGGATAAGCTGGAATTCCACAACAACGCCAATATGCTCAAGGGCGGTCTCGTATATGCGGACTATATCACCACCGTTTCAGAGACCTACGCCGACGAGATAAAATATCCGTTCTACGGCGAGCAGCTGGACGGCCTTCTCCGTGCACGCTCCGCTTCCCTGAGGGGAATACTCAACGGTATCGACTACAAGGTTTTCAATCCCGCAGACGACAAGAAGATATATGCGGAGTTCACCCCGAAGAACGCCAAGGCCAGAAAGGCGGAGAACAAGGAAAAGCTCCAGGAGGAGCTGGGACTTCCCGTGGACAAGGACAAGTACATGATTGCTATGATCTCCCGCCTTACCGATCAGAAGGGACTCGATCTCGTGAATTACGCCATGGAGCGTATCTGCGACGAGAATACCCAGTTCGTGGTGATAGGCACGGGAGACCCGAGATACGAGAATATGTTCAAGCACTACCAGTGGAAGTATCCCGAGAGAGTTTCCGCGAATATCCTCTACAACGACGAACTTGCACATAAGCTCTATGCGGCGGCGGATACCATGCTCATGCCCTCACTGTTCGAGCCCTGCGGACTTACGCAGCTGATCGCGCTCCGGTACGGTACTCTGCCCATAGTCCGTGAGACGGGCGGCCTCAAGGATACGGTAACTCCGTACAATGAGTTCGACGGCACCGGCAACGGCTTCTCCTTCGCCAACTACAACGGCGACGAGATGCTGGGAGTTATAAACTATTCCAAGCATATCTACTTCAATCACCGCAAGCAGTGGGATAAGATGGTCCAGCGTGCCATGGAGCAGGATTTCTCATGGAACAGCTCCGCACGTCAGTACGAGGGCATGTACAGCTGGATGATAAACTGGTAATAATTCTGATAATATAAAAGGAGTGAGGGCGGAACTCGTTCCGCCCTTGCTGATTGATTAGTGAATGGCAGGGGACGGCGTCCTCGGCGTCCCGAGCCATTAGCCGTTAGCCGTTAGCCTGTAGGGGCTGATGCCCACACATGGTAAATTTATTTGCATCGTAATTAACGGACGCCCAAAGGTCGTTTCTGCAAACTAATTTCTGATTGCTAATTACTAAAACTGAAAAGGAATACTTGAATGAATAATCTCAAAGGCGCAATATTCGACATGGACGGTCTTATGATAGACACCGAGAAGCTCTATCTGAAATTCTGGATACTGGCGGCAAAGGACTACGGCTACGATATGAAGCCCGAGCACGTCTACGCTATCCGCAGCATGGCGAGAAAATACTCCATACCAAAGATAAAGAGCTTTCTCGGGGAGGACTGCCCAACCGAGGAGATACGCGCTCACCGCACCGTGCTCATGAACGAGTACATAAAAAAGAACGGGATAGAGGTCAAAAAGGGACTTTTTACCCTGCTGGACTACCTCCGCGGCCGCGGCATAAAAATGGCTGTGGCTACGGCTACTCCCAGCGACAGGACAAATGAGTATCTTCATACCATAGGCGCCTATGATTACTTTTCGGCTATGGTGTGCGGAGACATGATAGTAAACGGCAAGCCCGCCCCCGACATATATATCACGGCGGCGAGGGAACTGGGGTTGCCGCCCTGCGAGTGCGTCGCCTTTGAGGACTCGCCAAACGGTATCACCGCCGCTCATGCGGCAGGCTGCCACGCCATAATGATACCTGATATGACACGTCCCGACAATGATCTCAAGCCACTGCTTTCGGCGGTATACGACAGCCTCGATCAGGCTGTAGCTTATTTTGAAGGGAGAAATGATATATGAGCGTTTCGGAGATCTTCGAGATCCCTAAGTTCTATTACTTTGAGAGCGGAAATGATTTTTCGGGCAGCAGGGACGATTTTTCCTATAAGATCGTCAACGGCGAGAAGCTGAAATGCATGACCTGGCACGGAAAGCTCTGTTCCATGAAGGCGGAGATAGAGAGTGAAGCCGAGTTCGACAGGACGGAGGATGGCTTCAGGGCTCTGATACAGTGGCTCGAAAGTCAGTACAACGGCGGAAAATAGCTGGCCGGACCGCTCAGGCGGTCTTTTAGCTATTCTCTGCGGCTATTGACAAAATATATTATCGGGATTATAATTAATGTGTACTCAATAACCGCCATAAGGCGGTTATTGCCCTGAACTCTGTTCAGGGATCGCAAATTCTTTTTATATAGAATTTGCGCAGAACACTGCGTTATGTCATGCCGATTCCGCCTTTTCGGGCTGTTTGGCAGACATTGATCATATTGAGTAATTATATCCGCTGAATATATATTTTTATCACAACGATCTGTTACGGAGGAATTATGGATATTACAATCGTAGGCTGCGGTAAGGTGGGCGCTGCTCTTGCAGAGGTCCTCAGCGGCGAACACAATGTCACCATGATAGATAAGAAGGAAGCTCTTGTCCAGTCGGCTTCAAATGACTTTGACGTCATGGGCATCGTAGGCAACTGCCTTCAGACAGAGGTACTGACCGAGGGCAATGCCGACAAGGCAAATATCTTCATAGCTGTCGCCGATTCGGACGAGGTCAACATACTCTCATGCCTTATCGCAAAGAGGCTCGGTGCGCGGCACTGTATCGCCCGCGTCCGCAGTCCCGAATTCGACAAGCAGATGGTGTTCATGCGCGAGGAGCTGGGCATCAGCATGATGGTCAACCCAGATTATAACGCAGCCAATGAGATAGCAAAGGTGCTTCGCTATCCCGAGGCTATAAATATCGAGTCCTTTGCCAAGGGAAGAGTGGATCTTGCGGAGATCCGCATAACCGACGGAAGCATACTGGACGGCGTTGCCCTCAGTCAGCTCTCGAGGCGCATGAGGCTCGATGTGCTCATATGCGCCGTGCAGCGCGGCGACGAGCTCACCATACCCAACGGAAATTTCGTGCTCCGCTCCGGAGACAAGATACACATGACCGCTTCCCACAGCAATATGGTCAAGTTCTTCAAGAGCATAAGTGCCGCTTACCGTGAAAAGCGCGTAAAGTCGGCAGTGCTCATAGGCGGCGGACGTGTGGCATATCACCTCGCCCAGCAGCTTATAGAAATGGGCGTCAAGGTCAAGATCATCGAGATCGACCGTGACCGCTGCCTTGAGCTCTCAGACAGGCTCAACAAGGTGGATATATCCTGCGCAGACGGTACGGATCACGATATACTCGAGGAGGAGCGCGTTTACGACGCCGACGCCGTAGTCACCCTTACGGGTATAGACGAGGAGAATATACTCCTTTCGCTCCTTGCCAAGAACAACGGCGTGGAAAAGGTTGTCACAAAGGTCAACAGGATGTCTCTCATGCAGCTTTCCGATACCCTGTCCCTTGACAGTATCATCTCGCCCAAGACCATAACCGTCAATCAGATACTCCAGTATGTCCGCGCAAAGCAGAATTCTCTCGGAAACAGCGTGACTACCCTGTACAGACTGGTTAACGAGCGCCTTGAGGCTATTGAATTCGTAGTGCGCGACAAGAAGGATTATGTGGACGTTCCGCTGAAAAAGCTGAAGCTCCGCAGCGGTCTCCTTATCGCAAGTATAGTAAGGGGCAACGATCTCATAATCCCCAAGGGCGATGACTGCCTGAAAGTTGACGACAGTGTGGTCGTAGTCACTACCACCAAGGGTATGCACGACCTGAGCAATATTTTCGATTAAGGAGAATCGGGCAGCTTATTATGAATTACAGAATGATCTCGTACATCATGGGACAGATATTGAAGGTAGTTGGACTTTTCATGCTTCTGCCCGTGATCGTAGGCTTTATTTACGGGGAGGACCATGTGATCGCTTCCTTCGGAATACCTTTCCTGATAACAATGGTCATAGCCGTTGGCTTCACGATCGTCAAGCCGAAAAACAATGCGGTGTACTCTATGGAGGGCTTTGTGAGCGTTGCGGCCTCATGGGTGACCATGTCCTGCATAGGCGCTCTCCCTTTTGTTATATCGGGAGAGATCCCCGATTATCCCAGCGCCCTGTTTGAGACCGTATCCGGCTTTACCACTACTGGCGCGACCATACTCAACGACGTTGAGTCCATGTCACGTGCCTGTCTTTTCTGGAGAGCCTTTACCCACTGGCTGGGCGGTATGGGTGTCCTCATGTTCGTGCTGGCGATAATGTCCAGCAACGACTCACGCACCATGCATATGATGCGTGCCGAGTGCGCAGGTCCAAAGGTTGGACGACTTGTATCAAGGTCAAGGCTTTCAGCCCGTATACTCTACGGGATATACATAACCCTTACGGTATCGGAGGCGGTTCTGCTGCTGTTCGGCGGCATGCCGCTGTATGACGCGGTGATACACGCCTGCTCTTCGGCGGGTACCGGCGGCTTTTCCATATGGAACGACAGTATAGGACATTATAATAGCACCTATATAGAAATGGTAGTGGCTGCGTTCATAATCCTTTTCGGTGTGAACTTCAACCTCTACTACTATCTTATCATAAGAAAATTCTCCCTTGCCTACAAGAACGAGGAGGTAAGGACCTATTTCGGAGTCATCATCGCGGCTACGATAATAATCTCCGTTAATGTACACAAGCTCTACGACGGAGCAGGCGATACCCTCAGGCACGCCTTCTTCATGGTGGCTTCCACCATGACCTCGGCAGGCTTTTCCACTACGGATACGGGAGAATGGCCGGTGTTCTCGCAGACACTGCTGCTCATGCTCATGTTTGTGGGCTCCTGTGCGGGCTCTACGGGCGGAGGCATGAAGGTCTCGCGTATAATCATACTCATAAAGACAGGAATAAAGGAACTGAAATATATCACAAACCCGAGAGCCGTCTCTTCCGTAAAAATGGACGGCAAGCCCGTTGAAAAGGACGTTGTGCGCGGCGTAAGCAATTATCTTATCCTTTTCCTTTCGCTTATGAGCATATCAGTCCTGCTGGTTTCGCTGAACGGCTTTGCTATCGAGGAGTCGCTTTCGGCTGTAATAACCTGTATGAACAATATCGGCTTTGGCGTGGGACGTTTCAGTCCCTCCGGAAACCTGAGCGGTCTCAATGCGTTTTCAAAGATAGTTCTCTGCTTTGATATGCTTCTCGGCAGACTGGAGATCTATCCCCTGATAATGCTCTTCGTGCCGCGCAGACGCTGAGCCTTACAGGACCGCATGAGCGTGGGGGAAGCTGTGAGGTCTTTAAAATATAAAATAAGGAGGAATAAACATGAGAAAGATCATTTCAGCTGCCGCAGCGGCAGCGGTCTGCCTGTCGGCAGCGACAGCTATGCCGTCGGTATCGGCGGGGACTGTTCCCGCAGGCGGGATTATTTCAGAGAATAAGGTGACGGATTCGGGAAAATGCGGACCCAATGCCACATGGAACTACGAGGGGGGCACCCTGACCATAACGGGAACGGGAAATATGTCCAATTATGAGACCAATCAGTACGTTCCGTGGCTGAAGTACAAGGATCAGATAACGAATGTTGTCATCTCACAGGGAATAACAAATATAGGTGCCAGCGCCTTTGCGGGCTGCAGCGCTCTCAGGACAATAACCATTCCCTCGGGAGTGACGACCATAGGTCTCGGCGCCTTCCAGAAGGCGACCTCGCTCGTTTCCGTGGATCTTCCCGATACTCTTTCAAAGATAAGCAGGAATGCCTTCAATCAGTGTACGTCCCTTGCTTCCGTGACTGTACGGAACAAGGACTGCCAGTTCGTGGGCTACAACGATACCATATGCAATAACATAAACGGCGGAACGGGAAGATACAGCGGTGTCATCTACGGATACAGCGGCTCCACAGCCGAAACCTTTGCAAGCGACTGTCAGTACAGATTTGAGCTTATCGGCAGCCAGCCGCCCAAGACCACCACGACTACAACAACTGCTACGACGACCTCCACCTCTACCACCACGAGTACGACGACGGTGACAACGACTACCTTCGTTACTACCGTTACCACTACGGCTCCTCCCGTGATAAAGGAAAGGGCTATGGGTGACGTGAATAACGACGGCTTCATTGACGCGGTGGACGCCAGCGCAGTCCTTGCGGAATATGCGAGCCTTTCGGGCGGCGGCAGCGGAAGCTTCACCGACGCCATGAAGAAGGCGGCGGATATTGACGGAAACGGCATAACCGATGCTGTTGACGCTTCAAATATACTGGCGTACTATGCATATCTTTCCTCGGGCAAGGAGGGAGAAGACCCCTTCGCACCCTACAGGAAATAACGCCCCTCTCCGCGGTGCTGCGGAGACATGGATGCCGCAGGACGGCATCGGGGCAAAACAGAGGAGCGGCTTCGGAAAGCGGCTCCCCGGAACGGAGAAAAAGGCATGAAAAAGATAATAGCTGTATTGCTTGCGGCGGTAATGTCGTTTTGTGCGGCGTCGGATATGTCTTTCAGAACGGCTGCGGAGATACTTTCCCTGTCCGTTTGCGAAACCGACAAGAAGACGGCTGAATCCGGTTCGTGCGGTGCAAATGTAAAATGGTCCTTCAGCGGCGGTACCCTTACCATAACGGGAACGGGAAATATGTCCAATTATGAGACCAATCAGTACGTTCCGTGGCTGAAATACAAGGATCAGATAAACAATGTTGTGATCTCCCAGGGAGTGACCAATATAGGCTCGAGCGCCTTTGCGGGCTGCGGTTCCCTCAGGAGCATAACGATCCCGTCGGGAGTGACGACCATAGGTCTCGGCGCCTTTCAGAAGGCTACGTCCCTCAGCTCTGTCGATCTTCCCGATACGCTCGTAAAGATAGGCAGGAATGCTTTCAATCAGTGCTCTTCGCTTTCCTCCGTGACCGTGCGGAACAAGAACTGCCAGTTCGTTGGTTACAACGATACCATATGCAATAACACCAACGGAGGCACGGGAAGATACGGAGGAGTTATCCGCGGCTACAACGGCTCTACGGCTCAGACCTATGCCAGCGACTGCGGATACAGGTTCGAGTCTCTGGGAAATCCTCCATCGACTACCGTAAGGACTACTACCACTACAACTACCACCAGCAGGACCACCACTACAACAACCACAACCACCACAAGACCGACTACGACCACAACCACGACGACTGCAAGACCGACAACAACAACTACCACCACAACAACAACAACAACGACTACTACCACCACAACAACAACAACAACTACTACTACTACTACCTCAACGACAACATCTACTACGACCACAATGGCTTATGTAGTGCAGGTCAGCGCAAAGCTGGAGATCGGCAGAAAGCCCGACAGGACCACCTATACCGTCGGCGAAAGCCTTGATCTCAGGGGAGGTACCCTTCTTCGCTCGTACCGTGAGATCTACAGCGACGGCACCTACCGCGATGTGTTCCTTGACGCCGTGGATATGGATAACATCTCCTACTGGAACGACAGGATATACGTGGACGATACCGGCTTCAACAGCAATGCTGCGGGAAAATACAGGATCAGCTTTGAGTTCACACGTTCCGGCTCTTCGGACCGCGCTGAGCTGGAGGTAGAGGTGCTGGAGCCCGTTACAACAACCACAACAACGACAACGACGGTCACCACCACTACGACTACCACGGCCACCTACGTTCAGAGCGTAAGTGCGGCGCTGTCCGTAGGAAGGCTGCCCCATAAGACCATCTATACCGTCGGCGAGGGACTCGATCTCGGCGGCGGAACCCTGATACGCTCCTACAGGGAGTTCTACAACGACGGCTCGTACCGTGATATTTATCTCGATGAGCTGGATATGAAAAACATCTCCTACTGGAACGACAGGGTATATACCGATATGTCGGACTTTAACAGGGAGGAAGCGGGAGAGTATACCATAGGCTTCGATTATACCCGCGGCGGCTCCACGGCTCACGCGGAGCTGAAGGTAAGGGTAGAGGCTCCCAAGACGACCACGACTCCCACGACGACGGTCACCACGACCACTACGTCTGCAAAGGCGGATCAGCCGTATATCAGGATAGTTTCCATGCCGCACAGGACGGATTACGAGCTTTATCAGTATTACGACCTGGCGGGCGGCACCGTTGAGATCGGTATCCTGACTCCCGACGGACCTAAGAATTCCGAGATCATTCCAATGAACGATCACAGGATAACAAAGACCACCAACTATCAGGGCTGGAGGCAGGGAAGATATACCATGACCCTGAGCTACAGCAGGGGCGGTGCAACGGCGGTGACGGAGCTTGAGCTGACTGTGGGCATGGCGGTGACTACGATCGTCACCACAACTACCGTGACCACGACTTCCGCTACCACTACCACTACTTCAGACAAGCGGTATACCGCCGAGCTGGAGATAGTAAGACTGCCGTATCAGCTGTCCTACATAGTGGGGGAGGCGCTTCAGCTCTCGGGACTTACGGTTAATACCTATCATGTCTACGGAGACAGGAAGGAGCTCATAGATATACGCGACGCGGTAGCTCTTCATTCCGACAAATACGAGGTAACAGGCTTTGACAGCGATACTCCCGGCGAGAAGGAGCTCTGGATCGTATACAGATCCTACAACAGCGACCTCGGCGAATGGGTATACGCATATGAGCCCTTTGATGTCATAGTCCGCGAAACTACCACCATGACCACAACTACGACCACTACGACAACCACCACTACTACGACTACGGTCACGGAAACGGAGCCTGCTTCCACAACTACCACCACGCCTGCGCCTTACTTTATACTCGGCGACGTCAATGACGACGGATATGTGAATGCGGTGGACGCCAGCGATATACTTGCGGAGTACGCTTCGCTCTCATCGGGCAATCCGAGGAGATTCACCGAAAGGCAGGTAATGGCTGCCGATGTGGACAGGAACGGAGTCACGGACGCTGTTGACGCATCATCTGTCCTTGCGTTCTATGCTTACCTGTCGGGAGGCGGAGAACTGGCAGATATGAGGGACTGGCTGAAATATTAGCTAAGCCCTGAGGCTAAACTGTAGCCAATAATGGGAAAAATCACAAAAAAACAATAAAAAAGACGGCTTTTTGAGGTATCCCCTTGACAAGCCGCCTTTTTTTAGGTATAATATTCAGTGCGCAGATTTTATGCCCTTTTGCATACTGTCTGACGTATTATTATAATGAAAAGGAGGAAAAATATGCCTACATTTAACCAGCTCGTTCGTAAGGGAAGAAAGGATCTCGAGACAAAGTCAACAGCTCCTGCACTTCAGAAGGGTTACAATGCAAAGAAGAAGACCCAGATCAACCAGAGCTCACCTCAGAAGAGAGGCGTTTGCACAGCTGTAAGAACTGCTACACCCAAGAAGCCTAACTCGGCTATGAGAAAGATCGCAAGAGTTAAGCTCACCAACGGTTACGAAGTTACTTCTTACATCCCCGGTATCGGTCACAATCTTCAGGAGCACAGCGTTGTTCTCATCAGAGGCGGACGTGTTAAGGATCTCCCCGGTGTGCGTTACCACATCATCAGAGGTACTCTCGATGCTCAGGGCGTTGCGAACCGCGGCCAGGCCCGTTCCAAGTACGGTGCAAAGAAGCCCAAGCAGAAGTAAGAGCTTACTTCCCGTCAGTCGGCGGCAGACTGCTTAAACAAGGCCGTATATCATTAAAAATAGGATAACTACTACCGCAGGGTAATGCGGAGATCATATAGATAAGTTCGATTGATCCTCTGCATTGGCTCCTGACACACCTGTCGGCGAAGCAAGGCCGATAAGGCAGTAACCGACAAGGTTTGAGTACCTATGAATTCATTAATCTATATGAAGGAGGGAAGCGAAAATGCCAAGAAGAGGTAAAATCGCAAAGCGTGATGTATTACAGGATCCTGTATACAATTCAAAGCTCGTTACACGTCTGATCAACAATATCATGTTGGACGGTAAGAAGGGCGTAGCGCAGAAAATAGTTTACGGTGCATTCGAGATCGTAGCTGAAAAGACAGGCAAGGACGCCCTTGAGGTGTTCGAGCAGGCTATGGAAAATATCATGCCCGAGCTTGAGGTAAAGGCTCGCCGTCTCGGTGGTGCTACCTACCAGGTACCTATGGAGGTACGTCCCGAAAGACGTCAGACTCTCGGACTCCGCTGGATCACAAAGTACTCCAGAGAGAGAAACGAGAAGACTATGAAGGAAAGACTTGCCGGTGAGATCCTCGACGCACTTAACGGCACAGGCGGTGCCTGCAAGAAGCGTGACGATACACACAAGATGGCAGAGGCCAACAAGGCATTTGCTCACTACCGCTGGTAAGCGTCATTGTAAAAGGAGTAAATTATGTCAAGAGATTGTTCACTTGAAAACACAAGAAATATCGGCATAATGGCCCACATTGACGCAGGTAAGACCACTACCACAGAGCGTATCCTTTTCTACACAGGTGTTAACCACAAGATCGGTGAAACACACGAAGGCTCCGCTACTATGGACTGGATGGAGCAGGAGCAGGAGAGAGGTATCACCATCACCTCTGCTGCTACTACTTGCTACTGGGCAGGCCACAGACTTAACATCATCGACACACCCGGCCACGTTGACTTTACAGTTGAGGTTGAGCGTTCACTCCGTGTACTCGACGGCTCTGTAACAGTTCTCTGTGCAAAGGGCGGTGTTGAGCCTCAGTCTGAGACCGTATGGAGACAGGCTGATAACTATAAGGTACCCCGTATGGCTTATGTAAATAAGATGGATATTATGGGTGCCGACTTCTATCATGTTATCGACATGATGAAGGACAGACTCAAGTGTAATGCCGTTCCGATCCAGCTGCCTATCGGCGCTGAGGACGAGTTCAGAGGCATCATCGACCTCGTTGAGATGAAGGCTTACATTTATACAAACGACCTCGGTACCGATATTAAGGTCGAGGACATCCCCGAGGATATGAAGGAGCTTGCTCAGAAGTATCACGACGAGATGGTAGAGCACGTTGCAGAGCAGGATGAGGCGCTCATGGAGAAGTACTTTGAAGAGGGCGAGCTCACTCAGGACGAGATCAAGACCTGCATAAGAAAAGCAACTATCGCTAACCACATGGTTCCCGTATGCTGCGGTACTTCATACAAGAACAAGGGCGTTCAGAAGCTTCTCGATGCTATCATCGACTATATGCCTTCTCCTCTCGATGTTCCCGCTATCAAGGGCGTTAATCCCGATACAGAGCAGGAAGAGGAAAGACCTTCTTCCGACAGCGAGCCGTTCTCGGCTCTCGCATTCAAGATCGCAACCGATCCCTTCGTTGGTAAGCTTGCGTTCTTCCGTGTGTACTCGGGCGTAGTAAATCAGGGCGACTCTGTCCTCAATGCTACAAAGGATACCCGCGAGCGTTTCGGACGTATCGTTCAGATGCACGCTAACCACAGAAAAGACCTCACAACTGTTTACTCAGGCGATATTGCCGCAGCAGTTGGTCTCAAGAATACAACCACAGGTGATACTCTCTGTGATGAAAAGCACCCGATCATTCTCGAATCCATGGAATTCCCGGAGCCTGTTATCCAGCTCGCTATCGAGCCCAAGACAAAGGCAGGTCAGGAGAAGATGGGCATCGCTCTCGCAAAGCTTGCCGAAGAGGATCCTACCTTCAAGACATGGACTGACGAGGAAACAGGTCAGACCATCATCGCAGGTATGGGTGAGCTCCACCTTGACATTATCGTTGACCGTCTCCTCCGTGAGTTCAAGGTCGAGGCAAATGTAGGTGCTCCTCAGGTTGCATATAAGGAAACTATCAAGGGCAACGCAGACGTTGATTACAAGTACAAGAAGCAGTCCGGCGGTTCGGGTCAGTACGGTCACGTTAAGATCCGTGTTTCACCCAACGAGTCCGGTAAGGGATACGAATTCACAAACGCTGTTGTCGGCGGTTCTATCCCCAAGGAGTATATTCCTGCTGTTGACGCAGGTATCCAGGGCGCTATGAAGGCCGGTATCCTTGCAGGCTACGAGGTAGTTGACGTTAAGGTAGAGCTTTACGACGGATCCTACCACGAGGTTGACTCGTCGGAAATGGCATTCAAGATCGCAGGTTCTATCGCGTTCAAGGAAGCTCTCAAGCAGGCTAACGCAGTTCTCATGGAGCCTGTTATGAAGGTCGCAGTTATCGTTCCCGACGATTATCTCGGAACAGTTATCGGTGACCTCAGCTCACGCCGCGGACAGATCCAGGGTCAGGAAACAAGATCAGGTTCTATCCAGGTAGACGCTCTCGTTCCGCTTTCGGAAATGTTCGGCTATACAAGCGACCTCCGTTCAAATACACAGGGTCGTGGACAGTATACAATGGAGCCTCACAGCTATGAGGAAGTTCCGAAGAGCATTGCTGAAAAGATCATGGCTAACAGAGCAAAGAACTGAGTCAATTGAACGGTATTATATTAAAAGCATAAACCATATCCCTGTTGCAGTATAAGGAGGAATAAGAAATGATTGCATGGCTTATATATATCCTTACACACGGCGGATCGGGCGGCGGAGCAGGTCACGGATTCTGAGAATGACCGCAGCATAAGGAGAAAATGATATGATTGAATGGATTATATATATTCTTACTCATTGCGGATCCGGTTCGCACGGCGGAGGCAACGGCGGCGGAGGCGGCAGTGCCTGGTAAAAAGGTGCTGTCTGTTCAAAACCGGTATATGCCCGCTTTATGCGTAATGGCACCGGCGGGTATATCCCGGTAATGTGCTGTTATCCGAAAAAAACGTATATAAACACTATATTTATTATGTAAAGGAGAAATACGTATGTCGTTCTGGGAGTGGATCAAAAGTCTGTTCGGCGGCAGCGGCGGATGCCATTCATCCGGCGGCGGAAGCTCGTCCGGTGGCGGCGGCGGAGCTGACTGATAATAAATCAAGGCTTGTTTTGTGTCGATACCGATAAAAACAGGCGGAAAATCATAAAAACACGGGTTTCAGGAGAGATTTTTTTACTGAAACACTTGAATTTACAGAAATAATCTGTTATAATAATATATACAGATTTCTGAAATCTATTCTAAGGAGGAATTTCCCAATGGCTAAGGCTAAATTTGAAAGAACCAAACCCCATGTAAACATTGGTACAATCGGACACGTTGACCACGGTAAGACAACTCTTACTGCTGCTATCACAAAGACTCTCGCTATGAAGGGTCAGGCTCAGTACGAGGCTTACGATATGATCGATAAGGCTCCCGAGGAGAGAGAGCGTGGTATCACAATTAACACAGCTCACGTTGAGTACGAGACAGACAAGCGTCACTATGCACACGTTGACTGCCCCGGCCACGCTGACTATGTTAAGAACATGATCACAGGTGCTGCACAGATGGATGGTGCTATCCTCGTTGTTGCTGCTTCTGACGGCCCTATGGCTCAGACAAGAGAGCACATCCTTCTCGCTCGTCAGGTTGGCGTTCCTGCAATCGTTGTATTCATGAACAAGGCTGATCAGGTTGACGATGAGGAGCTCCTCGAGCTCGTTGAGATGGACATCCGTGACCTTCTCTCAAGCTATGACTTCCCCGGCGATGATACTCCTATCATCAAGGGCAGCGCTCTTGCAGCTCTTAACGCTCCCGAGGATCTTAACGATCCTGCTTACAAGCCTATCCTCGACCTCATGGACGCTGTAGACGAGTACATCCCCAGCCCTGAGAGAGACGATGCTAAGCCTTTCCTTATGCCTATCGAGGATACTATGACAATTTCAGGTCGTGGTACCGTTGTTACAGGTAGAGTAGAGCGTGGAAAGCTCAACGTAAACGAGCCTGTTGAGATCGTTGGTCTTTCCGACGAGAAGCTCAACACAGTTGTTACAGGTCTTGAAATGTTCAGAAAGACTCTTGACTTCTGTGAGGCTGGTGATAACGTTGGTGCTCTTCTCCGTGGTATCACAAGAGACCAGGTTGAGCGTGGACAGGTTCTCTGCAAGCCCGGCTCAATTCACCCCCATACAAAGTTCTCAGGTCAGGTTTACGTACTGAAGAAGGAAGAGGGCGGACGTCATACTCCTTTCTTCAACAACTACAGACCTCAGTTCTACTTCAGAACAACTGACGTTACAGGCGTTGTAACTCTTCCTGCTGACAAGGAAATGTGTATGCCCGGCGATAACGTTGCTATGGACGTTGAGCTCATCACTCCTATCGCTATTGAAGAGGGACTCCGTTTCGCTATCCGTGAGGGTGGTAGAACAGTTGGTTCAGGCGTTGTTACAAAGATCAACGAATAATTCAGCGGTCTTTTAATAATCAGCTTTTTCAGGCGGTCGTGCCTTTGGCATGGCCGCCTTTTTACATCATGAACATTGTTATGTTTTAAACAAAAGGCAGGGCAATAATATGGACTACATTCTTCAGACACAGAAGCTCTGTAAAAAATACGGAAGTTTCCAGGCACTGAAAGACCTTACTATCAACGTTCCCAAGGGGGCTATATACGGTATGGTCGGAAGGAACGGTGCGGGAAAGACTACTCTTATCCGTATAATTACCGGGCTTAATAACCCCACCTCGGGCGGGTATTCCGTCTTCGGGGTATCAAACAAGGATAAAAAAATACTTGAGGTCCGCAGAAAGACGGGCGCTGTCGTTGAGACTCCATCTCTGCACCCCGAAATGACGGCAAGGGATAATCTTATCCAGCAGACAAAGGCCCTCGGAATCTCCGATGAAAAGCTGGACGATATACTCAAGCTCGTTGGTCTGGCAAATACAGGCAAGAAAAAAGCCAAGAACTTCTCTCTCGGTATGCGTCAGAGACTGGGCATCGCCTTTTCTCTGGTGGGCGATCCCGAGTTCCTCGTGCTGGATGAGCCCATAAACGGACTCGACCCTCAAGGTATCATGGAGGTCAGAGAAATGATCCTCAGGCTCAACCGCGAAAAGGGTATCACTATCCTGATATCCAGCCATATCCTTGACGAGCTTTCACGTTTAGCCACCCATTACGGCTTCATCGAAAAAGGTCAGGTAATAAAGGAGATGAGCGCCGAGGAGCTTGAAAAAGTAAGCCGCAGGTCTGTTCATGTGAATGTCAGCGATACCAATATACTGGCAGACGTTCTGAACGGAATGGGTATGGAATATAAGCTCACTTCGCCGAATGAAGCGGATATATTCACTCCCGTGCAGGTAACTCCTCTTGTGCTTGCTCTCAATGAGAAGAACTGCTTTGTCAATTCCATGAGCGAGCATCACGAGAGCCTCGAAAACTACTTCATGGGACTTGTGGGAGGTGTTAAGAATGTCTGAGCTTCTTGCTGAGGGCTACAGAAGGCTTTTCAAGGGAAAGAGATTCTACATAGTTATGATAGCCATGGCTGTTATAGCTGTTCTGCTTACTCTGATATTTGCTGCTTCAAACTATATTATCAATGCCGAGATAAAGAATGAGACAGGGGCGGCAGAGCTCCTTGAAACCATGAAAACTTACGCCGATGATCTGCTGTTCAAGAATTCGGGCATACTTGTAATGCTTGTGGGTATAACCGCGGGTATGCTGATAGTTCAGGATTTCAGGAACAATACCATAAGGAACAAGATAATAATCGGCCATTCAAGGACCAATATCTACCTTGCGAACCTTATCATTTCAGTTACGGTAATGCTGATATATGAGGCTGTATATGTTATCGCTGCACTGATTTTAGGCGGGATCATGCTGGGCTTCAGGAATTTTCCCAACAAGGAGGTCATTGTAAATCTGCTGCTTCTGCTTCCCATAGAGCTTGCCATGACTTCGATAATAGTGTTCCTCTGCAATACCATGAAGAACGTCGGCGGATTTGTACTTTCGATTACAATGCATATCATTGTAAGTTTGTTCTCCATGGTACCTCTGCTTCTGAATAAACACCCCAAGATACAGGAACTTATAATGGAGGCTGTTCCGTCTTTCCAGATGGATATGCTCGGAAATGGCGATATTCCGGAGCACTGGCTGAGAATGATGCTGCTCATGTTTGCGATAACCTTTGTTTCGACCATCTGCGGTATCCTGAGCTTCAAAAAATCAGATCTTAAATAATGTCTGCTCAATAACTTCTTTTTCTTGTAACTTGTTTTGTACGAAAGGGAAAAGGTACCTGACATAAAGAAAAATGCTCTCCCTGAACAGAGTTCAGGGCAATAACCGCCTGAAGGCGGTTATTGATAAGAAAAAGGCAGCTTTTGGTTAGCTTCCCTTAGCGTAAAAAGTGGGTTACCGAGCCTGAAATTATGGGCTCGGTAATTTTATGCCACGATTCCGGCAAAGGGGCTTTTATTGGCTGCCGCCCTTTTGATATTGGGAAAACGCCTGTATTTCGCCATGTAAAGACAGGTTTACACAGCAATGTAAGCAACTTCTTACAACTTTTTCACATCATGTAAAGCCGTCCTGGTAGCAATTGCCTGCGGGATGAGGTATAGTTGTGTCAGTCAGGAGAAAACACTCCAAGGAGGAAAAAATGGAAATAGCTAATCAGATCAAAAAGTATCGCGGAAAGCTGAAATGGTCACAGGAAACTCTTGCAGAAAAAGCATATGTCAGCCGCCAGACTGTATCGAGCTGGGAAAACAGCAAGAGCTACCCCGACATACACAGCCTGCTTATACTCAGCAAGCTTTTCAATATTTCTCTTGACGAATTAGTTAAAGGAGATGTTGATACTATGAAAAAGGAAATCGAAAACAATGACGTAAAAAAATTCAACACAATGGCATGGCTGCTGGCGGCGGAATATGTCCTTATGGTGCTTACTCCGGTACCGCTCATGAAGTATCTGGGCTGGATCGGCGGGGTTATATGGGGAGTGATCGCGGCAGTATCGGTATTCACGGCAATAAAGGTTGAAAAGGCCAAGAAAGCCAATGACATCAGTACCTACAGGGAGATAAAGGCTTACATGGAGGGAAAGCCGCTCGAAGAGATCTCCGCGGAGCGTATCAGAGCCACGAACAGGCCCGTGATAAAAGCCGCTGTCGGCGCAGGCGCTGCTCTTTTGGTATGCACCTTAATGGCATTTATTTTCTTCAGATCATAACAAAAAGGGAGCGCAGCAGCGCTCCCTTTCCGATTTACAGCCGATGTTACTGCATCTTGTAAGAATCGATCATCTTCTTGACCATGCTTCCGCCGATAGAACCTGCCTCACGGGAGGTAAGATCGCCGTTGTAGCCGTCCTTGAGATTGATACCGAGCTCGTTTGCGGACTCCATCTTGAATCTTTCAAGAGCCTCTCTGCCCTTCTGTGTCATTACGCCTTTATTATTGCTGTTATTGCTCATAACTAATATCTCCTTAAATGATTTTGATGCCGTGATAGTATTTTAGCCGGTTAATATGTTTTTATTAATGGAAAAAATTATGTACAATCTGCCGAAAATAAGCATTCTTCATTTTTTAAACGTTTTTTTTCCTTGAAAAAGACGTGGCTGTGATAGTATAATAAAAATAACAGCTTCAACACATCCCGGAAAGGAGACCCTATATGAAAATAGCAGTTGCAGGCACGGGCTACGTGGGACTTTCCATTGCAACTCTCCTCGCCCAGCACAATACCGTTGCCGCAGTAGATATAATCCCCGAAAAGGTGGAGCTAATCAACGCCCGCAGATCGCCTATCCGCGATGATGATATAGAGAGGTTCCTCGCCGAGAAGGAGCTTGATCTCACAGCAACTCTCGACGCCGGAGCCGCCTATACGGGAGCTGATTTCGTGGTCATCGCCGCCCCCACCAATTACGACAGCGGCAGGAACTTCTTCGATACGAGCGCTGTCGAGGCAGTTATAGAGCTGGTAATGAAATACGCTCCCGAAGCGGTAATGGTCATAAAATCCACAGTGCCGGTGGGCTACACCAGCGCGGTCCGTGAAAAGATGAACTGCCGCAATATAATATTCAGCCCCGAATTCCTGAGAGAGTCAAGAGCTCTTTACGACAATCTCTACCCCAGCCGCATAATAGTGGGCGCAGACCCTTCAGATGAAAGGCTGGTAAAGGCAGCCCATACCTTTGCGGAGCTCCTTAAGCAGGGCGCCGTCAAAGAGGATATACCCACCCTTTTTATGGGAACTACCGAGGCGGAGGCCGTAAAGCTCTTCGCCAACACCTATCTTGCTCTCCGCGTGAGCTATTTCAACGAGCTTGACACATACGCGGAAATGAAGGGACTTGACACCCGCCAGATAATCGACGGAGTATGCCTCGATCCCCGTATAGGTTCCCATTACAACAATCCCTCCTTCGGCTACGGCGGATACTGCCTGCCCAAGGACACAAAGCAGCTCCTCGCCAACTATGAGGACGTGCCCCAGAACATGATGTCAGCTATCGTCGAATCCAACAGGACGAGAAAGGATTTCATTGCCGACAGGGTGCTCAGGAAGGCCGGTTACTATGCATACGGCGAAAATATCACCTACGACAGCTCAAAGGAACGCTCCGTGACTATCGGAGTATACAGGCTCACCATGAAATCCAACAGCGACAACTTCCGTCAGAGCTCCATACAGGGAGTGATGAAGCGTATAAAGGCCAAGGGAGCCAAAGTCATAGTCTACGAGCCCACTCTGAAAAGCGGCGACACCTTCTTCGGCTGCCGCGTTGAGGGAGACCTTGAGCGCTTCAAAGCGGAATGCGACGCGATAATCGCAAACAGATACGACAGCTGTCTTGACGACGTGGCAGATAAGGTCTACACCCGCGACATTTTCAGACGCGACTGAAAAATATTTTTTATAGTGTGTGAGAGAAACGGACATATCAAACGTCTATATTACAGTAATGCTCTTAAAAACATAGTAAAGGGGTAGTTTATATGCTCGCATCGATACTGATTCCTTTTATATCCGCACTGATCGCATATCCCGCGCTGAATGCAGCGCAGCACAGATCCGCGGATAAGGAAAAGGACTCCGACAAAAAAGAGAAGAACGCAAAGCAGCCCTATCTCAGGAGTATCCTGATAATACTGATCCTTCTGCTCTGCGCATCGCTGATACCCGCCGCCCTTGCGGAAGCAAACACCATAGGCGGCAAGAAGGGCGTACCCGCCGCTCCCGTGGCAGCCGCCTGCATTCTCGCCTACGGCTCGCTGTTCGCAAAGCTCCTCGGCAGGGACAGGCTCTGCCGGTTCCTCAAAAAGGGCGCCGTATGCGCGGGAGCTCTCATAATAGCGGAGGTACTGATCTTCAATGGCAAGAGCTTCACTTCAAAATATCTGGATCAGGAGATAGCTCCCGACAGCATAGAGCTCAGCGACAACGCCTCTCTGACGGAGGATAACGAGCTGCGCATAAAGGGCTACTCAAAGCTTGTCATATCCAAGGATCTGCCCGACAATATGCAGGCTATGGAGCTCCACATCGACGGCGACAAGGGCATTGAGCCCTTTGACCTGAAGCTCAGCGTCACCGACGGCAATATGACAACGCGAAGCTATATCGTACAGCACAAGCGCGTTACTGGAAACGACAGCAACATTACTCTCAGCTTTATCCCCTACGGGAAGCTGCGCAGCCTCGAACTGGTGCTGGAGACCCTGAACAAGGACGTCACCATACACAGCATAAGAGCCCTTAGCGCTCCCGTGTACTCCTTCTCGAATATACGCTATTTCGTACTTCTTGCACTGGCTCTGATACTGACAGCTATAAAGGAGTTCCGCTTCTATGCCGTGGAATACGACAGAAAGAAGTCCTCGCATATCTTAGCGGTATCCGCCATGATGCTGCTGGTTTCCTGCAGCGGATTCCTTTTCAGCGTTCCCGGACAGACCGGCCGCGAGTATCCCACCACCGCCGACTTCAAGGACGACCCATACATCATGACTCTCGACGCGTTTTTCAAAAATCAGTCCTACCTTGACATAGACGTATCACCCGAGCTTGCGGCAATGGAGGACCCCTACGACAATAACAAGCGTGAGAACGACGGTATATCATTCCTTTGGGACTACACCTACTATAAAGGCCATTATTACTGCTACTTCGGAGCAGCTCCCGTTATCACCTTCTATTATCCCTATTATAAGGTCACGGGAAAAATGCCAAATATGGAAATGGCCAATAATTTCTTCGCGGTTGTCGGTCTCATGTTCATGTGCCTGACTATACTTTCCCTTGTCAGGATGATGAAGCTGAAGCCCAATCTGCTGCTCCTGCTGCTGAGTATGCCCGCAGCCGCAGCTTCCACGGGTCTGTGGTTCACAGCCAACTGCGTGGACAGATACACTCTGCCCTCTGTCTCGGGACTGTGCTTCCTTATGATATGCCTTTCCGCGGGAATGACAGCCATCGCCACAAAAAGCACCGTAACAAAGCCGGTTCTGCTGTTCTTCAGCGGTGCGGCACTTGCTCTGTGCGTGGCTTCCCGTCCCACCATAGCGCTGTGCGCGGTGATACTCGTGCCCTATTTCATCGATATTCTCCGCGACAAGAAAAGAAAGCTCATGAGCCGTCTCGGACTTGCTGCAAGCTTCACGGTACCGCTTCTTATCGGCGCAGCACTCATAATGAAGTACAATGCGGCACGTTTTGATTCGCCCTTCCAGTTCGGAGCTATATATCAGCTGACCATCAGCAATGCGGCAGCAAACAAGCTGACCCTCACAAGGATACCCGATACGATAATACATTTCTTCATACATCCGCCAAGGATAAGGATAGCCTTCCCATTTATTGAAACGGCTCCCGTATATATGGAGAATTACGCAAGGTACACCTATATATCCTCGGGCTGCGGGATCCTGATGTATCCCGTATTCATGTTCGGACTCTTCATGCTGCCCCACGCTCTCGGCAAAAAGACGAAGGAAGCGGAAGACCGCCGCAGAAGGCTGATAGTATGGTTATGCGTAATATCCTCCTTTGTCATAGCTTGGATGGATTTCTCGCTTGGCGGCATAGTTGCCCATTATCTTTACGATGTTACCGCACTTGTTTTCACAGCGACGATTATCGGTATTTTCCGCGGCTGCGGAAAGCCCTCGGAAAACAAGGGAAGATATATTCTTGCGGGAGTATCCATGGCGGCAACGGTAGTATTCACACTGGCTCTGTGCATAGATATAAACTCCAGCACACTTCTCCAGCATTTTCCGCACCTGCTGGACAGAGCCGAGGATCTGATAATATTCTGGCAGTAAATATGACAAAAATCCCGAAAGCAACAGCTTTCGGGATTTTTCAGTAATTAGTGATTATTTTTGCAGGGACGGATAATATCCGCCCGATAGAGGACGCCTTCATTTGCAAGACTTCCCTGCAAAATAACATTTTATGTTTCGGGACGTCGAGGACGCCGTCTTCTACAAGCTAACGGCTGTAATTATCGGTGAAGCGGTGCACTCCCTCGTTGTCCTTATAGGCGATGACCGTATTCACGTTGACGTTTTCCACGCTGCGGAAGATATTCTTCTCCACCTGCGGATTTACCTTTTTCAGCTCCGCGATGAGGTTCTTTATCTCCAGACGCTTTGACACGGAGCGGCTGTCGGGCTCGCAGGTTGTGCAGGTATCCGTGAACTTGCAGGCGCACTGTATAAAGTGGAGGCCGTTATAGTCCCGCCAGTGCTTTATATCGTCCTCGCGTATAAGGTACATGGGACGTATCAGCTCCATGTCCTCAAAGTTGGTGCTGTGTAGTTTCGGCATCATGGTCTGTACCTGTCCGCCGTAGAGCATACCCATGAGTATGGTCTCGATAACGTCGTCAAAATGATGTCCGAGAGCTATCTTGTTGCAGCCCAGCGCCTTTGCGTGACTGTAGAGATAGCCGCGGCGCATTCTCGCGCATATGTAGCAGGGGTTCTTCTCGATATTGTACACCGAGTCGAATATATCCGACTCGAATATATGTACCGGTATTGACATGGAACGGGCATTATTCTCGATAACACGGCGGTTTTCGGGGCTGTAGCCGGGATCCATAACAAGGAATACCAGCTCAAAGGGGAACTTGTCGTGGCGTTTGAGTTCCTGAAAGAGCTTTGCCATGAGCATGGAGTCCTTTCCGCCCGATATGCATACGGCTATCCTGTCGTTGGGCTGTACCAGCTCGTATTCGTTTATAGCCTTTGTGAACCTGCACCATATGGACTTCTTGAACTTCTTCCTCAGGCTCAGTTCCACGGTCTCCGTGAGCTCCCTGTCCTCCATATTTATGCGGAGCCAGTCCACATATCCGCCGGCAAGGTCGTAGGCGTCAAAGCCCTTTTCCTCAAGCTTTTCGGCGATTCCGCCGCTTATGATGCCGCTGCGGCAGTATATTATCAGCTTCCTGTCCGCAGGGAGCTCCGCCGACAGTATCCTGTCCTGAGGGATATTCACGGCTCCGTCGATATGTCCGTATTCAAAGGCGGACTCATCGCGTATATCTATGAGCATATACTCGTCGCTGCCGAGCTTTGAAAGCCCGGCAGCGGTAATGACCTTTTCCATCTGACACCTCTGTTCACAGAGTTATGATCTTCATGATCTGTAATATACTATCCTTCCGCCCATACGGTCGTAATACTTCTGGAAATCCGACTTCTTCACAGTCTTTATTGTACCTGTGTACGGATCGCTGAAGGATATATTCTCGCTGTCATGTCCGCATACGACTACCGCGTGTTCTCCGCCTGGCCATACGATAAGTCTGCCTGTCTTCTGATCGAACCAGCTTGACTTGTACTCGATCGGCTTGTCGGGATTCATGGTATACCATGCGATAACGGGTACGCCGTCGTCAAGCAGCCTTATAACGTCAGTCAGAGGCGCTCCGTACTGAGTGGAAACTCCTTTCCTGAACTTCTCCGCAGTGGAGGCGATCGGATCGTTGAACACGCCGTATGAATAGGCGCTTGTGGGCTCGCCGACGAATTCCCTCTCGGGATCGGCTCCGTAGTAAAGACCCTCATAGAGATAAGGAACGGGACCCTTTGGGATAGCCTCGGTGATCTGAGACATTGTCACATTGGTATTGTAGTATTTAAGGAGTATGTAAAGCGCAGCGCTCTCGCAGCCCGTAGGATAATCGGGGTTCTGATTGAACTTCATGACGTTGAGGCTCACGCTTTCAGGACGGCTGAGCTCTCCCACAAGGAGCTTTCTCAGCTCTACCGCGTCGAAAACATCCGACTTCTTGTCGCCGTTGATGTCTGCGGCGGTATACTGGAGCTTTGTAAGGCTGTCGCCCTTCTGGAGATAGCGCATAAGCTTCACAAGGTCGCCCACGTCTATGATGCCGTTTCCGTTGATGTCTCCCGCAACGCCGAGGTATTCGTCCAGAACTACATTTATCGCCTTTTCGCAGATAACGAAGCGGTTTCCGTCGGAATCATCGCACATGAGCTTGTATGTATAGCTTCCTTCGGGCAGCAGTTCAAGACGGACCCTTCCGTTGAAGGAGGAGAAGTCAAAGAGAGAAGAGGAGACCTCTTCCTCCGCGAACTGCTCCGTGGGATTTCCGCTGCTGTCATATATTCCGCCCCATACCTTTTTCAGTGGGAATACGGAGGAGATAGCTCCGTCAACGCGGAATACGGTACCCGCCTTGTATTCCTCGTCGGGAACGGATATTTTTCCGGAGATTATCTTTCCGTCGGCAGGCTGAATGTAATCTGCAACGACTATTCCGCTTATCCCGTTATATTCAACATGAGCCCATTTATCGCTCAGCTTGGTAACAGTGAACTTTGCTCCGGAAGGTATCTTGCCCAGCGACTTTGAGGAACCGTCATGGGCTTCGCGGATATTAAGGTAATCGGTAACGTTCTTTGTTGTATATGTGCCTTTCTTATCGGCGCTGCATGAGCAGGTCTCCTCAGCGGTGACCTTCTGGATAAAGCTGGCTGATACGATTCCCTTTACATTGTTGTACTCCACATGAGCCCATGCATCACTGGCTTTTGTAACAGTGAATTTAGCACCTGCGGGTATCTGTCCGATAGATTTTGAGGAGGTGCTGTGGGACTCGCGGATATTGAGGTAATCTGTGACTCCCTTTGTGGTATATGTGCCTGCCCTGCCGGTGCTGCACGTACAGGTCTCCTCAGTTGAGACCTTCTGTATGTAGGTAACGGAAACAAGTCCCTTTACGCCGTTGTACTCAACGTGAGCCCATGTATCGTTTGCCTTTGTAACGGTGAATTTGGCTCCCGAGGGTATCTGTCCGATAGATTTTGAGGAGGTGCTGTGGGACTCGCGGATATTGAGGTAGTCGGTGACTCCCTTTGTGGTATATGTACCCGCCTTGTCGGTGCTGCACGTACAGGTCTCCTCAGTTGAGACCTTCTGTATGTAGGTAACGGAAACAAGTCCCTTTACGCCGTTGTACTCAACGTGAGCCCATGAAGCGCCCGCTTTTGTAACGGTAAACTTTGCCCCTGCGGGTATCTGTCCCAGCACCTTTGAAGACGTGCTGTGCTCCTCGCGTATATTCAGTGAATCGGTAACGCCCTTTGTGGTGTATGTACCTGCCTTGTCCGCAGAGCAGCCGCAGTCAAGATCGGCTGTCTTCTGTATGTATGTCACCGAGGAATAGCCCTTTATGCCGTTATACTCCACATGAGCCCATGTATCGCTCGCCTTTGTGACGGTGAACTTTGCTCCCGCAGGTATCTGTCCCAGCACCTTTGAGGAGGTATTGTGCTCGGCGCGTATATTCAGCGAATCGGTAACGCCCTTTGTGGTGTATATTCCCGCCTTGTCCGCGGAGCAGCTGCAATTCTCCTCAGCAAGCAGCTCGATACGCTCTGCAAGGAGCTCCCCGTCTTCCGACCGGAAATAATCCTCCCCGGAAATATCGCTTATGACCTCATTTCCGTCAGCCTCCGCACCGTATGCGCTCAGGCCGCTTCCCGCGGCAAAGGATGACGTCAGCAACACTGCCAGCAGAGCTGCCGTAAATTTTTTCATATATATCACTCCTGTCTCATTCTTTCATGGCTTTTTAATTATCTCCGGCCGAACAGAATGCCTGTTTTCCCTCATATTCCAAGCAGCTTTTCGGCGTTCCTGTAAAATATCATTTCCCTTTCCTCTTCTGTAAGTTCCAGCCGCTCAATCATGGCTATCTCGTTCGCGGGCTCGTCCCAGGGGCAGTCGCTGCCGAAAAGCACCCTGTCCGCACCCTGCATACGAATTATCCTGAGCAGCTGCCCGTCGCTGATATACCGCGAGATCACTCCCACGTCAAACCAGAGATTGTCAAATCTGCCCGCCGTATACCTTTCCACGTCCTCCCACATTTTCATGCCGCCGAGATGAGCGGCAACTATCCTGAGCTGCGGGAACCTGCCCGCTACGGCAGCAAAGCTCTCAGGCACCGCTCTTACCTCATCTCCCGAATAAGGATCCCAGCCGCCGTGAAAAACGGCGATGAGTCCCAGCTCCGCGATCTTTTCGTATATTGGGAACATTCTCTCCTCGTCGGGACGGAAGAGCTGATACTCCGAATGGAATTTGACTCCGTACAGTCCGAGGGAGCGTATCCGCTCCACCTCTGCGAGAGCGTCCCCGGCATCAGGGTGTACCGTTCCGCAGCAGTATATGCCTCCGCCCATGATCTCAGCCGCCCAGTTATTGATAGCAGTCTGCTGAGACGGCTTTGTGGCAACGGGAAGTATCATCGCCCTGTCTATGCCGTTCTCCGCCATTTTTCTGCGGAGCCCGTCAAGGGTGCCGTCGGTGGCGGGAGCTATCCCGCTGGTCTCGGCGAGTCCCGAGAGGGCTCGCGGAGCAAGCTGATCCGTAAAGGCATGGGTATGGAAATCAAAGTATCTCATACCGCTGCATTACTCCAGAACGTGCTCCATGGCATGGTAGAATATGGTCTTTACATGGTCGTCGCAAAGGGAATAGTATATGGTCTTGCCGTCCCTGCGGGAGCTTACGAGCCTTGCCTGCTTGAGCACTCTCAGCTGATGTGAGATAGCCGACTGGGTCATGCCCAGCAGCCTTGCTATATCGCAAACGCACATCTCGCTCTGACAGAGCACGAAGATTATCCTTATCCTTGTGGAGTCGCCGAATACCTTCAGCAGCTCCGCAGCGTCATAAAGGACGGCCTCGTCGGGCATCACCTTCGATACTCTGTCAACGATGTCCTTATGCACTCCGTGAGTGCCGCAGATGTGTTCTTCCATCCGTGTTCTCCTCCTTATGTAGTCAGAAAAAGCGCCGTAACATAAACGGCTGCCGCAATGCCCGCAGCAAAGCCTATGATACACGTTGCGCAGGCAAATTTATCGTAAACGAACCTCTTGTTCCTTGCAAGGAATACCGTAGAGCTCCTGCTGCTTTTGTAAAGGACGCTCCTGAACAGGCCTTCCTCCGGAAAAACATTGGGATATTCCGTGCCGTCGATAACATAGTATGCCACCTTGAAACGGCCGCGGGGGCTCTTGTCTATCCTTGAAAAGACAGCCTTCTTTTTCTTTGCAAAGAGCAGTCTCACGAAGAAAACTCCCAGAAGCAGCACCGCAGCGGCGAACATGAGTCCCACGAGAGCGGCGGCTCCGATAAGGAGAAGCTTCACGCTTACTCCGAGGAGTATGCAAAGGACCACTATCACAGCGATAACAAGTACAAATTCCATACAGAGCCTCCCTTCGCGGTCTTACAGATTATTATAACACAATCCGCGCTGAAATGCAACAGTTTAGGCGCATAAACAGTCCGAAAAAAAGGGACGTGTTTTCCACGTCCCCGGTATTTTTATTTCTGACGCTTTTCCACGGGCAGCTCCACCGTGAAAACGGTACCTTTTCCGGGCTCGCTGTCCACCCGCACCGTACCGTTGTGGTACATAACTCCGTGCTTGACAATGGAAAGTCCGAGGCCCGTGCCCTTGATCCTGCGGGAGCGGCTCTTGTCCACGCGGTAGAAGCGCTCGAAGATACGTCCGATGTGCTCCTGAGGAATACCCATTCCCGTGTCGCTCACGGTTATTATGGCTCTCCTCGGGACGTGAGCTGTCTTTACGTCCAGCCTTCCGCCGCTGACATTGTACTTTATCGCGTTGTCGCAGAGATTGTACAGCACCTCTCCAAGTATGGTCCTGCTTCCGTACACAGATACCTTTTCTCCGGAAAGTTCCGTGGCAACGCCCTTTTCCTCGGCGCTGAGCTTCAGCCGTTCAAGCACCTCGGCGGCAAGTCCGTAAAGCTCCACATTCTCATTATCGCGGGGAGCAGAGTCCTCGTCCAGCTTTGACAGGGAAACTATATCGCCTATAAGATTTATGAGTCTTTCCGCTTCGCTTCGGATATTATCCCCGAACTGGGGGACATCCTCCTGCTTCACCATTCCGTTGGCAAGCATATCTGCAATGCCGTAGATAGTGGTGAGGGGAGTTTTCAGCTCGTGGGAGACATTAGAGGTGAACTCCCTGCGCATGGTCTCAAGCTCCTGCTTTTCGGTAACGTCCATAATGAATACCACAAGTCCGCATACCATATCCGTGCTGTTTGCGGGACTGGCGATTACCTCGCGCTGTCCCTCACCCGTGCGGAGTATGCACTCCGAGCGCCTTCCTCCAAGGGCGTCCAGCAGACAGCGCCTGAACACGTCGGAATTGTTCAGGGCATATATGCTCTGCCCTTTCGTGAAGGAGCCTGCACCGAGCAGCTTCAGCGCGCTGGAATTGCAGGCCAGCACTATGAGCTTCGGGTCGGCGATGATAAGTCCCTCGGTCATGCTCTCCGTCATTAGGCTGAACTGCTCGCGGCTGCTCTGGAGCTCGTCCATTTGTCTGCTGACCTTTATGTTCTGACTGCGGAGCTTTTCCAGCAGCGGCGCCAGCTCCTTGTAGCTCCTGCGGCTGACAGGGTGATCGAGGTCGATATTGTTTATCGGTCTTACGATACTGCGGGACACACCCGTTGCGGAAAGCGCCGAGAACAGCACTACAGCGGCAAGTATCAGCAGCATGGGATTTATCACCTTGAGAAGGTGAGCCGTCATGGAGCTGAAAGCTCCCGAAACTCTTATGACAGAGCCGTCCGACAGCCTTACGGCATGGTTGACGGTCTTCTTCATTATGGTCCTTGAATATCTTGAAGAGCTGCCCTCTCCCTTTTCCATGGCCTCAGATATTTCCTCACGGTCGGAGTGGTTCTCGAGCTGCTCAGGATCGCTCTCGCTGTCATATATGACCGTTCCGTTGTCGTCTATCCATGTGATACGGATACCGCTGCCGGGCTTTATATCGCTGAGATAGCTCTCTCCGTTCCTTTCCACGGCAGCGGCTATGAGCCTTGCCTCCGTCCTGACCTCGGCCGCAGCCGTATCTGCGGATCTGCTGTAAAGCACCGCCGTTACAAGCATTATCGCAGCTATGACAGAAACAGCACATATGGTCATTATTCCAATGAATATCTTTTTAGTCAAGAGGCTCTTCACCTGCCTTATAGCCCACTCCGCGGATAGTCTGTATCAGCTCTCCGCAGCTTCCCAGCTTTGAGCGCAGAGTCCTTATGTGAACGTCCACGGTCCTGCTCTCGCCGCTGAAATCATAGCCCCATATCTCGCGCAGCAGGCTTTCTCTCGAAAAGACTTCGCCCCTGTGCCTGACAAGGAACAGCAGCATGTCGTATTCCTTGAGTGTAAGAGCGACCCTGCTGCCGTCGGCAGTCACCTCATGCTTTGACGGACAGATACACAATCCTCCGAGCATGAGCCTGTCCGCCCCGGCGTTATCGTCGGCGGTGCGCCTGAGCAGAGCCTTTATACGCGACAGCAGCTCCAGCGTTCCGAAGGGCTTGGCAATATAGTCGTCCGCTCCGCCGTCAAGTCCCTCCACCTTATCAAGCTCTGAGTCCTTGGCGGTCAGCATTATTACGGGGAGCTTCCTTGTCCCTGGATCGCTCCTCAGCTTTTTCAGTACGGAAAGTCCGTCCTCCTCGGGGAGCATCCTGTCCAGCAGGAGCAGCTCGGGGAGCCTTTCCGCCATAGCTGCCCGCAGAGCCGACGGAGTCTCAAAGCCCTCCGCCTCCATGCCTGAGCTCCTTAGCGCATAGAGCACGAAATTTCTTATTCCTTCCTCATCCTCGAGCATATATATCATTCTGCGCACCTCCTTTTGATTTAGTGATCAGTGCATGGCAGGGATTTTTTGCCATATCAATAATTTACAATTACAGCGCCGTAAGCGGGACCGCGGGCGCCGGCGCGGCATGGTTCAGCGTCACGCTGCAAATATGTTTTACAGTAATATTATACGTTAATCGGAGGACAAATTCAAGCCCCTGTTAAAAACAGCCGAAAATATGCGGATATGCGCTATAAATTTTTTGTGTATTTTTTAAAAAATAGTTGAATTTCTCAGCTGTTTGTGTTATACTGTAATGTGCAGACTTTTGCAATCTTATAAATATCCGCCTTTTTTCAAGGGCGGAGGATCGGAGAAAACATGAACATATTCAATACATTCGCATTACTGGCACAGATCTCGGACTCAAACAATCCGACGATCTTTCCGTTCCCGTTCTCGCTCCATCTCGGACTTGCGATCATATCGCTGGTATTCTTCGGATTCAGATTTGTATCGCAGAAAAAGCCTTTTCAGATAATATTCGCTATCGCAGTCCCGCTTTCGCTGCTGATATGGCTCTCTGACAGCAAGACCCTTTTCTACGGTCTCGGCCTTGTGGAGCTCATACTCATACTGCTGGCGATAGTTATGACAATAGCTTCAAAGCCCGATAAGACAGAGAAGAACGCAAAGAACTCCGGGAGGAACTGAGTCTTGAAGATAGCAGTCCTTGACTGGTACACGGTCAGCGTGAACGGCGACGTTCCCATTTCAAAGCTCGAGGAGCTGGGCGAGGTAAAGGTCATACCCCTTACAAAGCCCGGAGAGACCGCCGCCAATATCGGCGATGCAGACATAGTGCTCTGCAACAAGGTGCTCATCACCAAGGAAGTAATGGACGCCTGCCCGAACATAAAATACATAGGTCTTTTCGCAACAGGCTACAATAATGTGGATACGGCATATGCCGCAGAAAAGGGCATACCCGTCTGCAATGCGGGACAGTATTCCACCAACGCCGTTGCCCAGCAGACCTTCGCATACATACTCGACCGCTTCAGCCGTATAAGAGACTACGACAGCGCCGTAAGAAACGGCGAGTGGGAGCGTTCTCCCGCTTTTTCGTATTTCCCGATACCTACGGCAGAGCTTGCAGGCAAGATCCTCTCCATAGTAGGCTTCGGCTCTATCGGCCGCAGGGTAGCTGAGATAGGCTCTGCCTTCGGCATGAATATCGTGGTGAGCACAAGGACCAAGCCGGAGGACTGTCCCTACGAGGTAACAGACCTTTATACAGCTGCCGGAAAGGCGGACGTACTCACATTCCACTGTCCTCTCACAGATAAGACCGCAGGCATGGTAAACAGTGAGCTCATATCCCGTATGAAGCCGACGGCCATGCTGATAAATACCTCCCGCGGCGGAGTTGTTAACGAGGCTGACCTTGCAGAGGCTCTCAGCAGCGGAAAAATAGCCGCCGCATACCTGGACGTGCTGGTAAATGAGCCCATGTCTCCGGATACGCCCCTGAAGGGTGTGAGGAACTGCTTCATAACTCCCCATACCGCATGGGCGGCTCTCGAAACTAGACAGCGGCTTGCAGACATCGTATGCGATAATATAAGAGCCTGGCAGAAGGGCTCGCCCCGCAACAAAGTCAACTGAAGGATGTCAAATATATGAGAAATATATCCGATAAACAGCGTATCGTCATAAAGCTGGGTACTTCCACCCTTGCCCACAAGACGGGCAAGCTGAATATACGCCGCATGACCAATCTCGTGAGGGTCATTTCCGACCTGCACAACTCGGGACGTGAGATAATCATGGTCTCCTCAGGTGCCGTCGGACTGGGCGCAGGCAAGCTGGGACTTCCCGAAAAGCCCAAGGATACCAAGACCAAGCAGGCTGTTGCCGCTATCGGCCAGTGCGAGCTCATGCACGTATACGACGATATGTTCGCTAAATACAGCATCACGGTGGCGCAGATACTGCTCACCAAGGCCATAATCAATAACCCCAGTCACTGCGAGAACTTCATGAACACTGTGGAGAAGCTGGTGAATATGGACGTTATCCCCATAGTCAACGAAAACGATACCATAGCTATAGATGAGCTGGAGCTCGAGATCGGCGAGAACGACTCCCTTTCGGCTCTGGTGGCGGAGCTGTCAAGAGCTGACCTGCTTCTGATACTCTCCGACATCGATGCTCTCTACGACGACGATCCCCGCACAAATCCCGACGCCAAGCCTATCCCGATAGTCGAGAAGATAACTCCCGAGATAGAGTCAGTGGCAGGAGGCGCAGGCACAAGTCTCGGTACGGGCGGTATGTCCACAAAGATAACTGCCGCCAAGATAGCCACAAATGCAGGTATCGACATGATAATCATGAACGGAAAGGATCCCGAAAAGCTCTACGACCTCTTCGAGAACAAGGAGATCGGCACTCTTTTCAAGGCACAGTAAGGAGCTCCTCATGGTAATTTCAAAGGGCGCAGAGCGCGTTTCCAAAACCGACACATATCTTAACTGCGCCGAGGTCTTCGCCTACAGGAGCACCTGTCTCAAAAGAAAGTACGGCGCCGTCATCGTAAAGAATGACGTCGTTATCTCCACAGGCTACAACGGCTCGCCGAGAGGCATGGAGAACTGCTGTGACAAGGGAGAATGTCCGAGGATAGCTCTTGATATGCATCAGGGCGACGGATATGCCATGTGCAAGGCCGTTCATGCGGAGGCAAATGCTCTCCTTAACTGCTCCCGCGAGCAGACAGTGGGCGCCGATCTTTACCTTACGGGAGTCAATCCCGCGGACGGCTCGGTGCATAAAGCAAAGCCCTGTCCTCTGTGCGCAAGGCACATAATACAGGCAGGCATAAGGAACGTTTATCTCAGACAAAGCGACAAAGCAGGCGATTACACCGTGATCCCCGCTTCCGAGCTTGAATGGTACAAGGAGACCCGGGAATGAAGATACTTATACAGACCCCGGAGGACAGCCTCTCGCTGGAAAACGGTGTTATAAAGACCGTTGTGAACGGCAGCGCTCACAGCTTTCCCATAGGTGAGCTGGAAGAGGCCATTATCCTTACCACAGACGTGGTTCCGTTTTACGATGATATGGGACTTGCACTGAGAATGAAGGACGGCACGGCTGTATTCATACTGTCGGGACACAGGGACTACGAGCCGTTCCTGTTCGATCAGCTGGGGAAGTCCGTGGAAATCGACTACGAAGCCATAATACAGGCTTCGTCCTGTACGGAAAACAGAATATTCATCATATATAAACAACAAGAGGTGTAATTATGAGTTATACAGAGGAACTGGGCAGAAGAGCCAAGGCAGCCGAGACCGCTGCGGCCACCGCCTCCACATTGCAGAAAAACAACGCTCTTGCAGCTATTTCCAAGGCTCTTACCGCAAACAAGGAGCTCATAATAGCTGAGAACGCAAAGGATATAGCTGCTGCAAAGGCCAACGGTATGTCCGAGGCAAAGCAGGACAGACTGAAGCTTGACAGCGCCCGCATTGACGGCATAGCAAAGGGCGTGGACGAGCTCATAGCTCTTGCAGACCCCATCGGCGGGATCATCGGCGGCGGCGAGCGTCCCAACGGCTTACAGATAATCAAGACCCGCGTTCCGCTGGGAGTTATAGGCATAATCTTCGAGTCCCGCCCCAATGTAACAGTTGACGCTGCCGCTCTTTGTCTCAAGGCTGGAAACGTCGTAATACTCAAGGGCGGCAAGGAAGCCATAAACTCAAACGTATGCCTCGGAAATATAATGAGGAAGGCTGTGGAGGAAGCAGGACTTCCCGCAGATGTTATACAGGTCGTTGAGAATACCGACCGCGAGACCACCACAGAGCTCATGCGCCTTAACGGATATGTGGACGTTATCATACCCCGCGGAGGTGCAAACCTCATACAGGCTGTCGTGAAGAACGCCACCGTACCTGTTATCGAGACAGGCGCAGGCAACTGCCACGTATACATCGACAGCTCCGCAGACCTTGATATGGCCGTGGAGATCACGGACAACGCCAAGACCCAGCGTCCCTCGGTGTGCAATGCCATCGAGACCCTGCTGGTACACAAGGACGCAGCCGACAGGTTCCTTCCGATGATAGCCGAGCGCTTCAAGAAGCACAATGTAAAGATATACGGCTGCGACAGGACAATCGCAATACTCGGCGGCGGCATCGAAAAGGCCACTGAGACTGAGTACGCCACAGAATTCAATGATTTCGTCATAGCCGTGAAGGTGGTTGACGACATCGACGAGGCGATCGCCCATATAAGAAAGTACAGCACCCGCCATTCCGAGTGCATAGTTACGAGCTCTCTCGAGAACGCACGGAAATTCCAGAAACAGGTTGACGCCGCAGCCGTATACGTGAACGCTTCCACGCGCTTCACCGACGGCGGAGAATTCGGCTTCGGCGCAGAGATAGGAATATCCACCCAGAAGCTCCATGCAAGAGGACCCATGGGTCTCACAGAGCTTACCACAGTTAAGTACCTGATCAACGGAAACGGACAGATCAGATAAGGGCATTACCCAATATTCTTCATTCATTTGAATCCTGGAGGTCAAAATGGCTATTAGAAAAGATCTTGACGATATGCTCAACAGCCTTATGGACGGCGGCGGAGGCGGAAGCGCTCCCGCAAGGAGCCATACTACTCCCAGAGCCGCAAGGAAGAGCAGATTCGACGATATGTCGGTCGATGACCTTCTCCACGCACTGGAGGACGAAAGACGGCACATGGAGGAGGAGTCGCATACATCAGGCGGCGACGATCAGTCTCCTCCCTCCGTATGGGAATTCGCCCCGCCCTCCGAAAACGCCGCAGAGCCTGTCAAAGGGTCGGATCTGCCCGAACATGAGGAGATACCCAATGTCATAGAAGAGGTCATGCACACGGAAGCCTCCGCGGAAGTGACAAGGGTATTCGATACGATACCGCCTGCGGACGAGATACCTAAGCCCGCAAGAAAAAAGAAGATAGTTATCACAGGAGAGCTCCCCGACTACGAGGCTCTTCGCCGTGAAGAATTCGAGCGTGAAAGGCAGGCAAAGTTAGCCGCAGAGGCAGCCAGGGAGGAAGCCCGCGCAGCCGAAAGAGCCCGCAGAGCCGCCGAAGCCGCTGCTGAAAGACAGCGCCTTGCGGAAGAGGCGGAGCAGCGCCGCCGCGCTCAGGAAGAAGCTGAAATGCAGCGCAGACTTGCCGAGGAAGCTGAAAAAGCACGTCTTGCTCAGGAGGAGGCCGAGAGGCAGCTCAGGCTTGCCGAGGAAGCCGAGAAGGCACGTCTTGCTCAGGAGGAGGCCGAGAGACAGCGCAGATTTGAGGAAGAAGCCGAAAGAGCACGTCTTGCTCAGGAAGAGGCCGAGAGGCAGCGCAGACTTGAGGAAGAGGCTGCGGAAAGGCTCCGTATCGCCAAGGAGGAGGCTGAAAAGGCCTTTGCTCCCCCTGTGGAAGAGTCCGAACAGACAGCCATCACCGGGGAAACTGCTGCCGGACAGCCGGAAGCCGTGCAGGAAGTCAGCGGGGAAATATCCTCAGAGACGGAAAAGCCGAAGAAGCTCGGTTTCTTCAAGAAGCTCATAAATAAAAACAAGGACGAGGCAAGGGAAGGGGAAGAAGCCGCCGCGGAGGAGCTGTCCGCTCCCGAGGAGGGACTCTTTGAAGCAGAGGACGATTCCGTTTCCGCTACCGACCTTATAAATGCCGCAATAGCAGCAATAAACAACGAAGACGATGAGGACAGCTCCGACAGCAGCGATCCTGTGGGAAATATGCTGGAAAATATCCGAGAGGACGCCGCAGAGGCTATCGCGGATATGGAAAAGCCCGAGGAGGAGCCCGAAGCTCCCGCAAGGACTGCCGAGCCTCTCATAATGTCAGACGATGATATAATAGCGGGTCTTACTCCCGAGCTCAAAAAGCGTTTTGACGAGCTGTCTGCCGACAAGCAGCGGCAGGTCATCGAAATGAGAAGAGCGCAGATGGGCGCTATCGCTCCGCCTGTTGTCATTGACGAGCCCGAAGAGGAGCCTCTCCCCGAGGAACTCCCCGAAGAAGAGGAAATATCGGAGGAGCCCGTACAGCCCGAAGAGGAAAGCTCTGAGGAGGAAAAGCCTGACGGGGAAGAGCAGGAGCAGCCTGCCGGAAAGCCGGAAGAGCCCGCTGCGGAAAAGGCTCCCGAAAAGGAAAACAAGCCAAAGGGACCTGTTACGTCGGCTCTTGCACGCATACTCGAGGAGGATCCCGCAGAGCTCATAGCTCAGCGCAAGGAGGTAGTGGAAAGCAGCGGCGAAGCAGCAGTTCCCGCCGCAGATAAGAAGAAAAAGCTCTTTACCGTACTTGGTATCATATTCACCGTATTTGCCGTGATAGGCCTTATTGCCACCATTCTCAAGGGTGTTGGCCTTGTCCGCAGCTTTACCTCGGGAGAGGTAAAGAAGGACGGCTTCACGCAGATGATCTACCCCGCGGCAATAATGGATATTGAACCGTTCAGCGATCCCTCCCAGCTCACCTCGGAGCAGATCGTGACCGCTACCATATGGTCCGTCATCATGGACGACAACAAGATCTCAAAGTATCCGATAACCATGGATATGGCAACTATACCCGCCGTGGATGTGGAGAAGTATGCGGTAGAGCTCTTCGGAGAAAATCTCCCCGCCTTCGAGCACGTTACCACAGGTCCGCCGGAATCAAGGTTCTATTTTGCAGATGGCGCATACAACGTAAAGGTCAAGCCCGTAACGCATACATATTCGCCTGAGATAAAATCCATCGTAAAGAACGGCAGCGAGTATACCCTCACGGTCGATTATATCGCGGAGCTTCCCGCGTGGATGGAAAAGACCGTTGCAAAGCAGGCTGAATACAAGCTGACCGAAAACGAGGACGGTACCTTCAGGTACAGCTCCATGAAGCTTATTTCCGTAAACAACGGCAACCTTTGATGTATCAGGGTCCGGAAGCGATTCCGGACTCTTTTATTATCCGTCAATGGTTACAATTGAGCGGTATTAAAGCTGAAATTATTACAAAAAAAATACAAATTCACAGGTTTTTGAATTATCGTCTGTCAAACAGTTGACATTTTGCTGTTTTGCTGATAAAATAGATATGATGCCTTTTTTATGCATTGATTATTTTTAGGAGGAGGAGCTGCTTTGGGAGACAGTAAATATTGCTTCAAATGTATGGAACAATACGACGAGTCACTTCACGTCTGTCCGTCATGCGGATACGTTGAGACCTCCGTTTACGATCCTATGTACGTCCCACCCGGTACGATACTCCACGGCAAGTACATCTGCGGTAATCTTCTGGAATATAACGGCGAGGGAGCTACCTATGTCGGCAGCGATGTATCTACAGGCAAAAAAGTCCTCATAAGGGAATATATGCCTATCAACCTCTGTACCCGCGTAAAAAGCAAGCCGACCATCAGCGTGAACTACAACAACCTTGCAAAGTACAAGGCGTTCATGGCTGAATATACCGAGCTGAACAAGTCTCTTGCAAGGCTCAGGAACAATTCCAGCATTGCTACCGTTATAGATATGTTTGCGGAGAACAATACAACCTATACTATCTTCGAGAACATTGAAGGCGTGAAAATGCTGGATTACCTGAAGGAAAACGCAGGCGAGCTCAGCTGGGAACAGGTATCGAAGATATTCCCGCCCCTTTTCACTACAATAGGCATACTTCATAACGCAGGAATCCTGCACCGCGCTATAAGCCCCGATACGGTGTATATAACCGACAAGGGCGAGCTCAGGCTCTCAGGCTTCTGCGTATCTGCGGTAAGGACCGCCAATGCAGGTCTCGAGTACGAGCTTTTCAAGGGCTATGCCGCTCCCGAACAGTATTCGGCAAGCAGCTCGAGCCGTCAGGGCTCATGGACAGACGTATACGGCGTAAGCGCTCTCCTTTACAGAGCTCTCACTGGCTGTATGCCTGTGGACTCGGTTAGCCGTCAGAAGCATGACGACCTCCACGAGCCGCATATGCTCGATTCACGCATACCCAGACACGTTTCAAGAGTCATCATGGAGGGCATGAACCTCAACGGCAGAGACCGTATACAGACTATCACCGAGCTCGTTACAAAGCTCTTTGAACAGCCCGCAGATGACGAGGAAGATAATAATATCACGGATAACGACAGTACCATGCTCCTTGAAGAGCCCCGTACCAAATCCGCTCCCGCTGCTCCGCAGCCTGCCGTATATCATCAGCAGCACGTATCCCAGCCCGAGCCCCAGAACGTTATCCACCAGCGCAGCGCTCCCGTAAAGAAACGCCGCGACGACGATTACAGCTACGAAAAGGTTAATACCGTTGACCGTATAAAGGTACCCGTGATAGTAGCGCTCTTGCTGCTTGCGATACTTATGATACTTGCAGTTATCATATGGCGCATACTTGCTCCCGACAACGGAAGCGAGGTAAGCTCCTCAAGGGTAAGACGCTCATCGGTGAGCACCAACGTAGTCGAGGAAGACACCAAGGCGGCAGGCGATACGGAAATGCCCGATCTCGTAGGCAAATATTTCGAGAATTCAAAGGCAAGATGGAAGGATTATTTCGTGCTCGACGCGGAGTACTCCTACAATGATAAATACGAAAACGACATGATCTACGAGCAGAGCGTCGAGGCAGGAGAAATGATCTCCCGCGGTCAGGTCGTCAAGGTAAAGGTAAGCAAGGGCAAGGAGACCGCCATTATCCCCGACTATTCGGGCTTTACTCTCGAGCAGTACAAGACCGCTCTTGAAAAAGCGGGTATCCCCGAGTCCAACTGCCACTTCGTAGAGTCAAAGAACTCCTACGCAAGAGCCAACTCCATTGTTGAGCTCCAGGTAGACGGCAAGGTCGTATACTCAGGTATGGAATTCAACAATAAGGGCGGCAAGAAGCTGACTGTTTACTATACGCCCGAGAATGCCAATACACAGGCATATACCACTCAGGCTCCCACCACCACAGAGGCTGTAACTACGGCAGAGATCACAACTCAGGCTCCGACTACTCAGCCTCCTGTTATAACAGAATTGCCGACAACACTGCCTCCCGAGCCCTCAACATCTCCTATCGTTCCCGATGACCCGCCTGTTGACAATCCGAATCCCGATGACGGCGGTCAGGGCTGATAAATAAAAAAGCAAGCGCTTCTCGATATGAGAAGCGCTTTTTTTACAGGGAAACGAGCCGCAGCCGGGCTGCGGCTCTAAATGGAGAAAAAGGACCAAAATGGCTCAATAAGCCTGTTTCGTCTGGTAAATTTTTCTTGCCGGATTATTCTGCTGTCTTGCTTGCAGACTCAGCATTTTCACTCGGAGCAATACCTGCGGGATCGACATTGTCGAATACACTTATAAGGCTCAGCTGGAACTGTGTCTGCTTGCCGTCTGTATGAGTTACGGCAGCGCCTGTCGCAAGATTTTTGAAGCCGCAGGACTTTGCACCGTTTATTGCAGAATCGCTGTAAAGCACATATTTGTACTTCTTCTGATACTTGACCTCGGTGTCGCTTGCAACCAGCGCATTATCCTTCTTCCATGTACCGTCCTTTTCATTTGAAGGATCGTCGATACAGTTGAGAAGCACGGCAGTCTGAGTTGTACCCTCAAGAAGCGCCTTATCCACCTGATTATCGGTAGCTGTCGCAATTGCAAGACCGCCCGTGATATTTATCGCCGCAGCAGTAAATCCGCGGTCGCCGCCCGCAATAACCGTGCCGCCGCTTACTTCGATAGCAGTCTCGGCCTGTACAGCGTCATTGCCCGCCTTGATCTTTGTCTTGCCGCCTGTGAATGAAATGCCTTCCTTGCTGGACTTGATACCGTCGCCGGTAGCGTCTATCTTTACGGAACCGTCCTTGATAGTTACCGACTTCTTGGCCTTGATTCCGTCTGTCTTTTTATCGGAGTTATTGGTGACGATCTCTATCTTGCCTCCGTTGATCTTGACGTCGTTGTTGCAGGAGACAGCGTCCTGTGTATTGGCTGTGATATTGAGGACTCCGTCGCCCTTTTCGCCGCCCTTGAAAGTAATATCGTCCTTGGCTTCAATAAGGGCTGACTTTGCGTTATCGCCCTCGTATGCAGTCTCTCCGTCGGTAATGGTATTTTCTGTACCGTCCACGATATTTACAGATGTATTCTCCGCATTTGTGATGAGGATAGCGGGAGCGCTCTTGCCTGTGATATTTACTCCGTTGAGGAATATCTTTACCGTATCGGGATCGGCAGTCTCATCGGCTATATTGACGTTGATCTGACCGTCGTCGAGAGTACCGTCAACATAGTATTCACCCGAATGAGTGATTGTAACGGTAGTTCCGTCAACTGTGGCATTGTCGCCCTCAACCTCTATAGAGGTGTTCTTGAGATGTATCTTTGTAGCCTCGGTCACGGGATCGCTCTTGCCGCTGCTGAGCTCACCTGCGCCGAGGAGGTATTTCTGTATGGCAAGGGCGTCCATATTTGAAACGCCGTTGGCAGTGCCGTCGCAGTCCGCGTTGGCCCAGCCGGCCTCTGTGATAGCATTTTTGTCGGATCCCCCGATACCGTACTTATTTGGATTGGAAAGTGCCTGCATGATAAGAACGGCGTCCGACATATCGACCTGACTGTCGCAGTTGGAATCGCCTACAACTGCCGAAGCCCCCTCCTTTTCAGCATCAGCAGCAAAGCCTGTCAGAGGCATTGCCGAAGCAACCATGCAGATCGCCGAAAAGCCTGCAAGAAGCTTTTTGATATACGCTTTTTTCATAATGATCAATCTCCTTCACCTTCAGAATATAGCTTATAGTTCAAACTATACTTAGCTTATTTTACTATAATATATTCACCTTAAAATAACCTTAAAAAAGGGCAGAAATGACCTAAGCAAGGCATTTGAGGAGAAATATTACCATTGAGTGCTGTGATTTGCGGACAGGAATGCAGAGGAATACCATTTTGAGGACAAGTGCCGCGAGACTTGCAAAAACCGCCCGTTTGATATATAATGATAGTATGAATCAAAATATAACGGACTTGCAGTCATTTTTTTAAGCCTTTAGCTGTTATGCAAGCGGCTTTGCCGCATTTGGGAGTGAGCGGGTTTATGAGCGGCAGCGTGGCAAGGGAGCGCAGGCTCAGCTCGGATTTATGATAAGAAAGGAGGCAGCTGCCATGAATACAGACAAAAACACAGGTCTCATACTGTCAGAGCTGGAAAAAAACGGCTTTGAAGCCTATATGGTAGGCGGCTGCGTCCGCGATATGATAATGGGCAGAGTCTGCCACGACACCGATATAACCACCAACGCCCGCCCTGATGAGATACTCGGAGTTTTCAGCGGCTACAAGGTGATACCGACAGGCATAATGCACGGCACAGTCACCGTACTCGCAGAGGGCGTGCCCTTTGAGGTCACCACATACCGCATCGACGGCGAATATACCGACCACCGCCGTCCGGACAAAGTGGAATTCACCTCGGATATAACCAGCGACCTTGCCCGCCGTGATTTCACAATCAATGCAATAGCAATGGACAGGCGCGGCAGTATCATCGACCCCTTCGGCGGCAAGTCCGACATAGAAGCAGGCATCATACGCTGCGTAGGCGAGCCGGAAAAACGCTTTTCCGAGGACGCTCTCCGCATAATGCGTGCTGTCCGCTTTGCTTCGCAGCTTGGCTTCACTATCGACACGCCCACCGCAGAGGCTATACACAGCATGAAGGGCAGCCTTGATAATATCTCCCGCGAGCGTGTCCGCGACGAACTGGACAAGCTGATCTGCGGCAGGGACTGCATAAGGGTACTGCTGGAGTACAGTGACATCATCACCGCGATAATGCCCGAGCTTGAGCCATGTATAGGCCTTGACCAGCACTCTCCGTACCACAGGTACAATGTCTGGGAGCACACCGTCCGCGCGATAGCCTCGGCTCCTGAAGACGATATTTTGCTCCGAAGGACTCTGCTTTTCCACGACATAGGAAAACCAGCCTGTATGAGACTTGACGAGACAGGCAGAGGCCATTTCAAAAAGCACGACAGCGTAGGCGCCGCAATGACGGGCGAGGTAATGAAAAGGCTGCGCTATGATAACAGCTCGATTGCCTTATCCACGGCACTTATAGCCAATCACAGCAAAAAGCTGAGGTGCAGAGCCGATGTGAAAAGAATGATGTCCGTGATCGGCGACGAGCTGTTCTTTACTCTCATGAAGCTGAAAAAATGTGATAATTCGGCAAAAAACGACTTTGTCATCAAGGAGAACGGCTTCTTTGACAAACTCAGTGACATGGGACATGAAATAATCAAAAACAACGAATGCAGGAATATCCGCGGACTTGCCATTTCAGGCGACGAGCTCGTTATGCTCGGATATGAGGGAGCGGAAATTGGTAAAATGCAGAAGGAGCTCCTTGAGCTCGTGATAACGGAAGGTCTTGAAAACACACGGGCCGAGCTGTTAAACTACGCAGAACAGAGGTGCAGCAGATGAAAGGACGCATACACTCCACAGAGAGCTTCGGAACGGTAGACGGTCCGGGAATACGCTTCGTGGTGTTTTTTCAGGGCTGCCCGCTGAGATGTATGTATTGCCACAATCCCGATACATGGGACTTCAGCGGCGGCAGAGAGGTCACCGCGGAGGAGCTGTTGAAGGAATACGACTCCTATAAGGAGTTCCTCAGATCGGGGGGAATAACCGCAACAGGCGGCGAGCCGCTGGCACAGCCCCGATTCCTGGCGGAGCTGTTCGGCGCAGCGAAGAGCAAGGGTATACACACCTGCCTTGACACCTCTGCGGGAGTATTCGATCCCGCTCACCCCGAAAGCATCGATGAGGTACTGAAATACACCGATCTTGTCATGCTCGATATAAAGCACATAGACGATGAGAGCCACAAGCGCCTGACAGGAGTGAGCAACCGTAATATACTGGCTTTTGCAGAGCATATCCGCGATATCGGCATACCCGTATGGATCCGCCATGTGGTGATCCCGGGGATAACCGACGGCCATGACGAACTTTTTGCCCTCGGGGAATATCTCTCAACGCTCAGCAATTTAAAGGCGCTGGACGTGCTGCCCTATCACGATATGGCGAAGCAGAAATATGCGGAGCTTGGCATAGAATACCCGTTGGACGATACGCCTCCTCTCACAAAAGCGGAAGCCGTGAAGGCCCGTGAGACCATAATCTCAGGCATAAAATCAGGACTCCGCAAGCAAAAATAGGGAAAGAAGCGACCCCTGTCACACGACAGGGGTCTTTTGCATATAATAGGTTATAATTTTGCAAAGCAAAATTATAACCTAAGCCGTTAGCCATTAGCTTATGCAGGGGCTGCCTTTGGCAGCCCGATTTAAACGCGGCAAAGCCGCTCCTAACGGCTAACGGCTTTAAATACCGGCGTGCCGTATGCTGTAAAGCGGCGGAGGAATTTTTATGTGCGGAATTGCAGGAGTTATAAGCTTTATCGACGATATGCGGGAGGAAATGAGAGCCTGCGAAAAGATGCAGCGTGCCCTTATCAGGCGCGGTCCCGACCAGCGTGGAATGCTGCTGAACCGCGAGGCCGCCCTTATACACACGCGTCTTGCGGTCATAGACGCAAACGGCGGCAGACAGCCCATGAGCTTCGGGAAATACACCATTGTCTATAACGGCGAGCTCTATAACACCGATGAGCTTCGCCGCGAACTGGCAGACGAATTTGATTTTGCCACCCGCTCCGATACGGAGGTGCTCCTGAAAAGCTACATAAAATGGGGCAGCTCCTGCGTAGACCGGTTAAACGGTATCTTTGCCTTTGCGGTTTACGACGAAAAGGAGCACCGCCTTTTCCTTGCCCGCGACAGGATAGGCGTGAAGCCCCTTTTCTACTTTGACACAGGAAAAAAGCTCATATTCGCTTCGGAGCTCCCCGCTCTGCTGGAGCACCCGGACATTCCCCATGAGATTGACGAACAGGGAGCCGCAGAGCTGCTTCTCATGGCGCCGGGGCGGACTATGGGCTGCGGAGTGATACGGGGCGTAAAGGAGCTGAAGGCGGGCTGGTGCGGATACTACACCGAAAACGGGCTTGATCTGCGTGAATACTGGCGGCTCCGCGCATATGAGCTCCACGAGTCCTTTGAACAGACGACAGAGCACGTCCGTCAGCTTGTGCTCGACTCCATAAGGCGGCAGCTGGTCTCAGATGTGCCGGTATGCACCTTCCTTTCGGGCGGCCTCGATTCAAGTCTCATCTCTTCCGTGGCAGCCTCAGAGCTGAAAAAGCAGGGCAGACAGCTGACCACATTCTCTGTCGACTACCGCAACAACGATAAATACTTCATAAAAAGCCGTTTCCAGCCCGACAGCGACCCCGAATACATTGCCTGCATGATGGAATATCTCGGCACCGATCACCATTGGACGATTATAGACAATGATCAGCTTGTTTCCGCCCTCGATGAAGCCACGGAAGCCCGCGGACTGCCGGGCATGGCAGACGTGGACGCTTCTCTGCTGCTTTTCTGCCGTGAGATAAAGCAGTATGGCACAGTAGCCCTTTCCGGAGAGTGTGCCGACGAGATATTCGGCGGCTATCCGTGGTACAGGGATAAGGACATACGCATGACGGACGGCTTTCCGTGGGCTCAGAGCACTGCCTACCGAAAACGCTTTCTGTGTGATGACTATGCAGAGCGTATAAACGCCGGGGATTACGTCTATTCCGCATACAGAGCCACCGCAGACTACGCAGAAAAGCTTCCCGGCGACAGCGCCCTTGAATACCGTATGCGGGAAATGACCCAGCTCAACTTTCACTGGTTCATGCAGACCCTACTCGACCGCAAGGACAGAATGTCCATGTACAGCGGACTTGAGGTACGGGTGCCCTTCTGCGACTACCGCATAGCCGAATACCTCTACAATGTGCCGTGGGAGTACAAGGACTATATGGGCAGGGAAAAAGGACTTCTCCGCGAAGCCATGAAGGAATGGCTCCCGGAAAAGGTGCTGTGGCGGAAGAAAAGTCCCTACCCCAAAACGCATGATCCCGCCTTTCTCGAGGGAGTGACCGTGAAGCTCCGCTGTATCCTCGACAGCGGCGGAGAAAGACTGACGCAGCTCGTAAAGAGGGAGGAGCTCGAAAAGCTGCTGCGCCACGAGGATAATGTACAGTGGTACGGACAGCTGATGAATCTTCCTCAGACCATAGCCTATTTCATACAGCTGAACTACTGGCTGGAAAGGTTTGATATACGGCTGATATAAATAAAAGTCAGCTGGGAAATAGAGCCGTTATCAGACGAGGAAAAGAAACAACAGAATACTCAGCAACCGGAAAAACATAATGCCCCGGAGCGCTTTGAAACGCTCCGGGGCAAAACTTATATATGGGTATCCGTTTAGTTTACGGAGTTTTTTGTATGAGCGTCAGCTGTAAAAAACGGTCAGCGCACTCCCTGCATTTCATTGGCTCTGCTCTTTATGTCCTCGTATTTTGCGGGAATATCAGAGCTTACAAAGTAAGGCGAGTCGAATTCATAGGTTTCGAGCGTAAAATGGTAGCCGTTGGGGAGCTCGTAGGATATGAGCCGTCCCTTTTCGTCAAATATCACGGTGAAGCCGGTATACGAGTTTCCGCAGGTGAGGGTATACTTTGTATATCCGTTTTCCTGCTCTTCTTTACTGACTCTGCATTCGCCATATTCGCGGCTGTATCTCTCGGAAAGGGCGATTATGCCGTCATAGAGCCTGTCGTATTGCAGCATATATCTGTAAGGATCGCTGCTGTCATATTCAAAGCCGAAGCCGCCTTCGCTGAATACACCCTTTTCTCCCACCACCGCAGTTTCCACTGTCAGGTCATGCCGCGGATCAAGGCAGCCCAGCTCGTAGCCGGTGCCGTAAAGATACAGCTCATGGTTCTTATTGTCGCATTCGACAGTGCCGTTTATATAGAAGTCCGTACTTCCGGGCTGATAGGACAGGGAGAACGTGCCCTTCAGGTTTTCGTAGGAATCGGCGCTGTCTCTCAGTTTGTCGGTAAGCTCCGACATCATGTCGGCGACCATGTACCTGTCGCATATCTCACGTAGCTTTTCCGTATCGCTTTCATTTTTCAGCTTATATGCGCACCGATGAACGCCGCCGCTCTTCGGCTTCAGGTAGCCGTTCCTGCTGATGATCGCACCTGCTGTGTAGAAGTCCCTGTAAATGAGCTGCTCGTCGGTCTTACAGGTCACCCATTCAAGGTCTGCAAGCTCGTTTTTAAGTCCGCTGTAGTTCGTGATGATATAAGCGGAGCCCTTTGTGAACTGACCTGAATCGGTGCGGAATTCGGCTTTTTTGCCGTCGAAATCCCTGTTGAAGGCGTCAAGTATGTCCTCCTTTGAGGCAGCCGTACCGAATTCGTTCAGGATAAGATGCTTGGCGAGAACGGTTCCGAACACATCGAGCTGGTCATTGCTTTTCAGTCTGTAATTGTATTCATTGCCGGCGTAAATGATCTGCATCCCGCCCTCCTCGTTCAGTCCGACAGAGCCGATAAGATACGAATTTTCGCTGCTGTATGCGTCCGCCCTTTCCCATTCCATTCCGAGAAGCGCATTTATGAAGCCCTCCGTGTCAGAAACAGTGTACACAATGCTCTGATTTTTACCCGCGGGACGGAAATAGGCTATATCAGCGGAGCGCGTATCAAAGCTGTTCCGAAGCAAAAGCTCCAGCTCGTTCCGTTCACCCTTTTCAATTTCGGCTATGATAAGGCTTTCCAGATATATTTGCATAAGCTCCTCATATGAGCTGCTGCCGTCCGTAAAGCGGTGATATGTCATTCTTTCCTTTCCGCCGTCGTTTTCCTTCCATGTGAAGGTGCCGTTGTCGAACAGTTCAAAGCTGTAGGTAACGCCCCCTGCCTCTGCATACATATCGTTGAAGAATAATCTCACGCTTCTGCTGCCGGCGCTGAAATCCTGCGGAGCGAGCTCTTCCGCTGTGCCGCGGCTGTCCATGAAATCAAAGAATTTTTCTGTATCTATGTCCAGCTCGCTGTAGGACTCGCCTTTTGTTATATCCCACAGAGCGAGATCAAGGTTATAGTATTCCCGGTTTTTTCTGAGCTTTTCGTATATGGAGCCGTTTGCGGCGGCTTCGTTATCGCTTATACCGTCGGGTCTGTTCTTGTTAAGGCCTGCGAAGTGATATGCTCCGCCTGCCGCACCCGCGATAATGACCAGAGTCGCAGCGGCTGCAAGAGCCTTTTTCCATATGCTTCCGCGGTAGAGCTCAACGCCCTGCACCTGTACCTCTTCGTCAAAATCCCCGGTATTCTTCATTATGCGGCGATAAATTTTTTCGGCTTCCTTGCTGCCGACTGCCGTATATTTCCCGGAAAGCGCCTCGAGAGTATCCCTGTCGGCATTTTCCAGCAGTTTAAGATCAAATTCCTTTTTCATCATGCCGTCCTCCTTTCAGACAGAAATATCGTTGTCCGAAAGCATTTTTCTGAGCTTTTTCAGGGCTCTGCTGCTGCGAACCCTTACCATTGCGGGGGAAAGCGAGACTTCTTCCGAGATCTCGCGGGAGCTTCGTCCGTAGTAATACTTCTGTATGATAATGGTCGAATCGGGCTCGCCGAGGCTGTCTATGAGGCTGAGGAGCCTGCGCCGTCTTTCCTTTGTCTCGGCGGCTTCGGAAATATCCTCTCCGGAGGGGACCTCGCCGGTGTTACCGTCGTCCAGTGAGACTGTACCTGCTTTTTTGCAGAGTCTGTGGTAATACGCTGCGGACTTTCTCAGGGCTACGGTCCCGACGAAGCCTTTCAGGTCGCTGTCGGGGTCGGGTCTGTATTCATAGGAAGCAAATATATCGGTAAAGACGTCGCTGACGCATTCGTCGGTGTCCTCACGGCTCCCGCAGCTGCGCAGACGGTTGAACACGATAGTATAGACGTAATTCAGGTATTCTCCGAACAGAGCCTTCTGTGCCTTGTCCTTGTCTTTTTTCAGCAGCTCTTGGTACTCACTGTGCTTCATCAGGCGGCTCCTCCTTTCTCCGTGCTGAATGCATTCATAATATATATTTACATTATATCACAAAAGTGCAGCATACGGAATAATATTTTTTTGTTTTAACAAAGGCTCCTCGCTGATTTCGTCCGTGACCGCAGCATAAAAACGTTCCGCGCTGAGTAAAGTCCATGCGTTCCTGTCCGCAGGGGAGCTGTTCTTCTTGACAAAAACTGACTTTTAAACTATAATATAAATATCGCACGCAAGACTTTTTCTCCGTAGAAAGCCTTGTATGGTTCCTGCCGTGAACGGCGGGGCATTCACGCATAAAAACTATCAAGGAGAAGACATTATGCAGGAGATAAAGAAAAACCTAAAGGATATATTCGAGAAGATAACGACGGAAAAGAGCTTTTGCAAGATCATCATTTTCCTGATGCTGGCTCTGCCTATATCGGAGCTCTTTGACGAAAGGCACTTTCAGGACTTCAACAGCCAGCCTACGCTGGTGGAAATGGTGGGTATAGCGCTCTTTGCCTGTCTTGCCGTACATTTTCTCATACACAAGAACATAAAGTACTACCCATCGGATCTGCTTTTCCTGCTGCTGTTTGTTTTTGCGGCGCTGTCGGCTACTTTCACTCTCGACAGGGAAGCGACCTTCCTCGGCTTTTATTACGATGAATGGATCACTAACTTCATCTGCTATTTCAGCCTTATGGCGGCAGCTGCCACCATAACCGACACGAAGCTGAAAAAGGAGATCATCAGGGCATTCATTCTTGTTATACTCATTCAGAACACTGTTGCGGTGTTCCAGTCCTTCGGCTGTTACCTTGAGCCGCCCCGCTATGACGCAGAGGAGCTTATGGGAAAGAATATGTGCTACGGACTTATTGAACACTCCAACTGGTACGGCGGACTGAGCGTGCTCATGTTCGCCTGCTCATCGGGCATATTCCTTTTTGCCGAAAAAACGATCGTCAGGAATGCTTCCTTCGTGCTCTCTCTGGTATGCTTCTACACACTCTTCTGCACTGAGGCAAGACTTGCGCTGGTGGGAGTTTTTTCCTACATATTCTTTATGCTCGTTTCCATGCTTATAATGAAGAAAAAGGACTATAAGAAGGAAAAGCTCAGGAGCATATTCATTCGCTTCGGAATTCTTATGGCAGGTATCATTGCAATCTCAGCGATCGCCATACTGGTGTTCGGCAGGCTGAAATGGAAAATAGAAAGGACATCTGATGAGCTGATCGGTCTCAAGGAAGGCAATACCGAATCCATAGGTACTCGCAGAGGATATATATGGAAGAAGGGCCTTGCAACGGTGCCCGATCACTGGCTCTTCGGAATAGGTCTTGACAATTACAGATATGCCTTCAAGCTCGATCCCGAATACAAAAGCGGTATGTTCACTCAGGGCAAGGGTCACAACGAGTACATTCACTATCTTGTAACTCAGGGCGCGTTACAGCTCCTGACCTATCTCACTCTTCTCGTTACGGCAGTCGTTACAGCGGTAAGAGCCGTTATACATTCCGATGACGACGAGGAGCGCTTCCTGAACTGGACACTCCTGGGAATGTTCTTCGGTTATGCGGCGCAGGCCTGCTTCAACAGCAGCGTGGTAAACGTTGTACCTTATTTCTGGATAACGATAGGACTCTGCCTGTCGAAGAAAAACCAGCGTTACTTCGGCTACAGGAAGGAACACGGGAAATCTGCAAAGAAATAAAAGATCTACATTTCCCCCTTTGAGCAAGCACATTACCGAGTAAATGTGCATATTTAAGGGGGAATTTCACTAAACGCTGTAAGGCGGAAATAAGGGATAATACTGAAATACGATAAAATCATTCAGACAAGGTGGTGTCGGATGTATAAGAATAAATACCGTTTTTTCAGGAACGTGGATTTTCTTGCCGTTGATCTTCTGGCAATGCTCATTTCGTTCACGTTTGCTTTTTTTCTGAAATTTCACGGTCTGTGGATATTTTCCGGTCCCGACTGGAACAATCTTGTGTGGGCGAGGCTCATACTGCTGATATACGGACTGGATATTTTCTTCACGGTGCTCACGGCGCCCTATTATGATATATTCAACCGTCCGTACTATATGGAGGTCTTCCGCGCACTCAAGCTGTGCGTACAGAATATGATCTCCGTGGCGCTTATCGTGTACATATTCAAGATAGGCGAGGATTACTCACGAACCGTATTTATCCTGACCTACTGTTTCTATCTGTTGTTGTCCTTCGTGATGAAGTACATATGGAAACGGATAGTGCTGTCGGGAAAGATAGGCATACTCCGTTCGGAGCCTGCACCTCTCTTCGTAGTCGCAGACAGGCCGAATGCGGAGGAGACCCTGATAAACATTACCGCAGGCGATATAAATCCCTACGACATAAAGGGCATTTATCTCGGCGATGACGGAGAGGGGGAGTTCAGGGGCGTACCTGTCATCGGCGGGGATTATGCCGACTTTATAGTAAGCAGTAATATCCGCGACGTGGTGATCGCCTCTTCCTCCATTGACACTCAGGTCGTAAAGAAGCTGGTGGACAACGGCGTTTCGGTGCACTTTTCGATCGAATCCATTGTAGGTATGCAGACAGAGGATCAGTATCTTGAGGATGTGGGCATATGCAGGACCATGAGCGTAGGCGCGTTCACATTCAGTCTGGGTCAGCTCTTTTATCTCAGGGTAAAGAGGCTGCTTGACCTTATAGTGGGACTTGTAGGAGCGGTTTTTCTGATCCCGGTCTCCCTTGTCATCAAGATCGCTTACCTGATAAGCGGGGACAAGGCTCCCATATTCTATTCCCAGAAGAGGATGGGCCTGAACGGTAAGCCCATACGAATATATAAATACCGTACAATGGTGACCGACGCGGAGAAAGTACTAAGGGAGCTGCTTAAGAAAGAGGAGTACCGCAGGGAATGGGAAGCAAATCAGAAGCTTCGCAACGACCCCCGCATAACAAAGGTCGGCAGGGTACTCAGGAAGCTTTCGGTGGATGAGCTTCCGCAGATGCTGAATCTTCTCAACGGCACCATGAGCCTTGTGGGCCCCCGTCCCCTTGCCGAGGGCGAGCTGGAATCCCACGGCGGACTCAAGCTGTATCAGCGCTTCAAGCCTGGCATCACGGGCTGGTGGGGCTGCAACGGACGCTCCAATATCGAATACCGCGAGCGCCTTGAGCTGGAGTATTACTATATAAAGCATTTTTCGTTCTATCTCGATATGCTCTGTGTTGTACGTTCGGTTTTCGCTGTTCTGAAAAAGGACGGTGCAGGCTGATATATACAATTAAAACAGCAGTCCGATGATGTGTAAAATCACACTGAATATATGCTGACTTATCTTCGGGAGAGGTCAGCATTTTCTCTGTCACAGCAATCTGTTCTTTGTGGAGCATACATGATGATATTTAAGTATTGCAGTTCTTGTATCGCGCTTTACAGGATATTTACCCGATTTCGGCTTATAAAGCGCTGCATTATTTACGATTGGCAGGCACTTCTTCACAGAAAAATATATTTTCCAACATATAAGAAAATGCAGATGGCTGTTGGTTAATTTGACGAATTTGTTTCAATCCTGCTGCGTTCTCTTGAATTTTTCCGCTATGAGTAGTATAATGTTAGTGTATATTGTTACTAAATAAAAGACTTTAGCTTTTATGAACGCTGTGAATAATGATGTGTCTCCGCCTGATGATTCCGCCGGCCGTTCCCGCACCTGCATTGATCATGGTTTATGATGATCTGAAAAGGATGATACGCCGGATAGTTGCAATGTTTACATAAGGGATGATAATATGATTCGGATTGGCTTTGTGATATTAACATGGAACTCTGAAAAAGTTATAGGCAATTGCCTGCGTTCGATCTTTGAATTGAAAGCGGTCGAGCCGTATGTCTTTATCGCGGATAACGGAAGCACGGACATGACTGCAAGTATTATCAAACAATTTGAGAAAAAAACACCGCAGCAATTCTCAATAATGCAGAATCAGAAAAATCTTGGAACGACAGTTCCGCGTAATGCGGGAATAAAGCAGCTGATGACCATGAGACCGGACTATATATGCATCCTTGACAGCGATACAGTAGTCAATGATGAAGCGTTTATCAAGCTTGATGCAGAGATGAAAAAGCATTCCGGTTATGGTATAATAGGCCCCTCTCTTTCCACATCTGCCGGAGTTTTACAGATGTCTGCACGCTGCTTTCCGACTTTGCTTGAAAAAATATACAAGGCTTTGCCGGTAAAGTCTCTTCAGAAGCGCGGAGAACTTATGGAGATCCAGAGACCTCCGTATCCCGGTGCGGCCAGTTATTCGGTGGATTACCTTATGAGTGCGTGCTGGCTTGTCCGTCCGGATGTTTTCAAGAAAGCCGGCTTGCTTGATGAAAGGATTTTTTATGCTCCGGAGGATGCGGAATACTGCATACGCGTGTGGAAGGCAGGTTATCAGGTCGCATTTTGTCCTGAGGCAGGCATAATACATGAGTGGCAGAGGATAAGCAAGAAAAAACTGATAAGCCGTATGAACTGGGAACATATAAAAGGGCTGGCGCATATGTTTCACCGTCATCACTATCTGTTCAGGTCGGACAGAATGAAGAAATCTTTTAAAAAAAGGGATAAATAAATATGAAAGTGTTTTTTGTCAATCCGTCATTCAAAGCTGATTGCGGAAGATTTTCCCGCGAGAATCGCAGTCCCACCGTTACCCGCAGTGGGACGCTTTATTATCCGATGTGGCTGATATATGCGGCAGCGGTCTGTGAAAAGGACGGATTTGAGGTAGAGTTCCTTGATGCGCCCGCAAGATCTATGGATCAGAAGCAGCAGTTCGGTTATATAAAGGAACATGGTGATGGAACAAAGCTGTTCGTTGTGAATACAAGCACTCCTTCGATAGTCAATGATACTGATTGTGCCGACAAGCTTAAAGAAATGTATCCGGACGCTTTTGTTATGCTTGTGGGAACTCATCCTTCGGCACTGCCCGACGAGACCATAGAAAACAGCAGGCGTATCGATGCTGTAGCGCGGCATGAATACGATTACATAGTACGCGATGTTGCACGAAACATACGTGACGGCAATGATCCGTATTCCGTAAACGGGCTTACATACAGGAAAGACGGGAAGATCTCTTCCAATCCGGATATGCCGTATATAACGGATCTGGATGAAATACCTTTTCTTTCGGAATTCGTGAAGCGGCATCTTCGTTACAAGGACTATTTTTTTGCTGCCGGCAGGTATCCTGAGATACAGATGTTCACAGGACGCGGATGCATGGCACGCTGTAATTTCTGCGTGTATCCCCAGACCATGCACGGCCATCAGTACCGTATGAGAAGTCCGGAGAATGTAGTTGCGGAACTGGAATATATCAGTAAAACGTTCTCGGATGTCAGGGAGATCGTTTTTGAGGATGATACCTTCACCATGAAGCGTGACAGAGTTCTGGAGATATGCAGACTGATGACTGAAAAGGGGCTGCACAAACGTTTCAGGTGGCTCTGCAATGCAAGAGTCAATCTCGACCTTGAGACGATGAAGGCAATGAAAAAAGCCGGATGTCATCTTATAATCCCTGGTATCGAGAGCGGAAGTCAGGAGATACTGAACAATATCCGCAAGGGTACTACAATAAAACAAGTACACAACTATGTAGAGAATGCAAAGAAAGCAGGGCTTCAGGTTCATGCCTGCTATATGGTTGGGAACAAGGGTGAAACAAAGGAGACTATGCGGGAAACACTTCGTCTTGCACTGGAACTGGATACTGATACAGCTCAGTTCTATCCTTTGCTCCCATTCCCGGGAACAGAGGCTTATTCATGGGCAAAACAGAACGGATATCTGCGTGGCGGATATACGGATTATGTCAAGGAAGATGGCACGCTAAACAGTCTGCTTGAGTTGCCGGGACTTACCGGCGAGGAACTGGTCCGATTCTGCGATGAAGCAAGAAAAAAATACTATATGCGTCCGAAATACATACTGCATCGTATCGTAATGGGTATAAAAGACCCGTCAGATATGAAACGCAGTATCAAGGCGTTTATGAATATCAGAAAATATCTGTTCAAATGATCGTAATACGGCTGTGAATAAGTCCGGGAAAATAAAATGAGGAGGCGAGAATGATGGTATCTGTCGCAATGGCGTCATACAACGGTGAAAAATTCATAAAAGAACAGATTGACAGTATTCTCGCAAATCTTAGCGAAAACGATGAACTCGTAATAAGTGACGACGGTTCGCGGGACAGAACCTCTGACATCATACGGAGCTTCGGAGACAGCAGGATCAGGCTGATTGACGGTCCGCACAATGGACTTGTGAAGAATTTTGAGAACGCTGTCAGGCACTGTTCGGGAGATATTATTTTTCTGTGCGATCAGGATGATGTGTGGTATGACGGCAAGGTAAAAAAGGTCTGTGACAAGTTTGCCGAGACAGATCATATACTTATCGAGCATAACGCAATAGTTAAGGATGACAGCGGAAATGTGCTGTTTCCGTCGTTCTTCGTTCACAGGAGAGTACGGAACGGAGTGCTGAAAAATATGATACGCAACACCTATCATGGGTGTCTTATGGCATTCAGGGCGGAGCTGAAGGCTGAGATGTTTCCGTTTCCGGAAAAAGGCTGCCTGCACGACCAGTGGATAGGATTGGTAGCGGAAATGAACGGGACTTCGCTGTTCTTTGATGAGATACTTATGGATTACAGACGGCACAGCGGCAATGCGTCAAGCTTTGAGCACCTGCCCGTATCACAGCAGCTCACGGACCGTATCGCATTAACATGGAATGTTATGAAATACAAAAAAAACAAACGAAGGAAAAAGAAGGCAAATGGATAAGCTATACATAGTCTGCGTGCTCTATAACAGCACAATAGAAGAAATATCGTCACTGGAAGTATTCCTTCGATTTGCCGGAAAGTATGACTTTATTAGACTGATGGTAATGGACAACTCCTCTGAGGATTTTGTCGCAAAAAACCGCGAAGCTTGCGAAACCATATATAAAGACAGGATCATATATGTTGACGACGGCGGCAATATTGGTATCAGCAAGGCATACAACAAAGCGCTGGATACGATAAAGGACGACGAATTCTATGTTATGTGGTCGGACGACGACACGGTCTTTTCGGAAGAATATATAGAAAATGTTATAAAAGCCATAAAAGCAGGCAGAACTGATATAATAAGCGGGATAGTCAGAGCGGGAGAAAAAGTGCTGTCTCCGGCAAAAAGAATCGATACGAGATGCCGCTATTCCATAAAGCAGTACCATCAGGAACCGGGAATATATAACAACATATACTGTATTAATACTGGCCTTACGGTAAAAAGCACAGTTTATGATATTATTGGCAGATATGACGAGCGTTTGTTCCTTGACGCGGTGGATCATTTGTTCTCTGATAAACTGATTGAAAGAGGTTTGAATCGCATAGAAATAGTTCCGGGAGATATAACCCAGAATTTTGCCGCGATTACCGATGATCTTGACTCCCGGAAGATACGCACAAAAATATATACACGTGATTGGATTAAGTGGTGGAAGATTACACATAAGCATGCCCCTTTTGTTTTTCTATCTATATTTCTCGCAAATGGTTCGCTTATAAAAAGAAAACTTGAAAAAGCGTTTAGGAATATTATAATATCTCACAGAAATAAATAGTATGGAAAATCTTACAATTATGATGTTATGTGAATACACTTAAACTTTCTAGAGCTAATTTCACGATGTATTCCTATTATTAACACAAGATAATACTGTTTGTGCGGATGATGATCCATACGCTAAGTGCTGCTGAAAGGCTTGGTAAAAAGCGATGTTCATAATTTTACGAAAGAAAGGACATGGATATGATAAAATATGGAAAAAAGCTGATCAATGTCCTGAAAAACGACATTGCATTCTTTAATGAACTGCATTTCCTGACAAGGCAAAAAAAGCCTTTAGGGGAGGATTACGATAAGAATTTCAGACCGATATTCGACGAAATAATTGAAAAAGGTGATGACGGACAGAGAGCATTTGCCAGGGAGATGAACAAAGGCAGAATATGCTGTGCGTTCGCCGGTGGATGGACAAAAAAGTATAAACGCAGTGCCCGCATAATTACAGATAAAAGCTGCGGTTTGAATTATACTTTTTACAATACAAGATCTCACGGCAGAAAAAAACTGTTTTTTATGAAGCAATGGGAAAAAGCATTCTGCCGTGATTATATCCGATGCCTTTTGATGGAGCAGGATGTTCTTTCTCCCCATTTCTATTTCACGGATACTGTGATGGGAGCTCTGAAAAACGGCGGTACAATGCTTGATATGGGAGTTGCTGAGGGAAACTTCACACTTGAGTTCATCGACGACGCTGACAGGGTATATATGTTTGAACCGGACAGTGACTGGCATGAACCGCTGAAAAAAACATTTGCTGAATACCGTGATAAAATTGTGCTGTGTGACAAATTCGTGTCCGACAAAAGCAGCGGCAACAGTGTTTCGGTGGATGAATTTTTCGGCGACAATATCCCGGAGGATATAAAGCTGATAAAAATGGATATAGAAGGCTACGAACAGAACGCACTGAACGGCATGAAAAAAACACTTGAAAAAAATCCTGACGCTGTATTGCTTATATGTGTTTATCACAAGCAGTATGCGGAGGATGAGATCAGGTATACTCTTTCACAGTGCGGTGAGTATGACATAAAGGTACGCGATGGATATATGTTCTTCTCCGAGGATCCGGAGCTTGCTTTTCCTTATCTGAGGCACGGGATCATAGAATGCAGGGCAATACGGTAAATTGATATGGCACGAAGCATAACCAAAAATTTTGTCTATAATATTATAAAAGCGGGCGTAAATACTGTTTTACCGCTGATCATTTTTCCGTACGTGAACCATATACTGACTCCGGAATATGTCGGCAGGATAGATGTCGGTTCGGCATTCGTGGGATATTTTGCACTGCTCGCAACGCTCGGCGTTGAAGTCTATGCGGTGCGGGAATGCTCTGCGGTACGCGGCGACAGGAAAAAGCTTGAAAAGGTCTCAAGTCAGATTTTCTCGATCAACGTATGTACTATGCTGTTATCGTTTGCGCTGATGTTTGCTGTACTCTTTGTGTTCAGCTCTCTTTCTCCGTACGTTACAGTTATACTTATATTAAGCCTTAATACTTTTTTTACGATAATAGGTACAACGTGGCTCAACAACGCGATGGAGGATTTCGGTTTCGTCACTGTGACCACATTGGTGTTGCAGATGATCTCCCTTGCGGCGATCTTCATATTCGTGAGGTCTCCGGAGGATTATATTAAGCGCGCGGTAATTGCTGTTTTTCCTGTCGTGATACTCAATACGATGAATATTTTCTACCGCAGACGTTTCTGTAAGACCGGATTGGTAAGGGACATGGATTTCCGGACACATTTTGCGTCTATTGTAATGCTGTTCGGCATGCTCCTGTCACAGACCGTCTTCAACAATTCCGACATTATCATGCTTGGCATTATAAGGAACGATTACGAGGCAGGCCTGTACAGCACCGGCGTAAAATGCATCACGATAGTTGCACAGCTCATAGGATCGGTTCTGTGGGTAGCCCTTCCGAGACTTTCGCTGCTGTATGCTGAAAAAAACAAAGACGGGATAAACGAGTTCAGCGGTAAGCTTTATTCGTTCCTGATAACGTTCGGATTACCGGCGGCGTTTGGAATGTTTGCAGTGTCGGATGAAGTGATATTCCTGGTAGGCGGCAGCGATTATTCCGGTGCTTCATTACCTCTGAAGGTATTATGTGTCTCTTTCCTTATATCTCAGTTCGGTATCGGATTCTGCGGGAATTTCACTCTGCTACCGGCCAAAAAGGAAAAACAGTTCATGATAGCCTGTACAATCACAGCAGCGGCAAATATTGCGGCGAATGCGTTTATAATACCTGCATTCGGCGCCGTCGGAGCCGCAGTCACAACTGCCGGCGGAAATTTGCTTGCCCTGTTCATTCTTCTGCCCTATGCCGCAAAAGAAGTATATATTTCGCATATTGTACGCCGTACGGCTGGACCTGCTGCGGGCAGTATCCTGATACTTCTTTTCTGCCTTATCATAAGACAGGCAGGGCTAACATTCGTTCCGAGACTTACGGTAAGCGTTGCAGGCAGCGTGCTGCTTTATGGCATTGTGCTTGTTGTAACGAAGAATGAAACACTTATGTATGGAATGAATGTTATAAAAAAGAAATTAAATAGGTGAATATGTAAAAAGGCATTATTACTTCAGGGTAACAATGCCTTTTTTATGGAAGCGGAATTACAGCTGACAAAGCTTCTGCATTTCCGGCAAAACCGCAAGTTATGCGTTGACATTTCGGGAATTATGGAGTAAAATGTACTTGTGCGACAGAAAATAAGCGCTGCGGGGGACAGCAGCGAAAAATAAAGGAGGAATCGGGCAAATGAAACTATTCAGGCGTTCACTGGCCTGCACGGCTGCGTTCATGACGGCATTCACGTCCGTGGGAACGGGTCTCAGCGCAAGGGCGGCGGCTACTCCCGACGTTGTTGACTACGAGGAGAGTGAAAAGAACTGGGCAAAGCTGCTGCAATACACCCTGCATTTCTATGATGCGAACATGTGCGGGACCGACGTGGCGGAGAAGAACCGCTTCTCATGGCGGGGCAACTGCCACGTTTACGACGCGAAGGTACCTATGCAGGCTATCGACGACAACCATACGGGAACCAATCTTCCCGCCTCGTTCATCACGAAGTACAAGGACATACTTGATCCCGACGGGGACGGCTGCATCGACGTGTCGGGCGGCTTCCACGACGCAGGCGACCATGTAAAGTTCGGACTTCCCGAGGCCTATGCGGCTTCCGTGGTATCATGGGGCTATTACGAGTTCCGCGAGGCGTATGAGGAGACGGGACAGGCGGAGCACGTGGAGACCATATGCCGCCATTTCTGCGATTATTTCATGCGCAGCACCTTCCGCGACAGCAACGGCGACGTTGTGGCTTTCTGCTATCAGGTGGGCGACGGAAGTGTGGATCACCTATACTGGCAGTCTCCGGAGATAGACGCAATGGGACGTCCCGCGTTCTTTGCCACCTCGGAGCTCCCCACAACGGATGATGTTTCCGAGAGCGCGGCTGCTCTTGCGATAAACTATTACAATTTCAAGGACACCGATCCCAAGTATGCAGCCAAGTGCCTTGAATACGCAAAGGCACTCTTTGACTTTGCCAATAAGAACAGCAAGGCGGTGGGACCTCCCGGCGAAGGCCCCATGAGCTTCTATACCTCCAGCAAGTGGGAGGACGACTTCTGCTTTGCGGGCGGCTGGCTCTACCTCATAACCGGGGATCACAGCTACCTTGACGCCTGCGAGAAATACATCGACTATTACGCTCCTCCGGGATATGTTCTCTGCTGGAACGATATGTGGAACGGCGTTGGAATAATTTTCGGACGCATACAGGATATATACCCCGAGGTATGCGAGGAGGTACGCGTGGCTATCGGCAGAGGCCCCTATGAGAAGCTGGACTTCTGGCAGATGGAGGCAAAGGCCGTGAATACGATCATGGCAGGAGATCTGGGAAAGATAACTCCCGCAGGCTACTTCTACCTTGACACATGGGGCAGCGCACGATACAACACAGCGGCTCAGTTCACGGCTCTTGTGTACGACAAGTACAAAAAGGGCAAGGACTGCTATAACCAAAAGAACGAGGACTATGCCTTTACGAAGTGGGCTCTCGGACAGATGGAGTACATCACGGGAGACAATCCCCTCGGCAGAAGCTACGTTGTGGGATACGGCGAGAATTCCGTAAAGTATCCTCACCACCGTGCGGCTTCGGGACTTACCATGGCCGAGGATCCCGCCGAGCACAAGCATGTTCTGTACGGTGCCCTTGCAGGCGGTCCCGACGCAAATGACAAGCACAACGACGTTACCAGCGACTGGGTATACAACGAGGTCACCATTGACTACAATGCAGCGATAGTTGGCGCAGCAGCGGGACTTTATCTCTACAAGAACGACAAGACCATGAAGCCTGAGGAGGACTTCCCGCCTGCGGAAAAGGTGGACGATACTGAGCTCTTCTCGGGAGATGATTTCTGGGCGGCAGGCTATTGCTCCGACGCTCCCGAAAAGACGGGCTCGGGCGTTACCAAGCTCACATTCTTCGTGAATACGGACTCTCTTGAGCCTCACGACGATATATCCATACGTTACTATTTCAGCATAGAGGAGTTTGACAACAAGACGATTCCCGGCAGCTTTGTGCTCCAGAAGACCTACGATCAGGTAGAGACCGAGGTAACGGGCAAATCCGCCGTTCTTTCGGGACCCAAGCAGTACAAGGACGATATATACTATATCGAGATCTCGTGGCCGGATTACGCCATAGCAAACTCAAACAAGAAGTATCAGCTCATCATAGGAAACTACTACGGCGAGAAGTGGGATTCCTCCAATGACTGGAGCAAGAAGGGAATGCTCGACCTTACCGAGGCAGGAGAGGACTACGACAACGTAGTCAGCGGCGTGGAGTTCGCAAAGCGCTGCGACAACGTATGCGTATACTCCGGCGGCAAGCTCATAGGCGGCACCGAGCCCGACGGAACGAAGCCCTCTAAGGTATACAAGGTGGCGCAGCTGGTAAGGCTTCGCAAGATGCTCCTCGGCGAGTCTCCCTTCAGCAGCAAGGAGGCTGCGGATCAGTTCGACTTCAACGGCGACGGAAAGACCGACGTATACGACGAGGTGGAGCTGAGGAAGCTCCTTGTAAAGCAGGGCTGACCGGAATTGATACAGTCCGGCTGAAACATATGTAAGATAATGCCCCGGAGCGATCGTGATCGCTCCGGGGCAAAGCTTTTCTGTATGAGGGAATTGCAGTGTAATAGCTCGCTCCCGCAAGGCATATTTCCCGGTTACCGCGAATATACATGGAGTATCAAATAACGGAGGTACGACCATGCAGGACAAGACCGCAAAGCAGAACCACAACATTATTCTCGAGGACCGCAAGAGCCTGAGTATATCTGGCATAACCGACGTAGACAGCTTCGACGAGAGGGAGATAAGCCTGTACACTCAGCTGGGAGAGCTCACAGTGCAGGGGCGGGAGCTCCATATCGACGCTATGAGCGTGGAGACCGGCGACATGACCATAACAGGGGACATATGGGCGCTGATCTACGGCGACAAGGACAAAAAAGGGCCCATTTCCGCACTTGGCAGGCTCTTCAGATGATAGTTCCCGAGACCTATTTCACCGTTGAGGAGGAGCTCCGCCTCTTCGGAATGTCCTGCCTTTTGGGAGCGGGAGTTGGCACCGCCTATGACGTGCTGAGGGCGTTCAGGCTGATATTTCCCCATAACAGCGTCCTTGTAGCGATCGAGGACGCGGTATTCCTTACGCTCTACGGAGCTGCCATGACAGCCTTTGCCGTCACGGCGGCAAGGGGAGAGCTGCGGCTGTATCATTTCATCGGCAGTGCAATAGGCTTCGTCATCTATTACATGACGGTCGGAAGCGTGATAATGGGGACTCTCCGCAAGCTTTTCGGCGTCATTTCCGCAGCTTTGAAGATCATTACTAAGCCGCTGAAAGCGGTTTTTGCATTTCTGCGTAAAAAAGTTGCGGTTGAATTTGTTGGAAATCTCCAAATAATAGTCAAATCATTTAAAAAAATAAAAATAGTATTGCTAAACAGGCGGCATCTGTTGTATAATAAAATGGAAAATAAAAAGAGAAAGAACGTGAATAACGTTGTCAAAAAAAATGAGACATGAAAAGGAAGAAAAAAAGGGTCTGTTCAACCGCGGGCTTGTCAAGCTTGCCGCTCTTGCGGCTATAGTCGGCTGCGGAGTGCTCATTGCGTCAACGCAGAAGGACTGCGCCGAAAAGGAAAAGCAGATGGAGCTGATACAGACTAAAATAGATGCTTACGAGACCGAAAATGCCGAGCTGCAGCGTGTCCTTGACAGTGACGATCTGAATGAGTATATGGAAAAGGTCGCACTTGAGGAGAGAGGCTATGCCTATCCCGACGAGCGCAGATTCTACGACACTTCAAGGGACTAATCGGATCCGCGGACAAGGATCCTTGAAAAGGAGTTATAAATTAATATGCAGCTGGAAATTGGAAAGATCTACAATGGCAGGGTGAAGGGCATCACACAGTACGGAGCTTTCGTGGACATCGAGGGAGGCGGCACCGGCATGGTGCATATTTCCGAGGTGGCAAATACATATGTCAACGATATTCACGAGCACCTTACCGAGGAACAGGAGGTCAGGGTCAAGGTAATAGGCATCAACGAGGCGGGAAAGGTCAGCCTTTCCATAAAGAAGGCCTCCGAGAACAAGGACTCGCAGCCCCGTCAGCGCCGCTTCGACAAGGGTCAGGGCAAGGGCTTTGACAAGGGCGAAAAGGACGGCGACAAGGGTGAGAGAAGCTTTGACAAGGGTGAGCGCAGCTCTGACAAGAGCGACCGCGGCTTCGATAAGGGCGGCGAGCGCAGTCAGCGCAGCAAACCCGTGGTGTGGGAGCCGAAAAAGCAGATACCTCCCTCGGAAATGACCTTCGAGGATATGATGTCCCGCTTCAAGCAGACCAGCGAGGAGCGTATGTGCGACCTCAAGCGCAGTACCGACAGAAAAAACGGTACCAGAAGAAAGTGATATACGGCCGTCCTTTGCAGGACGGCTTTTTTACTGCCGAAAAATGCCGAAAGATATTTACACAGTGCCGAAAAAATGTTATAATATAATTTGAGATGTAAGTTTCAGATACGGGAGGTATATATGAAATATACGCAGGGACGATATATAATAACAGAAAAGTCCGCCATAGCCCGCGAGGTGTACAGCTTCACGGTATCATGTCCCGAGGTGGCTGCCGCAGCCTGTCCGGGACAGTTCGTACACATAAGGGCGAACGGCTTCACTCTACGCAGACCAATTTCTATCTGCGGCATAGACAGGGAAAAGGGAACTCTCAGGATAGTGTTCGAGATAAGAGGAGAGGGCACCGCCGAGATAGCAAGGCTGAACAAGGGCGACCTGATAGATATGCTGGCTCCGCTGGGACACGGCTTCACGGTGGATAACAGCTTCGGAAAAGTCGTTCTGGTGGGAGGCGGCATAGGTACTCCGCCGATGCTCCCTCTTGCGAAAATATACGGTGAAAAGGCCGTGGCGATAAGCGGCTTCAGGAACGCCTCCGCAGTGATACTTCAGGAGGACTTCCGCAGGACGGGCGCAGAGACCATACTCTGCACCGACGACGGCTCTGCGGGCATACACGGCTTTGTTACACAGCCTCTTAAAGAGCTTGCGGAAAAAGGCGGCATAGACGCCGTATACGCCTGCGGACCCATGCCCATGCTCAGGGGAATTGCGGAAATATGCAGAGAAAATGAAATATACTGCGAGATCTCCCTTGAAGAGCGCATGGCCTGCGGTATCGGAGCCTGTCTGGGCTGCGCCTGCCGCACCGTGAGGAACGACGAGGAATATTTCGCCCACGTCTGCAAGGACGGTCCCGTATTCAAGGCTGAGGAGGTGCTCTGGTAATGGCTGATCTTTCCGTAAGGGTCTGCGGCACAGACTTCAAGAACCCGATAATACCCGCTTCCGGCGTATTCGGCTACGGCAGGGAGTACGAGGAGCTCTTCCCGCTGGACAGGCTCGGCGGTATCGCCACAAAGGGAACGACGCTGCATCTCCGCACGGGCAACCTTGCCCCGAGAATAGCGGAGACTCCCTCGGGAATGCTAAATTCCGTGGGCCTCCAGAATCCCGGCATCGATCACTTCATAGAGACCGAGCTGCCGTATCTTCTCACAAAGGATCTTGTGGTGCTTGCAAACATAGCGGGCTCCACTCCCGACGAGTGCGCGGAGGTAGCCGCAAAGCTTGAAGCCACCGACGTCCACATGATAGAGCTGAACATCTCCTGCCCCAATGTAAAGCAGGGCGGAGCAGCCTTCGGCACCAGCTGCGAAATGGCTGCGGAGGTGACAAGGAGAGTCCGCGCAGTGACGAAGAAGCCCCTCGTGGTAAAGCTCTCGCCCAACGTTACCAGTATCGCCGATATAGCTAAGTCGGTGGAGGCAGCGGGCGCAGACGCGGTATCACTTATAAACACCCTCCTCGGAATGAGGATAGACATAAACACGGGCAGACCCGTACTCCGCAACAATGTGGGCGGAATGAGCGGTCCTGCCGTATTCCCCATAGCCGTCCGCATGGTATGGCAGGTGGCGAATGCCGTAAGTATACCCGTTATCGGCATGGGCGGCGTATCCTCGGGACGCGACGCCATAGAGCTGATGATGGCGGGAGCCTCCGCCGTTCAGGTGGGAGCTGCCATATTCACCGATCCCTATGCGCCTGTAAGGATAATCGAGGAAATGAACGAATTCCTCGACAGCAGGGGTATCGGCTCGGTGCGCGACATTATCGGAACTGTAAAGCCGTGGTGACGGCGGCATGAAAACGGAGACAATGCTATGTTTTTGAAACCGGATCCAACATTTTTTGAAGAGAGCGGACACGCCCACTATCCGGCCTGCTGCGGACGTATGGAGTCCATAAGCCGCAACGGCCACAGGATGTTTTTCTATACTCTCATCGCAGCGGTGGTGCTCTCAGCAATATCCGCCATGGGAGCCCGTATACAGGTCATAAGCTGGATACCCATGATGATATGCGATCTCAACGGAGGCGTGGGCTGGGTAGGCATTCAGGTGCTCGTATGCCTGAGCCTTATCATCATGGCAGCTCTGGGCTGCGGAAAAAGCAAGATATTCGGCGTGATACTCCTGCTGATATATTTCCTGATGCTGGCTATACCGCTGTTTTACCGCATTTCGCCCTTCGACATCTTCTCGGTCCTGATCGGAGGAGGCGGAGTGTTCTTCGGCTACAAAGCGCCGAGGGACTTCAAGGACTATTCTCAGCTCCGTGAAACTGAGGGCTTCCCGCTGTTCAATACTCTCCTTACGGAGTACGATGAAAAGAAGCAGCGCGAGGCCGAGTTTGAACAGAGATACGGCGGCCCGCGGCATACGGGTGACAGCGGCGAGGCTCCGCAGAATAAAGCGCCTGTTCTGCATAATACGGTGTACCGCAGCAGCAATGCCAGGGACGGCATAGGAGATATGCCCGAGCTTGAGATAGGCGACCTTGTCAGCGGAGAGCCGTCGGGAGGAAGGTTCGTCCCGAAAGGCGGAAAAGAGGGGACTATCTCGGACAGTCCGCTAAAGCTTAAATAAGGGGGAAGAAATATGTTTGCCAAGGTATCCAGTCTCGGTCTGTTCGGACTCAATGCGTTTCCCGTTGACGTGGAGATCGACATAAGCCGCGGTAATCCGCAGTTTGAGATAGTCGGACTTCCCGACACCGTTGTAAAGGAGAGCCGCGAGCGCATACGCGCTGCCCTGCGTTCATGCAGCATAAGCTTTCCCGTGGCGGCTGTTATGGTGAATCTTGCGCCCGCCGATACGAAAAAGAGCGGCTCCGTGCATGATATGGCCATATTCATGGCGGTACTGCGCGGCATGAGAATGATAAGCGAGGATACCGACGGCTGCTCCTTCATAGGAGAGATCTCCCTGAACGGCGACGTACGCCGCATAAACGGCGTGCTGCCCATGGTCATGCTTGCGAGAGAAATGGGTATAAGGTCAGTATTCGTTCCCGCAGATAACGCAAAGGAAGCCTCTGTCATAGACGGAGTTGATATATACGCGGTCAGTAACGTTGAGGAGCTCATACGCCATTTCCGCGGCGAGGAGAGGCTTCAGCCCAGCGAGCACTATATACCGCCCGAAACAGCCTATAACGAGACCCTTGATTTTTCGGACGTGAGAGGACAGCAGTCCGCAAAGAAGGCGCTGGAGATAGCGGCTGCGGGCGGACACAATGCCCTGCTCATAGGCTCGCCCGGAAGCGGAAAAAGTATGCTTGCAAAGCGTATGCCGTCAATACTTCCGCCCCTGACCTTTGAGGAAGCCCTTGAGACCACAAAAATACATTCGATTTCGGGATTACTTACTCCCGAATCGCCAATAATAACAAAGAGACCCTTCCGCTCGCCCCACCACACCATATCCTCGGCGGGACTGGCGGGCGGCGGAACAGTTCCCCACCCGGGAGAGGTATCCCTTGCCCATAACGGACTGCTCTTCCTTGACGAGCTCGCGGAATTCGACCGCAAGACCCTGGAGATACTGCGACAGCCCCTTGAGGACAGAAAGGTGACCATTGCCCGCGCTTCGGGCACTGTGACTTATCCCTGCACGATAATGCTCATCGGCGCCATGAATCCCTGTCCCTGCGGATACTACGGGCACCCGAAGCGGAAATGCATATGCCCGAAGAATAAGATAACCGGCTATCTTTCCAGGATCTCGGGACCGCTGCTGGACCGCTTCGACCTTCATATCGAGGTGGCTCCCGTGGAGTTCGGCGACCTTTCCTCAAAGACAAAGGAGGAGAGCTCCGCGGAGATAAGGAAGCGCGTCACGGCTGCAAGAGCCGTACAGGAGGAGCGCTTCAGAGGGACCGGCATAGCCTGCAACGCACTGATAACGCCCGATAAATTACAGGAGTTCTGTCCCATGGATGAGACTGCGGAAACTCTTATGAAAAACGTTTTCGACAGGCTCGGTCTCAGTGCGAGAGCCTATGACAGGATACTGAAGGTGGCGCGTACCATCGCGGATATTGAGGGCTCGGAGATAATCAGGAAGCCCCATGTAGCGGCAGCGGCTCAGTTCAGGAGCCTTGACCGCAAGTACTGGAGCGAGTGAATCAGAATTTGCATATCAAATTTTGATTCAGTTTAGAGTTGAGAGTGAAGAGTTGAGAGTTGATGTGTTCGCTTCGCTCAAGTTATTTAAATATTGTCGCCTCAGGCGACTCCATAACTCTCAACTCTCAATTCTCAACTTTGTATTTATATAAATACGTTTTGAAAAGAAAGAAAAAAGGAGAAACAATGAAATCTGCATTCAAAAAACTGCCCTCGGGCAAGCACAGCATAGACGCAGGCCTCCTCTTTGCGGTCACTCTCTGCGCTGCTGTTAGCACCCTGCTGATCTATTCTATAACCCATAACAAGGTGCTGGAGACAGTGGGTCCCAGCTACTGGAAGACCCAGGCCTTCTCAATGGCGGCGGGTATCGTTGCCGCGGTCATTATCTCGTTTATAGACTACCGTAAGCTCGTAAAGCTCTGGGTGCTTTTCGTACCCGTTACGCTGGGACTTATGGCGCTGACCTTTACCTCCCTGGGCTACAGGCGAGAGGGCGCGGACGATCAGGCATGGCTCAACCTCGGCTTTATCCAGTTCCAGCCCTCGGAGGTGCTGAAGCTGGCGTTCATACTCACCTTCGCTCATCACCTTTCCCGTGACGAGGAGGAGATGAACAAGCCCCTCCATATGCTTCTGATAATCATTCACGGCATGATCCCCCTTGGTATCGTAGGCCTTCAGGGCGACTACGGAACGGCTATCGTTTTCGCGGGAATTTTCGCCTTTATGATCTGCTCCGCAAAGATCTCCTGGAAATACCTTGCGGCAGCGCCCTTCGTGATTGCTGCGGGAGTTGCGGCCATGTGGTTCTTCGCTCTCAGCGAGTTCCACAAGAAGCGTATCCTCATTCTCTTCCACCCCGGAACGGATCCCGAATACATGGAGTATCAGCAGGATCTCGGACTTGCTGCCCTCAAATCGGGCGGAGTCTTCGGCAAGGGACTTTTCGGAAAGCCCGAGGAGTATATCACCGTGCCTGAGATACACAATGACTTCATCTTCACCTATGCGGGACAGGTCTTCGGCTTTATAGGCACTCTCGGACTTGTCATCATACTTTCCTATATATGCCTCAAGATATTCGGCGACAGCAGAGTCTGCCGCGATCATCTCGGAAAGTTCATCTGTATGGGCGCTTTCGGACTTGTATTCACCCACTGTATAATGAACATAGGAATGGTGCTCAAGGTCGCCCCCGTTATCGGCGTTCCGCTGCCCTTCCTCAGCGCGGGCGGCACCGCTATGATAAGTATGTACGCCATAATCGGCCTTGTGCTCAGCACCTACAGCCACCGCGCCGTCAGCTATAACGTCTTCTATGACGAGGACGAGGAATGATATTACGCTCCCGCAGAATGCGGGAGCTTTTTTATCACATCCTTTCATAAGGGGGTGAAAAAACGCCCCGAATCAACCCGGAACGGTTGATTATTGAAAAAGTTTTTTGAAACTTTGTGTACAAGCACAGATGTTCCGCCAAAAAAGATTGCCGGTTTGTTAATTGTGACAGAGTTTTTATTTTAGGCAGTCCCGAACTGTTAAAACAGCCCCCTCAACTGATAAACATACTTAAAAAATAGCACTTTTTTGCTGTATACGGTTGACAAATCCCCTTTTTTGGAGTACAATAATAGTAAGTATAATAACACGGAGGCGAGGCTTGTGAAAAAGACAAAAAAGACTGCTCTGATAGCGGCTGTTCTTACGGGAGCAGCTGTGCTCACAGGCTGCGACCACGGACATGACGCAGTGGTAACGGTATACGGACCGCCTGTAACAGAAGCCACCACAGATGTTACAGCGGCCATGCAGACAGAATACGGCCCTCCTGTGACCAGGGAGATCACAAAGACGGCAAAGACCGTGACCGTGCCCGCGCTCTACGGACCGCCGGAGACAGACACATTTGCCACCGACGCTGTTACGGAGCCTGTAACGACAAACTACGACGTGTCAAAGGATAAGGTGCAGATCGTTTACGGTCCGCCTCAGGAATAAGAAAGAAAAGCGCCGTCGGTTCGAAAAGGACAGCGCTTGTGAGAAGGGAAATTCAGAAAATAATTACCGATTTTGGTGAAAGGAGTTTTTGCTATGAAAAAAAGTCTGCATACGCTGCTGACAGCAGCTATGTTCGCTGCCGCAAACGTTTCGGCAGTTCCCGCTGCCGCCGCCGATAACGGCGCAGCCGTCCGTCCCGAGGTCGATCCCGTTGAGACTGTTTCCTTCGGTGAGAAAAACAGCGGTAAGACATATGAGACCATCAAGGAATCCTTCAGGGACGATATGTGGGATTTCTCCTCTGCAACTACTACGAAGCCCGCTCTCCTCTACGGTTCGCCCTGGATGTTCACTACGACAACCACCTCATCTGCGGCTGACGAAAAGGAGATCACCACCACCTCGTCCGAGGCTGACGAAAAGGAGACCACCACCACAGGCACCTCCACCACTCTGTTCGAGCCCTGGATGACAACTACCACAACAACTATCCCTCAGCCCGTTTACGGACCTCCCCTCCAGGATTTCCTGGGAGACGTAAATCTTGACAACATCGTGGATTCCTTTGACGTTCTTGCGGTAAAGAAAATGCTGATAAAGGGCGTTGAGCGCTATTCCGACGGATATATGGAAGCCTATTACGCCGATATGAACAACGACGGCAAGCTTACCCTTGCCGATCTGGTGATCCTCCAGAAATACCTGCTGGGTCAGGTGTCAAAGCAGGAGCTGCAGAAGAAGTACGGCTATTTCTACGGCAGCCATAATATCGAGATCGAGAAGATAGGCGACAAGGTAACGGATACCGCTACCACAACAGGCAAGAAGCCCGTGGTGACTACCACCACCACTTCAAAGTTCGACCCCGGCAGCGACATTGTTATATCCCTCTACGGCATCAAGCCCAGTATAGACATCGTAAGGGAGATCACTGAGGATTCCATAAACAAGATAAAGGATACGGATTTTTCCGAGGAGAAATAAGCCGTTTTCCTTGCTGACATAAAATGTGAAGGAGAGATGGAACATGAAAAAAACGATACACACATTACTGACGGCCGCTCTGTTCGCAGCGTCAAATGCGTCGGCTATGCCTACCATGGCAGCAGAGGGCTACGGAAACAATACAAGACAGGACAGCGGCAAGTCCCTGATAGAGACATTGCAGGACAAGCTGGAAATGGCCGCAAGCAGCATACCTCAGGACGTATACGGTCCCGCACCGGTCTATGACGTGGAGACCACGACCTTTTCGGATCCCGCAGTTGCAATGACTGCCACGACCACCGTTCCGTTATACGGGGTTATGCCCACAATGCTCACACAGACCACTACTATGCTTCCGCAGCCTGCTTACGGCGTTATTCCCACAACGCTCACACAGACTACTGCTATGCCGACTCAGCCTGCTTACGGCGCAATGCCGACTACTATCGTTACAGCTACGGAGACCACCATGGCGACTCTCTACGGGCCTCCCCTTACTCTGAAGGATTACGGCGATATTAACAAGGACGGCGTTATTGATTCATACGACCTTGTAAAGCTCAGAAGAACTGTCATCACCCAGCAGTATGACAGCTATTTCGATCAGCTGCGCTGTGACCTCAACAAGAACAACAAGGTCGATATAGGCGACGTTGTAAAGCTTACAAGATACCTCCTCGGAATGACAGGTTCTCCTCTTGAGGGCGACGACAGCAGCATAAAGACAACTTCCACTACCACTACCGCCGATCTGTCGGTACCGACCACAACCACCTCCTCCGAAAAGATCTTCTGGAAGACGGAAACAACTACTTACGACCCCAGAAAGGATCTTATAGTTCCTGTTTACGGTACAATGAATACCAACAGGTATGCGAAGGATATAAGCGGAACAAAGACTACTGCTACCACCGCAGAACCAAATACCACAGAGGAGAAGTAAAATGCTTGATGTGAATATGAAGCGCGATCATCTTAATCAGATGAGAGACTACCGTCAGAAGCTCATGAAGGAGCCCCAGCTTCGCAACCTCTTCCTTGAGCTCACCTTGCGCTGCAACGAGAGATGTCTTCACTGCGGAAGTCACTGCGGAGATGTGACCTCGGAGGAGCTCACCGTTGACCAGTACAGGACGTTTTTACAGCAGGTAAAGGAGGATATGACCACAAGAGGCAAGATGCTCGATATAACGGGCGGAGAGCCTCTGCTGAGAAAGGATTTCTTCGATATTCTCGGAGCTGCTCACGAGCTCGGCTTTGAGTGGGGAATGACCAGCAACGCTACCCTTATTGACGATTCCGTTGCCCGCGACCTGAAAAGAGTGGGTATGGGTACTATCTCCGTAAGCATCGACGGTCTCGAGGAAACTCACGACGCCTTCAGAAGGACTCCCGGCGGCTATAAGAAGGCTATGAACGGTATAGAGAGCCTGCTGCGTGTAGGAGGCTTCGAGAGCGTTCAGGTCACCACCGTCGTTACTCACAAGAGCATAAGCGAGCTTGACGAGCTCTATAAGATATTCAACGGTATGGATATAGATTCATGGCGTGTTATCAATATGGAGCCCATGGGACGTGCAAAGCAGCACCCCGAGCTCATACTCACGCCCGACGATTATAGATACCTCTTTGAGTTTATCAGGAACAAGCGTATAGCAGGCGAGCCCGTTGTTTACGGGTGCAGCCATTATCTCGGCATGGAGTACGAGAGAGAGGTGCGCGACTGGTATTACCTCTGCACGGCGGGACTCTATACGGCGAGCATCACCGCGAACGGCGACATCATTGCCTGTCTCGACATCGAGCGCCGTCCCGAGTTCGTTCAGGGCAATATCCTCCGCGACCGTTTCAGCGAGGTCTGGAAGAACAAGTTCCAGATATTCAGGCGCGATCTTGCGGACGATAATCCGACCTGCACGGAATGCGAGCATAAGGATTACTGCCACGGCGATTCCTATCACAGCTGGGACTTCGACAACAACAAGCCGCAGCTCTGCTTCAAGGATATACTTTTCTGATAAAAATAAAGCCTCGTCACATATGTGACGAGGCTTTTTGTCATACTGTCAGATTATCTCCGCGAATATGCCCGAAAGGGAGGCAAGACAGGTCTTCTGCACCGTTTCGGCGGGTATTGTCTCACCGTTGAACTCAAGATCCTTTGTGGTGCAGCCCTTTGCCGCTACCGCTACGGAATAACCCTGATCCATGGCTGCGCGGACAGTGGTGTCTACGCTCATATGGGTCATCATGCCGCATACTATGAGCTTATCCACGCCGAGACTGCGAAGACAGTCGTTGAGCTCTGTCTCAAGGAAGCTGTTGGGGTACTGCTTCATGATAACTATGTCATCGGGGAGAGGCTTTATGCGCTCGGAGATCTTTGCTCCGGGGGTGTCCTCCAGCAGGCAGCTGTCAGTCGGAGGGTTTATGTGCTGTATGTAGATGACTGGACGTCCGATACTGCGGCTCTCACTGAGGAGCCCGATTATGCAGTCTTCGGTCTCGCGGGACTTGTAAAGCTCGCATGCGCCGCCTTCAAGATAGTCGTTCTGTACGTCGATGATGAGTAAAGCTTCTTTCATATACATATCTCCATGGGCGATACTGTCGGTGAGGCTTGCCTGCATCGGCAGTAAGTTTGTTTTTTATTAAGTATATCACATCGGAGTGTCCGTGTCAATCATTTGCAATTTGGTAAAAATAACGAAAAATGCCTCGTATTTCATCGGAAAAATGTAAGCGGCCTTTGAAGACAGGGGCTGTGAGGCAGCAAAAAGGGGCTTACGTAAGCTCTTAATCCGGGGCTATTGTGTGTTATTTGGATTTTGGGAGATGAAGCCGGGGACGGGCAGGTGCTTTTCCACAAAACAGATATATTTTTGTGCCTGTTCTGTTGACTTTTGTGCTGTATTCATATATAATTTAATGTGACAGATTATTGGAAGAACCCGTAAGGAAAAATGAAATGGAGGTCTTGAAAATGCATAAACACAATGGCAGGGCAGGTAAAAGGATCCTGTCTGTCCTCGCTGCTTCCGCAGTTGCGTGCAGTCAGCTCATGGCTGTCATGCCCCCCGTCGCAACGGCAGCAGAGGAGGAGAGCAAGTCCGAGGTGATCTGCGGCGACGCTGACGGCAACGGAATGATCGACATCATGGACGCTTTACTCATGGAGAAGTACGTCTGCAAGGGTGAAGCCGACGGTATCAGCCTTGAGGCGGCGGACACGGACAACGACGGCAAGATCACTCTGAGAGACGTAGAGATAGTGCAGAAGCATTATCTTATGCTTATAACGGGAAGCAAGGGACTGACGCTCCCCTATGACGGAGAGATCGAGTGGAGCCGCTATCCCGATCCCGCAAACTATACGGTGGTCGGCAAGGGTCTGACCTGGCAGGAGGCTGAGGCCGAGTGCGAGAAGAACGGCGGCCACCTTGTCTGCATAACCTCCGCCGAGGAGCAGGCTCAGGTTGAGGCTCTTATAAGGGCTCAGGAGGATATAAAGAACAACTACTGGATAGGTCTCAAATGGGACGAGAACAAGAATTTTGTCTGGGTAACGGGCGAAGACCCCGTTTATACCAACTGGAACCCGGGAAATCCGCAGAATATCGATAACAAGCAGAATGCGGTGCTGCTCTATGGCAAGAGATACGGCAATGTCGGCACGTGGGACGATATAAATGAAAGCGGTACCTGTCTGGGCGACTCTTTCTACGGACTTGAAAACTTCGGCTATATCATGGAGAAGGACGACAAGCCTCTCAGCAGCTACATATGGACGGACGAGACCAGCCTTCCCGCAAAGGGCTGCTATAAGCTGGGCTGCGATGTTACCGTGGATTCAGGTGCCAGTGTAAGTGATCTTGACATTGATCTCAACGGTCATACCATAAAAATAAAAGATATAGTATGCAGCGGCAACGTTGTCATCAGAGACAGCGATCCCGAAAAGAAGGGCGCTATAATAAGCACGGCGTCCGACAATCTTATCACATCATACGGAAATCTTACCATATACGGCGGCAGGATTGTCGGCTACGATAGCAGCACCATCTATGCAACGGTAAGGATAAACGGCGGAAATTTTGAATTCTTCGGCGGCGAGATTATCGGAAACTACAGCAATGCCCTCTCTGTAAGAACGAGCAGCGGTACTGTTAATCTTGCGGGAGGAGCACTGAAAAATCCGAACAGCGACGGCAAAAAAGACAATAACTATATGTCGCCTGTGTGGATAGCCGATAACTTTGCAGGCACTATCAATATTACGGGTTCGGAGATATACTCGGAGCTGGGCGCCTGCGTTTACAGTGAAGCGTCAAAGGGCAGGATAAATATCTCGGGCGGCAGCATAAAGAGCGGCAGCGAGTACGGCGTATACTGCCGTGGAGATAATATCCTCAGCCTCAGCGGAAATATATCGGTCAACGGTCCCAAGGGCGGAATCTATATCCCCAAGGGCGGAAAGGTCAATATAACAGGCAGTATCACAAACGCCTCCACGTCCATTTATTCCGAGGCGTCCGGCGTTATCACCAGCGGCCTGTCCAAGTATGTGGATACGAGGTATATCGCTCCCTATATCGAGAATGCGGGAGTCAACGGAAAGCTGTCCCTTACAAAGGACGGAGAGCTGTTCTTCCTTGTTGACGGAGACAAGGTAACAACTCCCGTGGACAAGAGCTCACGTTATCAGATATTCAGCGAAAGCCTTACATGGGACGAGGCAAAGGAATTCTGCGAGAGCAACGGCGGTCACCTTGTCACCATAACCTCTCAGGAGGAGCAGGAGGAGATCGAGGCTCTCATAAGTGCAATACCCGAGCCGAAGAATTACTGGCTCGGCGCGGAGCGCGATGAAAACGGTAATTTCGTATGGATAACGGGCGAAGCGTTTGAGTATTCCAACTGGAGCGCGGGCGAGCCCAATACCAGAGATGAGCTGGTTGCTATGCTCTACGGCGTTGAAGAGATCGGCGCTGTGGGCGAGTGGAACGACATCAAAAAGGACGGAAGCGGATTTCCCGCAGATTTCTTCACCATTGAAAACTACGGCTTTATCTGCGAGTGGGAGGACGTGGCTTCGATAACAACTACTACCACGACCATCACCACAACTACGACAACTACAACAACCACGACCACCACCACAACAACTACAACGACTACAACTACAACTACAACGGCTGCCACAACAACGACTGCAAAGCTCACTCCCAAACTGACGTATAAAAATGCCTCCGGCTGGGAGTATCAGATATTCGATGACGGTCTCACATGGGATGAGGCAAAGGCTTACTGCGAGAGCATAGGCGGTCACCTTGCGGTAATAACCTCCGAGGAGGAGCAGAAAGCATTATTCGATGCGCTCAGCTCGGAAGCCGCCGAAAAGCCCTATTACTGGCTGGGCGCCCGCCGCGGTGATGACAGTGCCTTCCACTGGGTAACTGACGAAGAAATGGGCTATACCAACTGGGAGTCCGGAAAGCCCGATAATTTCCTCGGCCTCGAGCATTATATGATCATTATGAAGCATAACGGCCGCTGGGAGGACAATCAGCTCAACGGATGGGGCAACAATGTCAATAGCATGGGCTTTATCTGCGAATGGGGAATAGATCCCGCACCTGCAACAGCTACAACTTCCGATTCATCTGCCGCGGAAACCACTACAACAAAGGCGGCAGCTGAAACTGCGGCCACAAGTGCGACGACCTCAACGACGAAGGCAGCAACTACCGTTCGCGTGACTACCACCACGGAGCCTGTTCCGCCGAAGCCCCATAAGCTGGACATTGACGGCGATATGACCGTCAAGGAAATGAACATGGACGACATCAAGAAGGCAGGCATCAGCCTTGAGGATCCGTCCAACTACCATGTATTCAAGTATGAGGTCAAAATGACCTTCGAGGCGGAGGCAGTCGTTATCAACAAGTACGACGTACAGCCTGTTGCAAGTTATGGCGGCGGAGGAGGAACAATAAATATACCTCCCAGCGTTGTCATAAACAATGAACCAGTAAAGGTCATCGGCTATCAGGAGACCGAAAAAGAAGAGATGTACATGGTGATCAGGGGCGAATGCAAGTGGCTCAAGGAGTTCTACGATGTACAGCTCATCATCATAAACAAGGACGGATCGGGTCAGTCGCTTACCAACTGTACTGCAACCCTGAATTCACCCGAGGGACTTACGCTGATGAACTGCGACAGAGTACAGAGCTTTGACAAGCTTGAGGTCGGCAGTCCCTATACCATACACTGGTACCTGCGGGGCGACGTCGCTGGCGACTATGATCTCACGGCAGATCTGAAAGGCTGGAACGGCGGAGAACCCTTCACGTACAATTTCAAGTCGAAGAATACTCTTCATGTATACGCAGGCGACGCTCTGAAAATGAAGATAATACTTCCGAGATACTCCTTCTTTGACGAGGATTACCCTGTAACAATAAGCTTTGAGAACGTTTCCGACAAGCCCATATACAATATCGAGCATACTGTTTTAGGCTTCACGCAGTATTCAAAGCTGACAACAAAGAAATACCGTGACGGAAAGCTGATAGATACATCGGTAAAGATAGATCAGCTGCAGAACAAGCAGCTCAACCAGAGCTATCGCCTTGACGAGCTCGAGCCGGGAGATCAGCTGGTGGCGGAGATAACCATACACGACATATGGAAATCCATTCTCGAAAAGGAGATAGGCAATCAGAAGATTGCTGCCGACGTTATAACCCTTCTGACCTGCTGGTCAAGAAATCCCTATCTTCTCGGTATAAACCTTATATCGACGGTATATAAGTCGATCCTTGACAGTATCGTAGTTGCGCACGTTCTGAAATGCGTGGAGGTAGCTACTCTTGAGGGCTCAACCACACAGATACCCTATGAGGTTATAATCACGGATATTTCTCCCGAGCTTGCAGATAAATACTCATTTGACCTGCTTAAGAATCTGGCAAGGGATCTGACGGGCTGGGTGCTCGATAAGAGCGGCGCCCCAAATGCTGTTCAGGGCGTTTACAATTTGGGAGTATTCGTTGAGTCTGCTACAGCTCCCGGTGCCTCGGCTGATGACATTTTATATGCCTATACTCAGCTGTGCGCGTCATCTATTAATGACAGAGGAATAACTCAGAATTCTCTTACGCTGATGCATGATGTATATTACAGAGTCCGTACACCCAAGGGAGGCGGAAGCGTAATATTCTATGTTGTAAGAGCTGACGGTACGATACAGTTTGCTCCCGGCAGAAAGGTAAGAGCTCAGAGCGAAACGATCAGCGATGATTTCGATATAGAGGTCGTTGACGGAGACTACACCGTAAACGATGACGGCTCCATCACTCTCGACGGTGATGCCGTTGTTAAGGTAACACCCAAAAAGGCAGGCGTAAAGGCAACTCTGTGC